>Ga0180438_10001040_pt1 | contig 50980 bp, 41 predicted proteins | sample SS_ome_12_FD_132455 | JGI IMG/M metagenome (GOLD analysis project Ga0180438, IMG submission 132455) | Hypersaline lake sediment archaeal communities from the Salton Sea, California, USA - SS_3_D_2 metaG | ecosystem: Environmental > Aquatic > Non-marine Saline and Alkaline > Hypersaline >...
CCGACCGGCCCCTCGCCCAGCGGGGCCGTCCCGAGCCCGAGGACCGTCACCTTCTGCTTCGTCCGCCCCAGCACGCGCATCGGCAGCGGTGAGGCGGACGTCTTCTCGGCGGCCCGAGCGGCCGCGCCGATCATCAGCCCGGCTCCGGCAGCCGCGGCATGCTTGAGGAACGCCCGGCGCCCGATCCCGCCGGTCGGGCTGTTCACGGAACGGTGAATCATCTCGACGTTCATGGCTCTCGCCTCCTGTCTGCCGAAACAAACGGATGGTGTTTTCCGGTGCACGTTCCTCTCATCGTATCGACCGGGCGTCCGCGCCTGCAAGCGGTCGCACGGGCTACCCGAGCACGTCCAGCACACCTCGGGCGTAGCCGACGGACTCGGCCAGGCCCGGCAGCAGGTCGTCCATGTGCTTCTCGTACTCGATGCCGACGATGCCCGCGTAGCCGGCCCCGCGCAGCACGCGGAGGATGCCCGGCAGGTCGACGATGCCGCGGCCCAGCTCGGTGCTGTGGCCTTTGCGCGTGGCGGCATCGACGTCCTTGAGGTGCACGTCGTAGATGCGGTCGGCCGTCTTGCGCGTCGCCTCGACGGGGTCCACCCCCGCCCGCATAGTGTGGCCGGTGTCGTGACAGATGCCGATCCGTTTGTCGAGCTTCTTCACCTTCTCGTAGATCGCCTGCGGCGTCGGCCAGTTGCGGTCCTCGGGACCGTGGTTGTGGATGGCGGCGCGAACGTCGTGCTGCTTGACCTTCCGCTCCAGCGCGCCCAGCAGGGCGGGCGAGACGTTGATGCTGATGATCTTGTACTCGGCCGCCTTCACGTGCTCGAAGGCCCGCTCGAGCTGCTGGGCGCTTCGCATGTAGATCACCCCGCCGCCGTAGGCCGTGAGCCCGGCGGCCGTCAGCTTCGCCATCGCCGCGGCGATCTGCTCGGCCGTGGCGGTCAGCGGCAGCAGGTTGCTGCGAATGCAGATCCGCCGGACGCCGACTCGCCGGGCCATCGCGATCGTCTGGCCGAGATCGTAGTTCTTGAACATGTATGTCGGCAGGCCGAGCGTCAGCTTCGGGGCGGCCTTGGGCTTGTTCGGCGCGTCCGGCGCCTGTTCGGCTGCCGCCGCCCCGGTCAGCGCGGCGGCGCCCAGGCCCGTCGCTTGCAGGAAACGTCTTCGTGTGTGCTTGGGTGACATGGGAGTTTGCTCCGGTTTCGAAGACGGCGACGTGCCGTCGCCGGCTAAACGAGGCAGTGTGACCGGGTCGCGGTTCACACGTTCTCCGGCATGACGAAGGGGCGGCGGTATGTGCGGGTCAGATACATGTTCGCCCAGTCTCTGAACTCGCCGGTCGTGCATTCGCGCTTCTTGTCGATGGTCAGCTCGGGCCCGAGCGTCAGCGGCGTGGCGGCGAGGTCGACGTGGTTGGCCCTCAGGTGGGCGAGCTGGCGCGCGAAGGCCTCGGCCAGGTGGCGGCTGTCCTTGACGGCCCGGCGGATCGCATCGGCCGGCTGCCGGCGACCGATCCGCCAGGAGATGTTGGCCAGGTGGCAGAGGCTGGTGGACAGGTGGCCCTGTCGGATCTCCGCGCGGAGCTGGTCGGCCTTGCGGCTGCCGACGGCGCGGATGAAGTTGGCCTGGTGCGTCCGCCCGGAGTCGCCCTGGAAGCGCTTGACGACCTTGCCGTCGCGGTCGAGGGCCCTCCCGCCGCCGCGAGACCCTGCGAAGCAGCCGCCCTCGTACTCGATGACCATGTTCGACCGGATGTTCCCGAACCGCCCGGGCCGCCTCTGCGCCCTGCCCTTCGGCAGCGTCAGCAGCTCCCAGACGATCGGCACGGGCGGGCCGGTGAAGACGGTCACCTGCGTGTTGGGCGTGGCCGCGTCGTCGTCGAACCCGAACCGCCCGCCGACGCTGACGGCGCGGCCGGGCAGGGGCGGGTCGCCCAAAAACCAGCGGATCGTGTCGAACGTGTGAACCCCGCGGTTGCCGCAGTCCCCGTCGCCGGTCGGCCAGACAAAGTGCCAGTCGTAGTGCAGCCGCCTGCGCATCAGCGGCACGAGCGGTGCGGGGCCCTGGAACAGATTGTAGTCGACCGTCCCGGGGATCGGCTGTGGGCCGTCCACCTTGCCGATGCTCGCCCGGGCGGGCAGGTCGAAGCCGCGGGCGAGGACCACCTTGCCCAGGTTGCCCGCCTTCAGCCAGGCCACTGCCTCGATCAGCCCGACGTCGGATCGGTTCTGCGTGCCCGCCTGGACGATCCGCTCGTGCTTGCGGGCGGCGGCGATCATCTGCCGGCCTTCGCGGATCGTGTGGGAGACGGGCTTCTCGACGTAGACGTCCTTGCCCGCCTGGCAGGCCCACACGGTCATCAGCGCGTGCCAGTGGTTCGGCGCGGCGATGACGACGGCGTCGACGTTCTTGTCGTCGAGGATGCGGCGGAAGTCGACGCAGCCGGTGACGGATTCGCCGCGAGCCTTGCACTTCGCCGCCGCCCGGTCCACGAAGGCCCGGTCCGCGTCGCAGAGCCCCACGATCCGCACGCCCCCCACACGCCGAAACGCCTCGAGAAGCTGCGGCCCGCGGCGCTGGAGGCCGAAAAAAGCCAAGCGAACGTCGCCGTTGGCCCCGATCGGCCTGCCCCACACGCTCGCCCGCACTCCGCCCGCCACCGCCGCCCCGGCCGCGGCCGCTATCGAACGCCTCAAACACGCCCTGCGCGAGATCTTCTTCATCCGCCGTGCTCCCTACCGCGGGCCTTTGCGTCTACGGCCCCGGTAGATGGAACCGCGGAAACGCCTCGGCGGCTCGCCGGGTGTCTCAGACGGCCTTGGCGATGACGTCCCGAAGCGTGGCGAACAGACGCTCGCAGGACGGCGCCTTCCTCCGGACGGTGGCGGCATCGACCAATCCAAGAAGCTCCCCGCCGTGCCGGATCTTGTGATACTCCCCCTTCTGCGTGCGGCGCGTCGCCCTCCCGAGGGCGGAGGAGACTTGAGCCTTGTCAACCTGTTCGACGTTGTTGTTCGCCGGCAGGGCGCTGCGCTGGAAGCCCTGGCCGTAGTATCGCGCCAACGCATCCGCGTCGGCAATCAGCCACGATTCCATGACCTGGACCATCAGGTGGCAGCAGTCGCCATCGACGCTTTTCAGCGGCCATCCATCCCGAATATGAAGGTGCTCCCATGCTTCGCTTGTGACGGCCTCTTCCGCGTCCACGAGCAACACGTTCACGGCATCGGGGTGACTATCGCGGGCCATCTGCCAGCCTTCGAACGCGGCATTACGGGGCCCCATTGCGACGATCCGCCACCGGACACGGCGCCGGCTGGCGTCGTCGCGAAGCTCCGAGAAGAAGCTGCCGAACCCCCGCCGAATCGTCGCCTTCGTGTCCTTGCGGTCGCCGCCGCCTTCGGCGTAGATCCGGATCTCGGTCAATCGACCGTCCCCCCGATCTCACCCATCCGCCACAGCTCGCCCAGCGAGTACTTCTCCAGCCACTCCGCCAGCGGCTCGGCCTTGAGGCGCTCGAGGCGGGTGCCCTGCTCGTCCTTCTCGCAGATGAGGATGCACTCCGGCGTATCGGACAGGGCCGAGACCAGCACGTCCGAATGCGTCGTCACGATGATCTGCGTCCGCCCCGACGCCTCGACCAGCAGCTTCGCCAGCGTCCGGAGCACGTCCGGATGCAGCCCCAGCTCCGGCTCCTCGATACAGATCAGCGGCGGCGGCGTCGGATGGCACAGGATCGACAGCAGACACAGATACCGCAGCGTCCCGTCCGACAGCCGCGTCGCCGGAACGGGATTCGCCAACCCCGCCTCATGCACGTAGATCTGGATCGTGCCCCCATGAACCTTCGTCGTGACGTCTTGAACACCGTGGTAGAACGACCGCAGATGCTCCACAATCGGCCGCTTCGCGCCCCGATGCTCCAGGTCGTTCAGCACGAGCGCGAGGTTGCTTGCATCCTCAAGGAGGAAGTCCTCCGGCATGTCCGTCTTCTGCGGCACGCGCGGAGGCGTGTCACGACGCAGGTTCCATTCGCGGTACAGCCTGATCCTGGCGAACTGGCTACCGAGGTTTGTCACTTCGGGGTAACGCTGCGGGTCCTTGCGTTGGGTCAGGACGGATTGAGTAATATCGAAGTCCTTCTGCTGAGGCTCCCCGATCACCCGGTTATCGTCGCTACCTCCCAGTCCGTCCGACGGGGTAGTCCGAACGAGGATAACGGGCTTCCCGCGCCGGAATTGGTAGTACGAGCGAATCGTCTCCCCCATGTGGTCTTTGGTCGCCCGCTCATTCTCCACGGCCTCGTCGACGAGTTCGAAACGCTGCCCCGTGCTCGCAAAGGCCAGCTTGTAGCGAAGGGGCATGGTACCTGCCGGGTGGCTCACCGTGGCGTTGATATCAGCGGCGGCCTCGTGTGTGCTTCCTTTCCAGATCCAGTCCGTCACCCCGCCGCCTTCGCGGATGGGCGCGGCGATGTCTCGGGGGGCGGCCTTCAGGACGCCCATGGCTTCGATGAGGTTGGATTTGCCCGAGGAGTTGGGGCCGATCAGGACGTTCAGCGGGCCGAGTTCCACCTCCCGGCCGGCGTCGCCGTAGGAGAGGAAGTTCGTCAGCTTGACCGTTCGTATCAGCCTCGTGTCCGCTGCCATGTGCGTGCCTCGAAGGGGTGTTGATTCTACCGGCCACGGCCGGGGGAGAGAAAGAGCATTCCGCCGTCCGGCGCGCGGAAGCTACGGCGCCGCGTCGCCGTCGGCCCCCAGGGGGTCGTTACCGGCAGGCACGGGCGCGCGCCGGCGGGGCGCGGGAATGCGGGCGCCCTGGGCGCCGGTGCCGGCAGATGTTCGCAGGCTGCCCGGCAGATGCTCAATCCCCGTGCAGCCTTGCGTGGACGTCTTTGAGGGCGGGGTAGAGGGTGCGGAAGATCTCGAAGCGTTCGGCGTATTGGGCGGCGAGGGCGGGGTTGGGCTCGAAGACGCGGCCGGACTTGTAGACCTGGGCGTAGGCGTCCTGCTCGTCTTTGTAGACGCCCGTGCCGATGCCGGCGAGGATGGCCGCCCCGAGAGGGGTCGCGTCGTCGACGTCGGGGACCTCGAAGGCCTTGCCGATCACGTCGGCCTTGTTCTGCATCCAGAAGGCGTTCTCCGTCCCCCCGCCGACGGCGACGAGCTTCTCGGGTGCGACGCCGAGGCCGGCCTCGACGCCGGCGAAGATCTCCATGAGCTGGAAGCTGAGCCCCTCGACGACGGCGCGGATCATGTCGCCCTTTCCGACGATGTTCCGCAGGCCGACGAACGCGCCCATCGACTTCGGGTCGATCACCGGAATCGTGCTGCCCGACATGTGAGGCAGGAACATCGCGCCGTTGGCGCCGGGCGGCGAGTCGGCGGCGGCGCCCATCAGGTAGTCCCAGTCCACCCCGCCTTCGGCCTCGGCCTTGCGGGCCTCTTCGGCGCCGAACTGATCGCGGAACCACTCGAGCATCTCGGCCGCGACGGCCGAGCCCATCGCCGCGTACTGATCGCGGGCGACGTGCGAGTCGATCCACCAGCCCATCTGCCGGACCTCGTCGGTCAGGACGGGTTCGGCGATGGCGGCGACGATGATCTCCCACGTTCCGGCCACGTCGAGCACCACGCCGGGCTTGAACGCCCCGACGGGCAGGCAGCCGCAGAGGAAGTCGTGCCCCCCGAGCACGACCGGCGTCCCGGCCGGAAGCCCCGTCGCCTCGGCGGCGGCCGCGTGAACCTCGCCGATGACCGTCCCGCTCGGCTTCGGATCGCACAGCAGCGACCGGTCGATGCCGGACAGCTCGAGGATCTCGTCGGAGTAGTCTCGCGTCCGCTGGTCCAGCAGCAGCGTGCAAGAGGCCATGCTGTAGTCCGTCACGCGCTGCCCGCAGAGCATGAAGTTGACGAAGTCCTCGATCAGCAGCCACTTGTCCGTCTTGTCGAGAATCGCCGGCTCGTGCTCGCGCATCCACAGCAGCCGCAGGGCCGTGTTGAACGCCCAGACCGGGTTGCCCCCGATGGCGAACTGCCGCTCGGCGCCGACGTGGTCCAGCCACCACCGCTGCTGCGGCGCCGTCCGCGGGCAGTGCCAACTGATGAACGGATACAGCCAGTTGCCCTCGGCGTCGACGGGCACGCCGTCCATGCCCATGCCGGTGACGGCGACGGCCTTGATCTCGCCGGGGTCGTCGAGCTGCGCGACGGCCTCGGCGAGCGATTCGCACACGCCGGACCAGATCTGCTCGGGCTTCCAGATCGCCCAGTCGGGGTGTTCCCCGTCCGGGTTGATCCGCTCGGTGGGCCGGTCGGCCCGCGCGACGGCCTTGCCCGACGGATCGTAGATGACGGCCTTCAGGCTCGTCGAACCGAGGTCGATGCCGATCAGATACGCCATGTCGCGTCCTCCCGGGGCGAAGCGTTTCAGTCGTCCCTGACGGGACTCATCTCATTCAGGCCCGTCATCCCAGCAGTGAACTGCCGGGCTACCATCGGTCGTCCCTGCGGGACTGCATGCTCGCCGACCGGCCTCCAGCCGCCAATGCCGGGCCTTTGAGGCCGACTTGCGCGAGCAGGAATCCGCAATCCGCGTTCCGCAATCCGCAATCGTTCACGCGAACGTATTGCCCGTCTCGCCGGCCTCCCAGGGGTCGAGGTCGAGCGGGTACGTTCCGTACATCCGGATCGCGTTCCACATCGCCAGGTAGTTGCCCGGCTTGACGGCGGAGTGGATGCTGTTGGACGACGAGAGGATCAGCCCGCCGCCCTCGCCGGCCTTGCGGATGACGGCCTTCGTCTCCTCGACGACCTCCCGCTCCGTGCCGAACGTCAGCGTGTGGGCGCAGTCGACGTTTCCCTTCAGCGCGATCCGGTCGCCGTGGTTCTTCTTGAACTCGCCGATGTCCAGCCCGGCGATCGGGTCGATCGGGTCGAGGCAGTCGATACCGCTGTCGAGGATCATGTCGAGGATCGGGATGATGTTGCCGTCGGAGTGCTTGATGATCGGCAGGCCGACGTCGTGGAAGCCGGCGACCACGCGCTTGAGCCCCGGCCAGAGAAACTCCTCGAACATCGCCGGCGAGACGAACGGGCCGCCGGCCGAGGCGTAGTCGTCGCCGGTGAACACGAAGTCCGCCCCGCGCTTGGCGACCTCGGCGGCCATCTGGAGGTTCTTCTCGACGGACATCTCGACGAGCCCTCGGATGAGGTCGGGCTGCTCGACGAAGGCTATCAGCACCTCGGTGAAGCCCATCAGGTACCGCGGGATGCTGAAGACGTCGTTGAGGTGGACGCCGACGGCGAGCGTGCCCTTGTACTTGTCGACGATGCGTTCGAGGCTGGCGTATCGCCCCGGCGCGTGCGGGTCGGGCGGCTCGTAGGTTCGCAGGTCCGACAGCGTCCTGATCGGTCCCGTGACGGGAAAGCCGTGCTCCTCGCCGGTGTTCTCGCTGATCGCGCCCCACTCGTTGCGGTAGCGGTTCGGGCCGATCTGCTCCTTCTTGAAGTCCGGGCCGGTCAGGATCGCGTCCAGACCCATCCGCACGGTGAACTCCTCCATCGAGCAGCCGGGGCAGATCGCCTCGCGGACCTTCCGGTCGAGGATCCACTCGAAGTGTGGAATCCGGTCCGGCTGCTCGCGGCGGAACACGCACATGACTCTCTCGGCGGCCGTCATCTCGCTCATCGCTACCTCGCGACCCGTCGCCTTCAGAATGCCGCGCCGTCGCGGGGCCGGCAGCCCCGCCGGCGGCGCCGGCGTCCCATGTACTCCACGAGGCCGGGCGTGTCAACGGTGCGCAGCATCGGCCGGGAAACTGCCAAGGCCGACGCGAGCGTATCGGCGCGGCGCAGGGGCGACGGCAGCCGTTGGCAGTGAGCTTTCCGGGGCCCCCTCGGGGCCCTCGTTAGGTGTTGTGAATCGGCCCGTCGATTGGTAGGTTTGCCGTGGCGCCCGGGCGGCTCGTCCGGCGCGGTGTTCGAATGGGAGGCCGCGATGAACCGACGCATCAACGTTGCGCTTCTGCCGGTGTTGGCGATGGCGTTCGCGGGCGGGTGCGAGCAGCCGGCGGCGATCGACGGGGCCGGAATCGAGCTTCGGGCCGAGCACCTGACGGTCAGCCCCTCCACCGGGCCGGTCACGCACGTGCTGGTCCGCAACCTCGGCGGGCGGACGTACAAGGGGAGGGTGACGGCGAAGTTCCCCCCCGGCTGGAAGATGAACACTGTCAGCCAGCCGGTGACCGTCGAGCCGGGCAAGACTGAGCGCCTGCCGTTCGCCATCGAGCGCGGCACGGACGCGGCGGACAACGCCTACCCGGTCGAGCTGTCCGCCACGGGCGACGGCGGCGCCGAGCCCGTCACGCGAAGGCAGACGATCGTCTGCGCGTCGGCGCCGTACGGCAGGCCGACCGTCGACGGCAAGCTCGACGACTGGTCGGGCGCGATCCCCGTGACGTTCACCACGGCGGGCAAGCGGACGACGGTCAGCACGCACTGGAGCCGCCGGGCCTTCTCGCTGCTGGTGGCCGTCGAGGAGGACGCCCTGACGCCGATGCCCGTCGGCGAGGGCGCGTCGGCCTTCGACGCCGTGCAGCTCGCCCTCTCCCCGCGCAACGCGACCACGCCCGCGTCGGCCTCGGGCAAGGCGCAGCGGTACGAGTTCGTCCTCGCTGCCACGAAGCTCGGCGGGCGGTGCTACCAGATGATGCGCCCGGGGCGATCGGTCGCCGTCGCCGCGCAGGCGCGGGCGCTGACGGGCCTGGAGCTGGACGGCACGGCCGTGAGCATCACGCGCGAAGGCGGCACGACCTACTACGAGGCCGCCATCCCGTTCAAGGCCATGCCGCTGATTCGTCCGGACCCCGGGCGGGAGCTGTGCTTCTCGCTGCTGGTTCACGACGCCGGAGGCACGCCCCTGCGGGACTGGGGCGTTCCGGCGGGCCTTTCGGCGACGCAGCGGAAGCGGCAGGCATGGTGCAACTGGCGCGGCGCGACCCGGCCCCACACGCCGCCGATGGACAACAAGATCGAGTGGGGGTTCTGTAGCTCGAAGTACTGATCCGACGAAGGCCGCACCAAATAAGGAGATGCCGCGATGATTCGTTACCTAAGCACGTTGCTCGGAATGACTGTTCTCGCTGCCGTCTTCGTCGTCGGGTGTGACGGCACGGCGGGTGTGTCGGGCGGCCCGGGCGAGCTGGCCGAGCCCACCAGGCAGATCGTTTTCCGCTCGGCCTCCAGCGATGCCGAGGACCCGCTGGCCGCCGGCAAGGCGGCCGCGCAGACCGTCAAGGACCAGATCGGCGCCGCGCCGCTGAAGGCCGTCATCGTCTCCGAGTGCTACGAGGACCGCCAGCGGAAGCAGAACGTGCTCGCCGGGGTCTGCTCGGTGTTCCCGAAGGCGATGGTCTACGGCGGGGCGACGTACGGGTCGTTCACGCAGCAGGGCGTGGCGGTCGGCGAGTCGGTGGCCGTCCTCGGCATCGCGGGGAAGGACATCCACGTCGACGTCGCCTGCCAGCAGAAGATGGGCGCCGCCGGGCTGACGCTCGCCGAGCACCAGGAGCAGGTCGAGCAGAAGCTCCGCACGGCCGGGGCCGACCTGGCGGGCAAGCTGCCGAAGACCCACACCAGCCGCCTGATGATCGTCATCGCCGACGCCCACTCGCCGAAAAACGGCGCCCTCGTCGCCGGCATCCGCAGCGTCGTGGGGCAGGAGTTCCCCATCACCGGCGGCAGCGTCAACAAGAACGCCGGGCAGACGTTCGTCTACTACGAGGGGCGGATGCTTTCCGACGCAGCCGTTGGGCTGATGCTGTCGGGTGACTTCAAGGTCGCCCTCGCCGGGCGCCAGGCCAAGGAGAACGCCAAGGTCATCGCCACCGCCGAGGAAGCAGCCGCCGAGGCGCTGGGCGGCCTTGCCGGGCAGAACGCCAAACCGGCCGCCGCGATCGCCTTCGACTGCGCCGGGCGCAAGGGCAAGCTCGACAACGTCGCCGACGAGTTGGCCGCCATGCAGAAGGCCCTCGGGCCGGACATGCCCGTCTTCGGCACGTACAACGCCGGCGAGATCGGCCCGTCGGACCTGGCCGAGAAGACCCCCGGCGTGCTGAGCTCGGGAGTCGGCTGGCACGTGATGTTCACCGTGATCGGCTGGTAGGGCCCGCCGGAAGCCCGCGAGAAGGGAGCCCCCCGCGTGGTCCGCGGGCGGGCGATCTCGTAGGGCGTGGAGCTCTGCTGCACACGCGACCGTCAACGTAACGAAGAGGGCTCAGCGGATATAAGTGAACAGGCGGTCCGTCGCGGCCACCCGAACACTCACCTGTCGACGAACAGACAAGAGACAACCGGGAAGGAACGGTCCGGTGAGCAGACGCGGGCACTTGTGGAACCGGGCGGCGGCGGGCGATCCGCCACAGGCGGGCTGTCTGCTCGGATGGGAGGCGAGGTGACATGAGCGCATTGACACGACGGGGCTTCCTGGCTGCGGCGGCGGCGAGTGCGGCGGCGGGGGCCGACGAGTGCGGCCAGGCCGAAGCGCCCCGCCGAGCCGCCCGATCTGCCAGCAGGCCCGCGGCCGGGCCGGCGACGGACGTGATCCGCGAGCCGGCGCGCGACGTGCCGGTTGCCGGGCGGTTCGACCTGTGTGTCGTCGGCGGGAGCTGCACGGGCGTATTCGCGGCCATCGCGGGGGCGAGGCTCGGCGCGAGCGTTTGCGTTGTCGAGAACGAGGGCTTTTTCGGCGGCACGGCGACCGCGTCGCTGGTGAACATCTGGCACTCGCTGAAGGACACGGAGGGCAAGCGTAAGATCATCGGCGGGCTGACGGAGGAGATGCTCGATCGCCTCAAGCGCCGCCGGGCCGTCCGCGACCGCGGCAGGGGGGGCTTCGCGCTGAACCCCGCCGAGATGGTCCTCGAACTGGACGAGATGCTCGCCGAGGCGAAGGTCCGCCCGATGCTTCACACGCGGTTCGTCGCGCCGGTCGGCAAGGGCGGGCGGCTCGACGCGGTGATCGTCGAGGACAAGACCGCCCGGCGGGCGATCCGGGCGGGGCAGTTCATCGACGCGACGGGCGACGGCGACCTGATCCATCGAATGGGCCTTCTTACATATAAGGACGACGTGGTCCAGCCGCCGACGACGTGTGCGATCCTGCTGGGGCTCGACGAGATCGGCCGGCGGAACAAGGGCTTCAGGCTCGGCCGGGCCGTCTTCGACCCGAAGCACGCCGAGGCGCTCAAACCGGGCTTCCTGTGGAGCGCCCGCGTGCCGGGCCTGCCCGACGCGACGATGGTCGCCGGCACGCGCGTTCACGGGGCCGACTGTAGCGACGCGGGCGAGCTGACGGCCGCCGAGATCGAGGGCCGCCGCCAGGTCCGCGCGATGTGCGACATCCTGCGGAAGCACTACGACGGCGAGGAGGCGTTGGGCCTCGCCGTGCTGCCGGGGCGGATCGGCATCCGCGAGAGTCGCCACGCCCGCTGCCTCCACACGCTGACCCAGAAAGAGGTCCTCACGGGCAAGCGGTTCGACGACGCGATCGCCAACGGCAGCTACCCCGTCGACGTCCACCACGCCGACAGCGACGGGCTGACCTTCCGCTACCTCGACGGCAGGGAGGCGTTCGTCTCGCCCACGACCGGCCGAAAGTCCGGCCGCTGGCGCGAAGCCACCCCCACCAACCCGACGTTCTACCAGGTCCCGTACCGGTCGCTCGTGCCGACCGGGTCGTCTAACGTCCTGGCCGCCGGGCGGGTCATCGACGCCGACCGCGGCGCGTTCGGGGCCGTCCGCGTCATGGTCAACTGCAACCAGACCGGCCAGGCCGCCGGCGTCGCGGCCGCCCTCGCCCTGGGCGCCGGCTGCGGCGTCGCCGACGTCGACGCCGCCAAGCTCCGCAAGGCGCTCCAGCGGCAAGGCGCCGTCATCATCTGATCTGGTCTTCCGCCCAAGCCGCCAAACGGCCGCGCCCGTCTCGCATGCCGTTTCTCGGCAGGGCCTCGGTGTGACCCGGAGGCAGTCCGCGGTCCACGTTCCGCCCTTTGCAGGCTCAGGGCGGGCAGCCGCAATCCGCATCCCGGGTTCGGCGATTCTCCTCAGTCGATCTGCATCGACATGAGGAATTCGGCGTTGGTCTGGACCTTCCTCAGGCGGTTGAGCAGCAGTTCCATCGCGTCGACGGGCTGCATGTCGGCGAGGACCTTTCTCAGGCGGAAAGTGAGCTTCAGCTCGGTCGGGTCCAGCAGGAGCTCTTCCTTTCTCGTGCCGGAGCGGTTGATGTCGAGCGCGGGCCAGACGCGGCGGTCGACGAGGCGGCGGTCGAAGTGCAGCTCGCTGTTGCCCGTGCCCTTGAACTCCTCGAAGATGACCTCGTCCATTCGGCTGCCCGTGTCGATCAGCGCCGTGCCGATCACCGTCAGCGAGCCGCCTTCCTCGATCTTCCGCGCTGCCCCGAAGAACCGCTTGGGCGACTGGAGCGCCGAGGCGTCCACGCCGCCGGTCAGGATCTTGCCCGAGTGCGGCGCCTCGGTGTTGTACGCCCGCGCCAGCCGCGTGATGCTGTCCAGAAGAATCACCACGTCCTTGCCGTACTCCACCATCCGCTTGCTCTTGGCGGAGACCATCTCGGCGATCTGGATGTGCCGGCTGGCCGGCTCGTCGAACGTCGAGGAGACCACCTCGGCGGTGGTGTTCCGCTTCATGTCGGTGACCTCTTCCGGCCGCTCGTCGATAAGGAGGATGATGATGTACACGTCCTTATGGTTGTGGGCGATGGCGTTGGCGATCTTCTGGAGCAGGACGGTCTTTCCGGTTCGCGGCGGGGAGACGAGGAGCATCCGCTGGCCGAACCCGATGGGCGTGATGAGGTTGACCACCCGCATGTTCAGCTCTTCGGGCGTCGACTCGAGGAAGATCCGATGCTCCGGGTGGGTGGGCGTCAGGTCCTCGAAGTTGACCTTGTCGGTCAGGTGATCGGGCGCCTCGTAGTTGACCGCCTCGACGCGGAGCAGGGCGAAGTACTTCTCCGACTCCTTCGGCGGGCGGATCTGGCCCGAGACGATATTGCCCTGCCGCAGCCCGAACCGCCGAATCTGGCTGGGCGAGACGTAGATGTCGTCGGGGCTGGGCAGGTAGTTATAGTCCGGGCTCCGCAGGAAGCCGAACCCGTCGGGCAGGATCTCCAGCACGCCCTCCCCGTACATCAGCCCGTCCTTCTGGATGCGGCTCTTGAGGATCTTGAACACCAGCTCCTGCTTGCCCAGCCCGGTGTACTCGGTCAGCTCCTCGCCCTTGGCGATTTCGTGAAGCTCGACGACCGTCATTTTCTGAAGGTCGGTGATGTGGAGATCGCCGCGTTTGACGCGCTCGTACTTCTCGTGCATCTCCTCATCGAAGCTGGCGATCGAGTCGGCTGCGGACTCCTGCTGGCCCTCGCCTTCGGCCGCTTCGGCCTCGGCCGGCTTCTGATCGGCCTGCTGATCGGCGGGCTGATCGGCGGGTTGGGGCTGCTCGCCGGCCTCCTCGGGCGTTTCGAGGGCCTGCTCCTCGGGCGCCGGCGAGGCCTCGGGCGCCTTCGCGGTCTTGCGGGCTTTCTTCCTGGCGGCCTTCTTGGTGGCCTTCTTCTGTGTCTTCTTTGCCGTCTTTGCCATGGCTTTCCAGCCTCCCAGAAACGCGGGATGTACTACGGACACTCCCTTGCCGGTTCCCCGCGGCGCAAACTGCGCCGGCGCGCCGGCCGGATGTGGGCTCCTACTGTGGTGCAGATACCCGGGCCTCGAGGCGCCTCGTCGGACAAAGCCCAGCCGTCAACGTCAGCCAGGCCTGCGGGATCCCGCCTCGGTTGGACGAACCAGCGCCCCCGCCATCCCTGCCATCGGCGCTGCCGGCTGCGAATCAATCCACATCGGGACAGATCCGTTGGAAGAGCAGGCGGATTTGCTCGCGCAGGTGTGAAACGCTGGAACGGTTATCGACAATATGATCGCATTTCGCCCGTTTAATGTCCAGCGAAATCTGCCGTTTTTCTCGTTTCTCCCAGACTGAGGTATCCCAACCTCGCTGATTCGCCACTCGCTGCCGGCGCTGCGACGGGTCGGTGACGATGAAAACCAGGTCGGTGCACATCTGCTCACAGCCGGCCTCGAGCAGCACCGGGGCGTCGACGACGACGGCAGGCGTGGCGGGATCGGCCAGTGCCTCGTCGATCCGCCGCCGCATCCGGCGGCAGACGCCCGGGTGCAGCAGGCGGTTCAGCTCGGCCAGCTCGCCCTCGTCGTCGAAGACAACCTCCGCCAGCGCCTTTCGGTCCACTTGCCCGTCCGCGGCGAAGACGCCGAGGCCCCATCGCCGCCGAATCGCCTGGCGGATGTCGGCCTCGCCCAGCATCTCGTGGGCGATCGCGTCGGCGTCGATCCGCGCGCATCCAAGCCGCTCGAACGCCGCCGCCGCCGTGCTCTTGCCCGAACCGACACCGCCGACGATGCCGATAACCGGCTTGGAGTGGGGCCGACTGCTGCTCATCGCCTTCGCATTGTCGGCCCGGCAGGGCGCAAGTCAAGCGGCCCCGGAAGCCTTGCCGGGGCGGCGCGTCGTTTTCGGCCGGAAGCTCGGGTACTGCTGGATGCTCAGCCCCAGCCGCAACAGCTCGCGGTTCAGCGCGGCCGTGTCGGCACCGGCCAGCCGGCACGCGTCGGCGTGGTCGATGCGATTGTCCGAGTAGAGCTGCACCGCCAGCGCGAGGCGAAGCTCCGTCTCGTTCAACTCGCCGTGCTCCAGGATGTCGTCGGGAACGGTCAGCTTCATGATCGCACCGCAGCGGGCTCGACCGGGGCAGATCGAAGTGGGCGTCACGCCGAGGCGCTTATCGGCTGATACGCCCGGCAGGTGCAGCAGGAAGCGGAAGTCTCTGGCGCGGCCGGAGGCGAGGCGGGCCTACCTCAGCCCGCCGGTCTGGCCCCGGGAACCGAGGTAGACGGTCTGCCCGGCGGAGATGGTCAGGCCGCGGTCGACCTTGGCGGCGAGCTGTTCGGCGGAGTCGGCGTAGAGGGGGCTGATCTCGATGGCGGCGGCAACCTGCCCGTCGGCGTCGCGTGGGACGTGAACGCCCGCCTCCTCCAACCAACCCGCCGCCCGACGGACCTGGTCGTGCAGGCACGTGGTGGGGCTGTCCGGGCCGGTGGCGTTCTTCACCGGGCTGAACTCCTCGCTCCGCTCGGTCTCCAGCACCACCGTCGCCGAGGCCATCGGAAGCGCGTCGAAGACGAGCATCTCGAGCTTGACGGCGTTGGGCTCGTCGGGCTTGACGGTCCGGCCCGACTCGTCGAGGAAGGCGACCTTCTTGTCCGCGCGGTGGAGGGGCAGCTCGCATCGACCGTCAGCGGTCAGGCGCTCGACGAAGCCGCGGTTCAGAACGTGGATGGCGATGCTGCCCGCGCTGAAGCGAAGGCGTCCGTCGTCGGTGGTGGCCTCCGCCAGCTCCTTGGGAAAGTCCATGTACTCGATGACCACCGCCTTGCCGTCGACGACAGTGAAGTTGCCCACCTTCTCGCACGGATCGCGCTTCAGCAGGCCCTTCGCGCTCATCTCCGCGCCGCGGATCTCGTGCAGCCCCAGAAACAGCGGATCGATGCACCGCACGAGGGGATTGTCGACCTGGAAGTAGCTGATCAGCTCGATGCCCCGCTCGGCCATGTCGTCCAGCGCGCCGCTGTTCCGCAAGGCCGACAACGACCCGCCGTGGCCGTCGGGGCTCATCGCGACCCTGCCCCTGTTGGCCAACAGCAACCTGCCGTCCAGCCCGATCGCCGGCATCGTGCCCTGGACGAGGAAGAACACGTCCTTCTCGTCGAGCCCGAAGAAGTGATGCCGGCGGAAAAACGCCCGCGTCTGCACGTCGTTGACCGTCGAGGTCATCACGTACCACGGAATCGGCGCCTCCGCCCGCCGCCCGGCGGCGAGGATCTGCTCGGCAAACGTCTGGAACAGCGGCTTGTGCGTGACCGGCGTGACCTCGAAGCAGCCCTTCGGCCCGTCGTAGTCCAGCCGTGTGCCCTGGCCCCCCGCGACGACGAACGCCGCCACCTTCCCCTCGGCCAGCAACTGCTCGCCCCGCTCGCGGGCGCGGGCGTACTCGTCGGCCAACTCCTCGGTCGGGTGGGCCGGCAGGATCCGGGGGGGGTCGATCCGCTCGGGCAGAGAGAACTCCGGGCGCTGGCGGACGTACTGCTCGATGTGCCCGTCCAGCCGGTCGAAGTCGATGGTGGCCAGTTGCTCCAGCAACGCCTTCTGCTGCGGCGGGTCCAGCTCGCCGTAGAACCGAAGCAGGTGCGCCTGCCCGTGGTCTTCCAGCGTCTTGCGAATCGCGTCCAGTTGGGCCATCGTTGCCTCCACGGGGACCGTCCCGGTCGTCTCGTCGTCTGAAGACTAGACGTCCGCGGCGGCGGTGTCAATGGCCTGCAAGGCCGAAGCGCCGCACCGGCCGACACGTCGCGGCAGGCAGGACCTGACGGGCGTCACTTCAGCGACGCCAGGGCGGCGGCGAGCCGCTTGCGTGCCGCGGCCGCCTCGGGCGACTGCCCGGCCGGACCGACGGGCCTGCTCTCGTCCGGGTCGGCCTGCACGTCGAACAGCCGCCCGTCGCCGTAGAGCTTCCACCGCTGCGTGCGTGCGGCGCGGAGCTTGCCGGCCGCCGAGGCGCCGCCGTGGTGGATATACGCCCACGGGCGCCCGCCGCCCTTCTTGCCGAGAAGCTGCCCCACGAAGCTCCGCCCGTCGATCTTCACGCCTTCGGGCAGCTTCGCGCGGGCCAGCTCGGCCAGGGTGGGCATCACGTCGCTGAAGTCGACCAGCGCGTCGGTGGTCCGCCCGGCCGGCACGCGGGCGGGCCAGTTGGCGATCAGCGGCACGTGCGTGCCGGCGTCGGTCATCCGCCCCTTGCCCCCGTCGATTGTCCGCTCGCCCATCTTCGACTTGATCCCCCGCGGCGTGCCGTTGTCCCCGGTGAACAGGATCAGCGTCCTCTCGCGCAGCCCCAGCTCGCCCAGCTTCGCCACCACCCGCCCGATACACTTGTCCATATACTCGACCATCGCCTTGTAGTTGGCCCGGGACTTGCCCTTGCCTCCCTTCGCCCGGGCTTTGCCCTCGGGCTCCTTGCCCCCCGCCTCCGCGGCGTCGGGGCGGCTGTCGGGGGTGGGCACGAACGGGGCGTGGACGAGGTTCGTCGAGTAGTACGCGAAGAACGGCCTGTCGCGGTTGCGCTCAATGAAGTCCAGTACGTAATCGCAGTGGATGTCCGGCCCGAACTTGCCCTTCGTTCCCGCCAGCAGCGCCCCGTCCTGCCAGATGACCGGGTCCCAGTAGCGTGAGGGCTTGCCCTTCTTGTAGTGCCACACCCACACGCAGGAGCGGTCGAACCCGCTCCGCTTCGGGTGATCGGCGTTCTCGGGCTTGTCGAACTCGCAGAACTGCCACTTGCCCGAGATGCACGTGGCGTAGCCTGCCTCCCGCAAGACGTGCCCGAACGTCCGCTCCTTCGGATCCAGCACGCCCCACCCGCGATAGTTGCGGAAGCCGTACCTCCCCGTCATCAGCAGCACGCGCGTCGGCGAGCACAGCGGCGTGCAGTAGCAGTGCTCGAACCGCATCCCCCCGGCCGCCAGCCTGTCCAACTGAGGCGTCCGGTACGACGTCCCCCCGTTGGCGCCGATGCATTCATACCCGAGGTCGTCGGCCATGATGAGTATGATGTTGGGCCTCCGATCGCTCCGGCCGCTCCTCTCCCCCCGCGCCGCGACCCCCCGCCCGGCCGAACACGCCAACGCCGCCCCCGCCGCTCCCGATGCGTACCGCCGCAAGAATGCCCGTCGAGTGATCGCGTCGTCAGTCATCTTTCTCCATCCCTTCTTCAGATTATCCCGGCAGCTCGCCGTTTGGCGCGGTCCACTCTCCTCCCCCGTCCCCGTGCCGTCTCACCTGACCCGCACTTCCGCCAGCGCCGCCGCCACTTCCTGCTTCTTCCGCGCCTCGTCCCAGCCGAGCGCCGGGCCGATCACGTCGGCCAGCTCGGCCAGCGCCTCTTCGCTTGCCTGACCCAGCAGGGCGATGGTGCTTCGGCGGCAGATCAGGTCGGTGAGGTGCTCGACCTGCTCGTCGGCCGCGATCCGCGCGATCTCGCCGACGGTGTAATCACCCAGCGTTGCCAGCGGCCGCTCCGCGTCGGCGTCGGCGGCTGCGGCGTAGGCCTCGGCCGCCGTGCCGTAGCGCGCCAGGAGCGTCGCGACGCGCGGCTCGGCCAGGCCCGTCGCCGCCGTCACGCGCTCGATCCACCGCCGCTTCTGCTCCTCGTCGGCCGGGTAGTCCCTGCCCCCGCCGATGGGCGCCTGCCGTGTGTCGCACATCCGCTCGGCGCCGAGGCGCTCGAGGATCCGGTCGGCGGTGTGCTCGGCGAAGGCGCGGAACGTCGTCCACTTCCCGCCGATCAGGCAGTAGACGGGGAAGCCTCGATCGCCGTCGGGCTCGAGGACGCGGAGGCTGTGTCCTCGGCTGACATTGGCGAGCACCTGCCCCTTGCTGATCGGCAGGGGGCGGACGCCGCAGAAGACGTAGACGATGCTGTCGCGGCGGATCTCGACGTTGGGGAACACGCCGCGGAGCGTCTCGAGCATGTAGGTCAGCTCGTCCTCGTCACAGTGGGCCTCGTCGGGGTCATCGATGCGGATGTCCGTCGAGCCCATGATCACCTTGCCCAGAAACGGGAAGACGATGCACACCCGCCCGTCGGCGTGCTGGTAGTAGACCATCTGCCCGCCGAGCGCATCGTGAAGCCGCGGGCAGTCGACCACCAGGTGCGAGCCCTTCGTCCCGCCGATGTACTTCGTCTGGAGCCCCAGCGCCGCGTTGGTCAGGTCCACCCAGCCGCCGGTGGCGTTGACGAGCACCCGCGGTCGGACGGTGACCGCTTCGCCGCCGACCAGGTCCTCGAGCATGACCGCGCCGTCCTCGATGCCCGTCGGGCGGACGTAGTTGATCGCCCGGCAGTTGGGGTTGGCGGCCGCCGCGTCGGCGATCAGCTCGATGCAGAGCCGCTCGGCCTGGGTGATCCAGGCGTCCCAGTAGGTGGCCGTCGCGACGATGTTGGCCTTGAGCCCCGGGATCCTCCGCAGCGCCTCGTCGGCCGGCGTGAAGTAATGCGTCGGCGTGCGGCGGCACTTGCGCGTGATGAAGTCGTAGAACCACAGCCCGACCTTCACCGGCACGACGCCGCGCTCGCCCGGGCGGACCTTGAAGCCCATGAAGATCAGCATCGACCGCAGCAGCCCGCCGAGGCGGCCGGGCAGGGGGATCGTCGTCTTCATCGGCACCACGTAGTGCGGCGCGTTGTCCAGCAGCCGGTTCCGCTCGAACAGCGACTCCCTCACGAGGGAGAACTCGCGGCTCTCGAGGTAGCGCAGCCCGCCGTGGATCATGCGCGAGCTCTTCGAGCTGGCCCCCGCCACGAAATCGGACTTGTCCACCAGCAGGCAATCGACGCCCTGGAGGGCCAACTCGCGATACAGCCCCACGCCGTTGACGCCCCCGCCGAGGATCAGCACCGGCACGTCGCCACCGGCCCGGATGTGCTCGAAGGTCTTCTCTCGTTCGTTCATGGGCAGCCGAGGCCGCGCGGCCGCGGCGCGGCGGGTAAGCAAAGCGCGATCATCACACCGCCGACTTATGTAATCCGCCCGCCGCGACCTGTCAACGCCTCGGGGCGTCAGCCCAACTCGTTTCGCCTTCGAGGCCTTGGCGGGCTGGGTGGTCTTCGTGGTTGCTCTCGAGCATGCCGGCGGCGTCACGGAGATGCCGGGCCGCCTCCCGCCGCCGCGTGGCGGAATGCCCTTGCCCCCCGCGGGGAGGGCGATACCATACGCAGCATGGCCTGCGGGAAGATCCTCATCCTCGCCAACACCGCCAAGCCGGGCGTCAACGAGCAGGTCGAGTCGCTCCGCGCCTGGTTCGAGCGGCGGGCGGAGATCCTCGCGATCGGCTCGTCGCGCGATCCGGCACCGGCCGGCGCGGGCGAGGCGGACCTCTGTGTCGTCTTCGGGGGCGACGGCACGCTGCTGGCGGCCGCCCGGGCGCTGGCGGAGACCGACGTGCCCCTGCTCGGCGTGAACATGGGCAAGCTCGGCTTTCTCGCCGACTTCAGCGTCGAACACATGCAGAAGCACCTTGACGCGATCCTGGCCGGCGAGGTCAGGCCCGTCGCGCGGATCATGCTGCACGTCCACGTCTGCCGAGGCGGCACGGAGACATTCTCCAGCCACGTCGCCAACGACGTCGCCATCGCCGCCGGGCCGCCGTTCCGCATGATCGACCTGAACGTCGCCCGAGGCGACGACCACGTCGCGCGCTACCTCGGCGACGGGCTCGTCATCGCCACGCCCACCGGCTCGACCGGCTACAACATGTCCGCCGGCGGGCCGATCCTCGAGCCGACCCTCGAGGCCGTCGCCATCACGCCCGTCTCGCCTCACACGCTGTCGCTTCGCCCGATCACCGTGGGCGTCGACGAGCCGATCCACGTGACGGCCGCCCGGGTGAACGAAGGCTCGTCCGTCTTCGTCGACGGGCAGGTGCCCGGCGCCTTGGCCGACGGGGACGTCATCGAGATCCGCAAGGCCGACCGCCCCGCGAGGATCTTCCCGCACCCGGGGCGGACGTTCTTCCACACGCTGGCCGGCAAGCTCCAGTGGGGCCAGAGCCCGCACCATACCGAACCGAACGACCGGGCCAGGTCCGGTTGACCCGCCCCCCGGCGGAACTTCGCGCCGCGATGGACGTCTGAATGAGGGACGTGAGCAACGACATCCCGCGGACCATGGCCATGAGAGCCGTTTCACTGGCGGCCGTGCTGGTGGCGGCGACGCTTGCCGGCGCGGCGGACCCACCGGGGCGTGGTGTGCCCGCCGCGCACCCGGCCTCGCCAAGCGGGCTTCGTGGCGGCCTGGTTGCGCTGTGGTCGGGCGACGGGCACGCTGAGGACGCCGCGGGCACGCATCACGGCGCGGCCGTCAAGGTCTCCTACGCTGCCGACCGCCACGACACGCGGCGCGGGGCGTTCTTCTTCGACGGCGAGAAGGGGCTCGTCACCGCCCCCGACGCCCCCGGGCTGGACAGCGACGAGGCCTTCACGCTCAGCGCGTGGATCTACCCGGTCTCGCACACCGACAGCGAGGGGCAGGAGGGCACGATCGTCGCCAAGTGGCTCGACACGAAGCAGCACGGCGACTACGCGATGTACCTCGACCGGCAGGGCCGGCTGTGCCTGATCGTCTCTCACAGCGACAACGGATACGTCGAGGACGAACTGCACTCCGGCCGCGGCGTCCCCACTGACGAGTGGACCCACGTGACGGCGACGTTCGAGAGGGGCAAGCTCAAGCTCTACCTCGGCGGCCGCCTTGACGCGGGGATGGTCTCCTCGAAGGTCCGGCGCACCCACCGGGGCGAGTACCCGCACGACGACGTGTGCATCGGGGGCTACTGGTCGGGCGACTTCCGCTTCCACGGCGCAATCGACGAGGTGGCGATCTGGAACCGGGCGCTGAGCACGAAGGAGGTCGCCGCCCTGGCGTCGATTCGCAGCCTGGCCGCCGTCGCCCCGGGCGCGCCGCCGCAGATCACCCGCCTCGCGCTGTGTGACCGCATCCTCCTGGCCGACGGGAAGGTGCTGCTCGGGACGATCCGCGCCGCCACGTACACCGTCGCCGCCGCGTTCGGCAAGGCGGAGATCCCCGCCGATCAGGTCGTCGGGCTCGTCCGCGACGATTCGGCCGGCCGGGGCAGCGGGGCGAACGCGTTGACCGTCCGACTCGTGCTGATCGACGGACAGGTCGTCGCGGGCACACCGGCCATGCCGGCGGTGGAACTGAAGCTGCCCTCCGGGTCCGCCCTTCGCGTCCCGATGGCCAGCATCCGCCAGCTCGGCTACCGGCTGGCCAAGGCCGACCGTCGCCCGGCCGGCGGGCCGAGGCAGCTCCTGGTTTTGCGAAGCGGCGATCGCCTGGCGTGGACGTCGGCGGAGCTGAAGCTGAGGCTGGACTCTGCCGCCGGGAGGATCGACCTGCCGGCCGAGAACATCGCGAGCATCGAATCGGGCGGCGGAGGGGGAGGCGGGCATCGGGTGCGCCTTCGCAACGGCTCGTGGCTGTCGGGCAAGCTCCTGCCTGAGAAGCTGACGGCGAAGCTGAAGCTGGGGCCGGAGCTGACGGTCGGCTGGGCGGAGCTGACCCGCCTGACGCGCGCGGTCGATCGCGTCCTGCCGGCGGGCACGGCTGTGGTGCGGCTGCGCAGCGGCGACCATCTGTTCGGGCGCATCACGGACGAGGCGCTGACCGTGCGAACGAAGTTCGGCGAGGCGAAGGTCGAGGCGGAGTCCCTCAAGAGCATGCAGGTGGGGCGGGAGCCGGACGGCCTGAAGGTGACGGTCCGGACGTGGGAGGGCGCGACACTGGCCGGCCCGCTCGCCGCGGCGGCTGTCGCCTTTCGGATCGCCCCCGGCGGGCCGACGCTGAGCGTGCCCGTCGCGCAGATCGCCGACCTCTCCCGCCCGTCCGTGCTCCTGCCGCCGAAGTTGGCGAAGGAGGCGCGTCTGCTCATCGCGCAGCTCGGGGCCGAGTCGTACAAGGACCGCGAGGCGGCCACCAAGGCGCTCGAAGCCCTCGGGCGCCGCATCGTGCCGCTGCTTCGCAGGTACCGCGACAACGGCGACCCGGAGATCCGCGTCCGCGTCGAGCACCTGCTGGACAAGCTGACCGAAAAGCCCGCCCCGCCGAAGCCCAAGCCCAAGTCGCCCCGGCTCAACGGGGGCGGCGTGGACATCAACTTCAACGGCGCCCGCGAGGTTGATGTCTTCTGATCGGAGAGGGCGGGCCGGCCGGCGCGCCGGCGGGGACTTGTCCGGAGGCGGCGGCGCACCTAGGATGACGGCATGAGCGCGACCGAGGCGAATCGCCCGCGCCGCCGAGGCCCCCGCCGGCAGGAACTGCCCGGATTCGCCAGCGATCGGGTCGACAAGATCCGCAGGGCGGGCAATGTCTGGAAGCTCAGCGGCGGGGAGATCCGTCTGCCGGACGTCTTCGGCTTCTGCCAAGGCGTCAAGCGCGCGTTGACGATGCTCGAGCAGGCCGTCGCCGCCCACCGCGGCCACGGCGGGCGCATGCTGCTGCTCGGCCAGATCATCCACAATCCGTGGGTCAACGCCTATTTCGAGTCGCGAGGCGTGCGGATCCTCACCGCCGAGCAGATCCGCCAGCCGGAACGCCACATCGAGGCCGCCGACTGCGCCGTCATCCCCGCCTTCGGCGTGCCCGTGCCGATCGAACGCCGCCTTCACGCCATCGGCTGCCGGATCGTGGACACCTCCTGCGGCGACGTGCGGCGGCTGTGGTCCTGGGCCGGGCGCGAGGCGGACGGCGGTTTCGGCGTGCTGATCTTCGGCCGCGCCGCCCACGACGAGACGGTCGTCACCAAGAGCCGCCTCGCCGACCGCGGGGGGCGATACGTGGTGGTGGGCAATCTCGATCAGTCGCGGCGGTTCTGCGACCTGGTGACCGGCCGGGCCGAGGGGGCGAGCTTTGCCGAGCAGTTCGGCCCGGACGCGACCAATGCCGCCGACCTCACCCCGTTCGACCGCCTCGCGCAGGTCAGCCAGACGACGATGCTCTACGAGGAGACGCTCGCCGTGCGGCAGCTTCTGACCGAGGCGTACACCGAGCGGTTCGGCCCCGACGAGTTGGGGCGGCGGCTGGCGTTCCAGCCGACCGTCTGCCGTGCAACGCAGGCGCGGCAGGGGGCGGCCGTGGCGCTGTGCCGACAGGGCTGCGACGTAGTGCTCGTCGTCGGAGGGTTCGGCTCGTCCAACACGCGCCATCTCTACGAGCTGGCCCGAGGCTACGCGCGGGCGTGGTTCATCGAAGACGACGAGGCGATCCGGTCGAGCCGCGAGATCGCCACGTTCGACCCGGCCGAGGATCGACACTTCGTCGCCGCCGACTGGCTGCCCGACCGCCGGCCCGTCCGCGTCGGCGTGCTCGCCGGGGCGTCCAGCCCGGAGATCGTCGTCGGCCGCGTCGTCGAGAAGCTGGCGCGATTCCTGGAACAGTAGCAGGGATCCGGCGGATGCGGGGGGCGGTGGTAGACCGTGCCGCTCTGCCGCATACGCGACCGTCAATCGTCCACCGATTGCCCGGACTCCGCAGGATGAGAGGAGGCCGCGGCTTCTTCCTCTTCATGGGATCAGCGTGATCGGCGCAGTCTGTGGACCCGTCGCCTCCGCTGACAGCCCCGCGCCGCCGCCTACTCCCCGGCGACTTCGGCCTCGGCGGCTTCTTGTCGGGCCTGGGCGACCTTGCCCATTCGGCGCCAGCGGGCGTAGCGATGCTCGACGAGGTTGTCGATGGGCACGCGGCTCAGCTCGCGGAGGGTGCGGACGACGTGGCGCTCGAGGTTGTGGGCGGCCTCGGCGGGGTTGCGGTGGGCCCCGCCGAGCGGCTCGGGGATGATGTCGTCGATCACGTCGAGGGCCTTCAGGTTCCTGGCGGTGACCTTCATGGCCGCTGCTGCCGCCTCTGCCTCCTCGCCCGTTCGCCAGAGGATCGCGGCGCAGCCTTCCGGGGAGATGACCGAGTACCAGGCGAACTCCATCATCGCCATCCGGTCGCCGACGCCGATGCCCAACGCCCCGCCCGAGCCGCCCTCGCCGATCACCACGCAGACGATCGGCGTCCGCAGCCGGCTCATCTCCTGGAGGTTCCGCGCGATCGCCTCGGCCACCCCGCGCTCCTCCGACCCGATGCCCGGATACGCCCCGGCCGTGTCCAGAAGCGTCACCACCGGCAAGTGGAACTTCTCCGCCAGCCGCATCACCCGAAGCGCCTTGCGGTACCCCTCCGGGTGCGGGCAGCCGAAGTTGCACTCGATCTTCTCCCGCGTGTCGCGCCCCTTGTGCTGGGCGATCAGCGCCACCCGCTCCGTGCCGATCCGCCCCAGCCCGCAGCGGACGGCCTTGTCGTCGGCGAATCGGCGGTCCCCGTGCAGCGAGACGAAGTTCTTGACCATCGCCTCGATGTAGTCCCCCGCGATCGGACGCTGCGGGTGGCGGGCGACCTGCACCGTCTCCCACGCCGAGAGGCTCTGGTACGTCTTCCGCAGCAGCGCGACGAACTGCGCACGCAACTGCCGGATCTCCGCAGAGTAGTCCCGCCCCGCCTTGACCTGCTCGGCTTCCAGGTCGGCAATCTGCCGCTGAAGGCGCACGATCGGCTTCTCGAAGGGAAGGAAGTAGCCGTTCTCGAAGCCGTTTTCGGTTTCTTTGGCCATGGTGTCGCGATCAAGCCCGGCCGCCGCCAGCGACCGCGTATACCAAGAAAGGACGCTCGCGGCGTCCCTTCTACAACCTCTGTCAACCTACCCGTCCGTCGCCGAGCTTACCGGCGCCCTCGGCAGCGCTGCAAGCAAATTCCCGTCCCCGCCATCTTCCCTTGAGCGTTGAGCGTCGGGCGTTGGCTGTGGGGCGTTCTTCTGTTACCTCCTCTACTGCCGCCGCCTCGACACCAAGCCGCGCGTGCAGCCTGGCCGCGCCTCCTACTTCGCGGCCTTGCGGTTCTTGGCGATTGGCTTCTTGAAGAAGCTGGTCTTCTTCTTCGTCACCTTGGTGCCCCAGACACGGACGTTGTCGATCCGCCCGACGTCGTCGAACGAGCCGAAGCCGATGCAGCCGCTCGGGAACGTCTTGTCGGACGCCTCCATGATCGGCTTGCTCATGTCGTCGAAGAACACCCGGATCGTCCCGTCGGAGGCCTTCCGCTCCAGCCGCACGCGGTGCCACTTCTGCTTGCCCCAGTCGATGCCTTTCGTCGTCCTCTTCGCAATGTTCGTCCGCGGCTTGTCGTTGACGATGAAGACGTTGTGGGCGTTCCTGTCGGCCTTGGTGGCCATGTGAACGTAGTAGTATTGCGTCGGCTTGGTGAAGCCGAAAAACAGGCACATGTCGCGATGGCCGTACTCCTTGCCCGTCTGCAAGAGGTCGGCCTCGAGGACGAAGTCCTCGAAGACGTGGTCGCGGATCAGCCCGATCACGCGGGGGGAGCGGACCTTCGCGCGGTACTTGCCCTGCCCGAGCGACTCGAGGCATCCGTTGGCCGCCTTGCCCTCCGCCTTGGCCGGCAGGACGGTGTGCTTCCACTTCGGCGGATCGGTGAACTCGAACTGCTTGATCGAGTCGGGCTTGTCGAAGTTCTGGTGATAAAGCAGCTTGTAGCCCTTCGGCAACGGGGCGGCCGGCTGGGGGGAGGCCTTCTCGGCGGCGGTCGCCGCCGGGACGAAAAGGCCGACAGAGAGCACGAACACGCACAGGGCGGTGGAGAGGGACTTCATTTCTTGTTCCTTTCGCGTTTTTTCCGGCGCGCATCGGACAGGAATCCGTCTACAGACATGAAACAGTACAGCGGGAGCGAAGGTGGCACAAGAAAGCGGAACTCCGCACCGGGCGATCGGCCCCAGGGGCGGGCAACACGCCAAGGCGAGTCGGGGTGGGCTACGGCTTTGCGCTGCGCGCTCGGCCCGCCCGGTCTCGAGCGGGATCCCCGCGGATGTAAGCGGTGGCGGCCTTGGCCAGCAGGCCACTTCGCGTCTCGTTGCGGGCCTTCGCGAAACGGTCGACGGCGTCCAGGAGACGTTCGGGCATCGTGATGTTGATTCGCTTGGCCTCGACCCGCAGGCTCGAGGGGGCGATGGACACAATCGCCCACAGCCCCCCCTTGTACTCTCGCCGCCGCCGGTGCTGCTCGATGCTGCCCGGTTCGGGGACGGGCTGGCCGTCCTCGATGAGGCCCTCGAGGTGCAGCTCGATGGCCTCCTGCGCCATGGCGATCGCCTCGTCAACCGTGCTGCCGGCCGAAAAGCACCCGGGCAGGTCGGGCACGGTCACGCCGTAGTCGGAATCTCGATCTTTGTGCATAACGATGGGGTAGTTCATGGCTCGCTCCAACCGGCCTGTTTCATGATGGCCCGGACCGTTCCCATGGGCAGGTCCTTCTTCGGGTGCGGCACGGTGATCAGGCCCGGCCGATCCGGATGCCTGAACTGGTGGTGGCTTCCCTCGGTCCGGACGCAGACCCACCCGTCGGCCTCGAGTCTCCGGATGATCTGGCGGCTGTCCATCTTGTGTGTATTATACACACCCAAGCGGATCGAGTCCAGTTATGCAAGCTGTTACAGGCTTTTTACGTTACCCTATCCGTCAAACAGACATGTAGTTGTGAACGCTTTCGGCAGGACGTGCGTACAACGGACAGACTGAGCGCAGTCAGGCCGCGCCGGCCATGGTATAGTCGTGTGGTAGATCTGCGCGGGATGCCTGCGCGCTGCTTGCTTCTTCGTTAGAGGACGTCTTTTTCGTTCACCTTTCGGGAACACCGTGTCGGAACATGCGTCGAATATCATGGCAGGAGGCCGGTCAGCCGGCTCCGGCGGGCCCCGCTCGGGGACGATCGCGTTCGAGGACGCGGCGTTGGTCGAGCAGAGCCGTCAGGGCGACATGCAGGCCTTCGGCGCCTTGGTAGCTAAGTACCAGGACCGGATTTTCAACATGGTATTCCGGATGTGCGGCCGGCGGGCCGACGCGGAAGAGCTGGCGCAGGAAGCGTTCCTGAAGGCGTTGGAGCGGATCGGCCAGTTCCGCGGGCAGAGCCAGTTTTACACCTGGCTGTTCCGGATCGCGGCCAACTTGACGATCTCACATCGCCGCCGTGGTGGTCGGGTGCGCTTCCAGTCGCTCACCGGCCCGGAAGAGTTCGAGCAGAGCCAAGCCGACGCGTTGACGGCCGCGATGGCCCGGCGCCGCGAATCCGCCCCCGAGGCGGCGGCCATGGCGGCAGAGACAAATCGAAGGGTCATGGACGCCCTGGAAGAGCTGGACGACGATTTTCGACTCGTCGTCGTCCTCTGCGACATCGAGGAGATGGATTACGCTCAGATTGCGCAGGTGCTGGCCGTGCCGGTCGGCACGGTCAAGAGCCGATTGCATCGGGCCAGGTGCATCTTGAGAGACAAACTGGCCGATCTAAGAGTGGAACGATGACCGCGCGAGCGAGAATCAACCAGCAGCTTTCGGCCTACCTCGACGGCGAGTTGGGCGAGCCCGATCTCCAGCGGGTCGAGCGGGCCCTCGAGGCCGACCCCGCGCTGCGCGAGGAGCTGGCGGAGTTGTCCGCGACGCGGGATCTGCTCCGCGCCCTGCCCGTCGAGCGGGCGCCGCAGGACCTCGCCGCCCGCGTGATGGCCGAGGCCGAGCGAGCAAAGCTCGTGGGGGCCACCCACACCGAAACTGCGCCCAGCCCGCTGCGGTGGATCCGCTACATGGCCACGGCGGCCGTGCTGCTGATCGCCGCGGGCGTCGGCATGATCATCGCCGTGACGCTCTGGTCCCCGCCGGAGTTCACCACGACGATCGCCCGATCGAGCCCGGACCGGTCGCCCGGGCCCGGCACGGGCGGTAGGATGGGCGAGCCGGCCGGCGGGCCCGCGGCCGCCACCCCGCCCGGCAAGGCCGGCGGCGCGGAGACGTACAAGGTGGCCGTCACAGATCGCGGCGGGCAGCGGGGCGAGGGCTTGGCGGCCGGTGAGAGCGGGGCCGGCCGCCTCGAGGCCCCCGGCAAGGCCGCGGCGAACGATACGGCCGCGCTCGGCTTCGACGCCGTCACGCCCGCCAAGATCGCCCTGTCGAAGGCGCTGGCCGGCAACGAGGTGATCTACACCGATCGCATGGACGACACCCGCCGCGAGATCGAGAACCTGCTGTTCGTCAACGGCTGCCAGCCGGCCGAGGTCCGCACGTCGTTGGCGGCCCTCAAGAGCGGCAAGGAGATCGCCGCCCGCGCGAACTTCTACCGGCAGACTCGCGCCTACGCCGGGCAGATCCAGTACGAAGCCTTCGTCACGCCCGAGCAGATGGCCACGGTGCAGAAGCATCTCGGCACGCTCCGCTCGCGGCAGGCGGTTTCGCAGTTTGCGTTGGCCTACGTACCGTCGCGGGCCGAGGGCGGGGGGGGGCCGGCCGGCGGCGGATCTGCGCTCGGCATCGAGGAACGCGACGTGAGCGAGGGCCTCTCGCCCAAGCAGAAGGGCATGGCCGCGAAGCGCCTCGACGAGCTTCAGCGCGTCGCGGGAAGGGGCGTGGGCTTCGAGGAGCACATAGCCGCCGGGCAGGAGGGCGAGAAGGACACGTCCGGCGCGCGCGGCCTCGACCGGAGGACGGGCAAGCCAGCCGGCACGTTGACGGCGGGTCGGCCCAGCGATCCGACGGCCGGCGGCTCGGCGTCGGGCAAGGCCGTCACCAAGCGGGAGGGGAAGGGCGAGAAGACACTGAAGGACGATAGGCTGCGGGAGATGCCGGCCGACAGCTTGACGATGCCCACCAAGGACGACGCCGACAAGCAGCGGTGGGTCAGGCGGGCCACCAAGGCCGATCCGAGCGGGTCGACGCGCGACCAGACGAGCCGCGACGAGGACACGACGGTTCGGCCGGCGCGGACACGTCCTCCGGCGCCCTCGCCGGCCGCGGTCCCGAAGGCCCGGCCGAAGCCGGCGCCAACCGCGCCGCCCGCCCCGGCCGTCGCCGCGAAGCCCGGATCGGGGTCCTCGACGAAGGACTCAGCCGACGCGGGCGGGCAGCTCGGCGGACGGGACGTCCCGCCGAAGGTGACCGTGCCAGCGACGACCACTGTCAAGCCGAAGCCCGCGGCGACACCGGCGACGGCGCCCTCGCCGAAGCCGACGGCCGGCCCCGAGCCCGCGCGGCCCGGCGAGGCAGCCAAGCAACTCGACGAGGGCCGCTCCGTTACCGGCGAGCGAATCGCACAGGTCGGCGCGGCCGTTGCGCGGGGGCGGGGCAAGGCTGGAGAGAAGGTGGCCGCCGCCCCCCGGCAGAAGAGCGCCGAGGTCCTGCCCGTCGTTGCGACCGGCGTGCGGACCATCGAGGACGGGCAGAAGACGACCGCCCAGCCGGCGACCGCCCCGGCCGGGGGCAGCAAACCCGTCGTCGAGGTGGCCCTGATCGACGGCACCGGCAGCGGCCGGTTGCGCCGGGCCGACAAGAAGGCTTCCGGCGAGCGCGATGCAAGCCTTGCCGAGCAGCAGCGCCGCCTGACGGTGCCCGGCGCGGCGTCGACGAAGCCCGCCGACCAGCCTGCCGTCTCCGAGGTGGAGCGCAACGGCCGGTTCGCAGGCGAGGCCAAGCGCCACGGCGGCTACACCGCGGCCACCCAGCCGTCTCAGCCGGCCCTGCCAAAGCTCATCCTGGCCGGGATGCAGCCGGCGTATGGCCGACAAGGCATCGCGGCGACGCAACAGGCGACGGCGCGGCTCTGGCGACTGGTGATCACCGTCAACTACCGCTCCCAGGCCGAGGACGCGAGGAACAACGAGATCCTCCTCCGCCTTCGCGCCCACCAGGCCGCCAAACAGGCCGAAACCACCGACGCCAAGTCCGCAAAGAAGTAGCCGCCCCCCCTCCGCCGCTTCCTCCCCCGACCCGGGGCCCGAGCAGTGGCGTTCGTTCGTGTTCTCTGAGATTGGCCGAGGGATTCGGTAAGCGCCGGATCACGGGGATGATCGGGCGGGGGGCCTCTCCGGATGAAGGCGACCCGTGGGGCATTTGCGCCGCCGGTCGGCGGTGGTATATTCCTCCGTGCCGTCCCGCGGCGGGGCGGGCGGCGCGAAGGGAGACGTCGATGACGGCGGAAGATGACACGGGCCGATCGGCCTTCGCCTGGCCGGACGGGCGGAAGGCGGCGGTGAGCCTGAGCTTCGACGACGGCCGGCCCAGCCAGCTCGACGCGGGGCTGCCCATCCTCGACGGCCTCGGCGTGAAGGCGACGTTCTACGTGTCGATCGCGAACGTCGACCGCCGCCTGGACGCGTGGCGCCGCGCCGCCGACAACGGGCACGAGATCGGCAACCACACGCTGAGCCATCCGTGCAGCGGCAACTTCCCCTTCTCGCGCGACAAGGCGCTGGAGGAGTTCACGCTGGGGCGGATGGAGGCGGACCTGCTGGCGGCCAACGAGGCGATCCGCCGGCGGCTGGGCGTCGTGCCGACGACGTTCGCCTATCCGTGCGGGCAGACGTACGTCGGACGCGGCGAGCAGACCCGCAGCTACGTGCCCCTGGTGGCCCGGCACTTCACGGTCGGCCGGTCGGCCTTCAACGAGACGCACAACGACGCGGCCTTCTGCGACCTGGCGCAGGCGTTCAGCCTCGACGGCGACTGCCAGCCGCTGCCGCGCCTGCGGGAGATGGTCGACGCCGCCGTCGACGCCGCCGGCTGGCTGATCCTGATGGGCCACGACGTCGGCACGAACGGGCCGAGGCAGGTCTTCCGCGCCGCCGTGCTGGAGGCCCTTTGCCGCGAGCTGCTCGACCCGGCCCGCGAGGTCTGGCTGGACACCGTCGCGGCCGTCGGGGCGTATGTCCGCTATCGGCGGGGCTGGTAGGGCCAACCGCCTCTCCCGGGAAGCGGCGACCGCCTTCGCCACTTCTCCTCCGGGGCAATCTCCCGCGGCTGCGATTCTCCGCGCTGTCAGGGCCCTGTTCTGCCTATTGCGCGAGCAGCACAACCGACGTCACCACCAGCGTGCCGAGGACGCGGGCGATGAACGAGCACGTATGCCGTCTCGGGTTCGCGTCCAGGGCAACGCTGATCAGCATCGCCGGCAGGCTGAACCACGTGATCGCAGCAAGCAGGATCTCAGCCAGAGACACGGTCCCAACGAGCGCCGGCCCGAGCACGTTCGTTCCGTTGGCGATCTCCAGGAGGACGGCCAGCACCGCGACAACGGGCACGAAACTGGCAACGCCCGACAGCGCGTACGCCGCGATCCCTCTCCGCCCGCGCAGGCTGCGCAGCGCCGCCAGCATGAGGATGGCCTGGATCGCGTGCAGTCCAGCCCACGTGTAGATCCAGACGAAGAAGATCGTCGGCGGCACGTGTGCAAGCATCGATCTGTTGTCCCGTGGCGGAGCTGCACGCCCTACGGCTGCGGCTTTTTCGAGGGCTTCTTGTCGGCCTTCTTCGCCTTGGCGAGGTCGGCCTTGCATCGGGCGGCCCAGGCGTCGTGCAGTGCAGCCATCTTCTTGACGCGGTCGGGCTCGGCGGAGGCCAGGTCGTTCAGCTCGGTCCGGTCGGCGGACAGGTCGTACAGCTCCCACGGCCCGCGGCGCTTGGCGACGAGCTTCCACTTGCCCTGGCGGACGGCGCGGCAGCCACCGAAGGCCCAGTAGATCGTCTCGTGGCCGGCGCGCCGCTTGCCGTCGAAGATCGGCAGCAGGCTCTTGCCGCGCAGCGGCAGGACGTTTCGGCCGCCGAACGTCGTGGGGTACTCGGCGGCGGCGACGTCGAGGCAGGTGGCCATCATGTCGATGATGTGCCCGGGCTGGCGGGTGATCTGCCCTCCCTTGGTGATTCTCTTGGGCCAGCAGGCGATCATCGGCGTGCAGATGCCGCCCTCGTGGTTCCAGCTCTTGTACTTGCGGAAGGGCGTGTTGGACGCGTTGGCCCAGGGCGGGTCGACCGTCCGGTAGCTCGGCAGCCCGCCCGGCGGGATGTTGGGCGTCTTGTGGACGCGCTCGGCGCACCCGCCGTTGTCGGACAGGAACATCACCAGCGTGTTGTCGGCCTTGCCGAGTTGACGGACCTTCGCCATGATCCGCCCGATGTTCTGGTCCATCCGGTCGATCATGGCGGCGTAGACGGCCATCTTCAGGTCCCACTCGTCGGCCTTCTCGTCGTCGGCCCACTGCGCCACGCCCGGATCGCGCGGGCTGATGCGGTACGTGTCGTCGACGAGCCCCATCCCCCGCTGACGGGCGAAACGCCGCTTGCGCAGCTCGTCCCAACCGGCCCTGTACTTGCCCCGGTACTTCGCGATGTCCTCCGGCCGGGCGTGCAGCGGATAGTGCGGCGCGGTGAAGGCGACATAGAGGAAGAACGGCTTGGCCTTGTCCTCCGCCGACGCCGCCTCGCCGTAGTACTGGTCGAGGTACCTCACCGCGGTCTGGCCGAACGCGTCGGTGGTGTAGAAGTTGCGGTCCTCCGGCGTGTAGGGGGTGAACTCCTTGTCGTCGATGGCCCATCGGCGCCAGCTCTTGCGCTTGCGCCCGGGCGGGGGCTCGCCGTCGCGCTGCCTGCCGGGGTTGAAGAAGTTGCAGCACCCGTCGGCCAGCCCGTAGTAGCGGTCGAATCCGCGGTGGACCGGGAGGCTGTTCGCGTGCCACTTGCCGACCATCAGCGTCCGGTAGCCGGCCGGGCGGAGCGCCTCGGCGATCGTCACGCAGCGGCGGTTCGTGCCCATCGACCCGTCGCCGACCTGCTGCGAATACAGCCCCGTCAGCAGCGACGCACGCGTCGGGCCGCACTTCGCGTTGTTGTAAAACTGCGTGAAACGGATGCCACGGGCCGCCAACGCGTCCAGGTGCGGCGTCTGCACCTCCCCGCCGTAGCAGCCGATGTCCGACCAACCCATGTCGTCGGACATCATCAGGACGATGTTGGGGCGATCTGCCGCGGGAGAGGTTCTCTTCAGAGGCAGCTCGCCCGGCTCGGCCGCGGCGCGCGACCCGCGAGGCGCCGCTAGCGCCGCGGCGCCAATGCCCATCGTCTTCAGGAACGCTCGCCGATCACACGTCTTGCTCATGTCTGTCCTCGTCGACTTCGGAGTGAATGCTCCTGCCACCCCTGCGGGGCTCATTCTACTGGGGGTACGTCTACCGGGGGCTTGCGCCGGCTATTGCCTTCCGCCCCTTCGGGGCTCCGGAGGCGGCCGCGGCGGCCGCCGCTAGAGGAGCTTGTCATGCGTCTGTGCCAATCTCGGCAGGACGTAGCGTGTGCCGCTCCGCTGCACACGCGTCTGCCCGCGGGCCGGAAAACGGGGACAGGCACCTGCGATGCGCTTCGGAGCCGGTCCCCGTTCTCCTTCGGGTAATCTCTGTAATCGGTGGACTCTACTCGCCGCCGCCTACTGGGCCTCGACCTTCGGCGGATCGACGAATGCCGCCGCGCGGGCCTGCATCGCGTCGCGGTCCAACTGCTCGCCGGCCGCCACCCAGATGCGGTGCCGCAACGTCAGCGACTCGCCTTTGGCGATCTTCGCCTTCGCGAACGTCCCGAACCGCCCGTAGTCCCGGTAGGCCGAGTACTTCGTCCCCTTCGGGTTGCTGAGGTGATTCATGTGCTGGACCGTGTACTTCTTGCCGCCCAGCTCGTAGCACTCCGCCGCCCAGGGCAGGTCGACTTCCCTCTTCACGTTGCCCGCAGTGATCCGGTCGGTGGGGAAGAGGTATCGGGTGGCCTTCGTGTTGACCTCGTTGGCCGGCCGATACTGGAAGCCCGCGTGCTCCGGGTCCCCGTTGAGGTCCACGTCGCTGCGAGCGGCGGTGAGAGTCGAGCGGAACTCGAAGAGCATGATCGCCGGGGCCGGCTGGCGGTAGACGATCTGCCGCCGCTGCTCGACGACGACGGGCTTGCCCGCACCGTCGAGCCAGTGAATCTCCATCGCGCTGGCCCCGAGGACGGGCCCGGCCTTGAGGGCGAGGAACTTCTGGTGCTCCTGCGTGACGTTCTTCATGTGCCACCAGTCGCTCCGCTTGCCGCCGTCGTAGCCGAGCCTGCTGTAGCCGAGGAAGATGCCTCGATGGTGCGTGTACCTCCCGCCCGGGCCCTTCGTGATCGGCGCCGTGCCGTCCTCGTCGAAGACGTGCGTGTAGACCTTGTACGTCGCGTGGGCCGCCGCCGCCGTCGACGTGTCCCGCGCGTACATGTACCGCGTGACCCTCCGCCCGCCCAGCAGCAGGTCGAGGTGCTTGCCCTTCGTGTCCTTGAAGCCGAACCCGCCCGAGGCGGGCGAGCCCTTTCTCAACGTCGCCGTCCAGGTCTGCTTCCGCCCGGCGGGGACCTTCGGCGCGATCCAACACACCTTCGTCCCGCAGCAGGGACAAACAGTGATCTGCCCGGCCACGGCCGACCCGTCGGCCGACTTCATCGCCACGCGGAGCCCGTCGGGCACGGCGGCTTTCAGATCCTCGGGCACGGCGATCGCGGCCGACAGCGGCACGTTGACCGCGTCCACCTTGCCGCCTGTCACCACAAGCCGGACCTCCGCCGCATCCGCGGCGCCCACGCAAATCAGCAACACCACCGCCACCATCGCCAACCGTCGCATCTGTTCACTCCTGAACAACTCGTGCGATTCATGTAATCCGAGGACGAATCACCCGCCCGACCCAACGCCGAGCTCCTGTCCTTCAACCCGCCCCGACCGCCGTCGGGTCCGCCCGACGGTCAGACCGTGAACTCCTCCGGCGCGAAGTCCACGCGTTTGCCGCTGCTCATCGACTCGGCCACCCTCAGCACGGCCACGGCCGCCTCCAGACCCACCTCGCCCGGGCAGGCCAGCTTCGCCTTGCCGCGGACGGCGTCGAAGAAGTTCTTCAGGTGGTGCCAGTACACCCGCTTCGTGTCGGTCGACGGGATCGGGGCGAACTGCCGCGGCCCGTAGCCCGCCTGGCCGATCTGCCTGAAGTCCTTCTCCCACTCGGCCACCGGGGCGTGGACGTCCCGCCAGATCCCGCCTCGCGAGGCGATCTCGGAGATGACGATCTCCCCCTCCGTGCCGGTGAACGTCTCGAAGAAGCCGCCCAACTCCGTCGTGTTGAGCACCTCGTAGTTGCCGCGGACCCGCGTCTTCCGCCCGCCCCAGTCGTAGTCCCACTCGTAGATGCAACTGACGTTGTCGTACAGCTCGTACGTGTCGTCGTAGTAGTCCAGCCCGCCGGCGGCGTAGACGCTCTTCGGGGTCGCGTGCAGGAACCAGTTGAACACGTCGATCTGGTGCGAGCCGAGGCTGGCGATCTCCCCGGCGGCGAACCGCTTCAGCCAACGCCAGTTGCGAAACCGGTCCATCGTACCGAAGCCGTACTTCTCCAGCGTCGCCTTGTCCATCTCGTACTTCTTGGGCCAGTCCAGCGGGTCCCGCTTGTGCCCCCGCCACTGGCCCGAGACGTGCGTCATCCGCCCGAGGGCCTTCTGCTTGTCGATCAGCTCGAGGGCCTTGACGTACCGCGCGTTGGAGCGGTGCTGGCGCCCGACCTGGAGCAGCCGGCCCGCCTTCTTCGACGCCTCGACCATCTTGCGGCAGTCGGCGACCGTCAGGGCCATCTCCTTCTCGCAGTAGACGTGCAGCCCCGCCTCGAGGCAGGCGATCGTCTGCTCGGCGTGGAAGCCGTCCGGCGTGGCGATAATTACCGCGTGGAGGTCCTTCTCCTTGGCCAGCATCTCGCGGTAGTCCACGTACGTGTTGACCGGATGCTTGTACTTCTTCAGCAGCCGCGACGAGTACATCCGCGAGAACTCCCAGATGTCGCAGACCGCCTTGAACTTCAGGCCGGGCAGCTTCATGCAGTGGCTGACGAGGTGCCGCCCGTGGTCGCCGGCCCCGATGATCGCCAAGTGGATGGGGTCGGCCTGGCCGCCGGTGACCTGTCCGACGATCCGCGGGGCCGCCGCCGCGGCGATCCCCGCCGCCGCACTCCCCATGAATCTCCGACGTGTTATCGATGACATCGCGCTGGCTCCTTTCGCCGCTGACCGATCGCGCCCGCCGCCCCTCACGACGGCCGGGCCGACCTTCAGCTTACGCCCCGCCGACACCGAACGCCAGCTTGTGCAGCGGGTCGGTCACCGCCCCCGACCCACCACCGTCTGCCGCCCGGCCTGCCCCGCAGGGGCAGCGGAAGTTAGCCCCGGGCGACCGAAGGGAGCCCGGGAACCACGCGCAATGTTGGTCAGCGCCCCGAAGGGGTGCCGGAGAGTATCCGTCACCCCTTCGGGGCTCTTGCGCAGGGAGGCATCAGACCGGGGGTTCCCTTCGGTCACCCCCGGCCAACTTCCTCGGACCCTTCGGGTCCGGCGTTGCCCGATCGTTCCGCCTGGTGTCGCCGTCGGCTACAATGCGGGCGACGAATCCGTGAAAGGCAGGTGAGTGCATGTCATCTCTGACCGAGCGCGTGCGGGAGGCGGCGATGGAGGCGGGGGCGGACCTGGTCGGTTTCGCGCCGATTGCCCGTTTCGACGGCGCCCCGCCCGAGCTGAACCCGCGGACGATCTACCCGCCGACGAAGACCGTCGTCGCTGTCGCCACCCGCCATCTCCGCGGTGCCCTCAAGGCCGTCGAGGAGGGCACGTACTGGCAGGCGTACAACTGCGACAACTACTGGTACCTCAACGAGGTCGTCGCGCCGCAGATCCTACGCCGCGTCTCGCTGACGCTCGAGGAGGACGGCTTCGTCGGCGTGCCCGTCCACAACCCCTTCCATCCCCACAGCGGCAGGCAGATCCGCGACGACCAGCCCGACGGGCCCGACGGGATGGTCTCGCTGCGCATCATCGGCGTCGCCGCGGGGCTCGGCGAGTTGGGGATGTCCAAGCTCCTCCTGACGCCCCAGTTCGGCCCGCGCCAGCGCGTCTTCGCCGTCCTCACCAACGCCGAACTCGAGCCGACGCCCCTGCTCGAGGAGCCCGTCTGCGACGGCTGCCTGTCCTGCGCACGCGAGTGCGAGGCCTGCGCCATCGGCGACACCCGCGACGTGACGTTCACCATCGAGGGCCGGCAGTTCGGCCACGCGCCGTTCGACGCATCCGCCTGCGCGAAGGTCCACCGCGGCGACGACCCGCGATTCAGCCCGTTCTGGAACGGCACGGAGGCCGAAGGCGAGCAGCCGTCGTACAGCCGCTTCCTCCAGCACCGCTTCCGCCACCTGGCCACCTGCGTCGGCCGGGGCTGCCTGCGGGCGTGCCTTGACCACCTCGAGAAGACCGGCCGGCTCGAGCGGAAGTACAACACCCCCTTCATCGAGCGCCCCCGTTGGAAGCTCAACGAGCCGCCGGCGAGGCCGAACGCAGATCCTTGATCGCAGAGAGGCCGGGGAGGCAGGAAAAGAAAGATTGCTTTTCTTTGCCGAATGGAACTTCTCTCCGCCCGATCCGTCTGATAGAATGATTGTGGCTCCGGACGGTGCCGCAAGCGAGACGGTCCCCCCCCGCCGTCATGCGCTCGCGCCCCCCGGAGCCTTTTTGTTGCGCCGACAGAGCCGGCCATGCCCGCAACGCCGAGGGCCGTCCGGAGCCGCGAGAAGCCGCCGGAGCCGCCCCGGGCGGGGCCGCCGGCCGGAACGTCGCCCCCCGGCCCGGTTCGTCAGGTGGTGGCCCTGCCGCTGCTGACGCCGAAGACGACGGCGAGGCGGGGGGCCAAAGCAGACGGGCCGCCCGGCATCGCGCCCGAGGTTGGGGCACGTTGCCGAGCGGCTCGGCGTCGTCTTCCGGCCAGGCCGGATTCCCCTCGCAGTCCGGCGGCCGCCACGCGGTCGATTCTCGACCACCTGCCAGCCAGCCGGCTGCCGGGATCAATAGTCGCTGTACTTCTTGTCCGACGAATCCACCTCGGTATCCGTCGTGTTGGCCCTGATCGCGCCGCTGGAGGCGTTGTAGATCCAGCCGACGGTGTTGCCGTCGGCGGCTGCGATGCCGATCTCGCCTTTTCTCGCGCCGACCGGCAGCGGCGGGATTCGACGAATGTACGGGCCGTAGATGTGCGTCGCGTCCTTCGTCGCGCTGATGTTGCCCAGCGCGTCGGAGTACTGGAGCAGCGCGGTGTCGATGTCGGCCACGGCCGGGAAGTCGCCGCCATGCTCCGCCGAGTACAGGTCAACGGCGTTGCGCAGCACCGCCAGGTTGCCTGCCAGTGCCGCGTCCGCCGCACCCGCGGAGCCTCGGCTCAGACGCGGGATCGCGATCGCCGCAATAATCCCGATGATCACGACCGCCACCACCAACTCCAGCAAGCTGAAGCCCCGATTCCTTCTCTTTTCGCTCATGCCTGTGCTTCCTTCCTTTCCGAACCTGGCTCGCAAGCCATTAGGTGTCACACTCACATGACGGACTCACGCTATCACGCTATGGTCTGTCTCGACACATTCCCCGGATCACTTGAACAAGGGATGAGAAATGTCCACACCCCGCCGATGTGGAACCGGGCGGGCGCACGGGGGGCCCCCAGAGCGTCTACTCGTCTGCCCCACCAGCAGCGGAATCCTTGACCAGGTATATGGTCACGAGGCGGCCGTCCGGAGCCTTCAGCGTTGCCGAGCCCTGCTTGACGGATACCAGCCGCATCTCGTCCAGCAACTGCCCGACATGGAAGCACTGGCCGTTGATGATGGCTATGCCGCCTGTTCCAGTGACAACCGTGGCCGTCAGGCGGCGGGGCTTGGGCGGTTTCGGCGCCTCCTTCACTTCCGGCTCGGGTGGCGGCGGCGGCGGCTTCGGATCCGGCTTGTGCCCGATACCCCAGGACTCGGACGGCTTGAACGCGTCGCCGACCGACAGCACATCCAGGCGCTGCCGCGTGGCGTAGGCCTGAAGCCAGTCGGACAGGGTCTGCTTCCGGTCTTCCGCCGGTGAGGGGGGATGGAGGGGCAGTTTGGCGACGTCGGGCACGTCGAACTCTTCGACGGGCTCAGCAGCGGCCGCCGCCTGTTCGGGCCCGGTGGCCGACGGGTCGATCAGCGCGCGGTCCACGATCAACACGCATACCGCGATGGCGAGCACCGCCGCGATGGCGACTTTTCTCTTCGTAATGCTCATTTCAGAGGAAACAGAAGATACTCCCTGGCGGAAAGCAAACCCGAACAGGAGAATCTGCCGTCGGGCCTCCACAGGAGCAGAGGCGGGGGTCGGCCCGATCAGGCCAAAGAAGGGGACGGCGCCGCCACCGTCGCCGCCCGGCACAGGATTGCCCCTCCCCGCAGGGGCGAGAGATGGAGATTCCCCCCTGTCGTCGTCGAATCGATCTTCTCTGCCGCTATGGCGCCGAACGAGCCCCGCCGGCCGCGTGCCAGTGAAGCCGAAAGCCGAACCTCGCCGGAGCTTCCGCCTCGGGGTTGCAGGATAGGCTGAACGAGTTGACAGACGTGTCCGGGAAGGTCTCCGCCAGCTTGCGCAGGAAGGCCGCACACGTCGGGTACCTCCCTGCACCGGTCACGTGAATCGGCACGATCTCGTGCCGTGGCGCGCTGATCGGCTGCTCCGGGCGAATCTCGTCGACCGACAGGCCGGCCGCCTCCACCAGATCGGTCAGGCGGGCGATCCGCGAGTTAATGCGGTGGACCGGCTCGAGCCGCACCTCCTGCTGTTTCAGCGTCCGCGTCAGCTCAACCAGCCGCTGCCTGTGGCGCTCGACGGAGCCGGCCAGCCGATCAGCGGTCTGCTCGAGCTGCTCGAGCTTCGCCTTTCTCACGGCCATTGCCGCCCTGGGGCGCAGGAGGGGGTTGACGCGTTCGAGCAGTAGGGGTGCGGCCGCCGCGACGCACAGGGCTTGTATGACCAGTTCGGTCCGCCGCCCCTTCCACTTGCCCAGCTTGGTCGCTTTCATCGGTCGGCCCCGCCTTTCTGGTCGATGTGGCACACCAGCTCGAAGGCCACCGCCTGTCCGTCGCCAAATCCTTTCCGCTCGGTCCTCACCAACCGAACGCTGTCGAACAGGCCGGTCTGCTCCAGCCGCAGGACGAACCGCGAGGCGGCCGCCTGCGTCTTCGCCAGGCCGCTGAGATGGAGGAGATAGGACTCGTGCCCGTCGGGGCCGGGGCGGCCCTCGGGGCCGGCGTCGGGTCCGCTTCCGTCGGCCTCGACCGGCTCGAGCCGACAGCGCGACAGGACAACGTCGTCGCCGAGGCGGTCTGCCAACATGGTCAGCAGGAGACTCCAGTCGGGGTGTTTGGCGGCCGCCCGGGCGGTGGTGATCTGCCGCTGCGTCACTTCGATCTTCCGGCGAAGGGACTGAATCTCGTCGCTGGCGCGGCGGATCCGGTCGATCGCTGAACGCAGTTGGGCCGCGGAGGCCTCCCGGTCATCGCCGGACAGGACCCAGCAGGCCACGTAGGCTGCCAGCAGCAGCCCGCCGTAGACCGGCAGCCCCTTCGCCCAGCGACGCAGGCGCCTCCGGCGGGCCTGTTCCTCTCGCCGGCTCTTCGGTATCAGGTTCGCATTTTCCACGGATCACGGTTCCTCGAACTGGCCCAGGCCCGTCGCGGCGGCCAGGGCCGACCCGCACTCCTCGTCGAGCATCCCGGCGCAGTCGACCAGGGCGGTCGGACTGATCACCCGGACCTCGGCGCCCAGTGTCTGGCCCAGGTGCTGCCGCAGGCCGAGGGCCGAGGCGCCCGCGCCGGCCAGAAGCAACAGCTCCAGGCCCGCGTCGGGGTACTGATTCGACAGGTACGACAGGGGAATCCTCATCTCATCGACGGCGGCGCCGAAGTGCTCGGCCGCGGTGTCTGCGCAGGCCTGCTGCACCTCGCCGGCGGGCGGACTGACGTCCGGGCCGATCGAGCACGACCGGTCGATCACGATCGGCTCGACCGCGTCGACTCTCAGGCTGAGTTTCACCGCGAGCTTCTCGATCAACGTGCCGATCGCGCACTTGGCGAGGTTTCGCTCGTAGACGACCGCTCCGCGGTACAGCAGGACGAGCTGCGAGGCGCACCAGCCGACGTCGAGGATGCCCGCGATCCCTTCGATACCGGTCAGCATCGCCGCGCACGCCCGGGCGATCGCCAGCGACCTGACGTCGAGGGCCTCGACGTGGAGGCCTCCCTGCTCGAAGGCGTCCAGCAGTTGGTTGGCGTCTTCGTGGCGGCAGGCGGCGCCCATCACGAAGGTCGTCTGGGCCGCCCGGACCGGGGCGGGCAGGTCCCAGCAGGCCAGCTCGAACGAGCCCGGATCGCAGCCGTTCATCCGGGACAGCTCCCGCCGCGCCAGCTCCTTGATCGGCGCGCCGGAATCGCGGGGAGGCAACTCCATGATCCCCGTCATCAGCCGGTCGCCCGGCACGGCCAGCACGATCGACTGGCCCCGGAAACCGCGTTCCGCCAACTGCGCCCGAAGCTGGGCCGCCTCCGCCACCTCGACGGCCGCGCCCGACGCGCTCCGCGGAATCGTCGCCGCCGCCGCCAGCCGCCAGCTCGGCGCCGTCCGATGCAACTGGACCGCCCGGAAATGCCTGCTGCCCACGTCGATGCCGATCGGGGAGCGCCTCGACCTGGCAGAGCCCGTCAGCCGCCGGCGGGCCGGCCGCTTCGAGCGGAACCTCCCGAGCCATCTCCGACCGCCGGCGGCGGCCCGGCTTGCTTGCTGTTGCTCACTCCGACCCACTATCCACCTCCTCCGGCCAGGCTGGTCGCATCGAACAGGGGCGTGAAGATGCTCAACGCCACGAACGCCACCAACGCCCCCATGAAGATCAGGATCGTCGGCTCGAGGAGGCTCAGCAGCGTCTTCAGGGCCACTTCGTTCTCTTCGTCCAGAAAATCCGCCAAGTCCAGCAACAGCGCGCTGACCTGCCCGCTCTGCTCGCCGCTGCGGGTGGCCTCGTACGCCGAGGAACTGATCAGGTCCGTGTCCCGAAACGCCGAACTGATCGACTCGCCGCGCGAGACCGCCTCTTCGGCCCGCTCCATCAGGCGGATGTAGTGGATGTTCTTGATCGCCCCGCGAGTCAGCCTCAGGCACTCCAGAACGGGCAGGTGGCTGTTCATCAGGATGCCCAGCAGCCGCGCGATCCGCGCCGTCGCGAAGCCCCGCGCCATCTTCCCGACCTGAGGCAGCGCCAACACGGCCGTGTCCCACGCCCTCTTCCCCGATTCGGAGTTGAGGAAGACCACCAGGCCGGCGATCAGGGCGAACAACGCGCCCCCGGCCGCCCACCAGTACGCCCGAAGCGACTCGCTGAGCGAAAGCAGCGCCTTGGTCGTCGGCGGCAGGGGAACGGCCAACGTCTCGAACAGCTCGCCGAACCGGGGAACGACCAGCAGAAGCATCGTGACGAACACGCCGAAGCAGACGGTGATCAGCAGCGCCGGGTAGATCATCGCCCCAATGAGCGTCCGGCGGACCTGCAACTGCTTGCGGGTCAGCTTCGACAGGCGGTCGAGCACCTCGCCGAGCTTCCCGCCCTGCTCGCCGGCGGCGACCATGTTGCGGTAGACGGCGTCGAAGATCTCCGGGCGGGACTCCATCGCCTTCGCCAGCGACGCCCCGTGCTCCAAGTGCGTCCGGACATCCTCGACGACCTGTCGCCATCGGGCGTCCTTGGTCTGGCGGGCCAGCGAGTCCAGCCCCTCCGCCAGAGGCGTGCCCGCCCGAATCAGCACGAACAACTGGCGGGTGAACATCGCCAGGTTCTTCAGCCGACGCGCCTTCCCGCGCGGCAGGCGGCCCCCCCCCGTGGCCGGACCGGCCGCGGAATCGGACCGGTTGACCGGGGCGATCTCCGCGACGTACAGCTCCCGCTGGCGCAGCCGCTCGGCGCCTTCGGCCGCCGAGGGCGCTTCGATCACGTCCTGCACCTCGCGGCCGCCCTTCTCATATGCCCTGTATGTCAGCTTCATTGAACCGCCCTGTTCTCAGACCGCCGTGGGCACGGTTCCGCCCTCGAGCTTCTGCCCGGCCGGGCCCGGCGAGGTTTCGTTCTCGCTGTGGGTGGCCCCGAGGACCTCCTCGAGGCTGCTCCGCCCCGCCAGAGCGATCGCCACCGCCTCGCGCCGCAGCGGCCAGCCGCCCTGACGCTGCCACTGGTTCGACAGCTCCTGGCTGACCGCGCCCCCGCGAATGAGCCGCCGCAGCTCGCCGGTGATCTCCATCACCTCGTAGACGCCCGTTCGCCCGGAGAAGCCCGACCCGTGGCAGTGCGAGCAGCCGGCCCCCCGAGTGAACACGTGGTCAGGCTGTTGGGGCAGCCCGGCCTCCTCCAGGGCGGCCGGCTCCGGCTGGTACGGCTCGGCGCAGTGCTGGCAGACCGTCCGGACCAGCCGCTGGGCGACCACACCGTTCAGCGCGCCGCTCAGCAGGTACGGCGGGATCCCCATGTCCATCAGCCGGGCGACCGCGCCGGCGGCGTCGTTGGTGTGCAGCGTCGCCAGCACCAGGTGCCCGGTCAGCGCCGCCTGCACGCCTACCCGCGCCGTCTCCTCGTCGCGGATCTCGCCGACCATGATCACGTCCGGGTCCTGGCGGAGGATGCTCCGAAGCGCCCGCGCGAACGTCATGCCGATCGACTCCTGCACCTGGATCTGGTTGATCAGGTCCAACTGGTACTCGACGGGGTCCTCGACGGTGACGATGTTCGTCTCCGGCGTGCGGATCAGGCTCAGCGCCGAATAGAGCGTCGTCGTCTTCCCGCTGCCGGTCGGCCCGGTCACCAGCACCAGCCCGTGCGGGCATCGCAGCATCCGCAGGAAGCTCGTCAACGTCTCCGGACGGAAGCCCAGGTCCCCCAGGTGGACCTCGAGGTTCGCCTTGTCCAGGATGCGGATGACGATCTTCTCGCCGAGGACCGTGGGCATGCTGGAGACGCGGAGGTCGATCTCTCGGCCCTGGGCGCTGATGCGGACGCGGCCCTCCTGCGGAAGGCGGCGTTCGGCGATGTCCATCCGCCCGATGACCTTCACGCGGGAGATGATCGAGGAGTGCATGCCGACCAGCGGCTTGGTCACGTTGCGCAGCATCCCGTCGATGCGGTAGCGGACGCGGGTGGTGTTCTTGTCCGGCTCGATGTGGATGTCGCTGGCCCCGTCGGCGACCGAGCGCAGCAGGATCATGTTGACGAGGTTGACCACGGGGCTGCCTTCGGCCGGGACGTCCAGGTCGGTGACGGGCCCCTCCTCCTCGTTCTCGACGACCTGCACCTCCGTCTCGGCCAGCGAGGCCACGAAGCTGTCGATCCCCGCCGTCGGGCCGGACAACTGCCGGATGAAGTTCCTGATGTCGTCCTCTAAAGCCAGTACTGGACGAATGTTACATCCGGTCAACTGCCGGAGGCGGTCGACGCTCGGCAGCGATTGGGGCTCGGCCATCGCCACCGTCATCGTGTCGCGGACCCGCATCAGCGGCAGGGCGTTCAGGCGGAGGGCCTCCTCCTCCCCGATCGTTGCCAGCAGCGACGGGTCGGCCATGCCGCTGCGGAGCCGGCAGCCCTTGACCCCCAGCCGCCGGGCCAGCGCGGCGACCAGTTGCTCGCCGGTGACCAACCCCTGCTCGACGAGCGTCTGCCCGAGGAACTTGCCCGTTCGCTTCTGCTCGACCAGCGCCTCCTCGAGCTGCTTTTCGGTCAGCAGCTTCGCCTCGAGGAGGACCTCGCCGATCCGGACTCTCTTCGGGCCGCTCGTCATCCAGCGCTCCCCAAGGCGGCAACCACGTCCTCGAACTGCTCGAACATCGAGGCGACTTCCGTCAGATCGAGCACCTCGCGGAGCATGTCGTTGACCCCACAGAGCTTCAAGGCCCGGCCCGAGCGGATCAGGCGCTCGGTGGCCTCGACGAGCACCTCCAGCCCGCGGCTGTCGACGTACGGGACGCCCGAGATGTCCAGCACGACTGCCTTGTGATTCTCGTTGAGCACGCGAACGAAGTGGCTCTCGAGGTAATCAGCGTCGGCCCCGACGAGGGGGCCCTGCGGCAGAAGCACCTTTACCCCATCATGTTGCTGTTCATCTACCTTCACAACTCGTCCCTCCGGCTGTCGGGCAGCCGACGGCGCAGTCGTCACACTCCTTCCATTCCGGGCATACGGATTGCCTTATGAGTACCCATCGGCTTGCCGGGGCGGAACTTGAGCAATTGCCGAAACCCGGGCGGGTTCCCGACGCCCCCGAGCCCCTCCGACCCGCCCCTATGCCAGCAGCAGCACCATAATCCCCACAAACACCAGACAGATCGCCAGCGTCACGAGAAAGCCCACCCACGACTGCGTCGAGGGCTTGACGATGAACAGCCCGCCGGCCGTCAGCCAGCGCTTCGACGGCGGGACGGCCTCGGCCAGCGGCAGCTCGAGCTTCGCCTCCTCGCCGATGGGCGTGTAGATCTTGCGGAAGAACCTCTCGATGACCTGCGGGTCCGGCGGCTTGCTGAGCAGGCTGCCGAAGATGCCGGCGAGGATCCCGATCGCCAGCGGCACGGCCGTCGTGGCGAACCGCGTGCACGTCAGCCTCGCCCCCGCCATGCTGGCGCCCGACCAGGCGACCAACTCGGCCCGGTGCAGCAGACGCAGCATGCCGGCGTCGGCGGACCACTCGATCATCTCCAGTCGGCCGTCCGGCCCGGCCACCACCGGCCGGCCTTCACGGCGCAGGGATTTCGCCTCCGCCGCGCCGACCTCGCGGACGGCCACCGTGCCGGCCTCGCGGAGGTCGGCGGCCTTCCACTCGACGAGGTACCGGGCCGACAGGAACACGGCGGCCGCGATGACCATGCTCGCGAAGACGCCCTTCGTGTTCATCCGCCGCCAGAGGATCCCCAGCACCACGGCGATCCCGGCGGCGGCGGTGAGGTTGAAGAAGTCGAGGATCGTCTTGACCACGCTGGCGCGCATGGCGACGGCGATGGCCAAGGCGGCGGCGATGATGACCAGCCCGGCGAGGCGGGTGGCCTTGACGTAGTGGGCCTCCGAGGCGCCCGGGCGGATGTAGCGGCGGTAAATGTTCTGGCTGAACAGGCCCGCGATGGTCACCTGCAGCGCGTCGCCGCTGCTCATCGCCGCCGCCAGCACGCACGCCAGCATGATCCCCTGGAGGATCGGGGGCAGCAGGTAGCGGACCGAGTCCCCGAAGGCCGCGTCCGCGTGCACGCTCGTGCCCTGCTTGATCAGAAACGCCAGCCAGCACAACGCCAATATGCACCAGCCCATCGTGCAGATCCGCTTCAGCACGTTGCCGTACGCGAAGCCGACCCGCCCCTCCCACTCGGTCCGACCGGCCGACGTGACCGACACCAGGTGCGCCTGGGCCATGATGCTGAACGGCGCGTTGATGCACAGCGCCAGCACCGTCAGCAGCGAGAAGTATTTCGGGTCGAAGAGGCTGAGGTAGTTGTCCCCGGCCGCCCCGGCCGCGGCGGCGTCGGTCAGCGTCGCCTTCGTCGCCGCCCATCCCCCGGCCGTCTTCATCGCGATCGGGATGGCGATGAACGACAGCGCGACGATCATCAGCCCCTGGATCATGTCGGTGCGAATCGCCGCGACGATGCCCCCCCAGTAGCTGTAGACCACGAAGACGGCCGTGCTGATGAACAGGATGCCGAAGAACCACGCCTCGGCCTCGGCCTGCGAGCGGACGCCTCGGGAAGCCCAGGTCGGTTGGGTGGTGGCTTGGTCGTCGCCGGCCGCCGCGGCCGCGGTCGCCGAGTCGCCCCCCGCCCCCGGCGAGTTGGCCATCTTCACGATCGCCGCCTTGCCCATCATCCCCTGGACGGTCCGCGTGGTGGCCAGCAGGACGCTCGCGCATCCGATGGTCATGCCGACGGTGGCGACGATGACGTACAGCACGGCCGCGGATCGCCCGAAGCGCTGCTCGAAGTAGTCCGCCATCGTCAGGCAGCGCATGCGGCGGACGATGGGCGCGATCAGCCAGTAGAACGGCGTGCCGAACATCCACATCCAGGAGACCCAGATCCCCGACGCGCCGCGCTCGACGGTCTTGCTGGTGACCCCCGCCACGTCCCCGGGATGCGTGCCGGCGCCGAAGGCGTGCATCACCATCATCGGCCAGCCGAACTGCCGGCTGCCCAGCAGGAACCCCTCGCGGTCGTGGATGCCGCGTTTCGACCACCAGCCCAGCAACAGCATGCCCACGAAGTACAGCCCAACGACGATCCAGATGACGTAGTTCAGGCCCAGCCACTCCATGGGCATCTCCTTAGAGGCTCAGCAGGGATGCAAGGGGATGCAGCTCTGCCGCACACGCGTTCCGTTCGGCGCCCGCTGCTGCACCCGCGGCCATCGTTCGGCTCACTTCCACGTGGCCTTCGGCGGCTGGGCGTAGTCGGCAAAGCGTGCGGCGACCTTGCCCTGCTTCTCGTCACCGACGTGGAAGTAGACGCGGTACCGCCACGTCCGGGACTTGCCCTCGGCCAACACGTAGTCGCCGCGCTGCTTGCCCTTCGTGAAGTGCCTCAGCCCGAACGGGTTGGCCGTCAGCAGCCCGTACGTCCGCGCGTGCCACGTCGTCGGGTGACGCAGGTTGTCCGGCGAGTCGAAGATCGCGAAGCCGACCCGCTTGCCGTCCACCAGCCCCGAGCAGTCGCACCACGCGGCCTTCTTGCCCCAGGCGGCCCCGGCGGTCTGGCCCTCGGAGTTGACCAGCCGGCCCTTGGTGGCTTTGCTGTCGCTCTTGAGTTCCGGCCTCATCCGCGTCGCGCACATCCCGCCTTCCTTCGTGTCACCGAAGGTCACCTTGCCGTACTTCGCCTCGCATTGGATCTCGATGTCGATCATGCGGGCGGTATCGGGCAGGCGGTAGATGCGGACCGTGCGCGTCTCGGCCATCACGGGCTTCTTGTCCACGCTTGTCCAGTCGAGCGTCTCGCGAATGACGCCCACGACCGGCCCGCCGACCACGGCCTCGAAGGCCTTGTGGACGATGTAACCCGCCTTCGAGCCGACCGACCAGTTGTCCACCCCGTTGACGGCACCGTGGGCGACGTAGAGGCCCGTGTGGTGCGGGTGGTCGGTCCGGACGTTCTTCGGCAGGTCCCTCTGCACCATCGGGTACGGGCGCATCATCTGCGTCTGCGCGGGCCCGAAGGCCGGGAAGAAGTAAGGCCGACGCAGCACCGCCTTGCCGATCGTCTTCGGCGCGAAGACGTACGACGTGAACGCCGCGCCGTCGATCGTCACGTCGATCTGCGCCGTGCCCGTCTTCAGCGCCACGCCCGCCCCGGCCGGCCCGGCGGCGCCGAACTCGACCGTGTAGCTCTTGCGCTTGCCCGCCGCCAGCTTGTCCAGGATGAACCACAGCTTCCCGTCGGCGACCTGGCAGGGCACGTCGGCCGAGCCGTCGGTCATCTTCACCTTCGCCGCCGTGTCGCGCAGGTCCACGCACATCGGCACGTGGGCGCGGGCCTGCTCGCCGGCCTCCACGACGAGCGTCTTCGTCGCCCCCTGCACCGACGGGGCGGCGAAGGCCGCCAGGCACAGTGCGGCGGCAGGTACCAGCAGAACGGCCATGCGAACGTGACTGTCGATGTCCATAGTCTTCTCCCTTCGTGGCGCATCGGACCGACGCGCGTCCCGGAAGGTTAGGCCCCCCGCGCCAGGCTGTCAAGGCCGAGACCCCAGCCGGCCCCGACTCCCGCCCGCCCATCGCCGCCGCCGCGGGGGTGGACCGCGGCGCCGGGGGAGCTATGATATCGTCACCTCTCCGCGCGTCGGCGCGGCAGCCCCGGCGGCGGAACATCGCGGGATCGGCATGGTTGGACGCTGTATGGGCAAGTCACGGTCGCTGGCCTTCTCCTCGGCGGCGGCGGTTCTCTGCCTGTCGGCCGTCGCCGGCGGCGGGCACGTCGAGGACCGCCCGGACGGCACGACCGTCATCCACGTGACGCTTTCCTACCAGGTCATTCCCGACCCGTACAAGACCGACACGTTCAACCGCGCCGAGCTGGCGGGCGTGCGGGCCTTCAGGGAGCGGTTCGGGCGGATCTTCGCCGAGAGGTATCGCGACAAGTACAAGGCCCACCCGGAGATCTACGGCCGCCACAACTGGGACAAGGTCGAGATCGAGCTGAAGCGGTTCACCGGCATCAAGGTCGAGGGCGTCGAGCACGATCTGCTGGCCATCGCCGGCGGGATGGCGCCCGACGTGCTTTACGTCAACTTCCGCAAGTCCGACACCTACATCCAGAACAACTTCCTCTACCCGCTGGACCGGCCGGAGGACGGCTACTTCACCGGGATGACGAAGGAGGAGCTGGACTTCCGCGTACACCCGAAGATCTGGCCGGTGATCAAGCGGAAGGGGCCGAAGGGCAACACGCACGTCTGGGCGATCCCCTGGGGCGGGGCGGTCGGCAAGGTCCTGCTGTACCGCAAGGAGCTGTTCGACGCGAAGAACATCCCCTACCCCACGGCCGAGTGGACCTGGGACGACATGCTCGCCGCCGCCCGGAAGATCACCGACCCGAAGCGAGGCATCTACGGCATCCTGCTGGGGCGGGGCAAGCACGAGTCCTGGTACTGGGTGACGTTTCTCTGGTCGGCCGGGGCCGAGGCGATGGTCTACGACGAGGCCGCCGACCAGTGGCGGTGCGTCTTCGACTCCCGCGAGGCGGCGATGGCGCTGGACTTCTACATCCGCCTGGCCGACGAGAAGTGGACCGACGAGGACGGCAAGATCCGCCGCGGCTACGACTAGCGGGACCCCGAGACCGACGGGTGGATCAAGTGGGACCGCGGCGAGATCGGCATGCACCTCGGATACATCGACGAGAAGCTCTTCTCGACGATCAACCCGGAGGTCACCGGCATGGCCCCCGTGCCGCTGGGGCCCGGCGGCCAGCGAGGCGGGGAGCTCAACAGCCGCATGATGGGGCTGTTCAGCGGCATCACCGATCGCGTCGTCCGAGACGCCGCCTGGGAGTACGTCCGCTTCTACGAATCCGAGGAGGCCCAGCGCCTCAAGACCCGCGTGATGGTCGAGGGCGGCTTCGGGCGATTCATCAACCCGAAGTACCTCGAGCGGTTCGGCTACCCGGAGGTGGTCCGCCTCTCGCCGAAAGGATGGGCGGAGAACTTCCGGATCGCCATCGAGACCGGCCGGCCCGAGCCGTACGGGCGGAACAGCAACATCGCCTATGACGAGATGACCACGCCGATCCAGGAGGCGGAGGAGCTGGCGATCACCGACCGGCTGCCCGAGGACCCCAACGCGCGCCTCGACGTGATGCACCGGCTGCTGATCAAGGCCAACGCCCACGCCAACGAGATGATGATCGGCATCGTCCCGCCCCGCCAGCGGCGCGTGCGGAACTGGACGGCGGCGGGCGTGCTGGC
>Ga0180438_10001042_pt1 | contig 50925 bp, 80 predicted proteins | sample SS_ome_12_FD_132455 | JGI IMG/M metagenome (GOLD analysis project Ga0180438, IMG submission 132455) | Hypersaline lake sediment archaeal communities from the Salton Sea, California, USA - SS_3_D_2 metaG | ecosystem: Environmental > Aquatic > Non-marine Saline and Alkaline > Hypersaline >...
ACCGATGTTTTTCGGCTCGTTGATGGTTCAGTTTAAACCGATGTTTTTCGGCTCGTTGATGGTTCAGTTTAAACCGATGTTTTTCGGCTCGTTGATGGTTCAGTTTAAACCGATGTTTTTCGGTTATCTGACTACCGCTATAACTACAGCGCCGTGCTCATCAAGATTGTCGTCATTCAGTATTTCGCCTATTTTCACGCCGCACCATAACGGTTCGTAATGAAATCCGACGGTTTTATACTCTAAATGATATTTGATCACGGCCTCAAGACCATGATAAACGGAAGAAGCGTCTTTAAAGCAAAATCCTTTTTTGATGTTCAGTGCCTCTTTGATTCGGCTATAAATCATTTTTCGAGACGCTCTATCGTTGATGCGCAACCTTTTGAGCTGTTCGACATCGCAATGTTGGTCAATAGCGCAGTTGCGATAATATTTTTCAAGCAAAGCCGGATTCAGTTTCGCCAAATCCGAGAAATTTAAAGCTTTTAATTTTTTTAACATTTTCCCTCTCGCTGGTTTTCGGTTTCGTTATCACGCATAAATCATTTATCGCACGCGACATATTTTGAATCCCGTTTCAGTCCTCCGCGTGATAACCAATATATTTCTGTTATATCTCCTGTTATATTGACTAATCGTTGAATGAATGATTGCCTGCCGATTTTTTACTTTTTCGGGATGTGCTTCAAAATATTCCCACTCTCCTATTTTCATATCCGCGAAAAAATATTTGCGGATACCGTGTCGCGGACGCGGAAAATTGATAATTTTAACTTTCTTAACGAATCCGGATCCGTCCGCAAGCGGGCTTCGCGCGTCCCAAAGACCGCGCAGTCGCCATAGATCGTACGCCGCCTGCGCTTTCAGCCAGAATTCCGGACGAATGTTGAACGCCAACCCTAGCGGCACGGCTTTTTCGGGGGTGATCGCGGCTTCGTTGTCGCATATTCGGTCCACTTGCCGAACGCTCCATCCGAGATATTCCGCCAGTTCGCGTCTGGAGATTCCGAGCGGCTTCAATAGCTTCTCGCGCAGGATCACGCCCGGCGGCGTCGGTTCTCTTTTTATTCCCGTGTTCTTGCCCATTTCTCTCCGTCGAATTCCGCGAATTTCCCCTCCATTCCCCATAAAACCTCCGTTCCTTCCTCTATCGGCGAGCCGCCGTTTTCAGTCGGAAGAGCGGCCAGTATTTCATCTTCGCGCCCGCCGTCTTCCCAAAGTTCGTAAGAATGCGAATTTTCATCGATTTCATTCGTTTTTTCGCCGAAAACGTCTTCATCTTCAATGAAATCAAAATAATCATCGCTGATTTGCTCGATAGCATAAAGAATTTCGCTAGACGTTTCGAGAAATTCGCTTAATCTTTCGTAATGTGATTTTAAATATGTCATTTTCCTTCTCCTTAGATTCGCGTTTTCATTTCCCGGACGGTTTCAAGCCCGGCTTGCATCAACTTCTGAAATTCCCGGCAGACGATTTCCTGGCCCGCCATCAACGCCGTCTTCACGTCCGCGACGCTCGCGCCATGCGCTTCCGACAATGTCTCTATCGCCGTCTCGGTCAGTATGTTCAGCAATTCGTTTTTCATTTCTTTCGCTGGTTTTCAGGTTGATTTAATCTTTAGTTTCGTAGAGAATCCAGGCTTTAATTTTCATATTGTAATGAGTCACCCAGAATCCCCTTTGAAAGTAGTTCGGGTTGGGACATTGAGAAAAACCGGCCGCTATCACTCTGTTACGGCCTTTGATTCTCCCCATGTCGCATATCGTCACTTCGCCGGATTCGGATAGAGCCGTTTTCCGTTCCCTGAAAATCATTCCGGGGATAGGTTGCCCGGCTTGAAGCGTTCTTACTTTCTCCTCGAGCTCACAACACTTGTTTTCGATCTCTTGCAGGGTCATCTTTTCCTCGCTGGTTTTTAGGTTATTCCCAATTTAATAATGAATCCGTCCGCATCGAAATAATCAGCCGGGTATAAGACATAGCCAATCCATGCGTAACAACCGTTGATTTTTCTTTGCGCGTGACGCGGGCTTATTTTTCCAAGAAGCTCTCCTTCGCGGCTGATTTCCAATCTAGCCCAATTATCTTTTACAACTATGTCCATATCGCGCGATTCGGCAAACTCAGTCATTTTTTTTCTGGATTCTCTAACCTCGTAGGTTTGCCTAGTATATGACAGACTATTTTCAGTTAGCCCGGCTCTGCGCATAGCCTGAACCATTTTTTTCGCTAAACTGAAATATTTTTTCAAATCCTTATCCACAGTCTTTTCCGCGGAGGGCTTCGGCGGAATCTCGAAAGAGGACGCTTTCAGCTCCTCGTCGGAAGATTTGGCGATTATCGTTACCGGCTCGTCATTCTCTCGTTGCCGGGCTTGAAGCGCTCTCACTTTCTCCTCTAACTCGCAACACTTGTTTTCGATCTCTTGCAGGGTCATCTTTTCCTCGCTGGTTTTAGTTTAGGTTTCCCCGATTCGTTATTTGATTCTCCAAACCCTAATTCCATAGCCAAGCCTCTCGCTGTTGACGGCTCTGGTTGTTATTGCAATACTCTCCATTGAAAATTTATTATAGTGTCTCAGGGATTTGTGAACGCTGTTTTCCCGCTTTTTGTTTTCGGGAGCGTCGCACTGCTCCCCTGGTATTAAAAAAGAGTCCCCGATTTTCATTTCATCGAACGGGTATCGACGCAACGTAATTGGGATTGGAATTCCTCTGTCGATTTTGAATTTTTCCCTTTTCATGATTTTTTCTCAATTTCAGCGCAAAACGCCTCCAAGGCCGCGTTTAATTTTTCCTCTTCCTCCTCCGTGATTTCATCGCCGTAATAACCGTCAAATCCGTAATCGGCGGGACTCAGGTCATAGCCCGCGTCGTTAAAGGCGAAATCAATCCAGGACTCGGTATGCCACATGCCGTATTTGTAGGTCCTGAGTTTTTCGCTGAGCGTTTCGCAATCATTCAGTCCGCAACCGGCGCAATTCGGGGCGTTTAAGCCGAGTTCGATTTCGGTTTCCGAAAACATATGCGCGTTATCCACGTAACCCATGCGGCAAACATCGCAGGCGTCGCCGATTTCGAGATTGGCTTCAATGCTTTTTTTAATATCGCCGATTAATTTTTTCAGTTTCATTTTCTTCTCCTTAGAGTTTTTGGTTTAGGTTTCCCTGATTCGTTAAATACAGTATCTCTAATCAGTGACATTATGTCAAGCATAAAATGTAATTATTATTAAAAAAGATGTTTAACGAAATCAAGCGAGTGCGAGAAAAGATAAATTATCTTGAGATTCACTAAAGTTTTTTTAGCGTTTGACTGTAAAAAAGGTGAAGAAGTGAAGAAAAAACCAAATGCCATAAATTCGTCGTAAATTTCCCACTCCGAAATGCTATTGTTATTCATGATATATGATTGAAAATATCGTTTTTTAATAGCCCGCTTCTCTGTTGCCGCAGAATAGCGGGCTTTTTTTATCGCTCCGAAGGGTAGCCGAACAATATAATAGTTGCCACTGCAATCATTACCGCCGCAACTGTTCAACCCGCAATTACTAGTATGCGAGTAAATTGTACGCAAGCAATTCAAAGAGCAACGGTTGCCAAAGCATTAGTTCACGCCGCAACTAAAATAAAACGAGTTTTCAGCTTTACATTATCGAAAAAAAAGTTTATCTTCGAAGTCAATACTGAGACTTGAAATAATCGCGGAGCTGAAACGAACGCAGGAAAGACGGTCCGGCCCGAACTCGGAGCCGACCGCAAAAAAGAAAAACGAAAATTAAAGAAAAAAAACTCCATGCAAGCGTCAGCTTGCATAGCGAGCGAAGCGAAGCGGTTCTTCGCGAAACAAGGCGGCGGACGCCGCTACGATCCAAAACTTTAGAACGCGCCCGGTCGATTTGTCGGTAGCAACTGAAAACGTCAATAAAAACAGCGACATGTACCAAACCTGCGAACACTGTCATTATCGGAATAAAAACGGCGAGTGCAGAGAAGCCCCGCCGATGGCCGACAGCCCTCGACACCGACCCTACTGGCCGAAACCAGGAAAGAACGACTATTGCGGACGATTCAGAGATTTCCGCGAATGCGGAAGCATAGACGATGCGCTTATAATTGACGCGTCCGCGCTGTTCCCAGACCTGAACAGCGAAGACGGAGCGGAGAAAAAATCGAACGTCATAGCCAGGTTTCCACACGTCCTGCCGAAGGGAAATTCATCGAATGAAAAAAAAATGAAAACCGCCACGTTCGAACTGAACGGACGAACAGCGCGCGTTGAATATTCCCCCGGCATGTACGTGCACTATGACGAAAAAACAAAAACATTCACCGCTGGGCATAGGCGGCAAGGAAAGACGATCATGCCCGAAGAAGAACCAGTAGTCAGAGCGTATTGACGAAATGACAGAGAGGAGAATCATGACCGTGCCAGGGAAAGGCGGAAGACCGCTGAAGTTTAAAACGCCGGAGGAACTTCAAAAATGCATTGATCAATATTTTGCAGAGTGCGACGAGAAAGGAAAGCCCTACACTGTTTGCGGCATGGCGTACGCGCTGAATTGCAGCAGGCAGACGCTTTTGAACTACTCGGAGAAAGGCGCGTTTCTGGACACGGTTACGCGCGCGAAGTTGAAAATACAGGCGTACGCGGAGGAACATTTGTTCATTGTCAAAAACTCCAACGGCGTTCAATTCAGCCTCAAAAATAATTTCGGCTGGCGCGACAAGCAAGAGCTGGAACACACCGGAGCGGTCCACCTTCACTTCGACGAACAGGACCGAAAATTGATCGAGGGAGACGAGGATTGAGCGACGAGGCAAAAACAGAGACGAACGACGAGTGCGAGACACTCAGAGTAAGCGAGACGTTAGCGGCGAAAGTGTTCGAGGTTCGCGCGAATTTCTGGATTAATGTATTTATGATGCATTATCGGGAAGAGTTATCCGATACGCCTAAAAGCATGACCGCCGCCGCTAAAAAGGCGGACTTGGCGGCGAAACTTTTTGACCGCAGTCTCAGTGATGAATGGAATTGACCTTGCCCTGGACATTTTCGCCGGACTACTAGGACTCGGAGTAATCGCGCTGATTTGGGCCGCGTACAAAAACGTTTGAATTTAACGACAGGGTTTAACGGCACCTGTCCAGGAAGCCGCCCGTCTTGCTGTCGCTGGTCGGGACGGCGGCTTCCGCAACCTGAACTCATTACGTCATGACGAGCATATTCAAGGAAAAACTGGACGAATTCAAGGAAAAGCTGAAACCGGAGCCGCCGCCGACGACTTCTACCCGGATCACTCACCGCACTGACCCTCGCAGAGCCGGAAGTCCGAGAGCGGACGCGCGGGGATATTTCGCCTTGTGCGGTCCCTGGATGACCGATTACCCTGCGCCGCGCCATGAGCGGCCGACATGCCCGGATTGCCTGCGGATCATAGAGAGAAACCGCGAGGCTGAGGAAACGAGGCGACAGTTAAGCCGCAACAGGGTTATGTAATGAGCAAAAATCATCTCATGATCAGAAAACACACTAACTACAGCGGACGCTGGTATACTCATGTATCCGTCTGCGGTCTGGTGAAAAGGAAAATTCATTATCACAGCGACAGAACGCCGGTTACCTGCAAATTGTGCGTCAAGGCTCATAAAGCGAAAGAAGAATAACAAGCGGCCGGCTCGCGTCCTCCCTAGTCGGTCGTTTTTTCGGCTTCCGGCGTAACACGAATCTTAAAAAAGTAACACGCGGCGCATAACTTCTTGATAATAGTGTCACGTTATGCAGACAATTGAAGAAAAGATGCGAAAAACAGCTCTAAGCGCTCTTGCGGGGAAGTTTTCTTTTAAAGGTTGTACTATTGTTGATGTCGCTTTAACGCCGTAAGAGCGCGTCAGTCGAATATAATAAAATCTATTTGATAATAGAAAAGGTCTTGGACGTTCCGGTCGTTTCAGGTGTTAAGTTTCACTGAATACCTGTTTTTAATTTCTCGATGACGATCAAGCCGGCCGGAACGTCCTTTCAAAAATAAAGACATGAAGCGCGACAAAACAAAGACCGCCGCCAAGCCGACGAACCAGAAGCGGCCGAAGCCGACAGGCTCTTACTCGGAACAGCTCCGTAAAACTCTGAATATCGAATACAAATAATGACGACTATCTACACGCTGACGGACGACTGGCAGAAAATAGGCGAGGGCAGTTCGTCTATCGAGATGCTGGAGGGGCTGAACGCCTGGATTTATACCGGAGCGGCCGAGCCCGCGGGCGATGACGAGTACTCCGTGCTGGCGTTCAAATTCCCGCAGCATCGCTATCAGGGCAACCTGAATCTCTACGCCAAAGTCGCGGACAACTCCGCCGGAGTCAGGACGCGGCTATCAGTCACGCCGGAGGGAAATGTCGATACCGTAAGCATTGATGACGACGCCTATATAGACCTGCCGGAGACTACGACCGGAAACGGTTTCGCGCAACTAGGAAACAACGAGGCATGGGCGCAGTTTTCCTGGAGCCAGGATGGAACGCCGGTATTGATGATCAGCTCCGCGAACGTCTCCGACTCGGACGAGGCGGACAAGTTGTGCTTTTTCGCGCATGATAACGGAGTCAGGATCAGAAACAGGCTCGGAGCGCCTAAAGAGCTTACGTATCAAATCAATTATAAATAGCTATGAGCAACACTGAACTATTAAGCGTAGCCTCGCAGGGCAGTCCGGGGGTCGAAGGAACTCCGGTCAACATGAACGGCTCCGAGGTGTCGATAGACATCCAGGCGTCAAGCTTCGGCGGCGACGGCAAAGTTGTCCTGAAAGCTCGCGCCAATTACGGAGCGGCGAACGCCTTCAAAACCCTGGAGGACGTCAACACCATCAGCGGTCTGGCCGAATACAGCTCCAACACCGCCGGGGTCAGGGTTTCGTTGCCGGCCGGATGGCAGATCAGAGCGGACCTTGTCATAACGAGCGGAACGGCCACGCTTGTTTCAGTGTACATGGGCGAATAATGAGCGTATCCAGAGCAGTGACGAGCTCGATAGGCAGAGCGGCGAACCGCGCGATATACACGGAGAGACGTCCGTTCAACCCGCTGGACATTCCGGGCTTGAAGTTGTGGCTTGACGCGTCTGATATAAATACGGTCGACCTGCGGCTTTCGCAATATGTAACGACGTGGTACGACAAGAGCGGGAACGGAAATCATTTTTCGCAGTCTACGCCGACTAATCAGCCTGAATACCAACTGAATCAGCAGAACGGCCGGGCGACGATCAGCGTTAACGATGTGAATCTTGGACACCTGACATGCGTCAACGATTTCATAACGACCGACACTGGGACATGGTTTTTCGTTTTCCAATCCGATTTGAACGGAATCCAGGCGGCGCCCACATTGATGGCGGACTATGTCCAGCAGGCGGCTAATCCTATCGTTTTAGTCAGATCGGAGAATAAAGGAAGCCAGGACGTGTTTTTCGCGAGAGACGCGGCGGGGAATAGCCTGCGGGTTAGACCGATTCTGGTTTCAACGTATTCGCTGTTGATCTGCACCAGAAAGCCCGGACGCTTGGACACGGATTACAACGGAGCGACAGCCGGATTGTCTGGCGCTTACGGCTCTCAAATCTACGCGGGAGGAGGTCCGACTCCAATGCTTGGAAGCCAGCCCAATCTTGTGCCGCCGGGCGCTAATCCGGTGACTCAGATGAAGGGACATATCGCGGAAGTTCTATATTACGGAAGAGAGCTGAACTCCAGCGAGAAGGATCGGCTTAAAAATTCATATTTAAAGCCCAGGTGGGCATTGTAGGATGAGAGATTGTCTAACGTTCGACGCGGAGGAGAAAGCGCTGGCCGCGCAAAGAAGAATCTGGATAAACAGGGTTAGGAAGAGAGCGGCGGAAGGCGAGAATCTTGTCGGAACGGGTATTGTTCATTACTCTGATTTGTCGGGGTTGACCGATGACCGGATAGCGGGGCTTAAAATATACAGCGAGAGAAACGGCCGCGTGGATCCCTCTTTGAATGGAACGACGATGCCGACGCGTATCGATAAAGCCCATAGTCTCGACAAGTGGCACGTTCCAAAGCCGGAGGAGGATTTGATGGACGGAGTCGAGGATTACGCCGTCGAGCCGTACAGCGTCGAATGGGAAGCTCCTTTTGAGGTTTAGACATGGCGTTCAGTAAGGCGGCGAAGCAGGAGATCGAGTCATTATTAAAATATGTCTTTTGATAGAAATCCCAGGCAACGAGAGGCGATTGATCTAATTGGAGAACATCTGTTCACTATGCTGTTTGGCGGAAGTAATTCCGGCAAGACGTTCACTAACGTGTATGTCACGGTGACAAGAGCTCTGCATAAGGTTTCGCGTCATGTTTTTTTCAGAAGGACATTTAACGCCGTTAAGCGGTCGATTTGGTATGAGACGCTTCCCGATGTTTTAGCCGAGTGTTTTCCAGGCTTAAAAAAAGACGTCCATTACCAACTCAATAAAGGTGACTGGTATTGCGAATTTCACAATAAATCCATGATCTGGTTCGCCGGCCTGGACGAAGGAGAAAGGCTGGATAAAATTTTAGGAAATCGCTATAGCACTATTTTATTAAGCGAAGCCTCCGAAATGAATTTTCATCACCAGGACACGATAAAAACTCGTTTAGGGGAAAAATCGGGGCTCCCGCTTAGACTGTTGGGCGACTGCAACCCGCCCAGTAAAAAGCATTGGATATACAAGCTATTCATGAAGGGCATTCATCCCGACAACGACAAAAAGCTGTCTGAATCGGCGAAAAGAGATTACGGATCGTTGCTTATAAATCCAGTTCACAACAAGCGTCATTTGCCGAAGACCTATTTTAAGGTCCTTGACAGCATGGGAAAGCGCAAGCGAGATAGATTTAAACATGGCCTTTTCGCCTCCGACACCGAAGGCGCTCTTTGGAGCAACGATCTGATTAACGCGGTGCAGCTTTCAGAAGAAGACCGCGAACCGTGGATGACGAACGCTCCTTTGACCGTCGTCGCTCTGGATCCGAACGTCGCCGACGACATAAAGCCGGGCGAAAATTTCACGGCCGACGAAGTTGGAATTGTGGTGATGTCCAAGGATACTCCGTTTAGAGGCCCGGACGGCAACGCGGTTGTGGTCGCCGATTATAGCGGGGAACTTTCCGCGACCCAATGGGCTAAAAAGGCGGTGTGGGCTTATCAGTATTACGGAGCCAACAAGATAGTGGCCGAAAAGAACCAGGGAGGAGCTTTGGTGAAAATGGCTTTGAGGGCGGAAGACCCGACGGTCCCGGTGAAGCTTGTGCCTGCCAGCAAGGGCAAGCATCCAAGAGCGGAGCCAATCGTCACATTGTACGAAAACGGTCAGATAAAGCACATGGAAGGTCTGGACAAGCTGGAGAACGAACAGCTTGAATGGGTTCCGGGACTTGGAAAATCTCCGAATAGAGTTGACGCGCTTGTCTGGGGGGGAACTTATCTTTTTCTCGAATCGGGACGCAAAAAACAACGACGTAGAGCGAGAGCGCTGTAGATGAGATTCTGGAATCCCTTCAAACGTAAAACGGCTTCGCCGCGTCTGGTTCGCAAATCATACGTTCCTCTCGGCGCGTTTTCCGAATATCTGACGACCTACGGTCATCATGACCTCGCGGCGTATGCGACCGTTTCACTATTCGACCAGACGGCGCCTCTTTCGAGCGCGGTGGATATTCTTAGTTCCGAATTCTCATCCTTGAAGCCGATAGTGAAGGAGAAAAAGGGCGACAAGGAGGAAATCGTATCGGGTCATCCCGTTCTTGATTTGCTGAAACGGCCGAACGCGGATTCGACAGGAAGCGAGTTTCTGTATCGGCTCGCCGCCTTTTATCTGATTACGGGAAACACCTACCTGACGGCGTCGGGAGACGTGAGGCGTGAGCCTCTTGAGATTTACGGCCCGTGGCCGCAGCAGATTTCGTATATTCAGCCGGACGACAAGGACGGGTTCGCCGCGGTTTTCAATCTGGAGACGCAATCGGGCGGCATGGCGTACAAGCGCGACGAAATAGGCGGCGTTTTCAGATACTACTTCGAGGACTGGTCGGAGCTTTGGCAGGTAAAGAGATTCAATCCCAATAAGAGCATGCTGGTCGGTCAAACTCCGGTTTCGGCCATATTGCCGGAAATAGACTGGTACAACCTGTCGTCGACGCATAACGTTAGTCTCCTGAAAAGAGGGGCGCGGCCTTCGGGTATTCTGACGCTGACGGCGGGAAAGGCTTCGGAGGAGGAAGGGGGCGACGTTCTGACCGAGGATCAATATAAGAGACTGGTGGAGCAGTTTCAAACGAAGTTCGCGGGCGCGAGCAACAGCGGCAAGCCCGTTGTTTTCGATATTCCGGACCGGGAGGCGTCATGGGAGACTTTGCTGACCACCAATCAGGAAATGGACTTCATATCCGGGAGGCGCGACACCAGGGAGACTATTTACGTTCAGTACAAGATTCCTTTGCCGTTCATATCATCGTCTCGTCAGACCTTCTCCAATATGGAAACGGCTAACGATCAGCTTTACGACAACGGAGTGCTGCCTTTGGCCGACAGACTGTTCGAGGAGCTGAATCTGTTTCTGTTGCCCAGGTACAAGCGTTCCGAAAACCTGACGCTGACTTACGACGAGTCCGCTATTTCGGCGCTTAACAATCGCAAGACGAGAGAGGTGAAGGAGAAAGGCGAGACGGGGATATACACTATAAACGAGCTGAGGACGATGGCCGGAATGGAGAAACTGGACGAGGGAGGAGACATGCTGTACAGACCGGCGTCTATGGTGCCGATTTCTCGAGACCGATATACTGACGACCAGTTCGATGAGCCACAGAAATAGTAATAAAAATCAATAGGATTCGCATGGAAGGCCTGGAATATAAGACGTTAAGCTTCAAAGTTGAAGAAATACAAGGTGACGAAGAGTTTTTCCGTTTCAGCGGATTGGCGAGCACTTCTGATATTGATCGAGGAGATGACATCATAGCGCCGGGGGCATTTTCTGAAAGTCTAAAAGAGCTTGACCCGGTTGTCTTGTGGATACACCAGATGAAAGAGCCAATTGGAATCACGAAGGCGCTTCACACGGCGCGAGGCATTGAATTCGCGGCGAAGCTTCCCAGAAAAGACACGCTGGTTTCAGGTCGAGTTATTCCGCAAATTGAGATTGGGTCCGTCCGTACCATGTCGATCGGATTTGAAATTTGTGTTTTTAGTTTCAAGGAAATACACGAACGTCGCATTAGAATTATTGAAAAGGGCAAGCTTTATGAAATATCGCCCGTCCCGATTCCCATGAATCCGAATGCGGCCATTGAACATTTCAAAATATTTGATGACTTAACCTCTAAAACCGTCACCGGATTCAAGAATCTTCCCCTGGCCGACAGAAAGACCAAATGGAGCAAAAAGGCGGCGATACCGAGGATAAGAGAGCATACCGGCTCCTCCGAAAAGCCTTCGCGCTCGTACAGAAAATATTTCATGTGGTTCGATTCCGCGAACGCGAGCGACTTCACCGCCTACAAACTTCCCTACGCGGACTGGATCGACGGCAAGTTCAAGGCCGTCCCCAGGGCTTTGATAGCGATCAAGGCGGCCGTGGGCGGGGCGAGGGGAGGACTCGACGTGCCGGAGGCGGACAAGCCCAAAATTCTGCGCCATGCGGAGCGCTACCTTTCGCAGCTTGAGGATGCGGAAAAGTCCTTCATCTTGTCGGATGTGGAAGACATCGAAACGAGAGAGGATTTGAACGAATTTCTCAAGGAAACCGGCCTGTTTTCGAGAAAGGCCCTGATTAAGCTGTCGTCTTCGCTGCCGAGTCGGAGGAAGTCCGAGGAGAGCGCCATAGCCGCAGCTTTCGCTGAAATAACGAACGAGATAAAAACATTATCGGAGTTTAACGATTATGTCTGGAAATCCTGAAATACCGGATTACATTAAGAAACTTCAGAAAACTTGGGAAGAGTACAAGGAAGTTCACGACAGCCAGGCGGCGGAAACCGCCGAAGGCAAAGAGAAAATAGAAAAGCTGGAAAAGCAGTTCGACAAGCTTGAAGAGGTCAATCAGAAAATAACGGCGGACAGCCATAAGGAAAAGGCCGAGCGCGAAGAGCTTAAGGAGCAGATGAAGGAGCTTGAGAAAAAGCTGTTTCGGATGCCCGGCGCAGCGGGCGGGGATCCTGAAAGAACTGCCGAAGAAAAGGCGTTTTTGGATTACATGAAGAACGGCCAAAACATGAAAGCCGAAAATCGAAAAATTCTTCTTGCCAACCATAAACAATATATGCGCACTGATAACAACCCTGACGGCGGTTTTCTGGCGCCTGTGGAATGGTCGAGCGAGATCGAGCGCAATATGACCGAGATTTCGGCTTTGCGTCCGTTTTCAAGAGTTATCACCATCGGGGCCAAGAGCTGGTTTCAGCCGGTAAGGACCGAATTGCTCGGTTCGGCTATGACCGCCGAAGCTCAGGCTCTTGTCGCGAGCATTTCCCAGTATGGCGGAATTGAAATTTTCGTCAAGAAGATAACCGCTAAAGTGCCCGTCACGGCGGAAGCTCTGGAGGATGCCCAGTATAATCTCGAAAGCGAGATCAGGCGCGACATTCAGGAGGAGTTCGACCGCAAAGAGGGTCAGCAGATGGTGTCGGGAGACGGCGTGAACGAGATGAAGGGCTTTATGAATAATCCTTTGGTAGCGTCAGTCAACAGCACCGTGGCGGACGACATCAAGGCGGACGCTCTGATTGATCTGACGGGCGAACTGAAAAGCGGTTACAGGCCGATTTTCGCCTTTAACAGAAAGACTCTCGCCAGAATCAGAAAATTCAAGGACGGAGCCGGAGCTTATATCTGGACTCCGTCCGGAACGAACGGCCTGGATCCCGGCGTTCCCAACGAGATCAACGGTTATCAGTACATAATAGTGCCTGATATGCCGGATATAGCGGCTGACGCCTATCCTATCATATACGGCGATTTCAGGAAGTTCTATATCGTGGATCGCATCGGAATCACATTGCTGAGAGACGTCTTCACCGGGTCCGATGACGACAAAGTCGTTTTCAAATCGAGGAAAAGGACAGGGTGCGACATCGTATTGCCTGAAGCTTTCGTGAAAATGAAGTGCGCCGTTTAATTGAAATAAAAGCGGGCTTCATGCCCGCATTGCGAACATCTAAAAAGGTACGGAGAAATGTCTAGCGTTGATATTCACACTGACAAGGAACTTGTTCCGGCTATAGCGCCGGCGGTTTACACGGCTACCAAAGTAGGAGATATTATCGACACTTTGGGCGCGGAAGGATTGGAATTCATTATACAGGCGGGTGTATTGACCACCGGCACATGGACGCCGAAAATAGAAGACGGAGACGACGCGGCCTTGTCGGACGCGGCCGACGTGGATTCGGCTCTTTTGATCGGGACTATCGCCGGCGCGACGTTCGCGGCGACTGATGACGGGTTGGCGAAGAGCATTGGCGTAGTCAGCCATAAGCGTTACGTCAGGCTGACTTTAACCGGAGCGGCCACTCCCAATGGTCTGATTGGCGCGACCGCGTGGAAAAGCCCGCTGAACCGCAAAAACATGGCTTAATCCTTAACCGATATATAAAAAATGCTGGTTAAAATTTTAAATAAAGGTCATTGGCCGTTTTCGGACGGAAGAATCACGGTATATGACGAAGGCATTCTCTGCGACGTCGAGCGTTCCGAAGCGGAACGTATGATTGAATCCGGGTTCGCGGTCAGGGAACCTACGGAGAACCAGGGGAGAAAGCCGGAGCCTGATTCCGAAGCGAAACGAGAGGAACGCTTTCGGCTTTACGAGAAGAGATTCTCCCTGGCCGAGCTTAAAGAGTTCTGCAAGGCGAACGGGATTCCGGTGAAATCCAAGCATCGGACCATTCCGGCGATCATCGGAGTCATACTGAAACGTGAAGAGGAGAACGGCGAATTCAATTTTGACGAAGGAGAATAATGAGCACTGTTAAAAACGGCTTCGAGCAGCCGCGAACGCCTGACAACGACGATAACGCTCCCTATCTGGAAGGCGAATTGACGCCTCAGATAATCGGCTATTCCATAGCCGCCGGAGGAGCTAACGTCTGCGAAGTGACGCTTACCGTCCGGGACGGACACGGAGCGACGATCGCGAAGGCCATGAATTTCGACCTGTCGCTTTCCGACGATTCGGCGGGCGCGGGACTGACGGCGACTTCGGCCAGCGGAACGGTTCAGGCCAAGTCCGGCGAAGGAGCCGACATCGGCATTTACACCGCCAAGAAAGCCCTGCGCGTCCAGACCAAAGCGGACGGGACATACACTCTGGAAATAACCGACAGCGCCAAGACGGGCTTTTACGTCGCGGCTCAGTTGCCCTTCAGCGGATTGCTGACGGTCAGCCGGCAATTGGTGACGGGAGATTACGGAACTTAAGATAATCGATGGCTAGTCACAAAAAGAATTGGAGTTATTTCGTCGAAGTTCCGGCGGCCGAACTCGCGGTCCCTCTGGACGAGGTCAAGCTTTGGCTGAAACCGTCCGGCGCATGGGGGGAATCTTTGGACGCCGAGATAACGGCTTTGATTAAAGGCGCGACGAAAACGGCCGAGAATCACATGAGGCGCGAGCTGATCGACAAGGGTTTCCGGACCTTTCGCGATCGGTTCGACGACTATGACGGGCTTTGCGGCGATTACTCGGTTTTGATTCCCGCTTCGCGGCGAAGCTATCGTCCCGGAATCGAATTAAGACGATCTCCTCTTCAAAGCGTTGATTCTATAGAATATCTGAAGTCGGACGTCTGGACCCTGGTGGATTCTTCGATTTACTACGCGACTTCGGAGAACGAGTATTCCAGGATACTGCTTGCGGACGGTCAATCCTGGCCTAATGATCTCGACAACCGGGAGCAGGCCGTGAGGATCGACTTCACGGCCGGCTACGGGGCGGACGCGGACGCCGTGCCGGAAGACGTGAAGACGGCCATCAAGATGCATGTGGCCAACGCCTTCGCCAATCGCGGAGACTGCGTCGACGGCAGGTTTCTGCCTCCGGGAGCCAGGGGGATCTATAATCAGAACCGCATTCTGGAAATCGGAATCTGATAAACGAAAGAGAATCGTATGCCGTTTCTTTTGAAAATATATATCGCTATCGCTCTGATGTATGGCTGCCAACAATCCTATTCGAATGAGCATGAAGAGGAGTCATCCGTATACGGAGTCGGAATCTACGGAGAATCTCAATATGCGCGGGGAAAAAACAATGGAATTCATAGATCGCGAAAAGAAGCTCTTCGGAGTCATGTTTCTTGCGATAATAACCTTCGCAGCGATAGTTTCAGCCGACGTCCCCCATATTCTGCGAAACGGGAAAATAGTGGACGCTGACGAGCTAAACAGTAATTTCTCTTACCTGGAATCCCTGACGCCCTTCTCGCAAAGGCTGTATTCCACATACGCGGCGGGCGTTCCCATAGGAAAATCCAGAATCGACAAGGGAAAGGTTTTTTTGCGGTTCAATCCTGAATACAAGGCTTTGCCTCTTATGAGCGACGGCCGATTAATAATTCCCGGAGACAAGATCGTATTCGCCGCCGATCACTGCGCGGGGGCGCCTTATGTCGAGTTTTCCGACTATCCCATGCCGTCGGATCGTTTTCCGATCGCTCCGCTATATGGAGAAATATTCTCGATCGGAGAATCGTTATACTATTATCCTCCGAAAACATCGCTTATGAAGGTGGCGATTCCCATAAGCGCTTTTAAGGAAACGAGTCCCGGAGAATACGCCTGCGAATCGCTTCTCGCCGTATGCGTCAATGGTTACAGGCGCAACTCCCTTACCGGAGAAATGGCATGCGACAATCATGATTTGGGAATATTTTTTTATGGCTTTCCCTGGCGCGTCGCCACAGGCGAGGAAATAGCCGAATATTTAAAAGCGATTCTTATTCCGGTTTCGCGCAATGAACCTTCCGTCACGGGTTTGCCTGACGCTTCTTTCAATCCGCCGATCGTCTTCGACGGCGTCGACGCGGCCGAGTTCGAATAAAACCGTATGACGAAATGCGCTAAAATAAACCCGAAGCGTCGTCAGGTATGCATCGGGGCGATGGACAAGCTGATTACGCTGAAGGGGCGAAACATCACTCCCCCAAGCGGAGATTCGGTCGATTATTCGGAGACTTTCGACCCGGGGAGCGAGGAATGGGCCGCGGTTCAGACGATGTCCAGAGGTCCGATTTTATTCGACAGAACGAATATCGCTCGTCAGATCACGCATTTGTTCATGATTCGGTATCGGGACGACGTGACTTCGGAAGTTTGGGTCGAGTACGAAAACGTTAACTACGATATTCTAAGCGCGGAGAACCTGGAGCAGCGCAACGAATATTTGTTTCTTTACTGCGTTATCAGGGGAATCAAAACGCTTCCCATTAATCAGGTATAGCCATGTTCAGAATAACCGGACGCCCGGCGAATCAAAAGGTTTTCAGGCAGATCGCCAATATTCCGCGAAACATCGAAGTTGGGATAAGAAGCGCGAACACGCTGATAGGCAGGCAGGTTCAAAAAGACATTAGAGCCGACATGCGCAGGCCGAAGCACGGCAAGCGTTACGTTCTTAGAGAGTTCTGGAGAGGAGAAAAGGATGTCGTTCACAGGGCTTCCGCGCCAGGAGAAGCCCCGGCGGTTTTCACCGGTTCCCTGAGCGCTTCCGTTAATTACGTCGCTTCGAGTTCCCAGCTTGTAATAGGAGCAGGCAACGAAGGAGGATCGGTCCCGATGGTTAAAAGAGTCCGATATATTGATTTGGGAGGTCAAGTCGGATTCGGTAGAACCGTTAACTACGCGCTTAAACTGGAAACGGTTATGCGCCGCTTTTATCTTCGCAAGAATGTCATGTTTAATTATCGGAATATCAATAATTACTATTCCAGGCAAATAGCCAGAAAAATGCTAAGGATATAATTACGCCAATCAGCCTTGGAAGGAGCTTATTAGAATATAAAATATTATGAGATTCAGAAAAAGACCTGTGGAGATAGAGGCGATTCAATGGCTTGGCTATCATCCGGAAGACGGCGGAAATATTAGAGACGTATTAAGTTTCATGAACATCCGCCATGATACCTACATTGTTTCCGCGTATAATCTAGGCAAATCCATTTTCCCAATCCAGACTTTGGAGGGTGAAATGATCGCATCTCAAGGAGATTGGATCATCAAGGGAGTTCGGGGGGAATTCTACCCATGTAAGCCCGACATTTTCAAGGATACTTACGAGATGATCGAAGAATGAGAGCTTCCGAAGTCGTAGCCCAACTACAGAACGAACTTCCCAAGAGAACCGACTTATTCACGGATTCGGTCTCGGTGACTTCTCTAACCAGAAGCGGAAACACGGTGACGGCGGTCACGGCCGTCCCTCACAATCTGACGACAGGGACATACGTTCTCGTCAAGGGAGCCAAAGAGCTGAACCCGATTACGAGTCTTACTTTCGCGGACGGAATCGCGACGGCGATCACTCAGAACGATCATGATCTGACTTTGCCGACCGAGCGAATGATCCGTTACGGAAATCTTTACGACTTCAACTACGCGGATGTCGAAGGAGCGAACGAATCGGAATACAACGACAGGGAGATTCTGTCGGCCGTCCCGAACAGAAAGACGTTCAGCTATCCCGTTTCCGGTTCGCCGAGCACTCCCGCGACGGGAAGTCCGGCGCTGAGGCAGGAGGGAGGCTATAACGGCAGATTCGAGATAACGGTCTTCGATCCGACGACTTTCACCTACCAGATAGCGACGACTCCGATCAGTCCGGCCGGAGGAACCATCCTCGCCGAAGGAGGGACGAGGATCAGTTCGGCGCTTGATCTCGGTCGAGCGCTGAGGAGCTATACCGCGCAGCAGACAGATGAATACTGGCTGTTCGTCGTAATCGACGACACGCTGGCCGTCAAGGACAGGCAGATTTTGGGAGACGCGGTCTTCGAGTTTTCCCGACAGGACGAATTCAGAGCGCGGCTCATGGAGAATTTCAGAACGTTCGTTTTCGCTCCGGCCGTAACCGCCTATGGCGGACGCCAGTTTCAGGACGCGATGGAGGATGTCAGGGGATTCATATACAATTCGCTGCTTGGCAGGATTTTCTCGACTTCGCTGATAGAAAACGCCTGGTCGAAGACGGCTCCCACCGGAGACAGATTCGTGGCCGAAGGCAGCGACGACGCGATTTACATTCATGAGTTTTCCTTTCAGCGGGTGGTTGACGTCACCTATCCCGACACGATTGGTCCTGAAGACAATCGGGCTTTGAGAGACGTGGAAACGGAAACGGGATACGATTTCGGGACCGGAACAAGCAAACTGGAATCCGACATCGATCTGGACGAGGAACCTTTGTAACGCCTTAAGCGGCAATCAATAACAACCTGCGATCATTAAGGAGATGACATGGCGGGAGACACAAAAATAATTTATCCGAGCGCCTCCATTTCTTTGCGGGGCGACAATCCCGAAGTCGGATTGACCGAACATCGGGTTTTGGCGGTCGGTCAAAAGCTGCCCGGCGGAACGGCGACTTCGGGAGAGCTTCAGGAGGACATCGGAAACGACAATTCCTGGGACACTCTGTTCGACGAGCAATCAATGCTGGCGTCGATGATTAGAGCCTTCAAGGGAAGTCTGACGGCGCCTCTCAATCGCTACACCAAGTTGGACGCCATAGGCCTTGACGATAACGGCGGGGGAACGGAGGCGTCCGGTAATGTGACCTTCACGTCGGGACCGGCGGACGGATCCGGATCGATAACCGTGATTGTCGGAGGTTCCAGAAATCATAGCTATACGGTTTCCTACGATGACAACGATAGCGTCACCGCTATCGGCGACGCGCTCGTGGCCGCGATAACGGCGGACTCGAAAGCTCAGGTTTCGGCGGTGAACACGGCGGGAGACGTTGCTTTGACTTCGGTTCACAAGGGAACCGTCGGCAATGATATTGGGATCAAGGTCGTGGGATCGATCCCGGATGTTTCGATCGCGGTCACGGCCATGTCGGGCGGAGCTACCGACCCTGTTTTGACGACTCTTTTCGATCCCGTGGCGACCGAGAGATACCAGACCGTTCTTTATCCCGCCAACTGGGGATTCGACACGCTGACCGACTTTCTGGACCCGCGCTTCAATCCCACGGGAGAACTGCTCGACGGACGCGGAATCACGGCGCTGATCGACACGGAGGCTAATCTGAAATCGGCCGCGAACGCTGAAAACAGTCAGAGTCTCGTCATTTACGGAGACGCTTTGGTTAACGATTCCCTGTACAAGGGACCGGCCATCCTGGAGCCTTCCTACGACACGGTCGGCTACGCGGGGGGGATCAGAGCGATGAGACTGACGGATGGAGTAAATATTTCCCGGTTTATAGTGGGCGAAGCCGGACGAGACGCATTCGGAGGCGTTCATCTGTCTTCGAAGCCGTACGCCAACACGCCCTTCCCCTATTCGCCTGTCATTCCGGCCGGGAAGGGGTTTTCCCAAACGCAGATCGACGCTCTCAACGACGCCGGGATCACGGTTCGCGGCAACAACAGAGCCAAAAACCAGATTATTTCCGGTAATGTCGTCACGACCTACAAGACGGACGCGGCGGCCAATCCCGACGTCACATTCAAATTTTTGAACTACGTGGACGAGGGAAGCGCGTTCAGGGAGCTTCAGTACAACAACATTCTCGCGAAATATCCTCAGCATCGTCTGGTGGACGGCGCTCTTATTCCCGGCGTTCCGTCGGTGAACGTAGACGAATTGTCCGGGTTTCTGGTCCAGCTTTACGTCAGAGCGTCCACTCCGGAATATTCGCTCGTGGTGGGCGGACCGGAGGCCGTTAGCTTCTACCGGCAGAATCTGAACGTTTCCATAGATTTCGACACGGGAACCGCGACCGTGGACCAACGCGTCCCGATACTGACTCAATTCAGAAATTATCAGGCGACGATTCAAATAAGATTCGACGTCCCGCTTTCGGTATAGGAGGTTATCAAACATGGCAACAGAACTTTATCAGCCGCAAATAGCGGTCAACGGCGTAGTCGCCTGGATTAAGCCTAATTCCGTAAGCTACAAGGGGGGAGCGGGAGACAGAAAAAGCAGAGTCGCTTCGGGAGGAGCCGGCAAAAAGGAAAGCATAAACACCGAAGACATTGAAACTCAACGCGGCTATATCAAATTCGTCATGCATACGACGACGGAGACGGTAGAGCTGGTGGAGAAATGGCAGCGCAATTTCGACGCCAACACGGTGGCTTTTCAGGAATCCGGAATTACCAGAACCATGACTAGCGCCATTATGCTCAATGACCCTGAAATAGCGATCGGAGTCGAGGGAGAAGCGGAAATAGTGTTCGAGGGAGAAGCGTTCGTATAATGGATAAAAACAACGACGAAAAAAAGGCTTTGGAAATCGATTCATTCGATTTTCATCTGAGGAAGCCGGTTGGATACAATGTCGGCGGTCAAAGCGTTCGAGTGGATAAGCTCAAGGTGAAAGCGCCGGGGATGGGACTTCTCTTCGAGGCTTATCCGCTTCGGCAAATGGTCGGAAAAGCCCTGATGGAATCGGCGGCGATCTCTTCCATGATCGCTCAATACGCGATCGAAACTCCGAAGCTTCTAACGATGGATGAGGAGGAAAAGCCCGACTTGCTGGCGGAACAGACGCCGGCCAAAGCCGGAGAGTCTTTTCAGTATCTGGCGGATTTCTCCAGGTTTCCCGTGAAAGACGCGATAGATATGTTTTTCGAGCTGGCGACGGCGGGCTGCGTTCTGGTCAAGGATATGAAAATCAATATCCTGCAATGGAACGAACTGCGGAACGACGACAAGCTCGATATGCTTTTTCAGTTTATCGGGGTTTTTATCCAGCCCTCCATCTTCAAGGCGTCCATGACGGAAGATTCGCGAGCCGAAGAGAAGATCGCGAGGGCTTAGAGAAAATCAGGAACGAGGTGATTTATTTTTTCGGAGGAGCCGTCAGTCTGACTGAAGCGGAAAACATGCCCGTGACAAAGCTTTTAAGAATGCATGCGGACTTATCCAGACTGCTTAAAATGGACGGAAGGAGCAAATAAACATGCCCGGTAATTTTCAGATAGCCTACGTCATTGAGCTGATCGACAAATACAGCAAGGTGGCGGCGCAACTGAACCAGCATATTCAGAAGATAGACAAGAATATACTGGGGGCGTCCAAGAATTTCAAAAAATTCGAGAAGGCGGCTTCCGAGAGCATGGACAAGGCTAAAAGAGGAACCCGTCAGGCGCGCGAAGGAATGGAGCGCTTTACGCGCGACACCAGGAAGCAGACGATGGCCATGCGCGGCATGAGCGCCGTGGTTGGCAATCTGAAGTTCAGACTGGCGTCTTTGCTGGTGACCATGGGAATGACGGGTATGGGCATGAAACAGTTTGTCGATAAGATGAAGCCTATGGACAAGGCCTTCAAAATAACGGAGGCTCTTACTGGAATCGTCGGGAAGGATTTCGAGTTTCTGGAAAAGAAGGCTTTCCAATTTTCACGCGTCATGGGAGTTCCTATGGAGGACGTGATGACCGGTTTCAAGCGCGTCGCCGGATTGAAGCCCGAACTTCTGAAAAACGTTCCGGCATTGGCCGAACTCACCAAATGGACTCTGATTCTGGACGCTCCGATGGAGCAGATAGAAAAAGTCTCCAGAGCCTTGACCGTCGCTCTGAACGTTTACGGACGCACGGCGGAGTCGGCTGCCGAATTCACGAATATTCTGGCGGCGGCGCAGAGAAAGGGAAGCGCGGAAGTTATCGACATGGCGAGGTCTTTTTTGAAATCCGGTCCTATCGCCCAATCCGCTCAAGTTCCCTTCATAGAATTAATCTCGGTTCTTCAGGCATTGGCTCGCGCCGGCATACTAAACAGCATTGCCGGAACTTCCCTTAGAACGGTGATGATACGAGTGGCGCGTCAGGCTAAAGAGAATGGCGATACGTTTATGAGCGTCCTTGAAGGATTGGCGGCTGACTTGCTTTCGGTGGACGGGTCGCTTCTGGACGTGGCCAAATCAGCGGATATTTTCGGAGTTCGCCAAGCGCATGCCGCTACCGAAATCATGAAAGCCATACCATTAATCAGGGAATTCAAAAAAGAATTAAAAGGAACCAATATCGCTTTGGATACTGCTAGGACCGTGCTTACTTCTTATGAAAAGGAAGTAAATAAAATATGGGCGGTTTGGGATAAGTCCCTTAAAGACATTTTTGATGAAATTAAGCCCGCCTTGCTTGAACTGCACAGACAATGGGTGGCTTTCATAACTCTTTTGAGCGGCGCTCCCCCCGGCGGTCTGAAAGCTATTTTAGGTTTCTTCATCAGACTGACGAGCAGCGCTCTGCAATTTCTGAACACCGTTTTATTGATTTGGGAAATCCTAACGGCTCCTTTCGCGTTAGCTAAGGGTTGGGATGCCTTTCTTGCGAGATTGGAAAATATCGGCCAATTATGGTCATTGATAAAAGGCGAGACTCCTCGATTGGAAAGCATTATGACGCGGGAAGAAATGGGAGGAACAGCGGGTAAGGCCGGAGCCGCCGGTCGAGTTCAGGTGGACGTGAACCTAAGAGGCAATACGGAAGCCGTCGAAAGCGCGCGTGGGACCGCCGAAGGAGACGTGGACTTCAACATGGGAACTAATTTCGCTTACTGAGAATCAATAACGAACCATTTTTCCCGATCGGGTAAAATGGTCGTCATCACATTGCAATGCTATGCCGTCTATTTCACCAGAATTGCAGGAGCCATCATTCAAGGGGGTTCCTTTCGCCATACCCGCCGACACTTCGACGACGGGAGGCCGCAAGACCGTGGTGCACGAGTTCGTCAATTCGGACAGAAGGACCGTGGAGGATGAAGGTCTTTACCAGAAAGTCTTTAATATTCGCGGCGTAATCACCAATTCGGACGGTCAGTACTTTAAGCGGAAAAGAGCGCTGATAAACGCTTTGGAGCAGCCGGGGTCTGGCATTCTAAGCCATCCGTTTCTAGGCAAGTTTCTAGTCGTCGCCGACAAGTATACTCTTGTCGAGAGCGTCGGGGAATTGGGCCGAGCCGATTTCTCGATGAAATTTTTTCGAGCCGAAGACGAGATCGCTCCTCTGGAATTCACGGTCACGATCGCCGCCGTGGAGGAGGCGCAGGTTCAGACCATCGAATTCGTCGGGACGGAAATAGTTGAAAACTTCAAGGTCAGCTCGGCGTTTCCCTTTAATTTTTCCGCCGCCATTAAAACTCTAGCCAAGATCGGAGCGGCGTTCGACAAGGTGACTACAACCTTTAATCGCCAACTGGCGGAGATAGACGCCTTCGCTCAGGCGCTGACGGATTTTCGCAACAATATTCTCAGGCTCGTCAATCTTCCGCAGCAACTGGTCAACAGTCTTAAGAATCTCTACAACAGGGCCGTCGCTCTGGCTCAAACGCCGGAAGAGGCTTTTCTGACTTTGGAGAAGTTCTTCGGCTTCGGAGACGAAGATCCCGAAATACCGCAGACGACTTTCGAGAGGATCGAGAGACTGGCCAACAGAACGCTGCTTAACCAGTATATGCAGGTCGGAGCTTTGGCTTTCGCGTACGAGAGAACGGCTAACATAGACTTTTTCACCATTCGCGAAATCGATGTCTACTCCGAAAAGCTGAACTCCCAGTTCGATAAGGTTTTTCCTTCGCTGACGGACAACGATCTGGCGGCGGAGCTGACTTCTCTGAGATCGCTGACGAACGAACTTCTTGACGACAGGCGTTTGAACGTCAAGAGAATAGTGGATTTCGAGACCGGACCGACCACTCTTCAGGAGCTGACTTATCGTCTTTACGGGAACGTCGACGACTTCGAACGGCTGGCGTCTTTAAACTCCGTAAAGGACGTGGATTTCGTTAGAGGAGACCTGGAGGTTTTCCGATGATGCGAGTCGAGGTCAACAGACTGCCTTATGACGGATTTAAGGAAATATCTCTGAGAGCGTCTTTGCTGAACGCGGTAAGAAGCTTTTCCTTCACGACCGCGTCGACCGATTTCGGCGATTTTCGTCTTAAAGTCGGCAATAGCATAAGAATTTACGTCGACGAACAGTTGAGACTGGACGGATTCATCGAGAAGCTTCAAAGAACGCAAAGCGCCGGCCAGGATTTATTCACTCTTGCGGGGCGAACCAAAACGGGAGATTTGATTGATTCTTCGATTGACTCAAGAGTTCAGTTCAGAGGGAAGCAATCGCTGAGAACCGTCGCGGAAACTCTGATAGGATATCTTGAGAACTCCATCGTTCCGGGAGCGGCTCCTCTTCCGGCCATTATCGCTCCCGCTATCGAGCCGTTCATCAAGGTGGCGATCGACGAGGATATAGAAGATTTCAGGGACGACGAGGATTTGAACGAGGAACCCGGGCAAAAGTATATCGAAATAATAGAGAAATTCGCTCGAAAAAGAAGCGTCCTGGTCACTACTAACGGCAACGGCGATCTGGTGTTCACTCGCGGTCGCGGCAATTCTCCGTCTCCTTTCGTAATAAGAAACACGGCGGATAATCAAAATAATAATATTCTGAAGGAAATGTCGGTTAGTTATGACGGGACCAAGCGTTTCAACGTCTACAGAGCCGCTTCCCAGCCGGCGAGGGGTGATATAAGCAAACTGTCGGAAATCACTCCGGAAAATCTGATTTTAACGAGTGACTTCGTTATCGACCCGAATATTCGCACTACTCGGCAAAAGTATCTGATTGCGGAAAATCCGTCCTCGCAAAATGATTGTCAGGACAGAACCAGATGGGAAGCCGTGAAAATTCAGAGCGAATCTATTATTTACGATGTTCTTATGCAGGGGCATTCTTTAGGTGAAAACGTATGGGATTCCAATATAGCGGTTAACGTGCTGGACGATTACGCGGATATAAACGGCAAAATGCTGGTTCGAGACGTGATTTTCAGAGAAAGCGAAAGCGGCGGTTCGACGACGAAACTCGTCTGCGTCAATCCCGGCGCCTACGCCTTTCCTGAAATACCGGTTCAGGAGCAAATAGGAAATCGCTACAGCGATCTTCCATTGGGGTTTTTTTAATGACGCCTATAGTGGAGGCCGCTCTAGCGGCTTTGAAAAACAAAATCATGACGATGATTCAGCGTCTTATAGTGACCGAATCGGAACCCTATGAGGCCGGCGAATACCCGGACGCGCAGGTCGACGCATTGGGAAAGACGTCATACGTGGAGTTGCTGAGTCCCTACGGATTAGCGGCCAAGCCGCCGGTCGGCGCGTCGGGAGTCAAGTTCAACGTCCAGGGCGAAAGCTCGAATCAGGTCGGAATCGCCTACGATCCCAAGACCATTCCGGCGCACAATTCCAAAGAGGTGGTCGTCGGAGCTTTCTCGGCTACCGTTCCGACTTATTTGAAATTCACGGACCAAGGAACGATAGAGGTTTGGAAGGGAGGAACTTTGGTTATTTCGGACCTGATTACGCATGTTCACACGGGAGTGACGACGGGAGCGGGCTTGTCCGGTCCTCCGGCTCCATAGATTGCGCTCTTAACGCCGTATCCCGGCGTAAACGGAATAAAATATGCATGATTAACGATTGAGTTCAGCCGCGCCGGTAGGCGTCGGCTCTAGCGACTTGTTAGATATACATTAATATATTGATGATTTCAGCATTATGGATTTGATGTGTTCTGAATTAATTCATGTGGTTTGGGCAGCTTCTTTTGCGGGTGGCTTATTTGTTGGCATAATTTGTTCTGTTGCAATTTTTTTCCTATATAGAAACCAATGGCGCCAGAAACCAGAGATGTAATTATTGCAACAATAAGTGGTTTAAACAGCCAGTTTTTCAGCTTATCACTCTCAAGTTTAGGCGGATCAAGATAGTCTTTTCCTTTTTTGGTAATGACAAGCTCAACTGGAACCCAAAGGGGACTACCATTGTCATATAATCTAAGCCCGCAAGTGGACTCAGATAGTGGCGTTATTAATTGCTCTGACTCAAGCCATTGGAAAGAAGTTACGAATTCTTTGGAGTTAATATCGAATCCATTGTTTTCAATATCATTTATTGTGATCGGATGATCCGAGAACTGCTTCAATAGTTTTTTATATTCGTTCATAATTTTCTCCGAATTTAAATATCTAACGACGGAGCTGACGCGACATGAGCCGCGAAGCGGCGTGATGTTCGCGTCTAGCGATTTGTTAGGCCGTTATTCTCTAACTTCTAATGTTCCAAGAGAGAACCCATGTATTTTTTCAAGAGAAAGACGAACAAAGACCGTATTATTATTAGGCACACCATTATTAACAGGGATGTAGTACTTAGCGTCGCGCAGATGAATGAAGCAAGAAAATTCCTCCTTTCCCTGGGAAGCGATTTCGCTTTTTGGTAACTCCTCGAATTTGCTGGTAATATGAGGATTAAATATTTATGGGCGTAATAGATAAGCAATTTTTAATAGATTTGCTGAATGACGAAAACACGGAAATAGTAGCTTCCGAATCAGAGGTTAAAGGAGATGAGGAAAATAAAAATTGGCTTTATTACAGTATTTGCCTGCGAACCGCTGAAGTAGGCATAGACTTTAAAAGCGATAGCCAAGACTAATAAGTTTTTTTTTTAAGATGTCGTCAAACTCAGGGCAGCAACCGGAAACATTAAAATTGACTTTATTGCCAATCATATTTTTGAAGTTGATTCGGGGCGCCTCTAAATGCACCTGACATTTTAAATATCCTATTTTACGCCTTAAATCTCTTTCAACATCTTGGCGTATTTTGTTTTCTAAATTCATAATTTTCTCCAATTAAGTTAAGGTCTAACGACTGAGCTCACCGGCGCGGTAGCGTCCGGTGAAGCGATTTGTTAGATAGTAATATAACCACCATAAGCCCAAATAAAAGTACCAATTATAGACATTCCAAAACCAATTCTTTCATTTCTAAGTATTTGTCTTGCTTCTTGAAGAAGCTGATCATATTCATCGGTGCCTTTTTTGGGCCAGAAACGCATAAATGCGAGTTTATGAGCCATTAATTCGGTTTCATTTTGGGGGGTTAAATTTATGGTAGGCCAAAAAGAAAGATAGATGCCTGCAATAGTAACAATTGCTCCTGAACTCGCGAATATATCGAAATCTTTTATATGGAAGGAATATATGAGTGAAGCGAAAACTAAAAAAAAAGAAATAATAAGCATGGAGACCCAGGTAAAATTAGCTACTATTTTTATGAATACCGCTTTTATTCTTTTTCTCATAATTCCTCTATTATTAATATTTTTTGGATTGCTATCTAACGACGGAGCTGACGCGACATGAGCCGCGAAGCGGCGTGATGTTCGCGTCTAGCAATTTGTTAGACTAAGCAATAAAATAGCCATGAACGCACAAAGCAAAACAAAAATTATCACGAATTTACATAAGGCATCAGACTATCTAGCCCTGAGTTTAATGGAGTTAAATAAAGAAGGCCATCAAGAAGAAGATTTAACGAAACAAATAAAAACTCTCAAAGAGAACGCGGAGAAGCAATTAAATGCCGCTTTCCGCGATCCAATCATTGCTGAGTAAAACTTTAAGGCGATCAAGATATGTTCCTTCACTGCAATGAACCGTAGTAATTGTTTGTTTGCCTATTATGGAATGAGTGATCTCGAAAATAATATATTCATTTTTCTCATGAATTAAAGTTTGTCCTACTGCCATATGAGCATCTTCAATTTCAATATGGTCCATTTCAACGATGCTGCGAGTGTATAATTTTAAAAACATAATTTTCTCCAATTAAGTTAAGGTCTAACGACTGAGCTCACCGGCGCGGTAGCGTCCGGTGAAGCGATTGGTTAGACGAGAACAATCATGACTCAACCAGTAGACGTGAAATTAATCCGGGACGACGAGGGAGTTTTCGACGTAAACCTGGACGAAAACGGAGACCTGCAAGTCGACGACGGATTCGGGACCACCGTGACGATGTCTCTGGCGGGAAGAAGGAGAGCGACGGAAGGAGAAGTGCCTACGCCCGAATATCGAAGCGGCTGGATAGGGAATCTCGTATCCGCGTTTCCGGGCTTCGAGGCCGGCTCCAAGCTTTGGCTTCTGAAGCAGGCCAGGTTGGACGACGCGACGAAAAACGACGCCAAAAGCTACATCGAGGAATCTCTCGAATGGCTAATCGAGGACGGACTGGCAAAAGACGTGACGGTCGAGACCGCCATTTCAAACGGAACGCTCGAGGCTTTAATAACCATTGACGGAGAGCCGTTTTATTACGATCTTTGGAATCTGACTAATTTTGAATAATCATGTCCGAAATTATTTTTCCGAATAGAGAAGAGATAAATCAGGCGGCGAAGGTCGATATTCGTTCGGAACTGCTGGGAAGCAATCCCTTTCTGCGAAATTCCTGGATCGGCGCGATCGCGGCGGCTTTGGCTTTCAGAAACTTCGACACTTACGAGAAGCTGAAGGAAATTCTCAAGCAGACCTTTTGGGACACGGCCGAGAATCCTTATCTTAATCGCTGGTCTTCGATATTCAACATCGTCACCAATCCGGCTTCGCGGGCTTCGGGATACATAGTGGCTCAGGGAACTCCCGGCTCGATCGTTCCGAACAACTCCAAACTTTCTTCGGGAGCGATTCAGTACAAGACGACTCTGAGCGGAACCATACAGGCTCAAAGTCTGGGAATCACGTCTCTGACTCGTTTCGGAGGAACGGTGACGGCGGTCACGGCGGCCGATCACAACTTGGCCAGCGGCGTAATCGTGCTTATAGCCGGAGCGGTCGAGGCCGAATATAACGGCGTCTGGACGATCACCGTCACGGCATCGAACGCCTTCACCTATGAAATAGAAACGACTCCGAGCACTCCGGCCACCGGGACTATAACGGCGTCTTTCGACACGGCTCTTATTCCGGCGCAAGCGGACGACAGCCCCGTGCTTTACGCGGGAGCCGACACCAACCAGGACCCCGGCGCGGAGTTTTCCTTCACGGTTCCTATAGCCGGAGTCAACAACAGCGCTTTCGCCGACATTAACGGCTTAACCGGCGGAGCCGATCAGGAATCCACCGAAGATCAGAGAATCAGATTTCTGTTTCGGGTTCAGAATCCGGTGGCTAATTTCAATGAAGCGGCCATTACTCTGAAGGCATTGGAAGTAGAAGGGAACACGCGAGTATGGGTTACTCCTGCATATCCGGCGCCAGGTCAAGTAACAATTCGCTTTACGCGCGATAATGATGGAATCATACCGACTTCCGGCGACATAGATAGAACTAAAGCGAAAATACTGGAAATTAAGCCCGCTAATACGGAAGATGCGGATGTTATTGTCAAAGATATTACCGCTAAAGAAATTCCTTTTGATTTTAATGGGACGCTTATCCCGAATACGTCTACGATGCAAGCGGCGATCAATAATAGCTTAGACGCGTTTTTTGAGGAAACAGCGGCTCCCGGAACAGACATCCCTAAAAATCAATATATATCCGTTATTCAAAATACCATAGATACCGAGACGGGAGACACTGTGCAGAGTTTTACTTTAAGCACTCCAACAGCCGATCCTATTTCTGTGGCTTTCGCTGAAATGCCCGTTAAAGGACCTGTTTCATTTTAATGGAAGGCTATGCGAAAATCCATACTAACATTGATAATTACGGCGGCGTTGCTCGCGATTGTCGCAAGGAGCTTTCAGAGAGCATTCGGGTCCGAAAAAAGAAACGAACGATATTATCAGGAAAGATGGTGCCATGCTAACGGCGGCATTATGGAAATCCGTCTTTCCGACGGAACGAGGGCGGACTGCGTGACGAGCGAATACGCCGTCGAATTCGATTTCGCTCGCAAATGGGCGGAAGGATTGGGGCAGGCTCTAAGGTACGCCAGACTGACGGGGAAAAAAGCAGCCGTCGTTTTAATCTGGAAGAATGACGCCGATAGAATAAAAATTTCCAATTTGAAAAGCGACATTAAATATTACGGGATTCCCGTCGACGTTTTTTCAATAAGAAAAGATGACTGAACTTTTCACTAGACACTCGAAAGAAGAACATGCCGACTCTCTTGCCGCTTACCTGCCTGACGACGACGTTTGGGCGGCGAAGGGCATCGACGGCAAGAAGGTTCGTCAACTGCTTCTCGGCATGGGACTGACTTTCAAAAGGGGAGAGGATTTCCTCGAATCCGTATGGGAGGAGCTTGATCCTTCGACGACTACGGAGTTTATAGAGGAATGGGAATCGGCGGTCGGAATCCCGGACGACTGATTCGACGCAAGCGGCTCTCTGGATGAGCGCCGAATAAACGTGGTCGCCAAGCTGACGGCGGCCGTGCAGACCGCGACCGACTTCGAGGAGCTGGCCGCTTTGTTCGGCTTGACGGTCGAAGTGATTTCGGGAATAGCGGGGGCCGGATTTCCCTATGTTTTCCCGCTTCTTTTTTTCGAATCGGTCAAGGAATCCCGGTTCACCATTGTCGTGAAAGTGACGGATGAATTGACGGGCGGATTTCCCTATGCTTTCCCTTTAGTGTTCGGAAACGGGATTTTGGACATACTCCAATGTTTTTTCAATAAACTGAAACCGGCTAATTGCCAGGTTATTTTCATAGAAGTGTAAGTTATGCAGAATATTCCGACGAAAGGCACCGGAGATCAATATACGGCGAACGAATTCAACGGCAATCAGAACGAACGCGAAAACGCCGTCACGGATTCCGGTCAAAGTCTTGGAGGCGACGCGTTCCAGCTCTCCAGAGCCGCCGCGATTAACGGCGCGGGAGCCGATTATTACGATGATTCCGGGCTTGCGGACGCTTATGTCCTTTCCAAGCCGGGAACCAGTTCCCTAAGGTCTCCTCCCGCTTATTTCGAGGGGATGCGAATCAGATTCAGGCCGACGAATCCCAATACCGGCGGATCGACGGTTAACGTGGCCGGAGTCGACGTCGTACCCATCCTCAAGGAGGATGGAGCGACGGCCTTGTCCCCCGGCGATTTGGTTGCGGACAGAGACGCCGAATGCCGCTACGACATAACGGCCGGAGCTTTTCTTCTCAAGAGCGGCGCTCCCGACGCGACTCAGACTTCGCGAGGAATCGCATATCTCGGCGATCAGATGATAATTCTCGAAAATAACGCTGTCGATCCGAACAACGACATCGACTTCAGTGTGGGAAAATTCACTTTCGATGACGGAACCGGAGAAGCTATTTCCCCAACAGCGCTTTCGCCGCCCTACACGAAACAACTTGACGGCGTCTTCGTCGGGGGAGATGCTCAAGGAGGATTGGATACGGGGACTAAAGCGCCACTCACCACTTATCATTGTTTCGCTGTTTTCGATCCTACAAACGGCTTAAGCGATTTCGCTTTTACTACCAATCCGGCGGGTCCTTCTTTAGTAGGCAATTTAGTTAACTATACGAAAAAACGACTCGTGGGGGCTATCTTAACGGACGGTTCGTCTAACATTATCGCTTTCCTGCAAGTCAAGAACACGTTTTTTTACAGAGCGCTAATAGTTGATGCCGCCCTTGTCTCCACTCCGACAGCAAGAACGAATTACGCACTGACGACTCCTTCGGGCAGAAAAACGGAAGCGATTCTAAACTGCGCATGGCGTTCTTCCGCGACCGTAGGAGGCGGAAGAGCGATAATTATTTCCGATCCTGACGGAGTTGATCAGGCTCCCGTCTTTAATAGTCTTTTCACTTTTTCGGGCGCTAAGGACAGCCCTTCGGAAATAATGGATATATCGGCGCAAATAAGGGTAATGACTGATACTTCGTCGCAAATAGCTGTTAGAGCCACGACTACCACTGATCAACTGCATGTAACGACGGTAGGATGGGTGGACCACGATATAGAGGTATTTTAAAATGCTATACTTGAAAAACGACATTACGGAAGCGATAGGAATATTCAACCGTCCGCAAGAGGGATGGACCGAACTTACGCAGGAGGAGCTTGACGCTTATTTACTTGAAGAGGCTAAGAAAGCGAAAGTCGAAGAATTGGATTTGGACTTTTCGGCGTTCGAGTGCGGCGGCCATGTCTACGACGGGAATACTTATTGTCTGAAGAAAGACGGGATAGATAATATAGTCACCGTCGTGAATGGCCTCGATCCGGCCGATCCGAACGCTTATACTTTCCGGGATATAAACGGCGTCGCTCATGATTTCGAGACTCAGGAAGCGTGGGACGCTTTCAAGCTGGATATGATCACGGAGCGAAATCGCGTCATGGTGTATTATATCGCGAAGAAAACCGAGATAAACGCATGCCAGACTATCGCCGAAGTGGAGGCGATAGTCATAGACTTCTCGGAATAATATGGAGCTGGAAACGGCGGAAAGGATAGCGGGGCTTGAAATGCAGATAAAATTATTCAAATGGGCTATCGGCGGATTTTGCGTTCTTACGATGGCCGTTTCCGGCAGTTTGGCGAAATGGGTTTACGGACAAGGATCGGACGTGAATGTTTTGAAGAACGACCTGAAAACGCAACGGCGAACTGTCGCGACCCATGAAAAGAAGATGGAGGCGGGCAACAGGCATGTCGAAAAAATGAGCAAGGATATACAGGCCAATACGATCCATCTCGAAAACATCAAGGAAATGGTTTGGGAAATCAGAGGCATCTTGAAAAGCAAACGTTGATTTAATCGGGAATCGCGATGAATACGGAAATGATACTGAGCAAAGCTCTCGAACTGGCCACGGAGGTCGAAAATATTATTTTGGCGGCCGGATGGATATTCGCTTCTCTCAAGAGTCGGCATGAGAACCGCCAGCTCGCCGAAATCATGAACGGTTCGACGCTGAAGAACGAGGAGTTCACGAAGCTGGCGGCGGAAAGAGGTCTAAAAAGCGGATTTAAGATATTGCAGAAATTTTTGCCGAAATGATTTTTTTTCGGGGATTCCTTTCTCAAGCGCTCTTAGCGTATTAATCGCTAACCGCGCCTCTTTAATCGGAGGCATGCTTTTGAGCGCGTCATCTCCGAAAAGCTCTTTTAAATTCGCCAGTTCCTTCTTCGTCATGAGCGTCAGCTCGCGCTCGGAGTAAAGATCGGACGCTTCTATCGATTCGTATTTATTCTCCAGATCGTCGAAGCTTATCACCGCGTCGTTGTTTCCATACGCTTCTCTGGCGAAAACATGGCTTCGCAGGACCACGGTCACTCTCCACACGGGCGTAACTTTTCGTCCCTTATAATGGATCGTCTTTCCGTTTAAAGGGATATAGAGCCGACCCTTTTCGATTTTTTTATTCTCCATTCTCCTCCTCGTACTTCGGCTCCGGCTCGGCCTCGACAATCATAATATCTCTAATCAGATCATGGAGAGCCTGTAGCTGTTCGTTTTCGCTGAGGTCCGAATCTCTAATTATTTTCTCGGCTCTCAGACATTGTTTTTGCAGTTCGTTCATGATGTTCTCCTCATCTATAGTTTTTTCTTTAAAAATGGCTTCGAGCAAGATCAGATAATTGATCATATCTCCGATTTTTTCATCAACGGTTTCTTCCGTTGGGGACAGATTGCCCTGAATCAAATCAATAACGGAAACAAGATGTTTCGATGCCATGCCCCATAAAGCCGTCTCTAATGTTGTTCCGTTTATTTTTGCGGCTTTTCTGAAATTATAGAGTCGATCTTCATTGCCCGAATACTCCTTTGCTTTTCGGGAAAGAATTTCTGTTATCTTAGAAATTCTTTCATCAAGGATTTGTTTGAATTCTTGATTCTTCATTATTGCTCCTAAAAAGGCATCAGCGGCGCCCAGTCGTTCGCCGGACCGTCTCCGCCGAACACCTGCGGTTTCGGATTCATTCTATTGGCGTTGTTGTCCTCGTGCGATTCCAGATATGTGATCTTGCCGCCTTCGGCCAGGAATTCGGCCGTGGCCGCCTCAATCTCTTCGCGCGGAATATGAATTATTTTCCGCCTTTTCCACGTCGGATTCCGACCATAACGTTTCTCAGGAAAGTCCATAATTGAAGTCCTCCTTTTTAAACCAGTCCTTCTCAAGTCCCTGGATAGCGAGCGCGGCTTTGGCCTGGGCTTCGGTTTCACCTCTATTTCCACACAATTTTCCTGACCAATCGGAATAAGTTTTTAAATAACCCGCTTTGAATTTATTGTCATACAAGGTTCTGAAAAATCTTATATAATATTGGATTTCATCTTTTTCGATAACAGATGGCAACAAAGCCCCTAACTCGTCGCCCGTGTAGGCTGGTAGTGAAATATTCGCTTCCGTCGATTCTGAATCGCTGGCTAATTCCCACTGAAGGTCGTCGCCGTCCCAATTCACCCAGCATATTAAACTCTCCGGCGCATCGTCCCCAAGCAACTCAGCCAGCCTCTTAGCCTGCCCCAAAGAGCAGACTTGTCTTTCAATCGGATAGCTCACGCCATGTCCTCCTCCCCTTTCTCGGTCGCGTTAAAGCTCTTGATCTCCTTGACCCAGTACAGCGCCATATTCATATCATTGAGGCGGATTACATCCTCCAGAGGGACCGCTCCTTCCATGCTGCCTATGGCGTCTATGGCGTCCTCGTTGTCGGGATGAGTCGCCAGTCCGAAAAGCTCTTTGACGACTTCATTGGGATTGGGCGGCAGTTGAAGCTTGGTTTCCGGTTCTCTTTCCTTCGGTTTCTTCTCCGTTTTGGACTCCGGCTTCTTTTCCCGCTTCGGCTTGGTTGTCTCTTCGGTCTTCGGCGGCTCCGGCTCTTCGACCGTGACTTTGACGTCCGATGGTTTGGTATCCTCATTTGGAATTATAACGCCGTCCGGCTCTTCGGCGATAAAACGGCCTGTAATTCTCGTTAAAACTTGGCTGTATAATTTCGATTGAGCCAGCCCGCGCGCTTTGTCCAGGGAATCCCATTTTCCGAACTTCACTTTTATGTGGACTTCATCTCCATCCTCATAACCGATTGATTGCTCCCGTCCCTCAATGACCCATTTCGCCTTGCATTTTATAAACGCATGTCCGTCTTTTACGGCCGGAGTGCTGATTGTTTCCCGGAAGCCTTCAGTCATTTCAAGGATGCGGCGAAACTTGCCGGCTTTAACCGGCATTCCCTTTCCTGAAATGATATTTATCTCATTGCCATGCATTCTATAGCCTTCCAGACAGCAAGGTATCAGCGCTTCGACTATTTGCGCATAGCTGTACGGCTTCATGTCGTATTTTCTGTCGGGGTTCTTATTGTGTTTGAAAATATTTTTCTCGCTTCGATCAGTCAGGAACCCGGCGGGGCTTTCCTGGGACATCTCCACAAGTTCCTGGATTTCAGGGGTTTTAAAAAACGCTTTCAGACTTCTGATTCCGTTCATAACCACCAAACTGTCCTTAATGCTGTTCACGCCCGTGCTTAAAGCTCCCGAACATTCCTTAACTACAAGATCGAATTTTTCCTGCAATTCTTCAGGGATCATTAAATCTTTAACGGGCTTATTTTCGTTGCTCATAATTTCATTCCTCTATTAATAAAATATTTTCAGTTTTAGATGATTGACGTTTCTGAATTTTCTGTATGGCTTCCAGCAATTCGCCATGTCTGCTTATGAATAAGGATAAATGCCAGAGTGGAACCACCGAGACATTCGGCGCATGTTCCGCCATGAAAGACGCGCTGACGGGATCAAGATTATCATTGAGCCATTTCCCCATATTTAATTCTCGTTCTATTTTTCGCTGATAATCAATAGCTTGCTGAAGATTCTCAAAATATTCTCCGTCAGTGGTTCTAAAAGCAGTGATTTTCTCAATCATCAATTTCTTCTCCGAATTGAACTTTTCGGCCGCACCTTCGGCAGCGCAGCGTTTTTCCGTAATCGGGCGCGTCCTCCTCATCGTTTCGGCATTCGCAGCGTGAGCAGGTCCAGGCGTATGGTTCGGGCTTGCGGTCAAACATTAGCCGCCTCCTTGATGACCCGTCGGTTTCCCATTAGGATTTCTGGAAACGGAACCGCACCATTCCGCGCCATCATAACAGATAGGGAAATATACATGATTTTTTGACCATGCGGTAAAAGGAATGCCTTCCTCGTGTCCGTATCCATCATTGAACTCGACATCCAGTTCTTTGTCTGAAAGGGTAATTGATTCTATATCCTGCCATGTTTCCTGAGTCTTACTCATCGCGTAAGATATTTCCTTCCTCCATGTAGTGCTCATTGATTTTCCTCCAACTTCAATTGCTCCTCTATCACTTCGCTTTTGCCGTGCATTTCCGCGAAGGCGAGGACGTTTTTCTTGATTGACTTGTAGGCGTCTGAAAGTTCCCGCAGTCTCCTGCATAGTATTTCACTCAGAACTTCAGACCCGATTTTGTATTTAGTGCTCATTGCTCCACCCCCAACTCATCAACAACTTTTCGGTAGATTTCCTTTATGGTCGTCCAGGATACCGGAACTTTCAGCGCATACTCGCCAGCTCCCGTGCACTCTTCGCATAATTCATCATATCCGTTTTCCTCGCATGCGGAGCACGGTATTATCACGGTTTCATGAAATTCACCGCTTAATAGAGCTTTCGCTCCGTTTTCCGCAGTCAACGAATGCGGCATGATAATTTTATGTTCCATATTGCCTATGTCTTTCTACTCCTCGAAAGGATTTTCAATCGTCATTCCGTACCTGGGAATGTCCAGCGGCTCTTCGATAATCGGCTCCTCGTCCGGCTCATGGTTCGCTATCTTCCAGAGGCAATCCTGAAAAAGACTCCGTCCCTCGTCCAGAGAATCCCGGCCTACCGGATAGAACCTTACCTCGTGCGGCGGCGTGTTGGCGCAAGCCGCGACGGTGAAATCATCGAAAGGCAATCCGGTCACTTGGCGGACTCCCTCCATGTAAAAGGCGGCCGAGAAATGATAGCCGTAGTTCAGCATCTCTCGATCAAAGCCTTTCCGCTTATGATTTTTGGTGCTCTTATAATCCAGAATGAACTGGTTTCCAGACTGTTCGCCGAAATCTATCCAGTCCGTCCGCGCCTTGCATTTAATCCCGGTCTTCTCGTCGATCCAGAAAAAGGATAGTTCCGCGAATCCGGAATCGAACAACTTCAGACGGCTACCTTTTGCATGAATATTCAACGACATAGTGGCGACCGCGTCCCGTTCCGCTTCCGGCAGACAATAACAACCGGAGTTCGCTTCTTTCTCCGCATACCAGCTTTTCGTCAGAATCGTTTTGGTCGGACACGGCAAAACATTGTCTTGATAAAATTCCATCCCTTTTCCCTGCGTCAGTCCTTCCAGGCACAGATGGAAAGCTCCTCCGCGCTCAAGGGCTAACGTAGACTTCGGCTCCTGCTCCTTCTCGTACAGGAACGACTCGACCGACCTCAAAGCGTGTTTAAGCATGCTTGATCCGTTCCATTCCCGGAATCCGTGATAGGATTCATTGGGCATGCCGGAATAGATTTTCCCGGCTTCCGGCGTCATGCCTTCGCGCCAGGGGGTTACTTTGACTTCTTTCACGCCAGCTCCTCTCCTTCTTCCCGATCGTCTTCGATTGGGCTTAGAGTTATGATGTTTTCGCCCGGCTTTGATCTTCCCACTTTGGCGACGATTACTTGGAAGCCTTTCTTGATGAGCATTTCCGGAATTTTCTTCTGGTTTTCATCGTCGAAGAGGTCGAAGTCGTCCAGAAAGACAAGCTCCATTTCAGGATTTCGGGAGGCAAGGAGTTGGGGCACGATCTTCATTAATTGCCCCTGACTGAAATAGGGAGGTCTGATTTCTCGCGGCGCCTCTCCCTGGTAGCCGAACAGCAGTCCGCCATTGTCGTCGATCGTCATGCCCTTGAACGGCAGTTTGGATTTTTTAAGAAAATCCGTTCGCTCGCTTTCAAGTTCCGATTGCAGCGTTTTGTTTTCCGTCAGCTCCTTTTTGACGGATTCGATCTTTTCAAGCTTTTCGAGATATCGCTCGTAGGCGGCGGCCTTCACGTTCGTCTCGGAGGCGGAAGCTATTTGCCTGTCAATTTCTGTCAGCGCGGTTTTGTCGGGTTCGGGGTCTTCATAAGTCGGCGTTTGAATCTCTTTCCCGACATATTCCTTTTCGGGCTTGGGAAGAGAATCTATCCAGGCTTGGACCTCTTCTCCGGTATATCCCAACTTTCTTAAGTCTTCCAGACAATCCTTGGCGTCTGCTATCAGAATACGATTGCTGTCCTGCTTATCCCTAAACAACTTTTCTATTTCTTTAGCTTCGCGCAACTGTTCTTCATACAGCTTGCGCTTTTCTTCATTGCGGTCCGAGATTTTTTGTCTTTCAGACTTAATGGCATTGTCGATCTCGATCTTTTTCTCAACCAATGAATCGACATCCACCTTTTCAACCTTCTCGAATTCCTCCGGTTTCCCCAACGCTTTCAGCCGCGCGTTGATCTCCGAATACTTTTTCTTGAGAGACTTTTTCTTCTCGTCGAATTCAGAAGTGTCGATTCCGAGCAGCAGGGCTTGCTCTTTGGCCGTCAGAGCCGTGAACGTCGAGGGAGAGAAGAAAGCGACCGAAAACAACTCCGACAACCATTCATGGCTAATCGGATAGCCGTCCGGCGCCTTGAAGCTCAGTTTGGCGTTAGAGGACTTGGTGAACTTTCGCTCGACGATGATTTCGGCGTTATCATAGGCGGCGTCAATCAGAGTCAGCTTGATCGCGGCCGACTTCGCTCCCGGCCGGATGAATCTGAACCGTTCTCCGCGAAAGGAACTCGGTCCCTTTTCGGCTATGCCCTCGAATGCCTGCCAGACCGAGTCTATTATCGAACTCTTGCCTGTTCCGTTCAGGCCTATGATCTCCGTGTAGGTATCCGAGAATTGGCATACCATGTTTTCGAGAACCACATGGTTGGCGAACTCTATTTTAAAAATTTTTAACCTTTTTCTTTTCGACATTATTTCTCCTTAAGCGGTCATCATTTCGGAAAGTCTCGTCCCGGAACACGCTTCATGCGTTTCGCCGAACCAGTCTTTTGCGCGGAAAAATCCCTGAACGGATTCCAAGAGCGGCGGGGTTCTGCGCGTCATTGCCGGGTAATGAAAATCATTTTCCATTTTCCATATTCCCAAAGCCAGCCTCTCGCGTCCCTGGCAGTCCCGATAATGGACCAGATAGCCGTCTCCGTAACTTAATCTCCGTATGGATTCCGGCGTTTTCGGCGTTAGATCGAGTTCTATTTTCATTTATTTTTCTCCTTTATATAAGCCTTGAATCCGGATGACGTGCGGATAGCGTCGTCCACTTCCTGGCTCGCGTTAAATCCATTGTCCTTTAAGTGCTTCAGATAATCGGCGGAATCTTCGCTAACGGTTAGAGACCCGATCCGCACTCTTTTTTTTCTAGGTATCGGCATATTGTCCTTTTAGCTGAATTTAAAATATGATCTCAGCTTAAATGACCAATTTTAGTTTGTCAACATTTTTGTTAACATAAAAATGAAAATAAATATGTACATTTTTGTGTTGACAGAAAAGTTTCAGGCAAATAAGTTAAGGACAGTTGAATCGAAAAACGGAACAGGAGGAAGTTATGATCGAGAAAGCGAAAATTAAAATCAGAACGACGCGACTGGACGGCGAAATAAATAATAAATATTGGGAGACGCCGCTGATTGTCGAGTCGGGCGCTCATGGACAGAATGACGAGGTTGACATTTCGCTGCCCGGTGGAGCCGGAAAAGCGACCGTCTTGGCGATTGATCTGGTTAACGCCGTTATTGGCGCGTCCATATTAGATAACTTTAAGGAGAAGAAATGAAAAAATACGACCGCTTCAAGCGCAAAGATGACGATGAGGGAAATATTATCGAGTATACGGGACTTTCCGCGCTGGATAATAATCCCGTCTTTAAAGTCATCCGGGCCGAAGACGAAGAATTTCCTGAAAATTCCATTCGCATAATGACCCCGGAAACATTTAAAGAGGCATATGAGCCGCTCAAAGGGCATTCCACGCATCCTCTTATAAGCGAGGTCAACTCCCTCCTGAAGGAGAGTCCCGATTTTCAGCGGGACTTGGCGAAAGCTCTAATCACTCAATTTTCGGCCGCGAGCGAAGAGGAAAAGGACTCCGTCGTGATGGCCATGCTCCGCGAAGTTCTGCCGGAAAGTCTTATCCGCGAACCTCATAAACGCTAACCTTATACAACCTTATACATGAACGATAACGAACGAACGATAGAGAAAATCATAGACCTGCTTTTCGAGATTGGAGAAGAGCATTCGGATAAAACGATGGTCGTTTTCCCGGTCGGCAAGCTGTGGAAATTCGGACTTGGTCTTCAAAAACTGCTTTCATGTCTGACGGACGTTCCGGCCACGACGGACAGAATAGTCAAGCTGGAAGTCGTTTCCGCCTTAACGGGGACGCCCGAATCGACTATTTACGAGCTGATCAAAAAGAAAACGTTTCCTGAGTCGGTAGCGGTTCCGGGCAAAGCGAAAAGTCCCGGCTGGCGACTGAGCGATATTTCTTTATGGATCGCCGATCCGGAGAATTGGGAGGAAAACAGAATGGCCGCGATGATGGCCGAAGACATGGATAAGCAAAATGGATAAGTACGATTTTTTCGACGCTTCGCGGATTGCGGCGGAGAGTGGAAGAAGAGTGAGATGCGGAGAAAAAGGAGAATGGTTTACGTGCGAATACGGAAGGCCTCTTTATAATGATGCTGAGATAGGAAGCAACTTTTATCCGACTATTGAGCAGCAAAAACAAAAAATATGGGAACTGGAACCGGCATATCCTAAAGAGGTCGAAATCGGAGAAGGACTAACCCTGAAAAGAGGGGACGACGGCTTTTGGCTACGATTCGCGTCTTCTTCGGGAGGTGCAGCCGTCCTTGATTTGCCGCCGGATTGCGGTCCCGTAGTCAGTAAGGTCATAAGAGAATGGGCTGAGGATCGATTCAAGAATCTTGCGTGGCTCCCCTCGGATCGATTCAAGAATCTTGCGTGGCTCCCCTGGGAGAGATTCAGCCTTCCTGAAATGCCCGACAAACAGTTTGATTTTTTTGGTTTATTGGATGACAGAACGATATGCATAGGAACATGGTACCCGGAAGTGAAGAATTGGGTGACTAGCTTTTCAAACACCGCTAAATTGAAGTATTATATTCCTGTAACCAAAATACCGAAACCGGAGATAAACAATGACTGAAATGTTGCGGAAAATAAAAAGCGGCGAGCAAGTGAAAGGCTTCGCCGAAGACTTCTATAATGATCTCAGAAGCGCGTGGAATGCCGGATTGATTCAGTATTTCAGGGGTGACGGATGGGAACTCACCGATAAAGGGCGAGATTATTCGGAGAGCGTTCAGTGAAAAAGATATTCGCTTTTGTCTTCGCGGCGCTGATATTCGGCGATGCCGAAGGATTCAATTCGCGGCGAATAAAAATTCCCGAAATACTGATTAAGGCGCATCGAAGCCAATCCAGAATCCTGCTGGGCGTTCGCGGCCGATTTTCAGACCACCCGGGCAGCCTCCGATCTGCGGCGGCAGGAGATATTCTCATAACTACGTCAAAAAAAAGGTCTGCGTGCGCGGCGGAACAGGCGGATATTGCCATCCGGGCGAACGATATTGCGATTGTCATGAGGTTTCGATGTGCGAAGATTGCGGAGCGAGGAAGTAGGATGAATCCTTATTTTGAGACTGAGAGAGGTAAACTTTATCACGGCGATTGCTTGGAAATCGGTCCGTATCTCAAAGAACAAGCTTCTTTGATTTGCATTGATCCGCCGTACAATATTAAGAAGGATACCTGGGATAAGATCGATAATTATCAAGAGTGGATGGGAGCAGTCTTCAAGCTCTGTCAGAGGATGCTTAAAGACAACGGTTCATTCTACTGGTTTCATAATAAAATGCCGGTGATAGCTCGGTTGATGAGATGGATTGAAGAAAATACGGAGTTTGTGTTTAAAAAGTTCATTGTCTGGAATAAGTACTTTAAGGAAACTAAAAATAGAGGCTTTTATATGCGACATCTTGCTATTGATGGTTCGCGCAATTATGAAACAATGGCGGAATATTGCCTTTTCTATACCTTTCAGGATGAGACGGGGCTTGAGGCAATTAAAGATGAACATATTAAACCAAAAAATAAATTCGCTCAGTACCTACGGGATGAGTTTAAAAAAGCGGGTGTTACTAATAAAGAAATAGCGGCTTTATTTCCAAGTAAAACGGGTGGATTAACTGGATGCGTTTCTAATTGGCTGAATGGTGACAACATAATCACTAAAGATCAATATCTGAAAGTTAGAGCATTCTTAAATAACGAGTACTTGAGGAAGGAATACGAGGACTTGAGGAAGGAATACGAGTACTTGAGGAAGGAATACGAGGACTTGAGGAAGGAATACGAGGACTTGAGATATACCTTCAATAATCAACCCGTCACCGGTGACTTTTGTTTTCACTTGCAGGACTGGAATAATAGCGTCTGGAACTATTCAGCCGCGCCTCAAATCGGACATTTAACGCCAAAACCTGTAAGATTGATCGAGAATATCCTGAAGCATTCCAGCAATCCCGGCGACCTTTGCATGGATTTCTTCGGAGGTTCAGGCACTATGGCTATGGCATGCGAGCATTTAAATCGCCGTTGGATTCTTTGCGAAAAGGAAAAAAAGTATTGCGAGATAGCCGCCAAACGCATCGAGGCGGCTGCCAGTCAGAAAACCTTTGAAGACTATTTATAATGTGGATAATCCCGAAATCACTTGCGTCTCGCTATGCTGCGGAAAAGGCTTTGCGAGTGCTTGGGGAGAAGCTTCAGAAGGATCCGGATATTCAACAGAGTTTCGAGGATTATCTATGATCGTTTTTCGAGGTCAGCAAAACGATATTAACAAGAGGAGAAACCATGCTTAAAAACAGTTCGGAATATAAGGAAGCGGTCCGGGAAAGCTATAACGCCATACTTTCCGAATCTCATCAAAGTTCATTTTCTTTTCAGATATGGAAACAAGCCTTCGAAGCCGGTTTCGATGCCGGACAAAGCCCCGAAATAACGAAGGAACTGAAAGAGATTTTGCGCGAAAAATTGGAGAATACTTGTTAAGCGCAACGCATCTCCAGGCGATAGTCCGCAATTCTCCGGCATAAGGCGTGTTTTTTTAGTATCATATTTTCCGCGTCTTCGGTGAATCGGGATCGTTGTAGAGCCGTCGAGCGATCCTTAAAAACTAGGACTGTCTCCAGAGGGGTTGATACTGACAACCCCTCTAATCCTAACTCTTATCGGAAAAATTCGATAATTATGACGAAAAAGAGGCTAATAATGAGGATTGTTTTAACTTTAATGTGCGGCTTTACCGCGATAATATGTCAGGTGGTTGGGATTCTTAATCATGAGGACAATATAGATGAAGCTATTTTCTGGACATTGACCGCCATTTTCTGGATATGCGTAGCAGGCGTCAATGATAAATTTTTCAGATAGCGAAGCGAAGGAGAACAGCGAATGTTTAAAGTCCCCGAAAAATACAGAATCGAAACCGGAAGTCTGGCGACAGGCGAGAGCGCGGGAAACAACGGAGCCTTTATATTCTCGTATTCGGGAATGTCGGTATTATGCGTAGCGAGCGATATTCTGGGGTGGGAGCATGTCTCCGTGACCGCCGCCAATCCCGGCGCCAGGATTCCGAAAAATCCTCCGTCATGGAAAATCATGCGCAAGGTCAAATCACTTTTTTGGGACGATGAGGACGCGGTTATGCAGATTCATCCTCCCAAGTCCGAGTATGTGAATTTTCACCCCGCCTGTCTTCATCTATGGAGACCTGTCGACGGCGACTTTCCGCGGCCTCCGAGAGAACTTGTTAACGGGGGGCTTATGGATTATAAGAAAAGGCTGAAAAACAAACCTGACTAAACTCCGTTTTCAAGGATATTCATGGAACCTATTTACACTATGATATGGCCGGTCGCGGGTGTCTGCGACATGTATTGTCCTTTCTACGTCGAAGGCTCTCTGGAAAAGGAAGAGACAGAGGAATTGAAGATAGGCGAGCATTGCCGATTCAACGTCCAGAAAAGAGTCGCCCCGAACTGCGACGCCACGGAGAGAAATCCGGAGGCGGATAAATAATATGGCCATCACTATCGCCGATATAGCCGCCGAGCTGGTCGTCAGACGACTTTCCGGGGAGCTTCCCAAGCCCAAATCGATCGACACTTCCACGACGAAAAGGTCGGATGCCATCAGATGCCATGACAGACCGCTTCGCGCCTACAAATTGCTCAGGACGGTCGATCATATAAACTACAGGTAAGAGTTTGGTCGGGAAATTCGTTTCCTTACCAACCCCGGATGACTGGAGCCATACGGGATTATCCGTACTGACAAAGCCTGATATTTCCCCGGTCAAACCAATAAAATGGCGATGAATGAAGAAGAAAAAGCTTGTATCAATCACTAGAAAAAAATTCAAACGGATCACGGAAGACGTGAAAGCGGGGCATGAATGGTTTGCCGCTTTTCAAAAAGTTAATGATTTTATGTTCGGTGAGCTTGGAGAAGAATTTCCCATCATATCCCAGTGTCCGGGTAATAACCTCATTGAGGCGATCAAGAGGTATAAGAAGCAAATGGACTGATATTTTTCTTAACCGCCCTGAAAAGGAGTACAATGAAACCAAATGATAACAGAGATTATTCCAAAATGAACGCTATCATGGAAGCGCTTGGTTGTGAAGGCGAAAACGGCTTATATGAGCATGAGGATTTGAGTGTTTCTTTTGATTTGACGGCTACTGCCGACGATAAAATTTTGCTGGCGATAAGAAACAAGATGGCGGAATTAGGCTATGATTATGATGCCTGCAAGAATGAATTCAAAAGTTGGCTCGGATAAGGACTGATATTTTCTTAACCCGCGCCGAAAAGGAGGATGGATGAAATTTTTATTGCCTTGCTACGCATTGGTTTCCAGAGAAACAGGGAGGATAATGTTGACTGGAGGAGGAATGCCTATAACTTCTCATAATAAATACGTCATAGAGGAATCTTTGCGAAGATTATCGGATTATGATGATAACCCTCAAGCGGAAATAAGGGCATTGCCGCCAACACCTTTAATGATTGAAGAGGATGATGAATGAACGATAAAACCATAATTGAAGCGCCGAAAAGGAGGAGAGATGGAAATACCTTGGGATTTTTGCTTAGGAATATGCCTGGGAAATTTTATATACGCTTTTTTTGCCGGCAGAGATTGGGACGCGGCTGTAGAGCGTAGCTTTCTTATGTGCTTATTGATTTTGTCATATGTTTTGACGCACTAGAAAGAGCTGATATTTTTCTTGACAGTGCTAATAAAAAGTTTTTATTATAAGGACATGAAAGCGCAACTTCAAGAAAAATTAAAATCAGAGGGGCGGAGCTTAAGGTGGTTTCATGAAACCTATATTCCGTCTCTTACTTACAATGCCGTAGCGCTACAGCTTAACGGCTACGCGGCCATCAGCGACGAGTTAAGGAAGGCCGTCGGGAAATATTTGAAAGATTAAAATTAAGGAGAGAATATGGAGATGACATTGCATAGAGCATTGGGAGAATTGAGGCTTATAGATAAAAAGATGGCCAAGCTTAACGTGAATATCGAGCCGATAGGCTGGAAGCAGATTAAAAAACTCGTCAACAACCGGCATGAGGAAAACGACTTCATTAAAAAGGCCTGTGCCGATTTTCAAAAGGCGAATGACTTGTTTGACAGGAGGACGGCTATTAAGTCCGCTATCGCGAAAGCCAACACTGAAACCATCGTCGACATCAATGGAGAGAAGATGTCGATCGCGGACGCCATTCACAGAAAGCATATGACCGAACAAAGAAACGCCTTTCTGAAAACGTTGAAAAAGCGTTACGCCGAAGTAAGCTCGTGGCTTGAAAATCATAATAAGGCTGTCGCTCAGCAGGCATTGCAGATAGCTGAAGCCGCATTAGCGAAAGACAACGTGAAGCTGACGGACAAAGACGTTATAAACGTGACGAAGCCTTATATTGAAGCCAATGAATTAAAATTAGTCGATCCCTTGAATCTCAGGAAAACCATTGAGGAATTGGAGGAAAAGAACGACAGGTTCGACTCCGAAGTGGATTCCGTTTTGTCGGAGGCTAACGCTATAACGTTCATAGAAGTTTAGGACTGAAAATTGCCGCGCGAAAAATCATGAACTCGTCTCCCCGCAGGGAGGGTATCCCTGCACTTGAATTTTAATCAAGCAGTTTCCGGGTTCGAATCCCGGCGTTTCCGTATGGAGACGTGGCGGAATGGAAAACGCACTTGACTCTAAATCAAGCACTGATTATGGTCCATTGGACCTTAAACCGGCAAAGCTTAAAATTCAAAGCTTAAGGCTAAAGATTCAGGGCTTAAAGCTGAAAGTTTAAATCGGTTAAAGGTTAAGGCTGAAAGATGATGAAATCTCCGAGAAAGTTTTTCGAGCGAAGGACGATCGGCTTTTGATTTTGCACGGAGCTGCGCGGTAATTTTTTTTTGATCCCCAATAGTTCAGTTGGTAGAGCGCATGGCTGTTAACCATGAAGTCGCAAGTTCGAGTCTTGCTTGGGGAGTCAAGCTGATATTTTTCCTGGAAATGAAAATTTTCCGCTAACAAAGAGGGAAGATGAAATTTAGTTTAAGAATCACAATATATATGATATGTTTTTCAGTTGCGCTGGCGGCTCTTCTTGGAGTCGGTATTGCAGTTAATAACCAGGATGATGCGCTGCTTGTTATTTCCCTGTTAATTGCGGCAATTTCTTCATTGGGAGCGCTGTTTGCATGTCTTTAAGGAAGACCTGATATTTTTCTTGACATACCTGTTATATTACAAATATATTAGATTAAACACTTAACAAAAAGGAGTTTATGGCTAAGGAACGAAAAGGGGAAAGCGTCTCTCTTTATTTGGAAAAGGAGCTGAACGAGTATCTTGAGATTCAAGCGGGAGATTTGAAGGTCAGCAAAAGCGAAATCGTAAACCGTCTTCTGCTTAACGACATGCTGAAGGGTACAATTGACAGTCAAAAATCACTTTCAGATAAATAGAAAGCTCCTCAGTCATCCGCTTTGGACTTCGGAGCCTTTCACAAAAGGTCAGGCTTGGGTTGATTTGATCGGCAGGGCTAATTATAAAGATGGTCATTTCTATAAGAAGACCATCCGGGTAGATGTCAAGCGGGGTCAGAATGCCGATTCTTTGGAAACCTTAAAAAATCGTTGGGGTTGGTCTCGCGGCAAAGTTTCGCGTTTCCTGAATTTGCTAGAAACGGAAGGCATGATAGCACAGCAAAGAGGAAATCTAACTACACTTATAACTATATGTAATTATAATACTTATCAACTTGACCCCGAAGATAGCGGTAAGGCGAATAGTAAGGCAGACAGTAACCCGAACGGTAAGGCGGACGGACAGGCAACGGTAAGGCGGACGGACAGGCAACGGGAACCATCCAATAAGAATAAAGAAGAATCAAAAAGAATAAAAACCTTCCCCGAAAACTCTAACGAGTTTCGATTGTCTCTTTTTCTTCTGAATCATATCAGGAATAACAAACCAGACTTCAAGAAGCCCAATCTTCAGTTATGGGCCAGAAGCGCGGACGCGATCCTAAGAATCGATCAGCGTCCTATCGAGAAAGTGAAGCAGGTTATCGCGTGGTGTCAGACGGACGAATTCTGGAAGGTGAACATTTTATCGATGTCGAAGTTAAGAAAGCAATTCGACGCTTTGGAAATAAAGATGGAGTCGGGCGAAGGCAAAGCTCCCCGAAACAAGCCGCCCGAAAACCGTATGACCCAAAAGGAGCTTTACGAATTCATCAGACAAGGAGTCTCGGAGACGAAAGACCAGGACGACCTTTTGAAGTGGCTTAAGGAGCGAGACAAGAGAGTTTTCAGCAAGGTCAGCAGACACGCTCCTTTTCTGCATAGACGACCGGAAACCTACATGATCGTCGTATGGGGACGATATAAGGACGAGGATGACGATGAATAACAATGTAATCTCAATTCATGATTATGAATTTAAGCATATCAATAAGCGATCAAGGGAAAAAGATGAAATATGCGAACATCGCAAACTGCTTTTGCATGAAAACGGAGGTTACATAACCTGCTCTGACTGTGAAATTCAAGTTTCAGGATTTTGGGCTTTGAAAAATATGCTGACTGCTTACAAGGACGCATGGGATGAAATAACGGAGGCTAAAAGGCGACATAATGAGCAAGTCAAGGAAAAGCGTTTTTTAAGGAGCCTGAACATGGTGGACAAAGCTTGGCGCGGGAAACGCCAAAATGCGGTGTGTTGTCCCCATTGCAAAGCGGCAATTCTGCCTGAAGATGATCTTGGCGAGATTCAGACAAGCGCCAATCTTGAACGTAAACGAAGGATAAAAAGAGATAATCAAAATGTCGAATAATAATCTTGAATATTTCACCTGCGAAGTTCGCCATGAGACGGACAGGGCTTATCTGCTGTATGACGGAGAGCAAGAGGTCTGGATTCCGAAAAGTCAGATTCATGACGAGGAAACCAGTTTTGACGGCGACATTGAATGGCTGGAATTCGGAATCCCCGAATGGCTGGCGTTGGAAAAGGGGATGATATGATAACTATTCCCTTATTCTGGTGGTATATCCCCGTCATTTTGCTTGTCATTCCGGCAGTCATCATATTGATGGAGGAAAACGGAGCTATCGATAATAATTGGCTAGGAATGGTTGCGGCTCTTTTATGCTGGCCGTTCGCCGCGGGAATATTAGTCACTAAATTTTTTCTATGGCTAGTCGCATGACGCAAGCCGACTTCCAGGACCTTGACTGCGAAAAGGGGCTGCTCGGCTATCTCATAGCCAACACTTCCGCTTTCTCCATAGTCAAGTCCGTTATCGAGAGCCTTGAATGCTTCACGGCTTTGGCGCACAGAAACATCTACGCCGCCATGCTGGATTGGGACGGAGAAAATGGAGACTGGGACGAAATAGGGCTTGGAAACGCGCTCAAATCCCAAAAGAAACTGAACGACTCCGGCGGATATTCGTATCTTGCCGAGCTTCAGAATCAGGCTCCCGGAAGCTGCAACCCCGCCTACTACGCCAAAATTCTCAGAGAGCATTATCTGGCCAGGAAAACGCTGGCGGAACTGGACCGGCTCAAAACGGAACTTTTAAACTCCGACGTCGGTCTGACGGACGCGGTTAGCGACGGAATAGAAAAACTCCAGAGCGTTCAGTCCAGACTAGGAGTCAGAAAAAACAGAATCTGGAGCGTTTCAGAGGTCATTCCGGTCGTCTTTCATGAGACTGAAAAAATCCTGGAGACTGGAGTTAGTCCGGCTTTATCGACGGGCATCGATTCGCTCGACGAAGTGTTCGGAGGCGGACTTTTCAGGGGCAAAACAAATATTATCGCGGGGTCGCCGTCCTCCGGGAAAACGGCGCTTGTCTCCAACATCGCCAACAGCGCCTCCCCTGACCTGAATATCCTGATGATCTCTCTCGAGACAACGGCCAGGTCAATAGTCAGAGACCGTCTTTTCCCGATAAACACGGGAGTTAGCTCCACCAGAATCCGCGTACCGGGACGCCTTGATCCTGATGATTGGGATAGGCTCGGCGACGGAGCCAACCTGCTCGCCACCTATGATAATTTCAGAATATGCGATCAGGCCACGATGACCATGAGCGAGATAGAATCTTTGGCGGCGTCCGAAGCGAAATCAGAAGACGGAGAAGGGCTTGATCTTTTGATTTTGGATTACGTCCAGAAAATAAAACTCCCCGAAGGAAAAGGCAGAAGGTGGGAGAAGTTCACCGATATTTGCGGACGGCTTTGCGCTCTCATAAAAGACCTCCATATTTATTCGCTGATAATCAGCCCCATAAACAGAGAGGCGCTGAAGCAGAACCGAAGGCCGCGCATGTCGGACTTGAAGGAGTGCTCTCAGTTCGAGAGCGACGCGGACACGGTCGGCTTTTTGTACAGGGAGAACAAAGACGATGATAACGCGGTGTTTATCATGGATAAAAACCGCAATGGTCCCATAGGGGATGTTCCTCTTATTTTCAATAAAAAATATACGAGATTCGAGAGAGCGTAAAAGATAATGGATTATTTATCAATAATTGAAAATCATAAATTATGGATTGAAAGCGGCGGGGCAGAAGGCGCGCGAGCCTATCTGAGCGGAGCCGATCTGAGGGAAGCCTATCTGAACGGAGCCGATCTGAAGGGAGCCGATCTGACGGGAGCCGATCTGAAGGGAGCCTATCTGAGCGGAGCCGATCTGAGGGAAGCCTATCTGAACGGAGCCGATCTGAAGGGAGCCGATCTGACGGGAGCCGATCTGAAGGGAGCCGATCTGACGGGAGCCGATCTGACGGGAGCCGATCTGAGGGGAGCCTATCTGAGGGGAGCCTATCTGACGGGAGCCGATCTGACGGGAGCCGATCTGACGGGAGCCTATCTGAACGGAGCCTATCTGAGGGGAGCCGATCTGACGGGAGCCGATCTGAAGGGAGCCTATCTGACGGGAGCCGATCTGACGGGAGCCGATCTGACGGGAGCCGATCTGACGGGAGCCGATCTGACGGGAGCCGATCTGACGGGAGCCGATCTGAGGGGAGCCGATCTGACGGGAGCCGATCTGAGGGGAGCCTATCTGACGGGAGCCTATCTGACGGGAGCCGATCTGACGGGAGCCGATCTGACGGGAGCCTATCTGAACGGAGCCTATCTGAGGGGA
>Ga0180438_10001043_pt1 | contig 50856 bp, 35 predicted proteins | sample SS_ome_12_FD_132455 | JGI IMG/M metagenome (GOLD analysis project Ga0180438, IMG submission 132455) | Hypersaline lake sediment archaeal communities from the Salton Sea, California, USA - SS_3_D_2 metaG | ecosystem: Environmental > Aquatic > Non-marine Saline and Alkaline > Hypersaline >...
CGATCGGGAAAACTTGTACTTTGCCTACCGTTGCTTTGACAGCCAGCCCGACAAGATCAAGAGTTCCATCACGGCCCGTGATAATGTACGGCCCGACGATTGGATCTGCCTCAACCTGGATTCTTTCAACGACCACCAATCCCTGTACGCCTTCTACGTGAATCCAGCCGGAATCCAGGGTGACAGCCGGTACTCCAGCGGACGCGAGGATCACAGCGTCGATGTGGTCTGGTACAGCGCCGGTCAGATCGACAGTCTGGGATACGTGGTGGAAATGCAGATTCCCCTTAAATCCATTCGTTTCTCCAACAAGAACCCGGTAGAGATGAGTGTATTTTTCGAAAGACGTATCAGCCGCCGGTCAGAGCAGGGCTCGTATCCTGCCATGAGCCCGGAAAAGGGCATGGCTTTCCTGACCCAGATGAAGCCCATGGTGTACGACGACCTGAAGCATTATACCCTGTTCGAGCTCCTCCCCGCCGTGACCTATAGCTATAAAAAGAGCGCGGAAGAGGGCCGGCTCGCGACCGACGAAAACCGCGGAGACATCAGTTTAACTACAAAATACGGAATCTCATCGAAAATGATACTCGACGGTACGTACAATCCCGACTTCAGTCAGGTCGAATCCGACGCCGGTCAGGTCGACATCAACCTCCGGTACGATCTTTATTTCCCCGAGAAAAGGCCCTTCTTTTTGGAGGGGAGTGAAAATTTCAACGTGGCCGCCACGAGCACGCATCATCCCATACAATCCGTCGTGCATACGAGAACCATCATCGATCCGGTTGCCGGATTAAAACTCAGTGGCAAAATAGGCCGGAAGAACATGCTGGCGTCCATCTATGCCATGGACGATTTGCCCGAGAATGATGCCCCGGCCCAGGGCGAATACGCCCACTTTGCCATCCTCCGGTACAAAAGAGCCCTGAACCAGGATGCCTACATCGGCGGCCTTTATACCGGCCGGGAACTGAAAAATGCGTTTAATCGTGTAGGAGGTACGGACGGACATCTGCGCCTGGGCGAGTCGACAACCCTTCGATTTTATGGATTCATGTCCCAAACCAAAGACAGCGCCGATGCCCCCGTTCAGAACGGGCACGCCGTAACCCTGAATTATCGGTATGAAACCCGGGATATCGGATGGGGGGTGGAGATCAACGACATCGCCCAGCATTTCCGTGCCGACGCAGGATACATCACCCGTACCGGGGTCACGGGCTACAGTGCCGATGTCAGTCCAAAATTCTATCCCAAATCCAACATCCTCAGGAAAATCAACCCGCAACTGCTCGTTTACTTGTGGAAGGATAAACCCAGCAATCTCTGGGAAACATACAACTTTCTCTCGATGGATTTTACGTTCATGGGCCGCAACACCGCCTCGGTGATGTACACCTACTCCACCGAAGTATACCTGGGAGAACGGTTCAAAACAAACGGTCTGGATATTAGCGGCCTGAGTCAGATGACCAAACAGTTCTATATCCAGCTCTCGTACCGGAACGGCATGGCGATCTACTATTCGGACACCCCCTATCAGGGCAAAGGCAACAACGCTTCGGCAACGATCATCTACCAGCCGTCGGAAAAGATACGCTCCGAATGGAATCTGACGTATTCCAACTTTTATCGGGATTCGGACTCTCAGAAAATCTACGACTATACCATCGCCCGGTGGAAACTCACGTACCAGATGAACAAATACCTGTTCTTCCGCGGCATCGTCGAATACAACGACTATTACAGAGAAATGCTCACCGATTTTCTTGCTTCGTTCACGTACATTCCGGGTACTGTCATCCATATCGGTTACGGAAACCTGTATGAAAAAGTCAAATGGCACCAGGGACAGTATATCAACAGCGACCGGTTCACGGAGATGAGGCGGGGATTTTTCTTCAAGACGTCGTACCTCTGGAGGTTGTAAAAGCCGGCACATAAAACATACCCCATTCTATGTAGGATGGGCGGATGATCTCCGACATACCCCGTGAAATGATGCCACATCGAGTCGTACGATTCCAGATTCTACTTGCAATTTACCCATTATTCTTATAAAATGAAGACATCGTGTCGATGTCATTCATCATAAGAGATTCAGAAAACAGGAAGGGGAAGAGAGATGAAAATCTTTAAATCATCCGCTTTCGTTGTTTTGGCTGCGTGCTTACTCTTGACCACCGTAAGCCTGTCCCAGCAGACAGGTCCGGATCAGACCGACGCATGCACCGACATTGTCGTCGGGAAACTGGCCTCTGCCGACGGGTCGGTCATCACGTCACATACGGGATGCTGCGACGAGTGCCGCGTGCATGTGGTGCCGGCGAAAAAGTACAAAAAGGGAGAGATGGCCCCCGTCTACTACGGACTCCAGAATTCCCGCACGCCGCTTCACGACAACGGTGAAGTCATCGGTCACATACCCCAGGTGGAAGAGACCTACGCCTACTTCCACACGGGATACCCTCAGATGAACGAACATCAACTGGCCATCGGCGAGAGCACCCTGAGTCAGAGGGAAGAGCTCCAGACCGACCGGGAGATCTGCAAGCAGATCATGACCATCGAGCAAGCCCAGCTCTTCGCTCTCCAGAGGTGCAAGACGGCGAGACAGGCTATCGCGCTCATCACATCCCTCGTGGAAAAATACGGGTTTCTGCCATCCTGCGGACCCGAATCCGAGGCCCTGTGCATCGCCGATCCCGACGAGGCATGGGTATTGGAAGTCTTCGCAGTCGGTCCCGACTGGGACCCCGACAGCGGCGAACTGGGCGCTATCTGGGCAGCCCAGCGCGTACCCGACGATCACGTCTGTATCGTACCCAACTGGTCCATCATCAAGCAAATCGACCTCTCCAAACCCGACGAGTTCATGGCCTCGGAGAATTATAGGACGTTTGCCATCGAGCGCGGCTGGTACGATACCGACAGCGGCGAGCCCTTCATCTGGCAGAAGGTGTATGCGCCGCCCCCCAGGGAGTGGGCCGTCAGCCGGCTCTGGCTCTTTTATTCGACAGTAGCACCCAATTTTGCTAACTGGCCGGATAAGCAGCTGAGGAATCCCTACGGGGGCTATGATGCCTACCATCAGTTCATCGAGGACATCGCCATGTACCCGTTCTCCGTCAAGCCTGAGAAAAAGATGTCTGTCCAGGATGTCATTGCTTTCCAGCGATCTGTTTACGAGGGAACCATTTATGATATGACCTCGGACTTCGACTGGTACATCCCCGACGGACGCGGTGGCATGGAAAAAAGTCCCCTGGCCACGCCGTTCCCCACCCGACACATGCGCGAGCTCCTGGATATCGTGTACCGCCGTATGGTTTCTCGTGGGGGATACGGTATGGTGGCCCAGCTCAGGGGCTGGCTACCGGCCTCCATCGGCGGCGTCTACTGGTTCTACCTGGACAACCAGCATGTAAGCACGTACGTGCCGATTTACGCCGGCGTTCAGGAAATCCACCCCCTCTACAAGACCTGGAATCCCGATGCCTTCGACGAAAACTCGGCCCGGTGGAATATCGACTTTATCGACAACCTCCTGTACCTCAACTGGCAGGAAGGCATCAAGGACGTCCATGCCGTACGTGACCCCTTCGAGTCCCGGCTCTTCGACGAACAAGCCGAAATCGACCAAAAAGCCCTGGAGCTCTACCAGAAAAAACCCAAGAATGCTAAAAAATTCTTGACAGAATACTCCCAGTCCAAGATGGTGGAAGCCGTCAACATCTATAAAGACCTCCGCAAAACACTGATCACGAAATACACGAACAACAAGGCAGGATTATAAGCGAACGACGACAGCGAATCATTATATTCGGAGACGACATAACGGGATGGGTATCCTGTCGGAGTTATGGTCACCGAAAAAGCCGAATAATCGATAGAGACACTTGCAATATCCATTCTCTGCAATCAGAGTAGACATGTAAGGAAAGTTATGAAACATTTCATTCTCTATAGCATGGCGATAATGATCGTTGCCTGCACCTCAACGAAGCAGCCGGATGATATCCACATCCGATGGCAGATACAATCCTCAGGTACGGATGCCAGCCTTCGCGGCTTGTGCACTGTGAGCGACCGCGTCGCATGGGCCAGCGGCAGCGGGGGAACGATTATTCGAACCACCGATGGCGGAAATACATGGCAGGGTCTATCATCACCCGATGAGGCCGCGTTGGACTTCCGGGACATTCAAGCGTTCGACGAGAACACAGCCCTCATCCTCAGCGCCGGTCAGCCGGCAAGAATATACAAGACCACAGACGGCGGTAACGTCTGGACGAACACCTACACAGACCCGAACACGACATCCTTCTACAACGCCATGGCCTTTTGGGATGAAAAGAACGGTATCGCCACCAGCGATCCAGTAGAGGGTCACTTTTTGTTGATTCAGACCACCGACGGCGGTAACTCATGGCATCGCGTTCCTCCGGAGAACATCCCAGAGCCTCTGGAGGGTGAGGCAGGATTTGCCTCCAGCGGCACGTGTATCGCTGTCGGGGGAGAAACGCATGCCTATCTCGGCCTGGGGGGACCGGCGGCCCGTCTGTTCCATTCCACGGATCGGGGATGGACATGGTCGGCCGCATCCACACCCATCTTCAGCGGCCGTCCATCGGCCGGCATCTTCTCCGTCGCGTTTCTGGACTCCAAAAATGGCGTGATCGTCGGCGGTGATTATCAAGATCCCGATGGGACCGAGGGAAATGCGGCCTACACAACCGACGCCGGCAGGACGTGGTTGCCTGCGGATGCATCCCCGCCTTCGGGATTCCGTTCGTGTGTCGCCCACTTGCCAGAAACGGCGTCCGCACTTCTCGCAGTTGGCCCCAACGGGTCCGACCTGTCCGTTGACTTCGGAAAAACATGGACCCGGCTCGATACGACCGGCTATCATGTCGCCAGTTTTCCGAAAACAGGCAACACGGGCTGGGCAGCCGGCGGTCAGGGACGAATCGCTAAAATCATCATCGAATAGCAACCAGGATACCATCATTATGCAGGAGTACTATCATGAAGCGTTGGATTTTTTTCGTCGTTCTCTTATCTGTTCTATCGGTTCGTGCCACGACGTTCGGTGAATTAAAGTCCATATCGGGCAGAATCAGCATGGATGAAAAAATAGCGGGTGACGTCATTATCCGATTATACGAACTGGCCGTTTCCTCCGGTGGACAGGTTCGCCCCCTCACCAAGACAGATGTGTTTGGCGCGGCAGAACCGATTCAAACATCCACACTGGAGAAGCCGGGGCAATATGCATTCGAGTCGTTGCCTTCGGGTCACTATTCCGTCCTGGCCTTCATCGATGCCGACGGTGACGGTGAACTGAGCTTCCTGCCCCCCGAGCCTATGGGATGGTATGCCTCTCATCCCGGGGGATGGTTCGCTCCCATCGATCTGACCAACAGCAGCGTGAGCGATGCCGATTTCACCATGCGCATACCCACTCCGTTTCCTCAAGAGGACAAACACACGGATCACGGCTCTCTCCGATGGTTACAGGGACTTCCCGTACTCCAGCTCTGGGGAACGGCCGAAGAACGCGGTTTCGCCCATGGTTACCTGGTGGGAGAACAGATCATCGATTTCCTCGAATTCTACATCGTCGAGGATAGTTGGCGCTCGGCCCAACGGTATCAGGAAATCTTCGTCTCCTTCATCGAAAACCACGTGTCCGCCCCTCCCGAGTTCCTTCGGGAGGGCGACGCTGTTATTGAGGGCATGAGATCATCGGGGACCGATATGCACATCCAGTGGCTGGAGCGTGATTTCAACCGGACCGACCTCCTGGCCATCAACGCCTACATTGAAAGGCGGGCCGCCTTCGCCTTGGAGCCTGCCTCTTCCTGCACACAGTTTGCCTTCTGGGGCACGCAGACCGAGGGAAGTGAGCTCAACGGCGGCTTGATCGCCGCACGGAACATGGACGGAGAATGCGACATCCGCAAGGTCACCGTCAGCCACTTTCTCCTGTACGCCGTCGCGCCTTCAGAGTCCGGGCATAAGCGATGGTTCTCGGCCATGTGGCCCGGCTTTGTCGGCACGATTTCCGGCATCAATGAGGACGGCCTGTACAGCATGGAAAATGCCGGAGGCTCGGGCCCGGGGCCTGTTCCCGACGGCGTCGTCCCCTGCTCCTGGATTCAGCGTCATGTCCTGGAGACACAGGGAAAAGAAGCCTCGCCCGAGAGCGTCCTGAAGGCGATGGAGACATTCACTTGTTCAGAAGGCGGTATCACGGCGGCCGGTTCCATCATACTATGGGCCGTTCCGTATAGCGGACAAGATACACCTGCCTGTGTGTACGAAGGCGGCCGTGGAGGCAGTGCCATGCGATCCCCGGCGGATGTTCGACCTACAGAGCCCACCAACATCATGGCCTCCAACCACCATCTCGTCTATGGTTTCGATGCCGACCAGCCGGACCACTCGTTGGGCAGACCCGTTTCGTTCTCGTCAAGATGGCGCTACGAGGTGGGCATGAATACACTGGAAGCCTGGTCCCGTCAAAACAAGCCCTTGGGCGTAAACGATGCGAAAAAGCTTCTGCAGATGGTCTCCCACGGATCGACGGAGTATTCCGTCATTTTCCTGGCCAACGAAATGCGCATCCTGGTGGCCGTGGACGATCTGAAGACCAACATGTGGGATGCACCTTACATGGATTGGGTCGCGTTCCGGTTCGATGATCTTTTCAGTAAGTGAGTCTTCTTAAGTTATTGGCAATGAACGATTTTTTTATTATCTTAAGTGGATGTAGCCGTATCTATAGAAACCGCCTGTTACACGACCATCTCAATGAACACGACAAATTGATGAGGAGTCCTACGATGAAAAAACGAATCCTGTTGTACGCTTGCTTCCTTCATCTTTACTTGCTCGCATGCGGCCAATCGATCTCGGACAAACCGACATCCAACACGGAGACCGAGCCCGCGACTGGTACGAAGGGCATGGTCAGCACGGCGCATCCCATGGCTACTCAGGTGGGTCTGGACATACTCGGCCAGGGTGGAAACGCGTTCGACGCCGCCGTCGCCGTGGCAGCCGTCCTGAATGTGGTCGAGCCGATGATGTCGGGTATGGGTGGATACGGCACCATCGTCGTGTATGATGCAGACAAAGCCGAGGCACGCTTCCTCAATCCCAGCAGCCGGATTCCGAGAGCCGTAGACTCCGACGTGTATCGACCGCCGACACCCAACTACAAGGAGAACAGGCGTGGTGCCAAGGCCGTATCCACACCGGGCAATGTGCATGCATGGCAGGCCATGTCTCGTGAGTACGGCAAGCTGGCTTGGAAAGACCTGTTCAAGCCCGCCATGTCGTATGCCGAAGAGGGATTCATCATCAGCGAGCACACAGCAGATATGATAGGCTGGGCTTTCTCCTCTTTTCCGGAGCACGCAAAACGTTTTTACGGAAAGGACGGAAACCCGTTGAACACGGGCGATCGCCTCATCCAGAAGGACCTCGGCCGGTCGTTGCGCCTGGTTGCAGAGCAAGGTGCCGAAGCCTTTTACAATGGAGCGATCGGCCGAGCCATCGATCTCACCATGATGCAACAGGGAGGATTTTTATCCATCCAAGACCTTCAGGCCGACCAGGCCGAATGGTGGGAGCCCATCCGCATCGAGTACCGGGATTATGATGTGATCACGGCGTCTCCCCCGTCGACGGCCTTTCCATCCCTCATTCGTCTGGGACTGATGAGCCGTTTCGACAACAAGACGTTGAGCCACAATACGACCGATTACCTCCATCGTTTTGCCGAGGTAACCAAGCACGCTTTCTGGTGCCGGCTGGCCTACGCAGGAGATCCGGATTACACTCCGCCGCCATTGGATCGTCTTCTTTCACCAGCGTACTGGGAAGAGTGCGTGGACAAAATCGATCTGAAAAAGGCCAAACCCTTCGAGTATCCCGGTATCGCAGGCACAGAGCAGCATACAACCCACTTCGTCGTGGCCGACCGGTGGGGTAACATCGTGTGCGCCACCCAGACCCTGGGAAACCTGTTCGGCAGCCGAATCATGCCCGAGGGAACGGGCATCTGGTTGAACAATTCCCTGGCCTACTGCACCTTCGAGCCCAAGGGGAACCCCATGGATGCCCATGCCGGCCACCACAAGCTGTCCGGTGACTGCCCCACCCTGATCATGAAAGACGGGCGTCCCTGGGTCGCCATCGGCACGCCCGGCGGGCATACCATCGGCCAGACCGTGCCCCAGATGGTGATGAATATCATCGATTTTGGAATGGATATCCAGAGTGCCGTCGCCGCGGCACGTATCAGCTTCATAGAGCCGGACTGGATCGCTGTAGAGCCCGGCATCCCGGAAACGGTTCGAACCGAACTGACGGAGATGGGCCACAAAATAAGGGAGACGCAGGGATTGGGCGATGCCCACGGCCTTATCATCGATTATGATCAAAAGGGGAAACCCGTCCGATTCACCGGCGGATCCGATCCCAGGGGCCAGGGACTGGCCAAGGGTCTTTAGGTCGTGACGCTCAAACCCAGTCCAAGGGATAAAAAACACTATCCCATCATCCGAGTCGGAACTACTTTTATGTATAGGTTATTTATAACGCAGGACTATGGATGGGAATACGATCTTCAGAGAACGGAGGAGCACCATGGATTTAACAAATTATTTCGTTGAGGACATCCCCCGCCGGGACTTCCTCAAGACCACACTCAAGGGCGGTCTCGTCGTGGCAGCGACACCCACGTTAATGTCGAGTCTGCTGTCGTGTGCCGGTTCGCCCAAACCCAGTGCGAAAGTCGAGATGGACCCCCAGTGGCTGACCTGGACAATACGGCGGGCGCTGGAGAAAGGCGGGGACTTTGCCGAGGTATACGTGGAAAACCGAATATCTCGCCGCATTGTGATGGAGGAGTCCAAGTTCAGGAGCGGCGTGTTCGGTATCAGCCAGGGCGCGGGCGTACGCGTTCTCTCGGGCGATAAAACCGGGTATGCCTATACCGACGAGCTGACCGAGGAGAAACTCCTGAAGGCGGCCGAAGTGGCCTCCACCATCGCTCGGGGCACCATGGCTGCCAAACCTGTGGATATTCAGGAGGGGACCAGGGATTCGTATATCACCGTGAAGCTCCCCCTGGAGGATGTGGCAGACCGTAAAAGGCTGGATGTGATGAAACGGGCCGATCAGGCGGCCCTGGATTATGATCCCAAGATCGAGATGACGTCCATTTCATATTATGATGAAATCCGCGGACGGATGATTGCCAACAGCGAAGGCCTGCTGCTAAGTGACGAGCTGCCGCTCTTGTTCTTCATCGTCCAGGCCCTGGGCGTCGGCGAAAACACCCGCCATATGAGTCGTGAACGGTTGAGCCGGCACTCGGGTTTTGAGATGTTCGACGAAGTAACTCCCGAAGAGGTCGCCCGTACCGCCGCCCGCGAGGCCATCACCATGCTGGATGCCAAAGAGTGCCCCGCCGGAAAGATGGATGTCATCATGGAAAACGGCTGGGGCGGTGTTCTGGTTCACGAAGCCGTGGGCCATCCCCTGGAGGCCGATAACATCGCCAGAGAAGTCGGCGCCTTCACCGGCAAACTGGGCCAGAAAGTCGCCAGCGATCTCTTCACCATGGTCGACGACGGATCCCTGCCCAACATGCGGGGCACGATCAATTTCGACGACGAAGGCACCCAGGCGAAACGGAATGTGCTCATCGACAAAGGTGTCCTGGTCAAGTACATGACGGACATCCTCTCGGCCAAACAGCTGGGTATGGAACGCACAGGCAACGGCCGAAGAGAAAGCTTCCGGTACATTCCCATCCCACGGATGACCAATACGTTCATCGAAAACGGAGAGGACAGCTCGGAAGACATCCTCGCAACCACGAAAAGCGGACTGTATGTCAAGAGTCTCTCCGGAGGAAGCGTCAACCCCATCACCGGCGTTTTCAACTTCACGTGCCGTGAGGCCTACCTCGTAGAGGATGGCAAGCGTACTACGCCCGTTCGGGGTGCAACGCTCATCGGAAGCTGTATGGACATCATTTCCAATGTCGATGCCGTGGGAAACGACCTGGCCTTCGGTCCGGGCATCTGCGGTAAGGGACAGGCCGCCGAAGTCTCAGCGGGCCAACCGACGGTACGGATACGCGGAATCAATGTCGGCGGAAGCAAAGCGAGGGCCTAACGATCAGAAATAAAGGAGAACATCATGGACTATAGAGGATTAGCCGAAAACCTGGTAAAACGATGCCTCCAGCGGGGCGCCGATGCCGCGGAAGTCTACATCGAATCGGGACGTCAGCTCCAAATCGAAGTCCGCAACAAGGACGTCGAAACCGTGCAAGAGTCCTCCGCCCACGGCATTGGATTCCGGGTTCTCGTGAAGGGTAAAATGGGATTCTCCCACTGCAACGATTTCACGGACGCTGCCCTGGGGAGTACCATCGGGAGCGCCATCGATTTTGCAAAACGCACAACGGCCGATGAAAACAACGTACTGCCCGATGATACGGGCATGACCGACGTGGAAGGACTCTACGATCCGCAAATCGGACAGAAGGCCATGGATGAGAAGATCGCCCTGGCCAAGACGGTCGAAGAGCTGGCCATGAAGGATCGCCGCATCACCAAGAGCGCCGGGTCGGCTTACTTTGAAGGCGAAGATGAAATCTTCCTGGCCAACTCCAACGGTCTGCTGAAGAGTTACAAAACATCGACATGCGGGTTCGGAGCATCGGTCGTGGCGGAGAAGGGTGACCAGAAATCCTCCGGTGGGGAGTACTGCACCCGGCATTTCTGGGCTGACCTCAAACCACCCGAAGAGGTGGCAAAAAAAGCGGCCCGGGATGCCTACTCCATGCTCGATCCCCGTATGGTCAAGACCCAGAAGGCGGCCGTGATCTTCGATCCCGATGTGGCACGGGCTGTGCTGGGCGGCATTCTGGCCGCCGTGAACGGTGAGCGTGTGCTCCAGGGAGCCAGCTTCCTGCGTGAGAAACTGAACGAGACCGTCGGAACAACCCTCCTGACCATCATCGACGACGGCACACGCCCTAAGGGCCTGGCCAGCCGACCCTTCGACGGCGAAGGCGTGCCCACGCAGAAACGCGCTATCATCGAAAACGGCGTCCTGAAGGGTTTTATGTACAACACCATCGTGGCCAAGCGGGCCGGTACTCAGAGTACGGGCAACGCCTCCCGCGACGGCTTTACCAGCCTGCCCGATATCGGTTCCCACAACTTCTACATGGACGCCGGTGAGAGTGATCCCCAGACAATTCTGCGCGCCACACGAACCGGCCTGCTCCTGAAGGGTGTTACCGGTTATGGTATCAATCCGGTCAACGGTAACTTCAGCGGCGGGGCTTCGGGATTCTGGATATCCGGTGGGCGCATCGCTTTTCCCGTAAAAGGACTGACCATCGCCGGTACGGCCGATGAGATGCTGAATGGGATCGATCAGATAGGCAACGATCTCGACCTAAACCGGCGATTCGCAGCACCCACGTTTCGGATTAAAGAAATACAGATCGGTGGGGAGTGATTCCCTCCATTGCAGTACACTGGTGATATGTGCCGCACCTGAATGAGAGGACACGATATTCTTTATCAATACGATACGTTGAAGATTTCCTCAACTATTTTTCATAATGATGGCAGGTTCCGAATTCCCACCGGAACCTGCTTTCAGCTTCGAAACCCACCTCTCCGTGAATGGGGCTAATATCGGTGGGATGTATAGCCTGCCCACATTGAACGGTACCTGAATGACCGTCATCACTATCACCGGATAGTCCATCTACGATAGTAACAAGCTCTTCCGATAGTGACATCAAAGCCCATTTTCCCCTTGCATCTCACGCTGACAATGCTTATAATTTTCCAGACATAAAATAATCGCAGATTTTGAACCGGCTTATCCATAAAACAAAGCTGCCGTTCTTTACAACATGGATAGACCGTTTTCTTTTTTAGTATGATGTAAAATATCGACCGGAGGGTTCTTCGTGATCGTTCGACTGTTAGTGTTCATAAGCTTATGTGCCTGGCATTACACCGAAGCTCAAGAGACAGTGTCCGTCATCGTCAAGGACGATACGGTTCGGATAGAGAGTGAAGGCATCGCCTTCCTGGGTTCCGGCATCACGGAACACGAAGCAAAAATTTTGGCCATGACCGATGCCAAGAGACAAGCGCTGGAGAGCGCCGGAACATACCTGGAATCCCATTCTACCGTACTCAATCAAATGCTGGTGAAGGATGAGATCGTGGCCTTCAGTGGTAGCCTCCTCCAGGTGAGGCTATTGGAGGAGAAAAAAGAGATCATCGACAACCATTTTGCTCTGAAAGTAACTATCGAAGCCCTCATCGATGTGGGTGTATTGAACATGCGGATTTCCGATGTCCGGCAAAACAAAGAACTGCTGGCACTTCTCGAAGCCGAAAGAGAGCGCAATAAGGCACTCGAATCGAAACTGCTCGCTTTACAGGAGTCCTTGGGTGAAAATACAGTGACAAATGCCAAGCAACTCGTGAATCAGATAACCGCAACGGACTTCTTCAACCAGGCGTACAGCGAAGGAGATCGTCGCAAAAAAATCGACTACTATTCCAAAGCCATCGAACTCGATCCCGAATACACGCTGGCCTATATGAATCGCGCGACCATCCACGTCTATCTGGGGAATTATCAAGAGGCCTTACAGGATTATTCCAAAGCCATCGATATCCAGCCCGATCATGCCATGGCCCTGTGCAACAGGGGGTACTTGTATGCACGGCTGGACATGGTGGACGAGGCCATGGACGATTTCATCGGAGCCGTGTTGATCGATCCCGATAATCCGATGGTCTATTACAACCTCTCCTGCATTTACGCTTTGCGGAATGATGTGCCTCGATCCATCAAATATCTCGAAATGGCCCTGAAAAAAGGGTTTACGAATTTTAACTGGATCAAGAGCGATACGGACCTGGAAGCCGTCAGAGAAACCGAGGCGTTTCGACGGCTGGCAGAAAAATACAAGTTTTAATGACCTGATTTTAATCTCCCACTGACGTCAGTTTAAAATGCACTATCTGAGAGACATTCCATCATTTCATGGCGTTGAATGCATCCATCACTTTAAGCAGATCCGAGCTCGTATAGGTGAACTCTCCCGGTCCGGTCTTCTCGGCACCGGAATAAAGCTCCCTCTCCTCCTTGACCTTGAGCACCATGCGGTAGGGAGGCTGCAGCTTATAGGGATGAAAACTATCCAGGCGGCCCAGCGCTGAGGCGACTTTCGACCGGATTAACTGCCGTACGGCTTTGGGATGCAGCCCCATAGCCGCCGAACCCATGCCCACCTTCGTTTCCACCGTGACCACCTCTCCGAAGAGTTCTTTCACCTGAGAGCAAATCCAATTGTCTCCGGCAACCAGGACCACAGGCACATCGTAAAGGCCTGCGATCAGGGCGTTATACCCCGCTTCAGGCTGTGAGACGCCGTTAATGGAGAGATCGACGACATTTCCACTGGAAGTGTGGGCGATGACACCTTGCTCCGTCCCGGCCTTGGCATGATAGCCGATAAAAAATACGGCATCGAAAGACGCATCAATCCCCAGCATCATGTTCTCAGGACGTTCGGTGACACCGCGCAGGAGTCTTGTTCTTTCATGCAAAAGCTCGGGCAGAATATTGGTTTTAGCACCGTGCCCGTCGCGGACCACGATCTCTGTCGCGCCCGCCTCCAGGACAGCCTCCACAGCGGCGTTTGTCTCAAGTGTCATCAGTCTGCGAAAATAATCGTAGTCGGGACCCGAGGAACTGCATTCCCTTCCCGACACCACCCCGGCAACTCCCTCCATATCAACGGAAATAAAGACCTTCAGGTCCTTTTTGGGCCAAGGCTTGAACGCCAGTGAAACCATCACAAGAAGAACGAACAGAGGAATCAGAATCTTTTTCATCGTCGACCTCCTTTCAGCTCAAAGGATTCAAAACACGTTATCGTAAAATACGAAAGCTTGATACAATCTCAAACGACTATCGTGGACGATGAAGTCTTTTGCAGCGAAAAAAATAGTCGACGGAAAGAAGCGGTTGTATCCGCCCTGGGTGGTGGTTTAAGCGGAAATTGCAAGGCGATTCCTCTATTCAATACGAATAGGCCGATCAAATACGGCAAACGATCTGTTTCATGGTGCTGTCGTTTCTATTGTAACCCGGACGTGTCTCGACAAATGATTCATCCAGGATTTCGAGAAACCGAATGTCGGATAATGAATAACTTCTCCAGGGAGGCTCATGACGCGATTTTGTATAGCCGCTCACAAACCATGCACTCAGCACCAGCCGACCATTTTTCTTGAGGCCGAGTAGATGGGGTTCCACAACGCGTGGATGGCCTTTATACAAAAAACGTATGCTCTTTTTGTTTTGTATGGCCTCGCATAACATATCTTTTTTCAATTTTTTCTCATTCATAGCAGCCGACCTTCAGGAGTTGTTTGGAATAGGAACAATAGGATGTATTAGATTTTCAAATAACCGAATCATCATGGAATACAGGCGATATTTGGAAGACGTGGCTGATTCGTAATAACGACCCGAGCGACAGGCTATGACTGGTCAAACCTCTACGAATGCTCTTCCTCGATTTTAAAAATTACTTTAGCCCTGGAATCAGGGCATTGCCATTCATCCAGGGCTTCCAGAATGCCCTTACCTTTCTTATTCTGGATGATGGCTGCCGTAATCGGTTGTAAAAGGCTGCCAAGGGCAAAAATACACACGCCTTGGCCTGGAGGAATTTCCAATCGTGCATTTCGGATGTAAAAAGTGTGTCCGGGTTTCGATTGGCTGCATCCTTCCGCTTTGATGCACGTCACCTTGACGTTCTTGAACAGACTCATGTTCCTTCCCTACCGGTATGTTTTTCCAACACTATATGAATAAATCGATCCGTATCCCATCACAGCGCGATTCCTCATCTCTCGATCAACATTCCCTTCCTGACAAAAATGAAAAACGGACACGTATGTGTCATTCAAAAATGGTTATTTCTTCGTGAAAATGATAAGCAATCTCACCAAAAAATGCAAGAGGAAATCGTATTCTAGTGATAGGACGATATAAAAAGTTTGAGAAGATGGGAATAGAAATCTGAGCGGCATTCCTAAAATCTGAAGGACGATGTATTCGTAATAGGGGTACGCACTCAATCTATATTTTACGGAGGATAGTGATGACAATGAGCAGATTTTAAAGCATTCTGTATTAAGAAAATCCGTGATTTTCAGCAAGAACTCCTCACACAATCACCATGCCAATGACGATAAACAGGACACTGGCGAGCACGCCGCACACAAACGCATAGGGCAGTTGTGTAGTCACATGGTCGATATGATCCGATCCGGCCCCGAAAGAAGAAAGACAGGTCGTATCCGACACCGGCGAGCAGTGATCGCCCAGAATACCCCCGCCCACGATGGCCCCAACCGTGAGCAAGACCACCGGGGATACGGCACCGCCGGAAAGGTTCATGGCAATCGGCATGACGAACGGCGTGACGATGGCGTACGTACCCCAGGCCGTGCCCGTGAAGAAAGAGATCAGTCCCCCGGTGATGAACGTAATGACCGGCAGCATGCCCGAGCTCATCCAAGCCTCGGTCACGGAGATGATGTATTGCTGCGCACCCAGGGCCTTGGAAATGGTGTTCATGCAGTAGGCCATTGCCAGGATGAGTATCGCTGGCAGGACTCCCTTGATGCCGTTGGACGCCACGGTCATCCCATCCTTGACGTCTATGAAATACTTCCCCACGGACATGGCGATGGCCTGATACATTACAGCCGCAAAGAAAGCTTCCAGAATCTTGGCGCTTTTCAGGAAAATGAACGTCCCCAGAGCGACACCGATGACGATACACACGGGAACAACGAGGTAGACCAGGAGATTCGTCTTCTTCCCTTCCAGGGGCTTGATGAGATCCATCTCATCACCAGTCAGGGCCCTGGCGCCATCGCGGAGAACCTTGCCTTCATCCCTGGCCCGTCGCTCGGCCTTCCGCATCGGTCCGAAGTTGGGAATTAGTTGATATGCGATCAGGCCGGCCAAAATCACCGCAAACCAACCGTAGAAGTTATAAGGAATGGATCGGATGAACACGCCCATCCCATCCTCTGCCGAGACGATGGAACCGTATCCTTTCAGGAGTCCGGCGATGTAAACGGCCCATCCGCTGAGGGGAATCAGCGTGCATACGGGCGCACTTCCCGAATCCAAGAGGTACGCCAGCATTTCCCGGGAGACTTTGTGCTTATCGGTTAGAGGTCTGGCGATGGGTCCACCGAAAAGAGGACTGAAATAGTCACTGAAAAACACAAAGACACCCATTAACCAGCCGAATCCCGAGGCACCGCGCCTCGTGCGTATTCGGGTGGAGGCCCAGTCGGCAAAACCGGAAATCACACCGGCCCGCAGGTAGAAAGCCACCAGGACTCCCACAGCCACCTCGATCATCATTACCCAGATAAAATCCTGGTTTCCCAGTGCCGTCTGGAACAGTCGGGCCATTCCTGTGGCCGGGTCCAGGCCACCCACCACCACACCCACCAGGCATCCGACGATGAGGGAAAACACGGCGTCCTTCGTGATGAAGGCCAGCAACAGAGCAAGTACGACTGGCAGGAGTGAGAAAATGCCCAGATTGGCCTGAATGTTCATGTCCTCATCCTTTATGCTGTGATAGGAATGACAGATTCATTCGCAACGGATCCGTTATGGTCTATTTTCACTCCAGAATGCTGTCGAGTTCCTTGGGCGAGATTCCCGAAAACCCCAGGGATTCCATCGTCCGCTTGGCCTCACCCAGATAGTCCCGATCCATCAGGACAGAGGCGAGTCGTATGACACTATCCGTACAAGGCGTTTCCAGGCCGACCCATTCGGCTAACTTTTTCATGAATACCAGGCCGTAGCCCACATCCTCGTTGAAGTACCGGTAGTCCAGGCTGTTCTGCGCTTTGATTCCCTTGAAACCGGGCGCCTGGGAATATCCTATGTCGTACGTCGGCTCGGCCATATACCCCTGTTCGTAACCCAGTACTGGATCGGGAACGACTTCGACGCCCAATCTCCTGCCGAGAGCCACACGTTCATCATCCACGGCCTTGATCAACCTGCCCACACTGGGCGTGACACCGTCCTCGTAGAAGCAGAAGTCCCCGCCGGTACGTTCGATTAGGGCTGCGTTCATGAGCGTAATCGCCGGATGGATGATGGGATTCCCGTTCTGAAGGCTGGTCTGGAGGATATTCTTGGCGGCCCTCATGGCCGGATAGACATCGATGATTTTTTCCAAGACAAGAGGGGTGTTTTTCGCGGGAAGCGCTGCCAGGAAGAGTCCGCCCCGGAGCTTTAAGTACACATGAATCCTGACCGGCTCCACCACCCGTACGGCGTAGGGCAAGGTAGATGTCTCGGCCACGACGATCTCTTCATCCTGGATGTCCAGACCCGCACCGTTCTTGAACACCAGGGCACCTCCACAGGAGCCCGGGCAGACGATGACGATCTGTCCTTTTTTAAGATGGGGCCTGCATGCCTCGGCAAAAGGTTGCGTACTGTAAGCCGGACCCACGGCGTAGATGAGGTCGGCATTCCCTACAGCCCGGCCGATATCGTGACCAGCGTACTCCACGGGCATGAATCCTTCCAAATCCCCCTTGGCATGTATGCCTCCATGATTCTGAACCGCCTGAATGTTTTCGGGAAATCGTTCGAAATCAAACAGCGTGACCCGATGTCCGGCCGCTGCACAATCGAACGCAACGGCACAGCCCCCATTCCCGGATCCCAGTACAGCTATGTTCATACAAACTTCCTCCTTATAAAATCAAACCGTACAGCCCGAATTTAATTCCACGGCAGTTCTTGACGCGTGATGTGTATGCCGTATTGCTCTAGTCCCTGGACGATCTCGTCGAATGGGACATCCATGGGAGAAACCAGTCCCGTTCGGCTCAAACGGCCATCCAGGATCAAACGGGCTCCCAAGCCCATCGTGAAGCCCACGGTTCTCTGCATGGCCGTGAAGCCTTTCTCCACATCCCGCCGATCGATGAGCTGATACACGATACGTTTTTTCTTCCCTTCCCGGTATCCCCGCATGTCGATGCACACCATGACGATATCCTTCTCATCCGCGGTAAACTGAAACTGGGCCTGCGATCCCAGCAGGGCGGACGTGAACGCTATCGGGGAAACTTCCATATCACCCACGCGTATGGATTCCTCATCCAGAAAACCGCTCTTAGCCATGATCTCCCAGAAGTCGCAGTGACCGGGATACCGGCATGCGTAGCGCCCCATCTCCTTCACGGTTCCCATCAGACGGAACGCTTCCGCATAATGGGCGCTGTTTCCGTTGGGATAGCACTCCAGGGGCACGCCGAATTCTTCTACATCAAGCGTGTGTCTTTGCTCAGGTGTAAAAATCTCTTCGCCTGGGATTTCGACGACGCGGCCCTGCCGGATGACCCAGGCAGGACGCTTGTAGGCCCGCATCACGCCCATGACCGACCAACTGAACTTATACTTCAGAGGATTATGAGCCGCCTCAAGAACGGGCAAGCCGGCGCCGTACGAATGAAACTCATGGACATCATCCAACTCGTTCAGGGCTCGGGTTCCCAGGATGAGATCGATCCCGGGATCGAGGCCGAACTCGGGGAGTATAGTAACGCCTTTTTCTTTCGCCTCGCTGTCGAGATGTTTTAGTTCTTCCTTCATCGCAGCCACTCTGGTAGGGTCGCGTTCTGCCGGATCGATATAATACATACTGCTGACGAGATTCACCCCCAACCGTGCTGCCAGTCTGCCCATGGGCAGGGCGAACTGCGGAGGAAGCGCTTCGATGACCATGACAGCATCCTGCATCACTGCCGTCAGGTCCGATTCGCGGGACGCATCGATGGAACGCCCTACAACACGTTCAGCCGGATAACCATAGATAGCCGATTTCAAGTCCGGGCTGCTATCCGCCACGATGATCTCAGGGATATCGGTATTGTGATACAGATCGTACAGGGCTGCCTTGCCCTGCATACCAAGACCGAGAATCACGATATGATCTTTTACCATTATGCATCCTTTCTTCGATGAGGTCGGCGATACCTTCGTGAGTCCTTCTTTGATACCGGAGTTATCTCATCCCAGCGATTATGGCTCTTCCCAGGGTTTAAACAACAGAGAATAGGTGTTCTGGATATGCCGGCTCATTGCATCCCTGGCTCGATCCGGATCACGGTCGGCGATGGCATCGACAATTTCCTTGTGCTGCTGGGGCGTAAAGTGAAGACTATTCTCCCTGTTTTTTGTCGTATAGAACGCATCAAAAAAGAAAATATAGACATTCGAGCGCCAGAATGCATGGCGACAATACCGTTCCAGATACACGTTTCGAGACACTTTGGCAATACCCAGATGAAACTGCTCGTTCACCACCGAATAAGCCTCTTTATCAAAGGAAGCAAAGACCTCGTCTTGTTTTCCTAGAATGGCATACAATTCCTTAGTGTCTTTTTCTGTGGCATGAAGGGCGGCCGCGGCAGCCGTCTGACTCTCTATCGCCTGTCTGGCAAAAAAGACCTGTTTCGCGTCCTCCGCATCGGGCAGGGGGATGTAACATCCCCTTTTTTTCTTTTTCTCCAGAAATCCTTCTGCCACGAGCCGTCCCAGCGCCTGACGAACGGGCGTGCGGCTCAATCTCAGTATATCGGCCAACTGAGTTTCCAGCAGGAAGTCGCCAGGCTTAAAACGATGGTCTAATATCATTCGGACGATCGCCTGATGAGCGAATTCTTCCAACTCTTCTCTGGCCATGATCTGGTATCCTTTGTTGTTCGAGCAATTTGGATACATTAATGTATACATTATCACCTCCAAAATCAAGTCTTTTTTCATCCCTCGAATATCTTCATTCGATCCATGGTCGGTAACTTTTTAGTAAGCTCTACGCCGATGACTTATCCTCAAGCACGATTATCCAGAATTCTAAAGAATCCGATGCTTTACAATTACATCCAGAATGCGTATATTAGGGCCTAAGACGCTCCGTTTCGGTACTGTATCATTCTATTTCGGGATATTCGGCATACAGACAAGGGAGGATTCACAGGATGGAACATACATACCACGAACTCAAGCATAAAACCGTGGCCCAGCTTAGGGACATCGCCAAGGAAATCGAGCACGACGCCGTACAGGGCTACACCCAGATGAATAAAGACCACTTGTTACAGGCCATCTGTACAGCCCTGCATATCGAAATGCATGAACACCATGAAGTGGTAGGCATCGACAAGACAAAGATCAAAGTGAAAATAAGGGAATTGAAGAAGACACGGGATAAGGCCCTGGAAAACAAGGATCATCAGAAACTCAAAGCCGTCAGAAAAGAAATCAAAGGCTTAAAGAATCAACTGCGGCGAGCCACGGTATAAAACTCGGATAACAGAATATCGACGCCGATCCGTGAATAGATCTTGTAATTTAACCCGAACCATTTATGATGAAGCGACATCACCGGACGATCCGACCATAGTATCATACGTAAGGAAATCTCAGGCCGATACGTGGAATTCCCGTTTACTATATTAGAAGCATCCGTTGCCTGTGGAATCGTTACCCTCGGATCGATCCTCCAAGGATCCGTGGGATTCGGCCTGGGCCCCTTTGCCGTCCCCCTCCTCGTCCTCATCGATCCCGTCTTCGTACCCGGCCCCGTGTTATTGAGCGCCTTTTTCTTAACGGGCCTGATGTACCACCGGGAACAGCATGCCGTTAGACACAGGGAAATTGCATGGGCCCTTGCAGGACGCCTCATGGGTACGGCTTTAGGTGCGGCCGTACTCCGATTCATTCACAAAGACCATCTTTCATTATTTTTCGGCTGTATCGTACTCGTGGCTCTGGTGATCTTTACCAGCGGCGTCCAGATTCCCGTGATACCCCGGAACCTGTTGGGTGCCGGAACCCTCTCGGGTTTCATGGGTACGACCGCTGCCATCGGTGGCGCACCCCTGGCTCTGCTCTATCACCGCAAAGATGGGCCGCGGCTCCGTGGTACGCTGTCGGGCATCTTCATGATCGGCGTGATGTTTGCCATCGGCTCACTGGTCATCATCGGACGGTTTGGCCTGCGTGAAATCGCGGCCTCCCTGATACTCATTCCCGGAATACTCATCGGATTTCTCGTTTCGAAGCATACATCCAGACTCCTCGACCGAGGATTCATACGGCCGACCATCCTCATCGTCTCTGGGGCCTCAGCCATCGTTTTGATCGTACGATATTTCATCCAATAAAACAAAAAGCGGACACCGAAGAAGCATCCGCTATAATCCCAGCCGAGAAAAACAGCACCGGTTCGGCTCTAAAGTCGAATCTCCATCCCCGCAGCCATCGCGAAGACATCCAGCCGTGATCCTCGTTTCTTCACAATTCGTCGACAATCCTTCACAATCTCATCTACAGCCGCGTCCGTCCTGTCCTGATTATGGTGAAAGAGGCCAAACCGTCCTGCACCGGCGTCTATGGCCAAACACAACGCATCGCGATACGTGCTGTGTCCCCATGTCTTTGTCATCCGATACTCTTCCTCTGTGAACTCGGCATCGTGCACCAGTACGTCCGCATCCCTGGAAAATTCCAGGTATTCCCGGTAGTCGAGACCGCCCGGATGCCTGAACGTCAGCTCGTTGTCCGTGATGAAAACGAACGTCTTGCCATCCTCTTCGAACTTATAACCGAGACCCTGATTGGGATGACTGATTCGGATGGGTGTGACGAGCATCGAGTCTATGGAGAACGGCTTCCTGCACGCTCCGTGGAACAGAAGCTCTGCCTTCACGTCTTCCAGCTTAACCGGGAAGAACGGCGGATGCATCATTTGCGAGAGAATTCCTTCTATCGACTTCTGTGCAAAACGGCAGCCGTATACATCGATACGGACTCCCTGGGCATAGATGGGTTTGAAGAAAGGAAATCCCAGGAGATGATCCCAGTGGGAATGGGTCAGGAGAAGATGATAATGACGCGCTTCCTCCTGGATGAGTCGATTACCTAAACGGCGAATACCCGTGCCAGCATCGACGATGATGACGGTGTTCTGTTTCGTCCGCAACTCCAGGCACGTCGTGTCCCCCCCGACTGCATCGTATTCTCTACCCGAGACCGGAATCGATCCCCGGGCACCCCAACAACGAATGATCATGTTCCGTGACCGCGTTCGGTTGAGATTGTTTCACGTATAAAAGCTGTCATATGCCACCCCGAATCATCGACATCCTTGCCGGCCGATTCATTCGGACTTTTCTCTCCTGAACACACATAATGAAACCGGTGATTATTTCTCTTCCAAGTCGGTGACACCGTCCCAGTCGGAGGGAGGCGGGCTGGCCTGAAAAGCGAGGCAGCGATCTCTGTAAATCCTCGACGGCCCGTCTGTCGCACGCAACTCGAGACAACGCTGGAAGCACCGAACGGCCTCCGCCCAGTTCCGGGATCGATACAGCGCCATGCCTTCGTCGAAGGCATCCAGCATGGCGGGAATCGGATCGTCCAGCGTATCGTCCATGAATCCGATAAGCTCATACACCTGGATGGCCTCTGCCTTCCCCTTCACACGGATAACATCCAGCATCCGGGTTCGAAAATCATCTTTCACTCGGTCATACGTGAACGCGCTGATCATGATGTCCGTGCCGTAGAATTTATTGGCACCTTCCAGACGTGAACCGAGATTCACGGCATCACCGATAACCGTGTAATCGAAAACATCCCGCGATCCCATATTTCCGACGATCACGTCCCCTGTATTGATCCCAATCCGGGATTTAAGCTGGGGCTTCTGCTCTTTTATCCATGTTCTCCGGAGCTCATCCAATTTCCTCTGCATCTCAACGGCCGTCTTGCAGGCCATGAAGGCATGGTTCTCGTACGGGACCGGCACACCGAATTCGGCCATGATGGCGTCGCCCTCGTACTTGTCGATGATGCCGTCGTTCGTTATGATGATTTCCGACATGGCCGTTAAATAGTCGTTGAGCAAATGAACCAGATCGGTAGGGGATAGCTTTTCGGATATGGGCGTGAACCCGACGATATCTGAGAAAATGACGCTCACGACGCGTTCCTCTCCGCCCAGGGTCAGCTTATCGGGATCTTTCAGGATTTCTTCCACCACTTTCTCTGGTACATACTGGGCAAAAGCGCCGCGTATCATCCGCTTCTCTCGTTGCGATAACACGTACTGATAGAGGTTATATCCCACGAATGAAAACAGGATCAACAAGCCCGGCATGGTCATGTCGATGATGACATGGGAACGCACAAACAGGAAAAGGCTGACAGAAAAATAGACCAGCATCATGAGAATGGAACCGACGAGGCTCCACACCGTCGGCAGGTACGACGTGATTCCGTACATCAGTACGCCCAGAACCAGCAAGATGGCCACGTGTTCCCAGAGGCCCCATTTGATCAGATAGCGACCGTCCAGAATCGTCTGAAGGGCGTTGGCGTGGACTTCGACACCGGGTGTGAGCGCTTTCTTCGACCGTCCTGCTTCGTCCCGCGTCTCTAAGAACGGCGTGGGAAAATCGTCGTGCAGCTCCTGCATCGTGGCGCCGATGAGGATAATCTTGTCCTTCAGGATACCGGAGTGAAGAAGTCCTGGCGGCAATCCCAGGTCCGGGTCGCCGGGATCGTCGAACGCATCGATATCGAATTCATCCAACAGGTCGAACTCGGCATCGTCCAGCACGTTGTCAAAGGAATACACGGGAAACGTATAGGCAGGCCCCGCATAATTGATAAGCATCGAGTAGTCGTCAAACTTGGGTATGGTATATTCACCCATGACGAATCGGTCTGGCTCATCCTCGATGGGCAGGTCGGGACTGTAATCCTCGTAGAGCCTCAGCACCTGAAGGATGAAGGACGGAAAGACACGGCTCATGTGCTTCTGGACGGCAAGGTACCTTCTGAAAATGCCATCCTTGTCAACCTCGCTGGAAACCAACCCCCACGATACGCCCGTATTCGTGAATGTTTCGTGGGGTGGCACCAGAATGGTCGACTCCAGCCGTCCTGAGGAATAAAACAGTTTGCCTGCCAGCACGACGTTTCGATGCTTTTTCAAGACTGCGGCCAAGGTATCATCCGATGCCTGTCCGTGCCTGTCTGCCTGATCGAAGATCACATCCACGCCGATGGCCTTAACACTGGCTTCGTTCAAGTTCTCGATGACTCGGGCAAAGTATTCCCGCGGCCACGGCCAACGGTGAGGCGTGGAGGCATCGGATTGATCATCGATGGCCAGGATGACGATGGGCGATTCGGATACATCGATCGTCCCGCGCAGACGAAAACGGTAGTCGAGAAAATCCAGCTCCAGCGATTGGAAAGTCTCGATGTTCGAGATGAACAGGGCAAAGACCACGGCACCGAGCCATATAAAAAACCCGGCCAAAGGCCGAGGTGTATATCGCTTACTAGCCATCGAAGATACCTTCACGCGAATAACGGAAATGTGATTTCCGGCGCCGCTGGCAGGATACCCGGCGGATTTTCTTTTTCCTCGTCGGGCATGTATCCTGCATGGCGGTCATCACGGCTTATAGGATGGGATCCCGCCACGTTTTTTCTATGCGGGATCGATTTCAAGCTAAAAATTATACTCGTACCGCACGTTGATGATCTGATCATCCACATCCTCTCCCGAATAGGAGTAGGATATCTTATCGTATCTCAACGTGAAAATACCGTACTTGGATGTTTGATACGCCAGACCGCCCGAAAAGTTGGTCCGGGTTGTGCTGGTGCTTTCTTCGGACGTGTATTCGGAGTCTATGCTCTGAATCGAGAAATTGACGAAGGGCCTGAGCACATCCCTGCCAAAGATTTCGCGCAACCGGTAATCGAGCCTGACATTGGCTCGCTGTATGTCCATCGTCGTCAGCAACGTGTCTCCGTAGGCTGTTTCCGATAGACTGTAGCTGATACGTGACGTCAACTGGAACGGAAATCTCGTACGCAAACTCACGATGAACGATTGAAAATCACCGGCACCCTCCGCATTGGCGGCATCGTCGCGAAGGTACGTCGAAAAATTCACGGAAAACGTATTGCTAACCGGACCCAGTCGGACGTCATAACTCGAGGCTGCGGTAATTCGTTGTGTGTAATTGTCTTCTACGTAAAGATAGCTGCTCGTGGCCGTGTCCGATGGGGTGACACTGTTGTCCCTGCTGTGCTTCGAATACCCCAGGGTTAACGAGGGAAGATTCTTGAACGGAAAATAGGATACGGTGGCCCCAAACTCTGTATTGTTCGTTCGATAATCCGCGTCAGACAAGTTGTTCTTATACAGCTTTAAAAACACGTTTAAAAACATCTGATTCCTGAGGAGACGCACGTTGTCGTTGATATAAAAACCCGCGATATCCTTGAGCAGGTAGGGATTTCCCGGGCTTTCGAATTCGTTGGCTATGTTCAAGTAGGTTAGCTTCAAATTGTTGTTCAGATACCGGAGGTGTAGGTCGAACTGCATGGCCATGCTGGGGTAAAGATTCAGGCCGCCCGTGAGCGACAAAAAGCCCAGATTCTTGAGCAGATCATACACCTTCTCGGCCTGCGAGTTATCGGCCAGGGAGCTGTCGACTTCCACCAGCTCGGCATATTCGATTTCCGGTCCCCCGGCATCGGAGTTCCTGATGCTGGCCTGAACACTGGCTTCAAAGAGCACCCGTCTCTTATCGAACTGCATGCTGAGGTCGGTTCCTACGATGAGTGCTTCCTTCACGTTTCCGCCGTACTGGATGGAATTCTCGTCCTGCTTGGAATTGACCAGATTGAGCCTCCAATGGACATGATCGCCAAATCGGAAGCCCGGCCGAACGGCCATAACTTTTTCCGAATACGTTCCGTTTACCTGAAGTGTATCGCTATTCTCGTCGATATCCAGGCTGCCCTCTACCCCACGGTAGGTCTGCCCGTAGATATAATCCATGGTAAAGAATCCCAATGCCAGACCCGCCCGAAGCCCTCTCACACGCTTGTCCTGAAACACCAGTGGGTTGTAAAATGGCATCAGGTCACCGCCATGCAGGTATACATGACTCCGGTCGGTGATGTTATACTGGAGTTCGCTGCTGTATCGGTTTACGGGCTGCCGGTCCGCTTCTTCCTCGGATGAGAGAAGAAGTCGGGAGTATAGGTCCCATTGGCCGTAGTTTAAGGTGATATGGCCGCCGCCTCGGAAAAAGTTATCACTCTGATCTGACACATCCTGGTACCGATTGTCCAAAACCATAGACCCGCTCAGCTTGAGTCCCGGAGCACCCGTCACCCTGCTAATGACTCGAAACGCCCATTCCCGGGTGGCCAGGATTTCCCCTGAATTATCAAAAAGCTCCAGTTTCACGTTGTGCCGGCCAAGCCGGATCATGGGTGGCACATGAATAATCAGACCATCGCCCATCTCGGTCATGGATGTCACGTCCATTTCGTCCAAGTACAGTCTCGATAGTGTAAAGTCGATCTCCGATTCCCCGCCCATCACCGACACGGCGATGACCACCTCATCCTCGGCCAGGACATCCTCGGGTACGGGACTCAGAACGACTATTTCAAAATCAGCCACCTGCCCGGACGTCCTGGCAGGTGAGACACGCAGCACGTAAGGCTCACGTTGGGGTTCCACCTCGGGCAGGGTGCCCGTCACGCCCAGGGCGCCCTCGTAGGCAATAAAGTATTCGATTCTTCCCGTCGTCGTGTTGGCTGTATTGAGCTCGGCTACGTATACGTATCCTTCCTGCTTCATCGCGACTTGCCGGTAGTTTTGCTCACCGAGCTCGCGGTAGAAAACCCGCATATCGTGAACGGTCTGCCCCCCGGAAATGGATACAACCTCAATCCGCGCGTTCTCGCCCCGGACGATACCCGTGGGCACTTCATGCTCGAGCAGAGGTTTTCTGCCGGATGCGACACTCATAGTCATGCAGAACAGTACGAGAATGATAGATAATCGTAATTTCATATTCAGCTCTCCCGTAATAAATGATTACCGGATGATCTGCCACAGTTTAGATGAATCCACGATGCCCTCCTGAGGCCATCGTTACAGTCAGCCAAAGCGCCGTCACATTCCTGATCTCGGAATCCACACCGTTCCCAACGTCAATAGCTTTGGCACAGCACGAGATTTATTCGGTCTTCTTTACCTTGAACCTCAAGTACTTTTTCTGCCCGGCATCATTCTCGAACTCCAACTCCAGCTCATCCTCCTCCAGGTCTTCTTCAATCGAGGGCATTTCCCCTGGCTGCATTTTTCTGAGTATCGGTTCAGCATCTTTTGACGCGACATGCACGGCATACCCGGCATTCATCATGACAACACCGGCGTTGTTACTGACTTCCACACTGCCCTGGTTACAATAGTAATCCGAACCCCGAGTCTGCTGGTAGGCCGTCATGAATTCCGTACCCTTCACGCTGGCCACAGAGGTCGGCGTGGCGACCTGGAACGTGCCCTTCTGTTGCGTGATGCGCGTGAGTATCGTACCGGCCTCCACCACGATATTCTTCATGATCCGATTGGCTTCTTTTTGACCCTGTATCGTACACGTCGAACTGGCGCCGATACGGACCAGACTGGCATCGTCGATAAACCGAAAGGCGACGAAGCTTTTTAACCCCGTCACAAGCTTATCCCCTTCCGCCAGCCGGGATCCCCGTTGTACGCTCTTGGGTGAGGTCTCCCCCGAGGACGTAACAAGCACAGACCCCTGGACTTTTAGGACGACAGCGACAGTCTCAGCTCCCTCTGCCAACGAAGCCAAACTCAGAATGGCAGCGGTTATCAGCACGGATATTGTTTTTATCCTCTTCATAGCATCTTCCATAGATTGGGATTATTGGAGTTCAAGATCTTCGATCTCGAATGGATTTTCTTGGTAATAGGCGATGAGTTCGAAGAAATCTGCCAGCGTAATGGTTTCGCCGTTCAGACGAATCGTCTGTAAATTATACCCAGACAGGTCGTCTGCGATCTCCTCTGCCTGATCGCCCAGGAGCGGTTCCAGTAAAAGTCGGATATCCCGAATCGCAAGGCCTGCCTCGGTATCGATGGTAAATTGTTGCACAGGCGAGGAGAATTCTTCCAGGCCGTGAGACGTAAACACCTGGACCTTCACGTACCAAAAATAAGTGGCGCCAGGCTCCAACGGATCGCCGTCCGTCATCTGATAACTGAACTGTTTCAAGGGAGTATGATACTCCAGGGTGGGATGCCCGGACAGCACCGTCTCCACATCGTCGTCTGGATTACGTCTCTTGTGCACAAACACTACGAAATCGGTCCCATCGGAATCGTACTGGAAAAATGGATATTCCGTACCGATCACGTCCCTGTCTCTCGGATATTGGAGGTAGATCAGCGATGGATTTGTGATGCGGATCTGCAGCTCTGCCTTGACGTCGCCGTATGCCCAGGCCGGATTATCCAGGATGGCCTGCAAGATATAACTGCCCCTCTCGAGTCTGCCCGATTTGAAAAAATACGTCTCAAAATCATCGTCTGGAATGTCGAGGGTTTTATGAAACTCGAAATGGATGTTCGATCCCGGAAAAGTACCCATATTAAGCAATTCGATATTATTGGCTGTGTACGAAGGACTGCCCGGAGGCGGTAGGGGATCCGGCGCTGGCAGGAGAAACGGGTCCGTTTCCGCGGACGTGATGACCGTGCTTCCCTGGAGAACGTTCAAGATAAGCCTCGTATCCTCCCAGTCTTGCGATACATTGTACAGGCTCACATCGCAGACATAATCGGCAACACCCATATCCAGGAGATCAAGATCGGACAAGTACACGACCTGAAGCCCCTGCATCAGTTGAGGGCTCAATAAAAGTCTGATCGTCGGGAATTCCTGGGCCCGTAGCCGCGACGTCCCTCCCAGGGCTATGATCGTACAGATGAACAGGAACCCTGGTTTCGGTATTTTTGACATTTTCTGCCTCCTGTATTTATTGATATCGAAGATTGGTCCAAAGCCTTTTGGACGAGGTAAGCTTAAATCCACAGTTTAAGGATGAAGATATAGAAGACTTTACATACGACGTGCAACAGCTGATCCACGTGGATGTTGGTCCAATTCTCGCATTTGGCGAAATCGATTATCCAGTGGAGCACGACTTCTACGATTCCCAGGATGGGATTATTCGTAATCAGCCATACGGCTCCGCCGTGAATCAACGCATGGGCCGTAAGCCAGTAATACCAGTTGGGGAAGTATTTCCGCTCATCGGGATTGGCGTCGAACGTCCGATTCCGATTCTTGCCTACAGCCATGGACGTCGGCTGCAGGGCAAAATCCACGAGTGCATGTCCGACGAAAAATTTAAAAATCAGAACCAACAGCTCAGTATCCATACTTTTCTCTCGTTCTCTTTATTTGGATTCAAGCGATGAATCAGCGAACGATGGAATCCTTCAGGATAAAATAACTGCTTCGTCTGGTTAAAGGATCTTCATGATGGCACATGTAAAATCGTCGCTCTGTTGTGCCTTGCCCACATGTTGCTCGACATCTTTTTCGATGGCCGATAAAATCGCATGTGCCGGTTCGGTCATATGTTTAAACACGGTCTGGATCAAACGGTATTCTTCGTATTCCACCTCTTCCTCGTTCCACGCCTCGGTTACACCATCGGTGAAGAAGACGAGGACATCGTCCGAGCGCAATTGGATTTCTTCCATTTCGTACTGAACGTCGAGCCCACCCAGGAACAATCCCCCCTTTTGAAGGGCGATGGGTTTTGTATTGCAGGAGCGAAAAATGAGGGGCGGATTGTGTCCCGCATTGATGCTGACCAGTTGTTTCGTTTCGTGATGGTACAGACCGAACCAGCTTGTCGCAAATTTTGTGGTGGTCGTCGATTCGATAAGTACTTTGTTCATGGCCGTCACCAGCGTCATCAAATCGAACATGTCCTGTTTCAGTTTCAGGTAACTGTTCATACAGGAGTAAATCGTGGACACGATGAGAGCCGCGGGAATGCCTTTGCCCGTGACATCGGCCACGAAAAAGAGACTCTGCTTCTCATTGATTCTCACGATATTGTAATAATCGCCCCCCACCTGTTTTGCCGGAATGAGCTGGGCGGCAACCTGGATATCGTCGTATTCGGGAAGCGTCTCGGGAAGCAGCTTTTCCTGAATCTCCCTAGCCGTGTCGAGTTCCCGCTCCAGGGCTTCCGTTTCTACCTGCTTTTCCACGAGTTTATTGTTTTCTATGGCAATGGCACATTGGGATGCCAGGGTTTCGAATATCTTTAAATCCCTTTCTTCGAACTGACCGCCCCCTTTTTTATTGATGACCTGCATCACACCCAGTAGTTGCCTTTTCCGAATTAAAGGAACGCAGATCATCGATTTCGTCTTAAACTTGGATTTTTTATCGTAGTCCGGACTGAACCGGGCGTCTTTGTAACAATCTTCTACCAACAACGGTTTCTTATGCTTGGCACACCATCCGGCGATTCCCACACCCAGGTCGACACTGAACTTTTTCATCACCTTGCCCTTATCCCCCGTGGCCACATGAAAATAGAGTTTCTTGTCGTCCGGCTCGTATAGCAACAGAGAGCTGGCTTCGGCATTCATCAGGAGCTTACTGCTCTCCATGATTTCGCTGAGTAGCCGGGGCAGGGGCTTCTTCTCGGATATTTTCTGGGATATTTTATGCAGGAAATTAAGATCGTCGATGATGTACTGGAGATCCTGTACCAGGAGCTCATCGGCCTGTCTTTTGGCATACATGCCCAGGGAATCGTCGATGATTCGAAACAACTCCTCTTTATCCCAAGGTTTTATCGCATACCTGTAGATCTCTCCCGAATTGATGGCTTGAATCACGACATCGATGCTATCGCTATTGCCCGTCAGCACGACCATGGTTTTGGGATACTCCAAAGCAATGGTGTGCAAGAAGTCGACACCCGCACTCTCCACGATCCTCTGATCGACGACGACACAATGTATTTCATTCTTCTTCAGAATATTCAGACATTCAACATCGGACTTGGCCGTATAAATCGCATAATACCCGTTCAATAGCCTGGAAAACGTGTCGATGGACTGGGCATCCTCATCCACTAAGAGTAAATTCCATTGAATCTCCATAAAGACCTCTCGTGTACCCCCAAAACACCAACGGCAGCGGTGACAGGCTTAACAGAAAATGAACAGGATTGTTTAACATCTTATTCTTGTGCTACATTGTAACTATCATTCATGAAAATGTCAATAGAAAAGATGAAAAACCATTTTTCCTTTACACCAAATTTATTATATTTAAGGAATTATTTTCCGGTTTTCAAAGAATGCTAACCGTCAAGAGATGGTCGATGATACATGAAGGAAGACGTCATAAAAAAAGGAAATACGGCGTCCGTCACGCATGTTCGTTATTTTGTAACATTTTCATCGTGCAGATCATCCAAACAGTAAGACAATATCTAAACAGAAAGGAGACCAGGGCATGTTCAAACGAAAAATCTCTTTTCTATCAGGATGGATCATCGTGTTACTCGTTCTATCCATGACCGGATGTTCCCGGAAATCGGACTTTCGGGTGGAAGACGCCACCATCGCACAGATTCACCACGCCATGACGGAAGGTAAAATAACCGCCCGCCGATTGGTGGAGCATTATCTCGAACGCATTGCCAAGTACGATAAATCCACGGGATTGAATGCCATCGTGGTTGTCAATCCCAATGCGTTAAAGCGAGCCGACGAACTCGACGCCGAATTCCAGAAGACCGGGAAACTCCGTCCCCTTCACGGCATTCCCATCATTGTCAAGGACAATTATGACACGAAGGACCTTCCCACGACCGCCGGGTCCATTGCCCTGAGAGGCTCCATTCCCCCCGATGATGCGTTTCAGGTGAGAAAGATTAGAGAAGCCGGCGCCATCGTGCTGGCCAAGTCCAACATGGCCGAATGGGCCTTCAGCCCTTACGTGACCGAGAGTTCCATCCTGGGCGTGACCCGAAATCCTTACGATCTGGAGCGTGTGCCGGCCGGGTCCAGCGGCGGTACCGCAGCCGCTGTATCAGCCAATTTTGGCGCTGCCGGCCTGGGTACGGACACGGGTAACTCCATCCGGGGCCCTTCCTCCCACAACGGCTTGGTCGGTATCCGATCGACCATGGGCCTGACCAGCCGTGACGGTATCATCCCTCTCTACTTGAGGAACGATATCGGCGGACCCATGTGCCGTACTGTCGAAGATGCCGTCCGCATACTCCAGGTTATCGCTGGTTACGATCCAGCCGACCCCATCACCCAACACTGTCGGGATAAAGTACCGGACAACTACACCCAGTTTCTCGATAAAGACGGATTAAAGGGTGCACGCATCGGCGTATTCCGGACATACATCGAGACAGAAACCATCGATCCTGAAGTCAAGGTTCTGATGAACAAAGCCGTCGAAGACATGAAAAGGTTAGGGGCCGTCATCGTCGATCCCTGCGTCATTCCCGATTTCGACCAGCTCCAGGAAGATATCTGGAGCGACAATTTCCAGTACGACGTAAACAATTACCTGGCTTCGTTGGGGGATAGCGCACCCTACAAAACCATCGAGGAGATTTACAACGCCGGCCTTTATTCGCCATACATCGAAGACCGGCTGAAACGTGCCCTGGAGGTCGATACACCACCTCTGGAACGCGACCCGCCGGTTCTTGACCTCTACCGCGATCACCGGAACATCCGTATGCGGAAGGCCGTACTCCAGGCCATGGCCGACCAGGAAGTCGACGCGTTCGTCTTTCCGACCTGGAGCAACCCGCCCCGCAAAGTGGGCGATATAGAGAGTCCGGCCGGGGACAACAGCCAGATCCTTTCTCCCCAGACCGGTCTACCCGCCATCACGGTACCCATGGGATTCACCTACGGTCATCTACCGGCAGGATTGCAATTTATCGGTAAGCTGTTCGGTGAGCCGGAGCTCATCAAATCCGTGTATGCGTACGAACAGGGTACCGAGCACCGGCGGCCGCCTTCGCAATTTCCGCCGCTGAGGTAATATCCGGCGGTGTCCTGTACGTGGAAAGCGGATGACGCCCCGTTGGATGCGAAGTATCTATGCATCCTCGGGACAAACAATGTACCCACTGAAAATAGGAGCCTGAGCCGGTGAAGTTACTGGTATTTGCCATTCTGTGTCTTGTATGGGGATTTACATGGCAGGCCATTAAGGTATCCCTGGAAGGACTGCCCCCTTACTTCAGTGCCGGCGTGCGCTTTACGTTGGCCTTCATCGTACTCTTCTTGTACACGATCTGGAAACGAGTTCCCCTCAGAATCGGCCGTAGAGAGTTCCAACTTGTAACGCTGACCGCCCTTCTGGTGTACACACTGGACTACGGCCTGATTTATTGGGGAGAACAGTATATCAACGCGGGTGTGGCCGCCATTTTTTTCGCCACGTTTCCCCTTTTTACTGCCATCTTTACCAATTTTCTTTTTCGTCATGAGCACTTCCGTGCCGATCGGTTCATCGGTCTGATCATCGGTTTCCTGGGCATCGTCCTCGTGTTCTACGATCAACTGGTACGGACACAATTCAGTCGAGGAGTGCTCCTGGGCTCCCTGGCTGTGATCATCGGAGCAGCCAGTGCCGCTCTATCCCTGGTCATCGTCAAGAAGTATCTACCCTCCCTGTCCCCCGTGACGCTGACATTCCACCAGTTATGGATAGGGGGATTGTCTCTTTTAGGTATCGGGATGAGTTTCGAGGATATGTCTTCGATTCATCTCAACCCACGGATCGTTTTTGCCGTCCTGTATCTGGGTGTGGTCGGTTCGGCCTTGGCCTTCGTACTCTGGTATTGGCTGCTGCAGAAGACGAGTGCCATCACGGTGTCTCTCATCATTTACATCACGCCCATCGTGGCTCTGGCAGGGGATTACCTTTTCTTCAGGGAGATTATTCCGCTCCGCTCCTTCATCGGCATGGTCGTCGTCTTCATCGGAATCGGGTACACTCAGAAGAATCTGAGGGCCTTCCCCAGAGTTTTCCGGAAAGCAAATGTATGATGATGTGATGCTTGCTGAATTTTTTTGGATGATGACGGAATAGAAGTCACTCAACCGCACACGATTCCATCAATCCTCACTTAAAATCGTTGCCAAGGTTTCGGCGTATGCCCGACTGGGCTCATCAGGTGTGACGAATTCAATCTGGTTCGGAGACCTTATGCCGATGCCAATATCCGCGGCCCGCCTTATTTGGTCCTGTTCCCAAATCCTTCCCCTTACACGGGTCGATCCCAGTTCCTTGAGTATGGCGACGCCGACGGCATCCACGGCGATGCGGTTCGTGCCTGCCACCATGACGTCTCCCGCCACCTCTTCCCCCGTAGACGGTCCGCCATCGATGAAAGCTCTGACGCCATCCATGATGATGATCTCGGGTCTGTAGGCCAGGTTTATCTCCGCAATCATCTCTCTGATATTTATTGAGCCGTGCAGTTCATCCATGTGGTCCGAAGGGACGATGCCGACGCTGAGTTTCAGCGACATCGTGAACACACCGCCATGTCCATGTGTCTTCAAACAGCACGTAGAAACGATATACTCGGCATTCAGTATGGAATTCGGGACTGTAAAGCCATTTCGCCAGTGCAAATCTTCGCGCTCAAACCGCGTTTTCGGTTCCCTCTGAAGATTCAAGATTTGAAAATCCAGATCGGAAGCCAGGGTGTCGATTCCCTTGGCAGCGATGACATCCTCGAAGCGCTGGTAACTGCGCTCTGCCACGGTTATTCCCGACGCACCCCGTTCTCTCATTTCGACGACGATTTGACCCAGCGTATCGTTATGGGTGGATGCGGGAGGCGGATCGGCCGTGTTGAAATTAGGTTTGATGGTGACGTGCTTGTTCTGAACCGGTGCGAATTCCAGCAATTGTAGGACTTGTCTTACCCCCTCGATCCGGTCTTGAGTCTTGAAGAGTGCGATTTTCGTGGTCGCGAGAGGTGTTATCCGCCGCTCATAGACGGTCGGGGATTCCTACGAACACCCGTATACAGCCAGGCCGCCCAGCGCCAAGCTTTTGATGAATTGCCTTCTGTCCAGACACTCGCTCATGTTCTCCATCCTCTTTATCCCTTCATTATGTATTTGACATAATCGACCGATGGACAGGAGGCGCGTTCGGGTTTCTACGACTTTGATTGGTTTGAATCGAATTTCAGTGGTGATCGAGGTGTCAGAGGAGCCAGAGAGAGAAGAGATGGATGATAGCTTCTTATGCCGATTTCAACGTCCTGCCCTTCATTGATTCGAATATCAGGGGGCGATGTGGTCTGTTGAATGTTTCATATCCCCTTAAGTAAGACGTTCAAACACGGCGTCATCATCTACAACATGCTTTAATTTTATGATATGTGACTATACCTTTAAAGTACGACTGTACACAGATAAAAGAGGGTATAATACATCCACCGGGCTGATGGATTAGCGACAGGAGGTGTGGATCGGTCATACCGATCATGTAATCCTATCACAAAATCAGGCTCTCATTCGAGACGATATCAATTGAACGGCGCTTTTTTTTCTCATACGAAAACGACAGGAGGGCTTTGGAACATGAAAAATGGTCTTAATATCTTCATAAAAACACCGGATAATTGGACTGCTTATTTTTTATTAAAATTGGTACTTGTAAATCTACCGATTTTATATTACATTAATTACAATATTGCACCGTAGGCAAGAGAGCCATCGCCATGATCCTGTTGAACCTCAACCATATGAGCAAAGATCCCCTGTTCAGACAAATCCAGTTCCAGATTCAAGACCTCATCGAAAGAAACATCCTTCAACCCGGTTACCGTTTGCCTCCCACGCGAATCCTGTCCGAATATTTGGGTGTCCATCGTTCCACGGTGTACAAGGCCTATGAAGAGCTGTGGGCTCTGGGCTACGTAGAAAGCCGGCCCGGCTCTTACTCCACCGTACGGAACAAACTCGGCCTGGCGACACAGGACCATCAAAAACGCCACACAGCATTTTCATGGCAGGAGGCCTCCTCACCCGCGGCCGATAAAATCTACCGGCTGTATCGGAATATGGAACCCCGATGGGAAAAGCCTATTCCCGACAAGGTCATCAACATGGCAGCCCTGGACCTGGACAAACGCCTTTTCCCGGTGGATGAATTCCGAAAAGCCATGAATCGCGCATTCATCGATCACGGCCCTGAACTCCTCAAGTACGGTGCATGCAGGGGTTACCGCCCCTTAAGAGAATACATCGCGCAGCGACTCCAAATTCACGGCATTTCCATTTCCTGGGAGGAAATTCTCATCACCAACGGAGCCCAGGACGGTTTTGACCTGGTTCTGAAGTTGCTAGCCACACCCGGCTGCCGGGTTCTCGTAGAATCTCCGACGTATTCTTACGTCATCCCCATGCTCCATTACTATCAGACGAACATCGTGGGGATACCCATGGAAAAAACGGGCATGAATCTTCGCCGACTGGAGACCGAATTGAAAAAGGGTGGCCATGCCATCCTCTACACCATCCCCAATTTTCACAATCCCACGGGAATCACGACGACTCAGACGCATCGGGAAGAGCTTCTGGCTATTTGTGAGAAATACCGCATCCCCCTGGTGGAAGACGCGTTCGAAGAGGAGATGAAATACTTCGGCAAAGTGCCGCTTCCCATCAAGTCCATGGATCGGGGACAGATCGTCATCTATCTCGGCACGTTCTCAAAAGTTTTATTTCCCGGAATCCGCATCGGATGGGTTGCAGCCAGCCGGGAATGCATCGAGCGACTGGCCGCTCTCAAACGCTACAGCGACCTTTCAACGAGCACACCCCTCCAGGCAGCGCTGGCCGAATTCTGCCAGAGGGGAAGTTACGACTGGCATGTTAACCGATTGCACCGATTCTACCGAAAGCGCATGCAAAAAGCCCTGGACAGCCTTAAGCGGTACGCATCCCATCCCAAGGTGACGTGGACCGAGCCCACGGGCGGCTATTTAATCTGGATCTGTATGGAAGATGTTGACATTAAGGACGATGAACTGGATATCACCTTCATGTCCAACGGCGTCCGGGTGATCCCGGGAAGCGCCTTCTTCCCGCAACGGGCATCCCAAAAATTTATTCGCCTATCTATTTCTACCCTCGACGAAGACGAGATCGAAGAAGGCATCCGGCGGCTGGGAAAAACCATCCAGCAGATCTACGGCTAAACGCAGGAACGATGTTACTGGAATTGCAAAAAGACATCATTTACGGTCCGGTTCAGTCCCGACGTCTGGGCATTTCCCTGGGCATTAACCTGCTGCGGGCCGGGATGAAGGTATGCACGTTCAATTGCGTATACTGCCAGTACGGCTGGACAGACTATGCCCTGTTGAAGAATGCCCCTTATCCATCGGTGGATGACATCCTGCACGCCGTGGAGGAAGCGCTCCAGGCTTTGCCCGAATCGCCCTCGTACATCACCTTTTCCGGGAACGGCGAGCCCACTCTCCATCCCCGTTTTCCTGAAATTGTTGCGGGTGTCACCGACCTGAGAGAAAGGTTCGCCCCATCTGCCAAGACAGCCATCCTCTCGAATTCGTCCCGGGTCTCCAACAAGACCGTCTGCGAAGCTCTGGGACAACTGGACGTCAGAATCATGAAGCTGGATGCGGGCCGAGCAAAGACGTTTGAGACATACAACCAGCCTATCCAGGGCATTTTCCTGGACGACATCATCGACGGCCTCTCCTGCCTCGGTCATGTCACGGTGCAGGCGCTCTTCACAGGAGGAAAACTCGGCAACTTCCGGACGAAGCATCTGTCCGAGTGGATCGAAAAACTCAAGCGCATCAAACCCGTCGATGTGCACGTATACACACTGGACAGAGATTGCCCGTCCGATGCCATCACGAAACTGACATGGGATGACCTGCAACAGATTCAATCCAAGGGGTACATGCACGGAATTCCGATTTCCATATTTTAATAAAAAGGATCAGAGTCCGTTAAAAACCATCTAGGTCGAAACCAGATTAGGAGAAACCACACATGAACGTAGAATCCATACTAGCTTCCAGGACTCAAAACATGAAAGCCAGCGCCATCCGAGAACTCTTGAAGCTGGCCGCTCAGCCCGGTATGATTTCTCTGGGAGGTGGGTATCCGGCTCCAGAAAGCTTTCCGCTGGACATGCTGGATGAATTAACGCTCAAGGTTGTTCAGAAATACGGTGCCAAGGCGCTTCAGTACGGGCCTACCGAAGGCTTCATGCCCTTTCGTGAGGCCCTGGTCACGTACATGAAAAAGAAGGGCTTCAACGTCTCTCTGGACGATATCCTCATCACCAGCGGATCACAGGGATTCCTGGACGCCATCGGTAAGATTTTTATCTCCAAGGGTGACTGCGTAGCCGTAGAAGCCCCCACGTATCTCGGAGCCATTCAAGCCTTCAACGCGTACGAGCCGACCTATGTCTGCATGGAAACCGACGAGCACGGCGTTCTCCCCGAATCCGTCGAAGACGTCCTGAAAAAGCACCCCATCAAGTTCATCTATCTGGTGCCTACATTCCAGAATCCCACGGGTAGAACCATCCCCCTGGATCGCCGGAAGGCCATCGCCGACATTGCCCAGCGTCATGATGCCCTGATCATCGAGGACGATCCTTACAGTGAGCTCAGGTACCGCGGCGATCCCGTGCCCCCCTTGAAACACCTGGCACCGGATCATGTTGTGTACGCCAGCACCCTGTCCAAAGTCTTTGCACCGGGACTCCGTATCGGATTTTGCCTTGCCTCGGAAAGCGTTCGCAAATGGCTGACCTTGGCCAAACAAGGTGTCGATCTGCACACCAGCAACTACACGCAGGCGCTGGCAGCCGAGTACGTGGGCGGTGGTTATCTGGAACGGCAAATCCCCATCATCGTCAGCATCTACAAACCGAAACAGCAAGCCATGCTCGATGCCCTGGACAAGTATTTCCCAGACAGCTTCCACTGGTCCAAACCCGAGGGCGGCATGTTCATCTGGGTCGAGGGTCCCAAAGGCCAAGACATGGCTCAGATATACCTGAAAGCCGTGGAGCGAAAAGTTGCTTTTGTCCCCGGGAAGGCGTTTTTCACCGAAGAAGGCGACGGCATCGAAACCATTCGGCTAAACTACACGAACACCGACGAGGCATCCATCGATAAGGCCATCAAGATTTTGTCCGAAGTCATCCGGGAAGAAATAGGATAAGTCAGAAAACACAGGTCGTCATCCACAGAGGACATAGAGAATGCATCGCGTGACTCCTGAATTCCCTCTATGACCCCTGTGGTTTTCGTCCTTCGAGGTTCAAACAAGTCATGACATTCAAGATACGAAAGGCTGGACCCGACGACACGGCGCACATGGTCCGCATTATCAATTATTTCATCCGGGAAAGCTTTGCGGCTTATCCAGAGAAGGAAATCAGTTCGGAATTATTCGGAAAAATCATATCCAGCACGCGGGTTTGTATCGTCCTGGAGATCGATGACCAGATCGGCGGTTTCGGATTCATCCGGCCGTATCACGAATCCGCAAATTTCAACCACACGGGCATCCTCACCTATTTTATCCTGCCCTCGTATACCAACAAGGGTCTGGGCACGAAGTTGCTCCAAAACTTGATGGATGCGGGCCGATCCCTGGGGATCACCAATTTCGTGGCCCATATCTCCTCCAAGAATCAGCAGAGCCTCCAATTCCACCGGAAGCATGGATTTCAGGAGTGCGGACGGCTGAAAAACATAGGTGTGAAGTTCGGCGACTATTTCGATATCGTATGGGTCCAAAAACAGTTGGAGACTGCCGACAAGCTCGATTAATATGGTACAGGATGACTCAAGCATATCTTTTGGGATGTGTATCTTCAACAATGAGAGACGCTTTTTAAAGAATGAGTAAAGAGTAATGAATATCAGGCTGATGCATGAACAAGACCTCTCCTTTGCTGCCGAGAGTACGGCTGCCGAGGGCTGGGCCAGCGAAACCCGGGAGGTGTTCGAGTCTTTGACGGCGTACCATCCCGAAGGATGCTTCATCGCCGAGGAAAACGGCCAACGGATCGGGATGATCGTGGCCTTACCTTACCGAACAACGGGTTTCCTGGGAGAGCTTATCGTGCGAAAGGACACTCGGGGAAAGATGGTAGGGCCCCGCCTGTTCCATCACGCCATCCAGTATCTCCGGGATCGAGGGATCGACAGTATTTACCTGGATGGCGTGGAAGCGGCCACACCGTACTACGCCCATGTAGGCTTTCGACGAATCTGTCGCTCTCTCAGGTTCATCGGCCCGATAGAAGGCCGGGCCCATCCCTCTGTCAGGCCCATGCGTGCCCAAGACTTGGATGCCGTGGTGTCAATGGACCGAAAATACTTCGGCGATGACCGTCGATTCTTCCTGGAATGGAAGTGGTCCCACTACCCGGCGTACTGCAAAGTACTGGAATCTGGGAACCGCATTACCGGCTTCATCTTGGGCATGAAGGGAGAAGGCATCGTTTGCGCCGGCCCGTGGGTGGTTCAGGAATCCGTCCAGCGTCCTGTCGATCTTCTAGAGAGTCTTGCTCTTGAGGCGGGAGAGACCGAGATCAGGATCGGGATTCTCGAAAACAACAAAAGGGCCCTTCAGGCCGTCCGGGCCATACCATCCCTCCGGACGCAGCATGTCATCTGGCGCATGGTATTGGGAACGTCGGACCGCCTCGGCGCGTCCGAGGCATGCTGGGCCATCGGATCGCCGGCCAAGGGATAATCCATACCGCGTTTTTAGTCCGCCCGTATTTTACCTCTTGCATTTTATCGGATTCACGTTATATTTACTCAATTCAATGCAGTATTAGTTATCTCCCATCCTAAGCTGTGAATTAAAATCAGACGATAGTGACCGTCTTACGATGAAGAAACTTTTGAACATATACCGCAACGCTTACTCAGGTCTCCCCAAATCGGCTTGGCTTCTCTCGGCCGTTGTGTTCGTGAATTACAGCGGCTCGATGGTCCTCTTCTTCATGACTCTGTACCTTACCCGGAAGCTGGGATTTCCCGTCTGGCAGGCCGGAAGGATGATCAGCATCTATGGCCTGGGCTCGTTGCTGGGATCGTACCTGGGCGGATGGCTCAGCGATATCATCGGCACAAAACGCGTCCAGTTCTTCAGCCTTTTATGCGCCGGGTTTGGATACATCGTTCTGGGTTATCTGCGCTCGCCCATCTCCCTGGGCATCACGATGTTTGTCCTGGCCATCATTGCTGAATCGTTCCGGCCTGCCAATGTCACAGCCATGGCCGAGGTCTGCCCGCCGCAAATCCGGCCCAGGGGATTTGCCCTTAACCGTCTTGCCGTCAACTTGGGTATTACCATCGGACCTGCCATCGGCGGATGGCTGGCTGTAATGGACTACATATATTTATTCTGGGTGGACGGATTAACCTATATAAGCGCCGCCATTTTGTTCTTCCTTCTGTTCCGCAGCGACAGCGACGTCATAAGCTCTGCCAAGAAGAATGACACGCCAGCCAACGCCTCACCGTGGAAAGACCCGCCGTTTCTCATCACCCTGGGAGCCTGCTTTCTCATAGGTATACTCTTCTACCAATTATTCAACACGTGGCCTCTGTATCTCCGGGAGTATGTCGGCCTTTCTGAAGACCGCATCGGTCTGCTCCTGAGCATGAACGGCATCATGATCGTACTCATCGAAATGCCCCTCATCCATCGTCTGGAGAAAACCAATCCGCTGCGGATCATATCGTGGGGATCGCTCCTCCTTTTCAGCGGGTTCGTTCTGTTGCCTTTCGGCCGGGGGTATTCGTATGCCGCTCTGATGGTTGTCATCTGGACGATGGGAGAGATCATGGCTATGCCGTTGATCTCGACTTTCATCGCCAGCCGTGCTCCGGATCGCAGCCGTGGTAAATACATGGGCATGTACACGTTTGTTTTCGCTTCCGCGTTCGTCGCAGGCCCTGCATTGGGCACATGGATCTATGAAACCTTGGGACCATTTTATTTATGGACGGGTCTCGGTGTCATCGGTGTTATCGTATGGGCAGGTATTCGCTTCGCCGACCGCCTGGTCAGCCGTGAACACGTGGGGCCATCCGATTGACGATCCTTAAAACCGACAGTATGGCCGCAAATCCGTCGGGGATGGATGCCGTAGACGTGGGTGTCTGGTTGAAACGGTAAACGAAAGCAGATACCATCGACGTCGCCGTAAATCGATTAGCGGTTGAATCACAGATGGGAAATCGAAGCTTGGATGACATCGATTATTTGGGTATGAGATCAATCGACGGAAAGTGAGGGTAACAACTCAGGACGCCCATGCGTTAACGAGTTTTGTCTCTATCTTGACTCTTATACCATATGTGTCCTGAGTCAGAATATCCGCGAGAATAACCACCTTGTCATTTCTGCGAATCTGAATCCTTCTCTGATGTCGACACCGAATAATACAGCGAAGCGAAAGCCAGTTCAATCCATATGCCCGCCACGATGATTCCCACAAAAAAACAGACGAACCCGGCGATGGCGATGAATATGGAGATAAAGCCGATCAGAAAAACGGTGAATGCATGTCCCGAGGTCATACGCCAGCTTGTCTGTACGGCATCGATGGCATCCATCTTCCGGTCGACGACGAGGTAGGGCACAAAGGCCAGTTTGCAGGCGAAAATGATACCTGGAATGATGAGGAAGAAAAATCCGACAGTGATGATAATCCCGGTGATCAGTCGTGCTAAAATGGCGTTTCCCCAATTCTGGAATACATCGAACATATCCTGAGCCTGCAGACGATTTCCCCGGGATGCTTTGAGAAAGGCAAACGAGACACCGTACTCCAAAGGACCCAAGAAAACCAGGGAATAGCCCAATGAAAATATAAAGATGGGAAAGGCTATGGGCCAGCCCATGTGGTCAAAGACAGACATACCCCAGGAGGGCAAGGACAATAAAAAGGCGATCACGCCGATGAGCAGCAATTCCAGAAAATACTTCCACATCTGTCGCCAAGCGTGACCATAGCAGGCTCCGGCATCGGGGTAGAACGTGGCAGATTTGGAGACGATTTCCTCATTTGTCTGATTCATCTCTTCCTCCAATCCCAAACAAGTAATACGCAGTATTCCGCTACTTTAGGCATTTTTCAAGACATATGCAAGAAAAAACCGTGTCTATCAAAAAACCCTGCCGCTCCAGCAGGGTTTTATGGAATACATCTTTTATTCGATTGTGCTATTCATACCTTAAGCTGTTCACCGGATTGGCCAGCGCTGCCCGGATGGATTGATAGCTCACGGTCACGAAAGCGATAACGAGAGCCACGACCGCAGAGCCCAGAAAGATCCATATCGTGACCGGTGCCTGATAAGCAAAATTTTGGAGCCATCGCTTCATCACAAAATAAGCCACTGGCCAGGCGATGGCGTTGGCGATGATGATCCATTTGGTAAACTGCTTAATGAGCAGCACGATGATTTCGGATACCGTGGCACCCATGACCTTTCGGATACCGATCTCCTTGGTGCGCTGCTCGGCGATGAACGCGGCCAGGCCGAACAGCCCCAAACTGGCGATGATGATGGCCAGGATGGAGAATGAAAACAGGATTCGAACCGTTCTCTCCTCCGCCAGATAGACGCGTGCGAAATAGTCGTCGAAGAATTCGTACTCGAACGCTTGATTCTGGGCAAACTTGTTCCAGGTACTCTCGATACTGGCAAGGGCCTCTCTCGCCGTACCGGGCTGGATGCGAACAGCCAGATACCGACTGAATCCGTCAGGCTGAAAGGGAAATACAGCCAGGGGCCGTATGACTTGATGCATCGATTCGTAATGAAAGTCTCTCATCACGCCCAGAATCCGAACCCTTTGGATTTCATCGCCCCCACCAGGAGCCATTAATTCTTTGCCCACGGGATCGTCAAAACCCAGGGTCTTCACGGCTGCCTGGTTCAGGACGCATCCCTGTTGGTCGGCCTCGCGCCCTTCTTCGAAGTAGCGACCGGCCACCATATCGATTTGGTACGTCGTGATGAAATTGGGGTCTGTTACCAACCTCCAAAGAAGGAAGTTTTCTTCACCCGATCCCCCGGCTTTCAGGAAGACGCTGTTGCCGAAGGGCTGGCCCATCAAGGTATTGGTATTACTCACGCTGAGGATATTCGGATTTTCCAGAAGTTCGTGCTTGAACGATCGAATACTCTGGCCGATGTCGTCCGTTTTATGCACAATGATGATATTATCTTTATTGAATCCAAGGTCCGTCGTTCTGGTGTACTCGACCTGACGCCTGACGATCAACGTGCCGATAATCAGAATAACGGATATCGTGAACTGGAGCACCACGAGAACGCTCCGCATCACCGACCTTCGTCCCCCCCGGGATTTTTCTCCCCGCAGAACGGACACCGGATGGAACGAGGCCAGGAAAAAGGCCGGATAGGTCCCTGCCAGCAGGCCGATGAAGAGAATCAGGCCCACGATAGCCAAGACATTAGACACGCTGGCAAACATCGCCATCTGCAGCTGCTTGCCCGCCAGCATACTGAAGTAAGGAAGAATCAGGTAGACCAGGAGCACAGCGACGATCATCGCAAGAAAGCTGAGGAATGTCGTTTCCACCAAAAACTGGCGAATGAGCTGGCCCCGGCTCGAACCCGCCGTCTTGCGGATTCCCACTTCCTTGGCACGGTTGGCGGAACGGGCCGTGGATAGATTCACAAAATTGATACAGGCCACCATTAAAATCCCGAACGCCACGATGGAAAAAATGAGGACGTAGGAAAAGTTGCCGTTGGGCTGAATCTCGTAATCCAGATGAGAGTGCAGGTGAATATCCGTGAGGCGCTGTACAAAATAGCGGTAAACGCCGCCCCCTGCATAGAATTGTTCGATGGTAATGCCCAACGCCTGCTGAACTTGCGGGCCTGCGTTCCGAATCAATAATTCCTGAATCTTTTCTTCCAGCTCCTTGTCCGAGGCCCCTTCCTTTAGCGCAAAGTACGTGTAATAATTATTACTCACCCATAGGATATCCTGATCGATGGGATACGTCACCAGGGAAACCAAAAAATCGTAGTGAAAATGGGAATTCCGGGGTACGTCCTCCACCACGCCTGTGACCAAATAATCCCTGCGGTTGTCGGCATTCAGGGACTTGCCCATGGGATCCTCATCGCCGAAATACTTTTTCGCCATCGACCGGGTGAGTACGATGGAGGCCGGTTTGGTCAGTGCGGTCTTGGGGTCTCCCTTTAGGAAGGGCACCGTGAACACGTCGACAAATGTCGAATCGACCCAGAAAACGCGCTCTTCGCTGAAGACTTTCTCCCCGTATCGGAACACGGGATAGCCATAATTGCGGGCGCGGGCAGACGCCTCGACCTCGGGAAATTCCTCCACGAGCGCCCGTGCTATGGGCGCGCAAGAGACAACCCCTTTCGAGGCGTTGTTGTTCAAGATGGCATCGAATCCGACGCGATAGATACGATCTGCTTTTTCATGGTACCGGTCGTAACTGAGTTCGTCCTGGACAAAGAGCAGGATCAACAGGCAGCATGCCACGCCAAATCCTAGCCCGACAATATTGATGAGGGAAAATCCTCTGTATTTCAGAAGATTTCGAACAGCTGTCTTGATATAATTGCTGACCATAGAATTTCTCCTGAATCGAGTTGGATGTAACATCAATAATCTCTATAATAAAGTAGACGAAAAAACGAATCGAATGTTGCAGAGTATTCTACGATCCCGGATTCGTACTCATCATGAAGACGGAAAAACGGACGATCCTTTTTAACGGAAGGATGAAAGCAATTTTATCGTGCCGACACCATCAGGAATAGCGGGACACACATGCTAAAAAAAGAATATTGTGGAGTAACGAAGGAAATAGCTGACGGGAAGGATACATCTTTTGAATCGTATTGGTATCTGTTGATCCGCGCACAGTGGTCGTACGACCCATCGGATTATTTTTCGTCGATGAGAAACAACTGCCACAGATCGCGGGTATTTCCATGGAGCAGAGGGGAGATGGCCAATTTTCCGGTCTTCCCGATGCTTTTCTCCAGGTACCGCAACTCTGCAAACCGTTCCTTGGTTTCCACATCCACGAGATACGCGAAACCGGCTCCTCGCATCATCAGCATGCCCTTGGCGCGGATGGCCAGTTCCAGATAAATCCGCAGGTAACACAGCATGTCTGCCACCACTTCGCCCGGAAATTGACTCTTCAGGGAATCCAGATACGAGCCGATTTTCGTTTCCGAAATCCGGCCTTCGATGATATGCTCCAAAATCAGGACATCCGTGTCCAGGCCCAGTTCCAGCCAGTCCCGGAGAGCCTTCTCGCTACGCGTGAAGATAATGGCAATCAAAACAGGCAAAGCGATCAACTGGACAACCGTTGTCAGTCGAGGATCGAACAGAAATTGATTGAAAAACGAATGAATCGCCACGGCGACAAGGAATCCTGGCACGTAATGGTATACCCTTTCCGACGGTTGCTGCTGGGAAACGCTTTTTGTTAGAATGGCAAAGATACTCGTCGTCCCACCGTGCATCACGGCCGTTCCGAAACCCCGGATGACCCAGAGGAACAGGTTGGATTCTTGCAGGGAAATCAGATAGTCGATGTTCTCCACAACGGCGAATCCGGCTCCCACGGCAAAGCCGTATATCGCTCCATCCACCATGAATCCGATTTTTTTCTTCCGGATTAAATAGAGGATATAACAGGCCTTTAGCGACTCCTCGAGCAGGGGCGAGATATACCGCGAATAAAAACCGAGCTCCCAATCAAATTGTCGGAAGACCCAGCTCGTGATAAAAAAACAGACGACACCGACCACACAGCCGGCCAAAATCGTCTGAACGATGGCACGCATCCTCACGAGTTTGTAGCTATCCAGGAATACCAGCGCCGACAGGAAGATAAAAACCGGAATAATACTGATGGATATTTTTACGAGTGCTGTCACAGGACCTTCAGAGAAATCATAAACTCCTTTGAGTTCGACCGATCTTCTTCGAATGCAACGGCATATCCCAACGAAAACGTGGCCTTAAGATGGGATAACATGATGATCTTAAAATCGATCTGCGCTCCTACATTCACCAGAGACCTTCTGTCGCCCTTGCTGTCGAGATTCGTCATGATGCCCGAGGAGAAGAACGCGAGCTGGGCCCATGTGCTGTAAAACGTCGGAATGCCCAGCCGGCGAAACACGACGGGCGGGAGAATCCATTCGACCATGGTCTTGCCGTAATTCGTACCCCCCACATCATTCAGTTCGATGCCAGGAAAGCTGTAGTATTCCCTGTACCGCCTCTCGGGTAAATAGTCCACCCAGTTGTTACCGAAACCGCCGAAGTAGAAGTTGGCAAACGGCTCGTCCCGATCTCCCACGGAGTATCCGAATGAATTCCGGACCCAGATGGAGGAGTGATTGATGGGCAACGGGAATCCGAAATCGAAGTTGGTGTAGAGGCGTGGAAACATTTTCTCATTCACATAGTTATTTGTTGAGAATATCTCCCACTTGAATCCTTTCTCACGCTCCGTGGCACCCAGGGATGCGCGAAGATGTTCATAATGAAATCCCAGGCGTGCTGTGGCCAATTTATCGAACGATGCCTCCACGTTCTGAAAATCCGGCAATGTTTCCAGACCACCGTATCCCGCGATATAGACACTGAAATCCATCGTCTTGGGATCTTCATACAGCAAGACCTTATCATACTGCAGTCCCAGAGAATACCCCTTCCGGCTCGTCTTCGTCGGGCCGAACAAATCATAAAAATCGGCGGCATTGTATCTGGCGTCTATCTTCCAGTTGGAATGACTGTATTTCACATGAGCGTGGAATCTTTCCTTGGACGGCAGATGTTGATTGGGCGTATATGAGGCCGCTAGGATCAGATTATGCAATGCAATCGGACCCGACAGATGCAGTCGCATACCATAAGCCGGATATTCCTTGTAGCCTTCGACGATGGGATACGCGGAGATAAGCCTCATATTTTTCAGTCCGCTATATCTTCCGGAATGGATGGTGAGGGAATCGATGTTGACGGATCCCGGCGGGCCGGCCATCCAGTCTTCCAGTATGGTGTATTTTTCAATCACTTCCTGTCCTAAGAAGGTGATGCTGTTCACATGCTCCACGGGTTCGTTGGCAATTATGACCGGAACGAAACCTCTGCCCGTGTATCGCAAGACGATTAAGGAGTCATCCGATACTGGACAGGGCCTGAAAAAGCCCGTCTCGCAATTGCTTATTATCGCTACCTCTTCCCTTTCAAAATCATACCGCCAGACATTCGACACACCCGTATAATACGATGTTCCAAACAGATACCTCCCATCGGGCGAGAAGACAAAATTGGCCGGCGCACTTTCTTCAAAATCGATCAGGACATCGTAAGAAGGATCGCCATCCTGGAGCTTTTGAATGTCCATCTTGATCAGCTTCATCAACCCGCTGGCTTCGTCGATCAAAGCCGCTGTCAAATACGAACCGTCGGGAGAGATATCGATATCGAATACGTCCTTGCCGTACGGCCATGAGTAGACCTGATTCCATTCTTCGTACGGATGGGGAATCCGAACCAACGTACAAATGCCGTTGAAATGCCGGACTCCCCAGAGTGAGTTGTCGACTCGGTTGAACGCAAAATCGCCTGTACGGACATCTTTGATGAGGGTTTTTGAATTGCCCGTCTTCACGTCGATGGCTTTCAGGTCCCTCCACTGGTTGTTGTCTTCATTATAGAACAGCGTGGCCGTGGAAGGATCGTAGCCCAGAGATGTAACGAAGTAGAGAGACGGTCCTTTGATATCGCACAATTTGTCCAGTTTGCCCGTATCGATGTCAATAGCAGCGATATGGGCGATCTGTCCCGGATACCGGACGGCCGCATAGAGTTTCCTGCGGGAGGGATCGTAGAACATGCGAGACACTGAACCCAGCGCCCGCGGAGAGAGTGTCCGGTAGGGCGTCGTTGGATAAACACGGATGGAGTCGAGATTGGCCTGCTGGAATTTGCGCTCCCACTCGATCCACCGGGCCCAGGCCGCGTCGATGGAAGTGCCGTAGGTCTTCTTGAATTGCGAGGCAAAATACCCTTTGCTGTCGTCCGAACGTGACGTCCATGTGAGCAGGCTGTGTGGCCCGTACTGACGGGCAAGATAACTCATAAAACGCGTTCCATACAGATATGAGACGACACCGACTTGAAAATCGATCTTCGTCCCCTGGGATTCCAGTCCCACCATGTCGTAAAAATCACTCCCGTCACGGATGATCGTCCGGAAGACCATTTCATCGTAAGGGCTTAGGGCGCGTCCCAGACCACCGGCCATCCAAGTCTCCAGGAAGACGGCGATGCCCTCCGTATACCATCGGGGGGAGAATCGGCGCGGTGTCGTCAGGTAGCTGTAGAACATCGTCATGGGATTGTCCGTCGTCGTCAGCACCTTACCCATGAACAGAGAGCGAAAAAATCGATCCGTGCGCGAGGCTTTATCCAGTGTTACCACGTGGACGAGCTCGTGATTCATACTCGAATTCATGCGTTCGTTCGCCGGCGTTGTCTCGAACACATACCTGTAAGGTGCGATGCTGACGATGATGTAATTTCGCGGGATGACGCCGGCTCCGGCATTCCCGTAATCGCCGAAATCGTGCAACAACACGGTTACTTTTTCAGAGGTGTTGTAATCGAAGAGGTTGCGATGGAACTTTAATGAGTTTTCAAAACAACGCCCTACGTGGGATACAAGATAGGAATGCATTTTCCCATAGTAGATAAGACGAAGCCGTTCGGTCTCTAGAGAATAAAACTGCGCTGTGATTTTATAAGGATATATAAATAAGGTGGTTAGAAAGGCAACGAAGATACATCGTTTGGTATTCATCGGTATGCTTCCTCTTCCCTATTCCTCAACGGCAAGAGGAGATGCTCCGGAGGCCGGGGGAGCATCCCCTCTCATACTTGATGAAAGACTCTATTGAGATCCCGTCATTATATCGTCGGTTTTGGGTTCGACGATATTCCTTTTGTTGAACCTATTTTGCCTCTTTTTCCAACATCTCCTTGAAAGCATCCTTGGCCAGCATGTCGCGGAATTCCGCTTTGGCCAGCAAGTCCCTGAACTCCACACGGCCCATCAGCTCCTTGAACTCGGCCTTGGCCAGGATATCGCGGAACTCAGCCCGCGCCAGGAGATCCCTGAATTCCGCCTTGGCCAACAGGTCTCGGAACTCGGCCCGCGCCAGAAGATCGCGGAACTCGGCCTTGGCCAATAAATCCCGGAACTCGGCTCGCGCCAGGAGTTCCTTGAATTCGGCTTTTTCGAGAACATCGCGGAACTCGGCTCGCGCCAGAATATCCCTGAAATCAGCCTTGGCCAACATATCTCTGGCCTCTGCCCGATCCAGAAGTTCCTTGAACTCGGCTCTCTCCAGAATCTCCTTATACTCGGCCTTGGCCATGATGTCGCGGAACTCAGCCCGTGCCAGGAGGTCTCTGTACTCGGCTCTATTTAACATAGCCTTGGCTTCGGCTTTGGCCATCAGATCACGGAACTCGGCCCGTGCCAACAGATCCCGGAATTCAGCCTTGGCCAGCATGTCTCGGAATTCGGCCCGATCCAGGAGTTCCTTGAACTCGGCCTTGGC
>Ga0180438_10001044_pt1 | contig 50794 bp, 48 predicted proteins | sample SS_ome_12_FD_132455 | JGI IMG/M metagenome (GOLD analysis project Ga0180438, IMG submission 132455) | Hypersaline lake sediment archaeal communities from the Salton Sea, California, USA - SS_3_D_2 metaG | ecosystem: Environmental > Aquatic > Non-marine Saline and Alkaline > Hypersaline >...
GTTGGATGCTGCTGGCATGAGCGATGTGATCGTGGTTGGTTTTGACGGCTCGGATGACGTGAATGACTCCATGCTCGCTGGCAAGATCGATGCGGGCTCACTGCAGCCCGTTGCCGAAATGGCCAATCAGGCTGCAATCCAGGCTGACCAGTACCTCCGCACGGGGGACACCGGCAAGCCGGAGAAGCAGTCCATCGACATGGTGCTGCTCACGCCCGAGAACGCCTGTCACTACAAGAGCTTTGCGCCCACTGGCGAAACTGAGCCGTGCAGTTAGTTGGGCGGGATCGAGGATCGATGTGGGAATCGTCTTCTCAGATGAGGAGGGGATTCACAAGCAGTGAAGGTGGTAGCCAATAGCCATCAAGCAGGCTATAGCACCACCCTCACCAGACGGATGTGTATCGCGTGGGGGGCTGCTCTAGGCCTCCCACGCGACTTTTCCGATGCACGCGAGACATCTACCGTCTCTTGATGGGTGCACCGAAATCTGGTCAATTATAGTCTCATTCTCATCTGGTAGGCAATCCCGGATGCCGGGGTGACTCTCTCGACTCTCCGCGAGGACGTCATGTCACACATAGTCGTTGTCGGAAGCCTCAACATGGACCTCGTAGTCGAGGTACCGACAATCCCGCGACCTGGAGAGACAGTGCTGGGTAAAAACTTCGCGACCTTCCCTGGAGGGAAAGGTGCGAATCAGGCCGTGGCGGCGGCGCGCCTGGGTGCAAGCGTCTCGCTCATCGGCCGTGTCGGAGCAGATTCATTTGGCGATCAGCTGCTCGATAGCGCCCGCGCCGAAGGAATCGACGTTACCCACGTCGGCGTGGACCCCGAAGCAGCAACGGGCGTAGCCATGATAAGTGTAGATGCAGCCGGGCAAAACAGTATTGCCGTAGCTTCTGGGGCGAACTATCAACTGACAGCGAGGCATGTGCGCGAGGCCTGGGGACAAATCGGCCACGTTGATACGCTGATCATGCCTCTGGAGACACCTCTCGAGACGATTACCACGGCTGCCGGGCTGGCCGGGGAGAGTGGCGCCCGTGTCGTGCTTAATCCAGCCCCCGCTCGCCCCTTGCCGAATGACCTGCTCAGTCTCGTCGACGTGCTCGTTCCTAACGAGCCCGAGGCAGCCCAACTGACCGGTATGCCTGTCACCAATGAAGGTGAAGTCAGTGAGGCAGCCCGGCGCTTGCTGGAACTGGGCGTTGGCAATGTTGCTTTGACACTAGGGGACAGAGGAGCGCTCGTGCTGGCTGGTAGCCAGCAAACGCCTACCGAACTGCATCTCGGTCCCCACCAGGTGAACGTGGTGGATACGACGGCAGCGGGAGACGCCTTTGTGGCAGCACTGGCGGTTGCGCTGGGCGAGGGCATGCCACTTGCGGAGGCAGCGTCATTCGCCAATGCGGCCGGAGCTCTGACGGTCACCAAGCCGGGGGCCCAGCCCTCTCTGCCCTTCCGGAGCGAAGTTGAGCAACTCTTGTCGTAGTTCTGCCGCCACGTGAGGATAATCCATGGCCAATCGCTTCGCTGGACAAGTGGTCATCGTGACCGGAGGCAGTCGCGGCATAGGACGGGCCATCGTCGAGCGATTTACTGCCGAGGATGCGCAAGTGATTTCCGTTGGCGTCAATGCGGACAAGGGCCGAGCGGCTGCCCAAGAGATCGCGCGCGCCGGCGGGCACGTGGAGTTCATGCGCGCGGACGTAACCCAGCGGTCTCAAGTTGAGAATCTGGTTGGCCAAGTCCTCGACCGTTTCGCTCACATCGATGTGCTCGTCAACAATGCGGCCATTCACGATGGCGGCCCCGTCTGGGAGGAAACTGAGACGCTCTGGGAACGCATGTTCCGGGTCAACGTGCTTGGCACGGTTCTTCCCTCTCAAGCTGTTGTCAGACACATGATGGAGCGAGGTGGAGGTGCAATCGTCCACATGGCCTCAAAAGCTGGCGTGGTTGGAGAACCGGGGCACGCCGCCTACAGCGCCTCCAAGGGCGCGGTCATATCGCTCACCAGAGCGATGGCGGTAGAGCTCGCTCCATACTCCATTCGAGTAAACGCCGTCTCTCCCGGCCCAGTGCTGACTGACATGCTTCGAGAAGTCATCCCAAACGAGGAAGACCGGACTGCTCTGGCTACGGAAACACCCTTGGGCCGAATTGGTAAGCCTGAAGACATCGCGGGCGCGACCCTGTTCTTGGCCTCGCCCGAGAGCGATTGGTGCACCGGTCAGGTGATCAGCGTTGACGGTGGCCTATCCATTCTCAAATAACTATCACCAGAAGGAGTCATCCTGTGAAGAAGGTTGGCATCATTAACGGCCCAATCTCGTCTGTAATCGCAGAGCTGGGACACACGGATACCATTACAATTGCTGATGCAGGCTTGCCTATCCCTGCAACAACCAAGCGCATCGACCTGGCATTGACCAGTGGTATCCCCACACTTCTCGACACCTTGAAGGTGGTTCTTAGTGAAATGCACATCGAGAAAGCCATCGTTGCCGACGAGATTCTGAGTTATAGCCCAGCGATGCACGAAGAATTCAAGAAGATCATGACAGATGTTCCAATTGAGACAATCCCACACTTAGAATTCAAGAGGATGACAGAGTCAACCCGCGCCGTAGTTCGTACCGGGGAATATGCACCATATTCCAATATCATCCTGGTATCCGGCGCCTGGGGTTTCGATCTTTAACCAATACGCAAGGATCATCCGCAGTCTCACAACTACCAATAGACCATACTTTTAGTTTCCTATGAAGGAGTCTGAAATGAATACAACTCTCGGAGTTATTTTCGGCAATCGGGATTTTTTCCCAGATCATCTAGTGACAGAAGCCAGGCAGGATATTCAAGATCTATTCCAAGAGCTTGATATAACCCCGGTCATGGTTGGGGAAGCTGACACCAAACTAGGTTCCGTAGAAACCTACGAACATGCGAAGATTTGTGCGGATCTATTCAAGAAACATCGAGATGAGATTGATGGCATCCTAGTCGTGCTACCCAATTTTGGTGATGAGAAAGGGGTGGCCGACACTGTCAAATTGTCCGGGTTAGATGTACCAATACTGGTTCAGGCTTACCCGGATGACCTGGATGCCTTTGATGTTGTTCGGCGGCGGGATTCGTACTGTGGAAAGATCTCGGTTTGCAACAACCTACGACAATATGGCTTTGCGTTCACCCTTACAGAACTGCACACCAGCTCACCGAAAAGCGATAGCTTTGAGGCCGATCTCCAGAAATTTGTTAGGGTTTGTCGGGTGGTCAAAGGACTAAAGAGTGCTCGCTTGGGCGCCATTGGAGCCAGGCCAACCGCTTTCAACACGGTGCGCTACAGCGAAAAGCTGTTGCAGGCCTATGGTATCACTGTGTCCACGATCGATCTCTCGGAAGTGTTTGGCGCGGCTGAAAAACTCTCCGATGATGATGCTCGCGTAGAGGAGAGACTATCTGCGATCAAAGCCTATGCCATACATGATTCGGTGCCTCCCCCACATCTTGTCCGTATGGCGAAATTGGGGATCGTCATTTCTGATTGGATGCAGGCCAACGATCTGGATGCCAGCGCCATACAATGTTGGACGTCGATCCAGCAAAACTATGGGATCAATGCCTGTACACTGATGAGCATGATGAGCGACCAACTGATGCCCTCTGCATGTGAGGTCGATATTACCGGTGCGGTTTCGATGTATGCCTTGCAACTGGCTTCCGGTTTTCCAGGTGCCCTGGTTGATTGGAATAACAACTACGCCGACGATCCCGACCGCTGTGTGCTGTTCCATTGCGGAAATTGGGCCAACAGCTTTGTTCCTGAAAACGAGATCAAGACCGCTCCAATCTTAGGTACGACCCTCGGTGAGGAGAACACTTTTGGCGCAATGGCTGGACGCGCCAGTGCAGGCCCGCTCACTTTTGCACGCGTCAGTACAGATGACCGTCATGGCCTGATCCGCACTTACACCGGTGAGGGGCAATTAACGGATGATCCCCTGGATACGTTTGGTCACAGGGCTGTGGCACACGTGCCGGATTTGCAGTCCCTGATGAAGTATGTCTGTAAAAATGGTTTTGAACATCACGTCGCTATGACTATGGGCAGTGTTGCTGATGCCCTGGACGAGGCTTTCGCCACTTATATGGGCTGGGATACATATCTTCACCACGGCTAGGAACCATGGCCAACGGGCTCTCTCCTTCCACCGGATTGAGTAGAGCAAAGCGATACCTTGTCCCAACGAAACGGGGTCTGCTTCTCGAAGTCAGGCCCCGCGTTGTATGAAGCTTTCGCTCCCCAGAGCGAAACAGAGCCAGTTCGTACCAGCTCCATCCAAAGCTGTCGCTCCGAACAGCCACAATGAGAAAGGCCCGCCATGATCGTATGATCCCTGAGATTTGGTGCCTGGGGCATGATCACTCTGTTTTGTCCTAGCAGTCGAACACGCTCTGGTAGCTTTGACTGAGGTGTACTCCCTTCCACTTTGGTGAGGGGAAGCAAACGGCCCGGTGAGGATGCCATCCCCCACTGGGCTGATTCAAATCAGACTCACGTACGAGCCTACGACAGGCAGCCTGAATACCAGCCGCCGGGGGTATCTCTCGCAGCACCGGTTAGATGCCCTCTAATGAAGTTTTGATTGCTGCAACCGGAAAGCTATGCAGGATCAGCTACTCATACTTGAGCGCCGTGACGGGATTCAGTTGAACGGCTCTCATAGCGGGGTATATCCCTGATACCAATCCGACCAGCATGGCAAAGACGATGGAGAAGAGCGGCAGCCACAGCGGGATGTAGGCCAGATTGGCGATACCGCTGGACTCTGTACCGGCAGCTGCACTCTGTGTGCCAACGTAACCGGCCGCAATGACGCCGATGATCTTGGCCACGCCAATGCCGAAGGCCACGCCGCCAATGCCACCCAGCAGGCCAATGGCCCCCGCCTCGGCCACGAAGACGCTCATCACGTCGCGGTTGGTCGCGCCGACGGCCTTCATCAAGCCAATCTCGCGCGTGCGCTCCAGCACCGACATGACCATCGTGTTGGCGATGCCGATCGCGGCCACGATCAGCGCGATGGCCCCCACGCCTCCAAATACCGCCTGAATGATGGCGAAGGTGGTATTCAGTTGCTCAAGCGCCGAACTGGCCGAGAAGGCCATGAAACCCTCATCGGTGATGGCTTCTTCTACCTGAAGGGCCAATTGCGGGTCGTCTACGACCACGATAACCTGGCTGTAGCCGTCCTCGTCACGGTCTGGGCGCTCGCCGTCATACCAGGTTTGCAGGTCTTCGACGTCGTCCAGGGACATGTAGAGCGACGTGTCTTCGTTGCCGCCTTGCTCCTCCAGCACGCCCACCACGCGCAGCCGAACGGTGCGATTGACCTTCTCGCCCTCATCGGTGGTACGCGTGAGTTCGAGCGTCAATGTCTGCCCATAGAGTTCAGGCAACTCGCGGTCGGGGTCGAGATCAGGCTGTCGAGGATCAAAGAATTCTTCCGCTACACGCGCGCCAGCCAACACCGCCCAGTTACTCAGGCGATCAGAGCCTTCGCTCACTTCCATGCCCAGTTCGTCCAACATACTGGGGTCAATGCCGACCAGCGAAGCGTTGCCTTCCAGACGCCTGAGCTTGATATCATTCGGGCCGTTGTATTGCTCGCGGGGCGTGACCGCTATCACGCCTTCCAACGCTTCGAAGGATTCCAGCACGTCCGGGGTCAGGTACACCTCTTCTTGCTGCGAACTGGCCTGGGGTCCCCCCGGCGGCCCAAACCTGGCGCCCGCGCTGGCCCGCACCGTAATCTGGTTGAGCGATCCAAAGCTCGAAAAAGTATTGACGGTGTTGCGCTGCAGGCCGGAGGCCAGCGCGACAAGGATCACAATCGCCGCAGTGCCAATCAGCACACCCAGCGCGGTCAAGATCGTTCGCCCGCGCATGCGGTTCAGGTTGGATAAGACCAATCGCAGCAGGTCAGGGGCGCTCATTCGATTACAGTGGCCTCGTCCGCTTGTTCGGCGCGCAGCCCCAGCAGGCCCAGGATGGCCTGCCAGACTTGCTGGAAGACCTTCGGTTTCTCTTGCTCTGTTGCGGCAGGCCCATCCAACGGGACTGGAGCGGGGCTCGTCACTTCGACCGTCGTCAGCGTTTGGGTGATGGTCTGCTGCTGCTGGAAGCTGTCCAGGTAATGGACCCTCACCTCGATGGTGGCCGAGCCGACGCTTTGCGCCTCCGCGCTGGCGACCAGCGAACCGGAACTGCCGCCGTCGAGCGGGCCGACGTAGAGCGTCCCGTCAGTGATGCTCAGGCCCGGGCTGACGACTTCAATGGTGTTGAGGTTGACCAGATCGCGCCCGATGTTGATGACCTCAACTGGAATGTCGAATTCGTCACCCACTGTGACTGTCTCAGGGACATCGTCGAACAGCCCGATTTGCAGGTGCGGCGTTTCGACCACCGCCAGGTTGATGGTCTCCGTCTGCTGCTGCTGGCTGCCGTATACGTCTTCATATTCCAGGCTCAGGTCTATCGTCGTCAGGCCAGCCTCGGCGCTGCCATCCACCACCATGTCGTACGTGAGGGTGACGCTCGACCCGGCCTCGACCTGCTCCAGGTACTGGACGTTGCTGCCCCCCAGCGGGGCAAGCATATTGCTCTGGCCCAGGCGCGCGAAGAACTGGCTCGCCGCACTGCTGCTTCGGTTGACCAGCACCACCTGTAACTGAAAGCTGGTGCCAGGCGAGACTGTGTTCGGGACGATGCCGTAGCGTTCGAGGAAGAATTCCGATACTTCGGACGACGTGCCGCCACCTGCCACGTAGACACCAATGCTGCGTGTGTCAGTGAGGCGGGCGTTCCCCTGTCCGGTATTGTTGTTGAAGCCAATCTCGATTGGGATGACGTAGTAATTGTCGCCGATATTGTCGCTCACCCCAACGCGCAAGGTGGCGCTCTGAGTTTCCCCGATGCCGATCGTTCCAAAGTGTGGCGACGTGCCGAGTTCTACAAAGTCACTGCTCGATCCGACGGTGACCAGGACTTCCTCAGCTATCGCCGTGCCGATGTTGGTGAAGGTGATTCCCAGATCAAACTGGGCACCAGCATACAGACCTTCGGGCTGGATCGTCCAACTGTCGACGCTGAAGGCCGAGGTGCTGGCATCCGGCGATAGACCCTCGACAGAGACGCTTATGCTGCGCGTCTCTGTCACCCTGGTCTTGGCATCGACGTCGTAGCCGCTGATCTCTACCGGGATAGAATAGAAGCCTTCCTCGAGATCTGCGGCGATGCCGACTCGGAGGAGGACATCCTTGGTTTTGTTTTCTTTCAGACTCGACAGGCGCTCAGTTGCGCCGACGTTGAAGAAGTTGTTGCTCTCGCCAATGGTGACCAGCACGTCGGTGGCGTCGGAGGTGCCAACGTTGGTGATCGTCAGTCCCAGGTCGAACTCGGCACCCCGCTCAAGAGCGCTTGGGCTGGTGTACCATTCCTCAATCCAGAAGGCCGGCGTGTTGCCGGTCGAGTCGTCCTCGGTCGTGGACGTTGTGGACGCCGACGTCGTGGTGCTGGTTGACTCGGCAGGCGGATCGTCAGGGTCGAGCGGGTCCGAGCCGTCCTCGATCTCGTAGCCGTCTGTCAGGCCATCCCCGTCACTGTCGGGATTGGTGGGGTCCGTGCCAGCAGTTTCTTCGCAGGCGTTGTCGCAACCGTCAACGTCAGGATCGCTGCTTTCGTCTTGCGAAAGGTCTCCGAAGTAGGCCAGTTCCCATGCGTCGTCCAGCCCGTCGCCGTCGCTGTCCGGGTCGGGCGGGTCGGCGGGGTCGAGCGGGTCGGTGCCAGCAGTCATCTCACAGGTGTTGTCGCAACCGTCGCCGTCCGGGTCGCCGGTGCCATCTTGCGAGAGGTCGCCGAAATGGGCCGTTTCCCAGGCGTCGTCCAGGCCATCGGCGTCGCCATCACCGGCCTGGGCCTGGGCCGCGCTCGAGGCTTCCAGAAGGATCAGGATGAGCGCTAGTCCCAGGCCCAGCACGCCGGTCAACAATCGTGTTATCTTGGTTTTACCTGCCATGTATCTGCTGGCCTTCCTCTTGGATTGGGTATCTGTGATAGGATGACAATTGCCCATCATGATTAAAGCGGTGCGGCACCATTCGGTACGATGAGCCCATCCAGCATGTGGATGGTGCGCGTTGCGTACTCGCTGACGCGCGGGTCGTGCGAAACCAACACCATCGTCTGCCCTTGCTGGTTGAGTTCCTGGAGCAGGTTCATGATATCCTCGCCTGTCTTCGAATCCAGGTTGCCGGTTGGTTCGTCACCCAGCAGGATTTTCGGATGGTTGACGAGCGCGCGGGCTATCGCCACGCGTTGCTGCTGCCCACCGGATAGTTCGGTCGGCTTGTGTTCGGTCCGGTCGCCCAGGCCAAGCTGGTCAAGCATCTCCAAGGCCTGTTCGCGACGCCGGGCGGGCGGCACACCTGCGAAAATCATCGGAAACTGGACGTTCTGCAAGGCGGTCATGGTCGGGATCAGGTTGAACGACTGGAAGATAAGCCCGACCTGCTTGCGGCGATACGCTGCCAGCGTGTTCTGGTCGAACGTGCTGATATTTCTGCCATCCACCACGACACGGCCCCCATCCGGCTTGTCGAGCCCGCCCACCACATTGAGCAGGGTGGTCTTACCCGACCCGCTGGGCCCCATCAGGCACAGCAACTCACCCTGCTCAATCGTCAGGTCAACACCATCCAGGGCCCTGACGACTGTCTCGCCCAGCGTGAAGTGCCGCTTCAGGCCCTGGATGGTAATGAAGCTCGTTTGCTCTGTCATCCGCCGCAGCTTTTCTGGCCTACCGGCTGTTCCCTAGCCCCCAAGTCCAAACAGCGTGGGAAGCAACGCGACCCAGCCCGCAGCGGCGGCAACCGTCACCAGCCAATAGCCCAGCGCCACTGCTGCACTCTTGAGGCGGCCGAGTTGCGTCGTGGCGGCCACGCCTACGCCGAGAAGAACCAGGCTCCACAGCAGGTAGATGTCAAGCTGGTTCAGGATGGTCACCATCACGCGCGACACCTCCCCTGCATTGAAGGCGAGTCCGGCCAGACCCGAAGTGCGGATGTTGCCGGTGATAGCTGTAGAGACAAGCTGGACGGCGTTGCGTATCACGAAGGGCAACGTCGTCCAGACCCCCATGCGAAATACCTGCTTGAAGCTGGCCCGCCCCCCGAACGCCAACCCGATCACCAGTACCAATACACCGCGGAAGAGATAGCCCAGGAGGGTATTGAGGGTGCTCAAACCAGCGCTAATGACCGTTCCGAGCGTGCCCATCGTGGCGCCGCCAGCTCCCGGACCGCCCGTATTGATCCCCAATTGACGGGTGAGGAATAGGGTTGGATTGGCGGCAGCGCCACGCCCGATGCCACCACCCCCGGGGCCGCCACCTTGACGACGACCCTGAGAGCTACCCTGGGCATTCCCCTGAGCGCCCCCACTCGGTGCGGCGCTTCCTTCTTCCGCCTCGGCAAGGGCTGCCTCGCGTTGGGCCTGTAACTCGGCGAACTGTCTGGTCCGAATCGTGCTTGTCACCATGGTCAATAATGTCAACGTCACCACGGTGAGCAAGAATACCACCCACCAGTGTCCGCGGGTGGCCTCGCGCATTCTGCGGAAGGTCACGCGCGGGCGGATGATCACGCCCAGCAAGGCCCCGAATGCTGTCAGGGGCCGTTCGGTATCTACGCGCGGTTGCGCCGTCTGTTTGAAGTCACTTGCCTCTGCCGTCATGTCGTATCTCCAAGATTTTTGATGGGCTACTGTGAACCAGCCAGTTGCTGCAGCGCGTTGATGACGTTGTCTACCATCGCGAAGCCCATGCCCCCAGGTCCAGGACCGCCGCCCTGCGGCGTGCCGCGCGCTCCCGGTGTTCGAGCGGGCTGATCACCCTCGGCGCCAGGGGTAGGAGGGTTGCCAAATTGTCCTCGCCCCTCGCCCAGAGCACGCGTCAGGCCCTGTTGCTGTGCCCAGGCCAGCAATTCGTCTTGACTCATACTAGCCAGGACATCATTTTGCTCTGGAGTCATGGCCCCCTCAATCTGGTCTAGCAGAAGGTCCAGATCGCCAGCTTCGCCCTGGGCCGTTGTCTCGCTTTGTAGAGCACTTTGCAGGCCTTGCCACAGCGGGAGCAGCGTCGCTGCCTGGGCTGGCGTGATGGCGTACTTTGTCTCTTGAAGGTAGAGAGTGCCCAACGCCAGTTGGTTGACCTCCTGCCGCGCATCACCACGCGGCTCCTGGTCCTGACCGGCCTCCGTAGGGGACGGGGTGGTCACAATCCCCACTTCGCTGGCCGGGGTAGATGTAGGGGCAGATTGGCCCTCTCCACCTGTCCCGCTTGAGGGCTGGACCGCTTGCGCCTCCCCACATCCTGCGACGAGTCCGATTACAAACACCAGACCAAACAACCTGGCACTCTGAATCACAATCACCATCTCTTTCTGGACTACTTGCCCAAGTCAAGGACTACCAGCCTTCAGGATAGCGGGTATTTGTTAGGAAGTGATCGGGAAGCTGTCAAGAAATTGTGGGGATTGGCCGTGCTATGCGAACGTTTGGAGCCTGATCTCCCCGATGTTCAGGGTCTTACGAGAGCCAATGAGGAGCCAATACTCGCCCATTCCCCGTCATTCTGCCGCTGCTGAGCCCTCGCGACCGCCAGACCCCAGAGAGATAAGCACACGTAGACCTTCGCCAGGTGGGCTTTCCGCCCAAATACGGCCCCCATGGGCCTCGACAAGCGAGCGCGCGATAGCCAGTCCCAGCCCCGCCCCGCCGTCATGACGCTGGCGCGATTTGTCCCCACGATAGAAGCGGTCGAAGATCCAGGGTAGTTCTTCGGGCGGCACGCCAGGCCCGCTGTCCTGGACGACCATAAGTACGCCATCCGGGACGCGCGTGGCCGACAGCCGGATGCTCCCCTCGGAGGGCGTGACGCGTATCGCGTTCACGAGCAGATTATCCAGCACCTGAGCCATTCGGTCCGGATCAACATTGACATCCGGTAGATCAGAATCGGCAGCGACCTCAAGCGAAATGCTTTCCTGTTTCGCCTGCGGCCTGTGGGCGGTCACAGCCCTTTTGATAAGTGCCTGTGGCGAGACCCGCTCGAAGGTCATATGCAGCTCTCGAGCCTCGGACAACGAGAGGAGGTGCAAGTCTTCGACCAGCCGGTTAAGCCGCCTGGCCTCATCGTGGACGATCTGCAAGGTTTCCGGTGTCGGGGGCAGGACTCCTTCACTTAACGCCTCGCTGTGCCCCAGGATCAGGCTCAACGGTGTGCGCAACTCGTGCGCGATGTCCGCTGTCATCTGGCGGCGCAGAGTCCCGGCGCGGGCAAGGTCAGCGCTCATTTGGTTAAACGACCGGGCCAGTTCACCAAGCTCGTCTTTGGATCGCACTTCGACTTGCTTTTCCAGGTCGCCGGATGCGATGGCGCGCGTGGCTGTCGTCAGATCGCGTATCGGCCGCGTGATTGAGTGTGTCAGGAGGATCCCGAGGAGCAGCGCAACCACGCCTGCGATGGCGGCTCCTACGTACAGGGCTCGCTGGAACGGCCCTAGGAAGGCTGCCCGCGGAGGCGGCCTGCCAAAATCGCCCGGCCTAGAAACTAATGTGCCGACAACCTCCCCATCGACTTCAATTGTCTCGCCACGCTCAAATTCCCAGGACGATAGCTGCTCGCCAAGGGCGTGTCCTTCATCTGCAATGATGACGGTCCCCTGGCTATCAACGACAAAGTAGGATCTGCGCCCTTCCGGGAATGGTCCTTCCACTGATTCATTGATCCCGGTCCAGTCGCCATTCGCGCGGTAGTGGTCGGCCAGGTCACCCACAAGTTCCTCTCGATTTTGTGAGTCGATGAAGCCTTCAAATCGGCGCTTGGTCTCGACCCCGACAAAGACAGCCGCCAGAACGATGCCTACCAGGCTAACGGCCACGAAGGCGAGTGTCAATTTGAGAGATAAGGAGCGCAGCGTCTTCATTGGGCGGCAAACCGATAGCCCACCCCGTAGACGGTTTGTATCAGTTGGGGCTGGTGGGGATCCGCCTCAATCTTCGATCGCAGGTTCATGATATGTGTATCGACAGTGCGCTCGTAGCCCTCGTAGGCGACACCCTGGATCTGGTCGAGCAGTTCAAGACGTGGGAACGCTCTTCCCGGAGCAGACATCAGGGCTGCCAATAGGTCGAACTCAGAAGGAGTCAGGTCGACGGGTGCATCGTTGATCCTGACGATGTGGCTATCCCGATCGAGCGTAATGCCGCCGACGTGTAAAACCCCGGCTGTAGGAAGCGTCTTCCCGGCCCGCCGCAAGACGGCTCGCACCCGCGCAGCCAGCTCGCGTGGGCTGAAAGGTTTGGTCACATAGTCATCCGCCCCCAGCTCCAGTCCGATCACTTTGTCGTCTTCCTCTATTTTCGCCGTGAGCAATATGACCGGCGTCTCGCGCTCCTTGCGATGCGTACGCATGAACTCGTAGCCGTCCATCTCCGGCATCATGATGTCCAGGATGATTAGGTCCGGCTTTTCCTGGCGGGCCAGGAACAACGCCTCTCGCCCGTCATACGCAGGCACCACCCGAAAGCCCTCTTGTTCCAGGTAGCTCTGCACGAGCGAGACGATGCGCTCTTCGTCGTCGACGACCATCACAGTCTTGGGCATGTTTCACCTCAATCCAGAGGTACAGAAATCCAAAGAAGTGTGCCTTGTCTCCATGATACCTGAGAATTGTGTGGAAAACATGGGGACACGATGGGGACCTTGTGAAGAATCCGAGAGAGCCCGCCGGGCTCTATGATACGCAGCCCCACGAACTGGCGTGCCCAAAGCGACGCCTGGATCGAGAGTCACAAGTCGGTTTCTGGCCGACAACATGACACCCGGCACCGTGATCGTGGAAGGTGATGCCGGATAAGGAAGGCCCACCTGAACGGGGTGGGGCACCTGCGTCTGGCCGCGTGAGGAGAGACCTCGCCCCGTTTCTTACTCACTGATTCCAGTGCGGAAGATGTACATCACTATTATTAGATGGGCCCTGTGTGAAAAACAAGGGTCAAATGCGTATTCTGGTCGTAGCCATTATAATCAACGAGAGGACCTTTCTTAATTAGCAGCAAGTTTCTGGACGATGAAGAAGAGCCTTCTCTACGGTCGCAGCCTCCGCACCCAGATGATACTTAGCTTTATCGCCCTTGTGCTCCTGACGGCCGCAGCAGGTGGATTACCGGCAATCTGGCTGATCCGCAGTCAACTCGATCGCCAAGCATGGGCTCAGGTTGATCAGGGAAATCGGACAGCGTTTGCCCTCTATGCCGCTAAACAAAGCGAGGTTGCCAATCTAGCAACACTGACTGCACAACGGCCTACCCTGCAAACCTTGCTCGTCCAAGAGGACCAAACCGCTCTGACATCCTACCTGGGTGACTTGCAGGCTGTTGCGGGATTCGACATGGCTACGGTATGCGCTTCTGGTGGTCTGGTAGCAGCTTATCCTGAGGAGACACCATTTGTGCATCTGTGCGAGACTAAGGAGCCTGACGGATACTATGTACTAACAGAGGAAGAACCCCCTCAGGTATGGCTTTTGGCGTCGCATGCCGTTGGTGGCGACAACACTCACTCGGGGCGCGTGATCGTCGGCGGGGCGCTTGATAATGAATTCGCTATGCAAATGCGCGCTCAAACAGGGCTGGAACACTCGCTGTTCGTACGTGGCCAACCTGTGGCAACGAGCTTTTCTCGTGATATCGGATTTCTGGCAACGATCTCTCGCCAACCGGTGGATTCTCCTCCAACTGACCTCCCGAAGAGAGACGCATTCAAACTAGACGGCCAACCCTACTACGCCGCTCGGTTGTCGCTGGACGAAGACGTTCTAGATGCTGAGGTGGCACTGGCAGTGGGAAGTATTGCCGCTACTCAGCGGCGGTTGGTCCTGACCCTGGTTGCCAGCATAGTCGCCGTCGCCGGTGTTGCCTCTGTCCTAGGAACACTTCTGGCCCGGCGCTTCAGCCAACCATTGGTACGCCTAGCCGAATCTGCCGCGACGCTCAGCAGTGGGGACCTTGACCAACCGGTGCCTGCTGAGGCGCAGGTGCGTGAAGTCGAGTTGGTTGCTCATGCTCTGGACAGCGCCCGGATCGATTTGCAGCGGACTCTAGCCCACCTCAGAAAAGAAAGAGACTGGGGCGAACATCTGTTGGAGTCTATTGTAGAGGGCATCATGACTCTGGATCGCCTCCGCCAAATCTCGTTCTTCAGCTCAGGCGCAGAGCGAATTACTGGCTGGACACGAGATGACGTCCTCGGTCGGCATATCGACGAGGTGTTCAAGCTAACCGACGAAGGCACCCCTTTTGGCCAGCACATACCGCTGCCCGGTCAGAAACGGATTATTACCGTAGAAGTTGCCGGTGGCCGGCAAGCCACCCTTGCGATAACTGGGGCCAAACTACCCCCGTCAGAGGCAGATAAGGCCGAGGAAGCACTCGTATTCCGTGACGTCAGCGAGGAAGAGGCTATCAATCGCCTGCTGGGGCATTTCATGAGCAGCGTAGCTCACGAGTTTCGCACTCCATTGTCTGCCCTCGCAGCATCCATCGAACTGTTATTGGACCAGGCCCCTGATCTCAGCGCCGCAGAGTTGTACGAACTTCTGACATCGCTTCACTTGGGCGTCCTGGGTTTGCAAACGCTAATAGACAATTTGCTTGAGAGTGCCAGTATTGAAGCGAGGCGTTTCCGAGTATCTCCTCGCCCTTCCGACCTAGCGGAGATCATCGCTGAGGCTATCCAGACAATGGACCCCCTGCTCAAGAAGTACGGACAGCGCCTGGTGGTAGAATTACCAACATCTATCCCATTGGTTCTGGCGGACCACCGGCGGACAGCTCAAGTGATGGTGAACCTTTTATCCAACGCCAGCAGGCATGGCCCTGATGATGCCGAGATCAACATAGGGGTGAACGTGATCGCAGATTGTGTTCGCGTTAGCGTCGCTGACCGAGGTCCTGGAATCCCCGCGAAGCGGCGGGACGATGTGTTTCGCAGGTTTGTCCGCCCTGGTGCGGAAGATGAAACGTCCAAAGCTGGGGCCAGATTGGGGCTTTCGGTTGTCAAGGCAATCGTTGATGCCCATGGTGGTCAGGTCGGTGTCGATGATCGACCGGACGGCGGCGCAGTCTTCTGGTTTACGTTGCCTTTAGCGAGCCATCCATGAAAGCGCTTGTCGTAGACGACGACAGGACCTTGGCCGATGTAGTAGCCTTTACACTGCGGCGTGAGGGTTACCAGGTGATTCAGGCCTATGATGGGGAGACTGCTCTGCGCCGCTGGATGGACGAGGCCCCCGACATCATCGTGCTGGATATCAACCTGCCGAAACTTGATGGTTTCACTGTCTGCCAACGCATTCGGGAACAGACGGACACCCCTATTATCTTGCTCACCGTTCGCGGCGAGGAAGATGATATTGTACAAGGTCTCAACCTGGGTGCTGACGACTATGTAACGAAGCCTTTCAGTCCAAGACAACTTGTCGCGCGGGTGCAGGCAATCATGCGTCGCGCTGGTCAAATCCCATCCAGTCCCTTGCAACAGGTAGGCGACTTGACGCTCGATCCCAAACGACGGGAGTTAGTTGTTGGCCAGGGGGATCCTCTTTCTCTCACTCCGTTAGAGAGTCGCCTCATCGAATACTTGATGATCAATGCCAATCAGGTCATGACCACGGATGCGCTCATAGATTATGTCTGGGGACCGGCTGGCGGGGACCGCGATATGCTGCGTCAACTGGTACGTCGCCTGCGGAGCAAGATCGAAACTGACCCGGCCAATCCGAGCTATATTGAGACGGTGCCTGGGCTGGGGTACGGATTGAGAGTGAACCGCGAAACCAACTGATTGCCATCAGACTTCACAAACGTAGATTGGAGGTTTGGACACAACCCAAACCTCCAATTGTTTTTATCACAGCATTGTCACAGCTTGGTCACGACGTTCATCATCCAAACAGGCTACGCTACCAGTATGGACCGGTAGGCGACGCACGAGAAGACTTCAGAGAACCGGCAGACCAAGCGCGTCGTCCCAAACAAGCTGCCAACCGTCTTTCATGCGGCGAGTAGGTCCCAACTGAAGTCGAGTGCTCTGAGTCGCCAGAGGTTCCCCCGGCGATGCGCTGCCTGGTCCGCCAGGGTCTCACACGCCCCCCGGTGATGGTCTCGAAAGGTCAGGGAAATGACTACCAAAGCAGGATGCGGGTCAGAAGTACATTCCAGCAAGGATGAGCGGATGGCAACCGTGGAGCGCACGATGAAGCGCTTCAACTATGAAGGGCATGGGCTCGTAGAGGTGCTCATCACTGCTCAGGAGGAGTTCGGATATTTGTCCAGGGATATGTTGACTTACGTATCTGACAAACTCCGCGTTCCCCTGAGCCAAGTGTACGGCGTGGCCACATTCTACGACACGTTCACGCTGGAGGGCACCGGTGCAGCACACGCAGTGGTATGCACCGGTCCTGCGTGCACTCTGGCTGGCGCCAAGGCGGTGCTTGCGGAGGCTTGCAGGCAGACCGGGGTGTCGGAACCGGGCAAGACCAGTCCTGATGGGCAGCACAGCATCAAGGAAGCTTCCTGCCTGGGACTGTGCGACCAGGGACCCGCTGCGCTGGTCAATAACAAGGCCCAGGTCAATATCTCGCTGAGTGACGTGCCCGCAATGTTGCGAGGTGAGGCGCAGCAGCCGCGCACTCAGGTGAGCGGCGAGCCGCGCATATTGACCGCCCCTATTGGAAGGCTTGCACCAACCGATCTGGACGCCCATCGGGCAGAAGGAGCCTTCGCCGCGCTCGAAAAAGCCTTACACGAGATGACACCTGAGGAGGTCATCGAAGAAGTAAAGGAATCGCGTTTGTCGGGACGGGGCGGGGCAGGTTTTCAAACCGGGATGAAGTGGCAGTTGGCGCGCGAGGCGCCCGGTAAATCGAAATACGTTGTCTGCAATTTCGACGAATCGGAGCCTGGAACCTTCAAAGACCGCGTTCTGATGGAGGGCAATCCGTTCCGCGTTATCGAGGGTCTGACCCTCAGCGCCTATGCCACAGGGGCCGAGACAGGTTACATCTACATCCGCAGCGAGTATCCGGCGGCCACCGACATCGTGGAAGAGGCATTGGACGGGTTGTACGTGGAAGGCCTGCTTGGAGAGCACATCCTGGGCACGGACCATGCCTTCGACGTCGAGGTCCGGCACAACGCCGGTGCCTACGTCTGCGGCGAGGAAACCGCGCTGTTTGAATCCATTGAGGGGAAACGAGGGAAGCCACGCCTGAAGCCACCTTACCCAACCCAGAGCGGGTTGTTCGGCAAGCCGACGGCAATCAACAACGTCGAGACGCTGGCCGTCGCGCCGAGTCTGGTCCTCCACGGCGGCGAGTGGTTCCGCCAATGGGGCACAGAGAAGTCGGTGGGCCTCAAGCTGTTCTGCTTGAGCGGGCACGTCAGGAAACCCGGGGTTGTGGAAGTCCCTTATGGCTTGACCGTACGTGAGTTGGTCGAGCAGTTCGGCGGAGGCTTCGACGGCGAACCGCAAGCCGTCCTGGTGGGCGGTGCTGCGGGCGGCTTCCTGTCCCCGGATGATCTCGATACGCCTCTTACCCACGAAGCTCTCCATCAGCTAGACGTGCCGATTGGTTCTGGGGCCGTGATGGTCTTCAACCAATCGGTTGACCTGTGGCAAGTCCTACAGGGTCTGGCTCACTTCTTCGTACACGAGACCTGCGGCCAGTGCGCCCCATGTCGGCTTGGAACCAGGCAAATCTACAAGCTGCTCAACAAGGTCAACATGGGCACTGCTGCTCCGGCTGATCTGCAAAAGCTGGAAGAGCTTGGTAAGACGATCAAGAAGACGTGCGTATGCGGCCTGGGTATGACCGCCGCAAATCCTGTCATGACCGTCTTGCGCAACTTCGGAAAGACTCCCGTGAACGTGTAGGGTTCAGCAGCAGCCCCAAGTGACCTTCATCGTTCATACCGGTGATTGCGGAAGCAGAGGACAGCCCTGGGACGGGAATGCTGTCTCAGGCACTCCGCAAGAAGATCGTGGCTGTAAATCTACCCAGAGGCAATGAGCAGGGAGTCTGGTTTCGGTCAAGCCTCCTATCTTGTATCACAGCCCTGTCACAGCTTGGTCACGACGTTCATCACGCCAGCAAGCTACGCTGCTAATGGGAGATTACAAGATGATGCATATGAAGGCTTCAAAAGAACGGCAGACCAGGCACCTCGTTCTGAGTGAATTGTCAGCCGATCTGCGGCTGGCGCAGCGACTGTCACCTGAGGTGGCCTTTCGCTACCACGCATTGCCGGTAGCCGAGCGTGACGGCCGTATCACCGTAGCCATGGCGAATCCTGACGATGGTATTGCCCGCGAAGCCGTTTCAACTGCCTTGGGCACCAAACCGTACATGGTTGAGGCTGATCTTGAAGCGATTGATGCGTTGCTGGAGGAGATCTGGCCTGAGAAGTCCAACCGGCGGCTACGCATGTTGGTTTGCGACAATCTGGAAGTTCAGGACGAGGGAAGCGAAAGCAACCATCAAACCGGTGAAGTCTGGGAGTATGCGACCGCTCTCGGCGACCTGTTGAATGCCGAGGTAAGCCGTTTCTGTCCCCCTCCAAAAGTTGAACGCGTCCTCCATGCCATAACCGAGGACCTCGTACGGGTCGGACATGACCTGGTCGTCGTCGGAGAGGGCCAACAACCACCGTTGACCCAATTGCTGTTCGGGTCCGTTGAAAAGAAGGTCGTCGAGCGGCTGACTGTCTCGGTGTTAGTGGCTTGCAGACCCCGCTGGCCCCTCAACAGGATTCTTCTGGCCTCTCGGTGCCACGATTCGGACGACGTCGCTGCGGATTGGGTGATTCCGCTTGCACGGCGAAGTGGTGCGTCTGTCACCATCTTGACCATCATGCCACCTCTGCCAGCCATGTACCAAACCAGCATCGAGGCACTCCTGGCACACAACACCGCCCCTGGCAAGCAGCTTCGCCAGTTAGCCGGGCGGCTTGAGCAGTGGAACATTCCCGGCGCCGTATGTCTGCGTCAAGGCGAACCCGATTGGCAGATTCGGGCAGAAACGTCGGAGGGGAACTATGACTTGATAGTCATCGCCGCCGAACGAACGAGCAAACTGCACCGTCTGCTGTTGGGGGAAATCGTCGGTCCGCTCTTGGATTGGGCGGACAGGCCGGTGCTCATTGCGCAACCGCGACAGATCGCCGAGAGGTGCACGAATAGTGAGTGACTCGTCATTCGTCGAGCCGATGGTTCCAACCGCATCCCCCCATCCACAGGTTCTACCCAGGCCCCTCGCAAGCCGCCTCGGCCTCGCAGCATACGCAGCCTTGCAGCGCGTTCGCTGGGGCAAGATTGCTCTCTTTGGGGCCAGCATTCTCTTGTTCGTCCTGGCAATTACCTTGATGAAGGAAGGGGCAAGCGGCCTGACATCCCTCGTTCGCAACACGTTGTCCATCACCAATCCCGCTAACAGTCTCGGCTTTGGTTGGCTCGCCGCTGCTGTAATCATGAGCGGGTCCCCTGTGGCCGCTTCTGCCCTGACTTTCTTTGACGCCGGGACGATCGACCAGTTGGAAGCCTTCACCATGATTACGGGTAGCCGTCTGGGAGCCAGCCTTGTGGTCTTGTTCGTCGGCTTCATATATGTCTCGCGCGGTCGCGACCGGGCTACGAGCTTGAGCATGGGACTGTTGTCACTTTCTGTGACCGGCACCACTTATCTTATCGGCCTGGTTATCGGCGTGGCTATCCTGCAAATGGGCATCTTAGACCACGCTCAGCTCCGGTCGGGGATACTCCTGAACTCCGTGACCGACCTCGTTTTCGCCCCCATTAGTCTGCTGCTCACAAGAACCTTGCCACGCTGGGGAATCTTTCTGGCAGGATTAGGCGCTATCCTGGTGAGCTTTACCTTCTTCGACAAGTGCTTGCCGCACGTGGCGCTGACAGATAGTCGAGTAGGACGCCCTTCTCACCTGGTGTATCGACCGTGGGTGATGCTCCTCCTTGGTGCCGGGGTGACACTCATCTCCATGTCGGTCAGTGTGTCTCTCAGTATCCTCGTGCCATTGAGTAGCCGGGGCTTTGTCCGTCGTGAGAATGTTATTCCCTACATCATGGGAGCGAACATCACAACGTTCATCGATACCCTGCTTGCCGCCGTTTTACTCAATAATCCGCCTGCTTTCACGATCGTTCTCGTGGAGATGGTCAGCGTCACCATAGTGTCAACTCTCATTCTCTCGACAGTCTATCACCGCTACGAGCGAGTGATGTTGGCTTTCGTCGCTTGGGTGACGGCGGAAGATCGCAACGCAGCTCTATTCATGCTGGCGATTCTGTCTGTGCCTATCATCCTGATGGTGTGGTAGGGGAGGTGGGCTATGCACATTCTGATAGCAACGGACGGGTCGGCGCACTCCGATGTGGCAGTCTCCTTGGGCGCACAGATAGCGCGTGCTACGAACAGCACACCTACCGTTTTGACAGTCATAAGGCTGAAAGCTGATCAAGTAGAAGCTGACGCTGTCCTGGCCCGCGCGAGTTGGCTGATGGTCTCAGATGCGGCAAACGTGCAAAGCAAGACTCGAACTGGCAACGTCGCAGAAGAGATCGTCTGCGAGGCCACGGAAGGCAACTATGATCTGACAATTCTAGGGATGCGCCCGCGGCATAACCTGTTGGAGTGCATCCAGGGAACCACGGTTAGGCAGGTACTAGCCAGGGCACCGTGTCAGGTCATCATCGCCAAGGGGAAAGCGGCGTTGCCCCAACGCATACTGGTATGCGAGAGCGGCGCTGAGGGCACCTCGGTACTTGACCGTTTCATGGAGCGGACAGGAGAACTGCTCACGCCGAAGGGCGAGGTCACGATCCTCCACGTGATGTCGCAGATCAGTTCAAGACCTGGCATTCCGGGATGGCAACTCCGTGCCAACGCCGAGGAACTCATGGGTGCACGCGTCCCAGAAGGCGATTTGCTGAGGCGAGAAATCCTGGCGTTGCAGCAGCCAAGACCCGTTCCACACCCCAAAGTGCGACACGGCTTGGTGGTAGATGAAATCGCAGCTGAATCCCAAGAGGGTGACTATGACCTGGTTGTCATTGGGGCACCACGTAGCGAAGGGTGGCAGAGTCTCCTTCTCGACAATCTGGCATATCAGATCATCGACCATGTTGATCGGCCGATTCTGATCACTCAGAGAATGCCAGCCGACGCAAGGTTGACCTCCCGACCGCTTTCGCCGGTGCGTAGGAGAGGAGTGGCTGACAAAGGCAGCGTTGATCGTCGCAAGAGTTGCATTGGGAGATGAAGTATCGATGAGACCGTTCAAATGTTATTCCTGCGGATATACCTGGCAACTCCCCGACGATTGGAGCAGCAAGGGCGCCGAGTTGGTCTGTCCCCGATGCGGAAGCATGTATGTTCACAGGGTGTGGAAAGAGCGTAGTTGGTGGGTGCAAGGTTCATCTGCGTCACCGGACGCCACCAGTGAGGCTTTGCTGATCCCTCCGCTACTACAAACGGAATCTTTTCTGATTCAAAATCACAGATGTGATGGTCGAAAGGAAACTTCGAGATGGAAGACCAACTGGTGCAAGACTGCATGACGCGAGATCCCATTACGATAACCAGCAATACCCCCGTGCCCGAGGCGCACGAGTTGATGACGAAGAATGCCATTCGCCACCTGCCTGTCGTGGATGATGGCAAGCTGGTAGGGATCGTGACATTGGGCGACTTGCGTGGGGCTGAGCCATCCGATGCAGCTCCGTTAGACGATTTTGAGTTGGCTTACCTGCTCGAAAGGACGTCCGTGAAACGCTACATGACGCCGGATCCAATCACCATTACACCTACGACCACGATCGCCCGTGCCGCTCAGATCATGCTGACACGGAAAATCGGCGGTCTCCCAGTGGTTGAGTCTGGTAAGCTCGTGGGGATCATCACCGATAGCGACGTCTTTCAGCTATTGGCTGGCTATGGAGCGAAGCTGCCTGAGGTTACATAGCATCGATCTCGCGGGAGCACCTCTGCCACAAAGAGATGCTCTTGCGTCTGATCGCGGCCCGTCAGGCCAAAGAAGCCGGAATGCCTCAACATATCATTCAAGTCGCCATGCGCAGTCTTTCAACTCGGCTAATTGCCGCCTTTGCAATTGCCATAGTTGCCACGTCGGTTGTCGCCGGTGTTCCAGCCTATCAACTCGTGCACATCCAATTGGAGCAGCAAGCCTTGGCGCGCGTGGCAGACGGCGGGCGAGTCACCCAGACTCTACTAAAAGGCGAACAGGTTCGCTTGGCCAACCTGGTTGAATTGACCACCCAGCGTCCCACCTTGCAAAGACTCTTGCAAGAGAGCGACACGGATGCCCTGTCGCGTTACCTGCGTGCCTTCCAGGCCGATACCGAACTCGAAATGCTGGTCGTCCACGACACCTCCGGGCAGCTACTGGCGGGGGACACGCCCTCGCCTTTTTGGCCAGGTCCCCCGGTCACAATAGGCTCGGACTTCCACTCCTTACCTGGTACGGATCCCGGGCTGGCCTTGTTGGCCAGCCAACCAGTGTATGACAATCAAGCGGGCGAACTGCTTGGCTACGTGACTGCTGGCATTCTGCTCGACGACGACTTCACGCGGCGGCTGGCCGCCGAAACGGGAGTCAATCAAAGCATCGTGCTGGATGGGGTCCGGACTGCTACCAGCCTGGCGGACGCTTCCTCAGCAGTCGAGTCCGACATCGTTCGGCGGTCAAGTGAATCGGGCCAGACCGAGGTGCTTGAGTTGAGGCTGGGGAGCGCCCGTTACTATGCAACCCTACTCCCCATACGTGACGCCAACGACGAGGTCGTCGCTCTTAGCGAGGTGGCCCTGTCCGTGGATGGACTGGTGTCCGCCGAACGCCGGGCACTGATTACGCTGATCCTCAGCACCATCTTGGTGGCCAGTACTACTTCAGTCTTGGGAGCCCTATACGCCAGACAATTGACCGCTCCCTTAAGAAAGCTGACTGCCGCAGCCTCCAGGATAAGCCATGGTGATCTCATAACACCCGTTCCCACACCCAAAGAGCCCACAGAGATTGCCACATTGGCCGCAGCACTGGAAGAGAGCCGTGTGAATACTCGTCGCACCCTCGACGAACTATCACAGGCCAAAGTCTGGTCGGAGACACTCATTCAATCAATCGTGGAAGGCGTCGTCACTTTCAATTCTCAAGGCTTGATAACATTCTTCAGCCAGGGGGCGGAGCGCATCACCGGGTGGTCGAGCGAAAAGGCGCTAGGCCGCCCACTTGACCATGTCTTTCATCTGGCGGACTGTGATCAAGGACAGTTCTCGCAACATATACCCCCATGCCGTGGCAAGCGCCAGATGCGGGTGCTCACCCGCAGTGGACGGCCAGCGACACTGGCCGTGACTGGTGCCCACCCGATCCGGCCCAACAGTGACGGTGTGCAGACGGCGTTGGTGTTGCGCGATATCACCGAGGAAGAAGCCAGCCAGCATCTCCGCTCGTATTTCCTGGCCAACGTCTCCCACGAATTCCGCACGCCACTTTCGGCAATCAACGCCTCTGTGGAACTTCTTTTGGAGGAGGCCGCTCATCTCCCACTCTCCGAGATGGGCGAATTGCTCAATTCAATCCACCTGAGCGTCGTGAGTCTACAAACCTTGATAGACAACCTATTGGAAAGCACAAGCATCGAAGCAGGCCGCTTCAATATTCGCCGTTGCCTGACTGGGCTTGAGGAGATTATCGACGAAGCTACACGAGTGATGCAGCCCCTGCTGAATCGACGCCGACAACACCTGTCGATTGCCAGACCGGCCCGACTGCCGGTGATTTATGCGGACCCGACTCGCTTGACTCAGGTATTGGTCAACCTGCTGTCCAACGCCAGCAAGTACAGCCCGATGGGTGAGGAGATTGACCTGATCTTGGAACTGGTTGGTGATGACTTGCGTGTAGCTATTGCCGATCGTGGCCCCGGTATCCCGTCGGTCGAGAGGGACACTCTCTTCCGCCGTTTTGTGCGCCTGGACACGAACGATGGGACGCAGTACGGCATTGGCTTGGGACTGTCGGTGGTAAAGACCATCGTCCAAGAACACGGCGGCAGGGTGGGTGTGGACGAGCGCCCGGGTGGCGGCTCAGTTTTCTGGGCTACGCTCCCTCTCACAGGAGGTGACAGGTGAAAGTTCTCATCGTTGACGATGATCTGGTGCTCGCTGACGTGCTGAGTTTCACGTTGCGCCGGGCGAGATTCGAGGTGATCACAGCTCACGACGGCCAGATGGCGCTGGACCGCTGGCAGGATGAAGACCCCGATCTGATTGTCCTTGACCTCAACCTGCCCAAGCTGGACGGGCTGTCGGTCTGCCGGCGCATTCGGGCGCAAGCTGACACGCCGATCATCATCCTCAGCGTGCGGGGCGATGAGGACGACATCGTGCGCGGTCTGGAGTTAGGGGCCGACGACTACATCGTGAAACCCTTCAGCCCCCGGCAACTGGTCGCCCGCGCCGAGGCGCTCTTGCGCCGGGCAGGTGTCCCGAGCGCTCCCTCTGGGGAACTTGCTGCCGGGGATCTTACCCTCGACCTCTCACGGCGCGAGGTTCGACGCAATGGACAGGAGTTCGCGCAGTTGACTCAATTAGAGTGCCGCCTTTTTGAAATCTTGATGCGCAATAGAGGACACGTGCTTCCCACCGACACCCTCATCGACCATGTGTGGGGTCCGGAAGGAGGCGACAAGGTGATGCTCAAGCAACTGGTCTATCGTCTGCGTCGCAAAATCGAGCCTGACCCCTCACGACCGGCCTACCTGGAAACAGTGTCCGGTATTGGCTACGCTCTGGCTCCACAGTCCGTGGAGGAGGCGCCTGTGGGGGCGTGAAACATCACAGGCGAAGCGGGCACCACCTCCTCGTGCTGTCCCGTCTCTATGCTCACCAAGTCTTTGTAACCAACTTGTCACCGCTTGGCGACCGCGTTTGTCACCGTCGCCTGGTACAGTGATGGTCGAAGAAAAGGTGAGAACAGACGATTAGGAGGCAACCGTGACCCACACAAAGACGGAACTCATTAGAAAATTGCGTAGCCCACACAACAAGATCGCCGTGCAGGCAGTCGCCGAACTGCGGGCACATGGGTGGCTCGGCGATGGATCGCTGGAAAGGACCCACTTGCGTTTCGTACACTTGCAAGGTGCCGACCTGTATGAGGCCAGACTCCGGAGCGCGACCCTGAGCATGGCCGACCTGCGAGGTGCAGACCTGAGCATGGCCGACCTCGAAGGAGCGCGGCTGACCAAGGCCGACTTGCATCGGGCGGACCTGAGCGAAGCCAACCTGCGACACGCGTCCATGACCAGAGCCAACCTCCAGGGCGCGCGCAATCTGACCGACACACAGCTTGCTCAGGCAAGCAGGCTTCGGGGTGCGATCCTTCCAGATGGCAGCCTCTACGATGGCCGCTTCAGACTGGCAGGCGATATCGGTGATGCTCGCATCCTGAAGGTCGACACCGACGACCCGCAGGCGATGGCAGACTTCTACGGCGTCTTTCTTGAGGAATATCTTGACGGCTTGCTGTGGGTGGAAGAGCACCTGCTAATAGCTGTGGAGGCAAAGCGGGAGCACCAGAAGGTCAGCGGATGACAATGATTGCCGCTCTGGTGCGAAGACGGGGAACCACCCAGGGCAATCGCGTTCAGGCATGCAGGAGGATCTCTTCCCACGCGTACCTGCCATTGCCCTGGGAACTACTATGTTGTGGCTGGCCCGAAGACGTGCTCTGAAGCACTGCCCAGGCTGTCTACCCTTGTTACCACTTTATCACCTCTTTGCGACCACGTTTGTCACAGCGCCTTGCTACACTGGCGGTGAAGTGAGGCGGGCAGATGGCTCGGCTACTGACCACTCTTTTTCACCTGGGAGGGAACTGCCTACATGCCTTATCCGATCAGAAGAGGGATTATCATTCTTCTCCTTGCGACATCCCTGATAGGCGGATGCAGTGTGGGTGCGGCCCAGGCCTCCCCCACAGTGACGATTTCCGGTGCCTTTGCCCTCTATCCACTGGTGATTCAGTGGGCCGAAGCATACCGCAGCACCCATCCCGACGTACAGTTTGATATTTCCGCCGGCGGGGCAGGCAAAGGAATGAGTGATGTGCTCGACGGTGCGGTGGATATCGCCATGGTCTCACGCGAAATGCGACCAGAGGAAACTGATCAGGGGGCCTTCGCAGTTGCAGTTGCCAAAGATGCGGTTGTCGCAACCATCAATGCTGACAACCCGTCCCTGGAGCGTATTCTGACGACCGGCTTGGCGCCGGAGCAGGGAGCGGATATCTGGCTGACGGGTGAAATCACTACCTGGGGTGAACTGCTTGGCAACGGAGAGACTGCCGAAATCCACGTCTTCACTCGGTCCGACGCCTGTGGTGCCGCTGAGGTATGGGCCCTTTTCTTGGGCGGCACGGCCCAAGAAGACTTGCTGGGCATCGCCGTACAAGGCGATCCTGGCCTAGCGGAAGCGGTACGCCAGGATGCGCTGGGCATAGGCTACAACAACCTGAACTTTGCCTACGATCCAGCCACAGAGCAGCCGATCTCTGGACTGCGTGTGGTGCCCATTGACCTGAATGGGGATGGGCAGATCTCGGCAGATGAGGATTTCTATGCCAGCAAAAACAGCCTGACGGGTGCCATCGCCGAGGGCCGCTACCCCTCTCCGCCAGCCCGCGCCCTCTACCTGGTGACGAAAGGTGAGCCTGGTGGACCTGCTGCCGAGTTCATGCAATGGGTCCTGACCGATGGACAGGCTTTCGTCGAAGAGACAGGCTACGTCCGGCTGACAGACGCCCAACTGCAAGCCGGTCTTGACTTGATGGGAGAGTGAGTGTTGGCAGGAAACAGGTGTTGGTAGGGAAGCGATGAGCATCGAAATGGTTCAGCAGCCGCCGATAGTCGACGAGATCACCGTCGGACGGGGGTCCGTAAGGCACAGGCGAAAAGGTTGGCGCTGGTGGAAGGACGCGCTGGCGGGCCGGAGCATGGGGGTGATTACGATTGCAGCCAGTTCGCTGGTCCTGCTCATCGGAGCGGCGATCTTGGTCCGTGCCTGGCCAATCTTGTCCACTCACTCTCTGAAAACGCTCATTCTGTCGAGTGCCTGGCAACCGACCAAAGGTCACTTTGGCTTTTGGCCCTTCATCGCCGGCAGCATCTGGGTCACGCTCACGGCAATGAGCCTGGCCGTTCCAGTCTCACTGTTCAGTGCCATCTACCTGGCAGAGTACGCCGCCCTTCGGGACGTGGTCAAACCAATGATAGATCTTCTTGCCACCATCCCATCGGTAGTGTACGGTCTGTGGGGGGTCCTCTTCGTCGTGCCAGTCGTGCGTGACCACGTGGCCCCCTGGTTCGACCGCACGCTGGGGCGGGTCATTCCATTCCTCGCTAACGACAATCCGACAGGCTATGGGTTGCTGGCTGGCGGCTTCGTGCTTGCCATTATGGTGTTCCCTTTCATCATTTCGGTGACAGAGGAGGTGTTGCGCAGTGTCCCCCAGGGAATGCGCGAGGCATCACTGTCGCTAGGCGCAACCCGCTGGGAGACGACCAAGTACGTCGTGCTGCGCAAGGCTTTGCCCGGCGTCGTGGCAGCTGTGGTGCTGGGTTTCTCTCGCGCCTTTGGTGAAACACTGGCTGTGCTGATGGTCGTAGGCAACGTTGTTCAGGTCCCTCAATCGCTGTTCGACGCCGCCTATCCGTTGCCAGCCCTCATCGCGAACAACTACGGAGAGATGATGTCGATCCCCCTCTACGATGCGGCGCTAATGACGGCTGCCCTCGTGTTGCTCGTGACCGTGCTGCTATTCAGCGTGGGTGCACGGCTAATCATTGTGCGCCTGGGCCGAGGAAAATGATGTGAACCATAGTCCACGCCGATACCTGGAAGAGAAGTTCTTCAAATGGGTCATGCGAGCCTCCCTGTTCGTGGTGGTGGGAACGCTGGGTCTCATCGTCGTGAGCGTGATGTGGAAGGGAGCGGGAGCCCTCAACTGGGCGATGCTGACTCAGCCGCCCCAAGGTGGATACTACCTGGGCAAGGAAGGCGGCATTCTCAACGCTATCCTCGGCTCGCTCTACCTGGCATCGGGCGCCACAGCGCTGGCCCTGGCGGCGGGTATACCGGTGGTCCTCTACCTGAATGCTTATGCTGGGCATTCTCGCCTGGTGAGTGGCGTGCGGCTGATGTTTGACGTGCTGTGGGGCGTGCCGAGCATCGTCTACGGGGTCTTTGGCTTCACTCTGATGCTGCTGGTGGGCCTGAGGGCCTCGCTCCTTGGAGGCATTATTGCCCTAGCTTTGGTGGAACTGCCAATCCTGACTCGGACGATGGATGAAGTCATTCGCATGATTCCACGCGACCTCATCGAGTCGACGTGCGCCTTGGGCACTACCCGGCTCGAACTGGTTGGCATAATCCTACGACAGACTTTACCCGGCCTGTTCACAGCCATGTTGTTGGCCTATGGACGGGGATTCGGGGACGCGGCATCCGTCCTGTTCACGGCAGGATACACCGACGGTATGCCGCGATCCCTGTTTCGACCGGTGGCCTCGCTGCCTCTGGCCATCTTCTTTCAGCTCAGCAGCCCTTTTCCCGAGGTTCAAGCGCGGGCTTATGCCTCTGCGCTGGTCCTTATGGCTATGACGATGATCATCAGTCTGCTGGCGCGCCTGTCATTGCGACTGTTGGGCAGGCACGTAGTTCGTTGATTGGAGAGATAGAGAGAAAGGAATGCAGAGTGCCATGCCCCATCTATCCATTCGCCAACTGAACGTCTGGCATGGGGATCACAATGTTCTGAAGGATATTACGGCTGACATCCCGCGTCACCAGATTACGGCAATCGTAGGACCGTCTGGTTGCGGCAAGACCACGCTGCTAAGAAGTCTCAATCGGTTAGCCGAGTTGGAAGAAGGTGTGCGCATCGTCGGCCACGTCCTGCTGGACGGGGTCGACATTTACAGCCCCTCTGTGGATGTGACGGAGGTCCGCACGCGAATTGGGTTACTTTCCCAAAAGCCATTTCCCTTGCCGATGTCCATCTACGGCAATGTAGCCTACGGCCCGCGCATCCACAGGCTAGAAAATGGGGGAATGGACGACGTGGTTCGAGCACACCTACAAGCCGCCGGTTTGTGGGACGAAGTCAAGGATCGGCTAAAAGCTTCTGCTACTGGCCTATCCTTGGGCCAGCAGCAACGTCTATGTCTAGCGCGTGCGCTGGCCGTGGAGCCGGAGGTCTTGTTATGCGACGAGTCGACTTCAGCACTCGACCCAATCTCAGCCCGCGCGATTGAGGAATTGCTGTGCACACTCAAGAGCAACTACACCCTGGTAGTGGTCACCCACGACCTTGCCCTGGCCCAGCGGCTGGCCGACCATGTGCTCTTCCTGTGGCTGGGCGAACTGGTGGAGCACGGACCGGCGGCTCAGGTTTTCAATCAGCCGCGTGAAGCGCTCACACAAGCCTACCTGGCCGGAAGCTGGAGCTAAGGAAAGGGAGATCCGATGCTGTACATATGCCTGGCAGTTGGAGCCATCGTCTGTGCGATACAGGCGATTCGGGTGTCGCGTCTCGTGGCTTCAGCACTCTGGCTGGCCGGTGCCAGCGCGCTGGTATCCATCACCTTCTACATGATGGGTGCGCAACAGGTTGCCGTCATCGAACTCAGCGTCGGGGCGGGGTTGGTCACCGTGCTGTTTGTGTTCGCCATAGGCATAGCGGGTGAGGACGCACTCGACGCGCGCTCACTCCTCCCCAGGCCGTTGGCGCTGGGCCTGGTCATTCTGAGCTCTCTTCTATTGGGCTGGCTGACCTTGCCGGTGATCGACATTGGCGTCCCGCACCCTGAACTTCCGTTCGCGTCTGTGCTCTGGCAGCAGCGCGGTCTAGACGTGCTGGTGCAGGTAGTGCTGATTTTCGCGGGGATTCTAGGTGTATTGGGTTTGCTGGCCGAAGCCGAGACACCAGAAGAGGCTCGCGCCGTAGAGCGCGAGCCAGCCGAGGTCACGCTCCCTGAACGCGATGACGAATTAGCGATGCCAGAGCCCACACCTGAGAGGATACACGCATGATGCTCTCGCCTCTGAATGTCACGCTGATTGCCATGCTGGGTTTGCTGGCCGTCGGGCTGTATGGCCTGCTGGTCGCCCGCAACCTGATCAAGATCGTCATCGCTCTGCAAATCCTGGTCAAGGCCGCAACCCTGGCACTGGTTGCGGCCAGCAGCGCCAGCGGCCAGATCAACCTGGGTCAGAGCCTGGCGGCGACGGTCATCGTAGCCGACACCGTGGTCGCTGTAGTGGGGATGGCGCTGGCGGTCCAGGTGCGAAGGCGCTTCGGCACGCTCGACGTGAAGGCGCTGTCTACGCTAAGGGGATGAAAGATGGCAGCATGGTTTATCCTCCTCACTGTCGGCCTGCCCTGGCTGGGCGGGTTGAGTGTATGGTGGGTAGGTGATAAGCGACCGGGCGCGCAGAACACCCTGGCGGTTGGGTTTTCGGTGGTTGCGGGGCTGGTCGCCCTCGCGCTACTACCTTTCACATCGGATGCGGTCGTGTTGCGCTTGCCCGTGGGCGGCGTCTTTGGCGAATTCACATTCGTCTCCGACGGCCCGGGCGTATTCCTGGCAATCATTGCTACGGTGATCGGTAGTTTGGCCGTAATATTCTCGGTGGACTACATGCGCGGCGAGGCGCAGTTGGGCCGCTATTACGCGCTGGTGCTGCTGTTTATCGGTGCAATGGCCGGGCTGGTGCTGACTGCCAGCCTATTGCTCCTGTTCTTCTTCTGGGAGATCACAGCCTTTTGCTCGTACGCGCTTATCGCCTTCGATAACGACGATCCCAAGGCCGTCTCGGGTGGCATCAAGGCACTGATCGTGACGTCACTGGGGGGGATCGGCTTGCTGGCCGGCGCATTGGCCATCCACGCCCATCTCGGCAGCTACCAGATTGGCGTGTTTCTGGCGGAGGCGCACAGGCTGCCTCCCACCACGCTTAACCTGATCGCCTTTGGTTTCATCCTGGCTGCCGCGGCCAAGTCGGCGCAGGTGCCGTTCCATACCTGGCTGCCGGACGCGATGGAAGCGCCGACGCCGGTCAGCGCACTGATCCACGCGGCGACGATGGTCAACGCTGGCGTGTACCTGCTGGCGCGATTCTACCCCGCCTTCGAGTCCGTTCCCGGCTGGAAAATGGCCGTTGTGGCGGTAGGGTTGCTGTCCGCGTTGCTGGCGGCGCTCATGGCGCTGGTTTCCAATGATCTCAAGCGAGTCCTGGCCTACTCGACCATCAGCCAACTCGGCTACATGGTCTACGCCATCGGGGTTGGGGCAGTGTTCGCCAGCCAATTCCACCTGCTCAGCCACTCTGTCTTCAAGGCGCTGCTGTTCCTCGGCGCGGGCGCTGTGCTTCACGCGGTCGGTACGCGTGACATGCGCGAAATGGGCGGGCTGGGCCGACAGATGCCCTTCGTGCGCGCCGTCTTCGTGATCGGGGCGCTGGCGCTGGCCGGGCTGCCGCCGCTCAACGGCTTCTGGAGCAAGGAACTGGTGCTGGAAGCCGGGCAGGCAAATGGGCCAGAGTGGGCTTACCTCGGTATGCTGACGGGGGCAGGCATCACTGCGCTCTATACCTTCCGCGCTGTCTGGATGGTCTTCTATGCGGAACCTCGTGGGGATCGACATGCCCACGACGCACCCGCAGCGATGCGAGTTTCGCTAGGTGTGCTATCGCTCGGCACCCTCTCAACCTGGCTGCTGGCAGGCCCGTTTGGTCACCTGCTGGCAGCCAGCCTACCTTTGCACACCTTGCATGTCCTCCCGACGTTTGAGGTGACAGCTGAGGTTATCACTGCGCCTGCAACTATCGTCGCGATGGCAGTCATTGCACTGGGCCTGTTGCTGTGGTTGTGGCGTGATTGGCTGGCATGGCTATCCAACCTTCTGCGAGGGCCCGCTCGCGCCGCAACTGGGGACTTTGGGTTCGAGTGGCTAAACCGGCGGGTCATCAGCCTGACGCAGGGCACGGCGACGGTTCTGCAAATAACGCAGACCGGCCAACTCAACTGGAATGTGTTGGGCATTGTGGGTGCGTTGCTCATCATCCTTGCGATCATGGCATGGGGAGCATGAAATGAACACAGCATCGATGTTGCTGATAACACTTCCCCTGGTCGCATCGCCGCTGATCTACCTGGCAGGACGTTTAGGTAGGGCAGCCCCAGCCCATCTCACAGTCCGCAACCGAGGGCGCTCCAATGCAGCTCGATGGGTCGCACTGACCGCACTCGCGCTCACCTGGGTGCCATTCATACTGACTACGCTTGACCTGAGGACACGCGGACTGGCCCGCTTCACGCTCCAGTCGGCCACGTTGCGTATTGGGGGGCTGGAGGTGTTCCTGACAGCGCTCGCGCTCCGGATGGATGGGTTGAGCCTGCTGCTTTCGGGGTTGGCACTGGCCTTGGGAACACTGGTGGTGCTCTTCTCTGGCCCCTACATGGCGGGCGAAGTGGGCGAGGAAAAGTACTATGCCATGCTGGTAGCCATGATCGGCGCGATAATCGGGCTGGTCTGCTCCACTGACTTGTTCAACCTGTGGATCTGGTTCGAGGCCATGGCGGTGACATCGTACCTGCTGGTTGCTTTCTACCGCGAGCAACCGGCCTCTCTCGAGGCGGGCGTGAAGTACCTGGTGCAGAGCGCCACTGGCTCGGTGCTGGTGCTGCTGGGCATCGCCATCGTTCTGGCACAAACAGGCACGCTCAACCTGGTCCTTGTCCGGTCTGTGGCACATCCCGCGCCCGCGATGCTGGCAGCCGGGGCGCTGTTCGTCATCGGTTTCGGCGTCAAGGCGGCGCTTGTGCCCCTGCACACGTGGTTGCCCGACGCACATGCGCAGGCACCCAGTGGCATCAGCGCCATGCTCTCCGGCGTGGTCATCGAGGCAGGGCTGGTGGCGCTGCTGCGCGTCTTGACCGCACTGGCTGGGATGACACCTTCGTGGGGCGAGTTGCTGATGGGCTTCGGGGTGCTGAACATTCTCGTCGGCAATCTGCTGGCTCTACGCCAGACGACGGTCAAGCGCCTGCTGGCGTTCTCCAGCCTCACCCACGTCGGGTACATGCTGCTTGGATTGGGAGTCGGCTTCTACGCTGGCGAGACCGCCGGTGTGGAGGGTGGCCTCTTCCACCTGCTCAATCACGGCCTGATGAAAGGGCTGGCCTTTCTGGCTGCCGGGGCACTGCTGTACGTGCTGCACACCGCCGCCGGGGACCATGCCCCCCTGACGATTGATGATCTGGCCGGGGCATCCCGCCGCTATCCGGTTGCGGCAGTAGGCCTGAGCGTGGCGGTTCTTGGGTTGGGGGGACTGCCGCCACTCGCCGGGTTCATGTCTAAGTGGCAGATCCTGGTGGCTGGATTCGAAACACACAATCTGGCCGTTGGCGCGCTAATCATCTTTGCCGCGCTCAACAGCGTGTTGTCGCTGGCCTACTATGCGCCGCTGGTCAACGCGGTTTACCGACAGCAACCATCTGCGGCAGTGGAACGTGGGCAGCCATTGCCTGTTTCGATGAGCGCCCCACTAATTGCGATGGCGCTGGCCGTGGTGGCAATCGGCGTGTGGCCCGGGTTGCTGCGTTGGCTTACAGGCCCCGCGAGCGAGGCCTTGTTGACTGCCTTCAGCGGTTGGGCTGGATGAAGACGAACTTGAAGAGGACGATATGATCGAAATCCTGCTCTCGCCACCTGTGGCGTTCCTGCTCTACCTGGCACTGGTCGCAGCGTTGGCCCGCCTGGGACGGTTGCTGGCTGGCCCACCCCATCTGACGTCGCTCAAGTCCAGCACCTACGCCAGCGGCGAAGCGCCCCCCATTGGCCCGGCTGCGCCCGGATACCGCCCTTTCTTCGTCATCGCGCTTTTCTTCGCCGTGCTGCATCTGGGCGTTCTCATGCTCAGCAGCGGGAACCTGGCACCGACCTCAGCCCTCTATATGGTCGGGCTGTTGTTGGCAATGGTGGCCTTGATTCTGGGATGACTTGGAGCGACACGCAACATCTGTTAGCGAGGAAGCGGAGCGCAATATGAACCTCCAACTGGACAAACCCTGGCAAGACGCACTGGAGCAGGTCAAAACTTGGGCGCGCGTCAATTCCCCCTGGCTGATCCACTTCAACAGCGGCTCGTGCAACGGGTGTGACATTGAAATCCTGGCCACCTTGGCGCCCCGCTACGACCTGGAGCGCCTCGGCGTGAAGTTGAAGGGCAGCCCTCGCCACGCCGACGTTCTCGTTTGCACCGGACCGGTGACACGGCAGGCCCGCGACCGGCTCCTGCGCATCTACGAGCAGATGCACGAGCCGAAGTTCGTGGTCGCTGTCGGGTCATGCGCCCTATCAGGCGGCGTCTTCCAGGATTGCTACAACGTTCTTGGGGGCATCGACCAGGTCCTGCCGGTCAGCGCATACGTGCCCGGCTGCCCGGCGCGACCTGAGGCCATTATCGACGGAGTCGTCAAGCTGCTGACGAGCCTGGTGGAGAAACCAGTGCCTGCTGCCCCAGAGCCTTCGGCGGATGGCCGGGGCAGGTAGGCCCATCGGAGGGCATCATGAACACGGAAGCGACCCTGCACCTTGCCACAAAGATGGTATCGGAATGGGCAACGGAAACGCAGGTATCAGAACCCAACCGCGTGGACGGGCTAATGGCAACGTCGGAGGATCTGTTGAACGCGGTTATGATGCTGCGCGTGAAGCGTCTGGGCTATCTGGCTGCGATCACGGGCATTGACCTGGGCCTTGAAGCCGGGGAATTTGAAGTGCTTTATCACTTCTGCGCCGGGCCTGTGGTGATCACGCTGCGCATACGCACACCTCGGGAGACGCCCTCGGTGCCTTCCCTCAGTCACTATATTCCAAGCGCAGAGCCTTTTGAGCGCGAGTTGAGCGAGATGTTTGGCGTGGCGGTGGTTGGCATTCCCAACCCGGAGCGTCTATACCTGCCCGACGATTGGCCCGAGGGAGTCTACCCCCTGCGCAAGGACTTCGAGCGAAGCGCATTGAACGAGGAACGCGATCATGAATACGACACAACAGGCTGAGCGCTTCACAATCCCAATCGGCCCACAGCACCCGGCTCTCAAGGAACCGGGTCACTTCGCGCTCACAGTCGACGGCGAAATCGTCACGTCGGCGAGCGTGCGGCTGGGCTACGTTCACCGGGGCATTGAGAAGGCGGTCGAAGAGCGCACCTGGGTACAGAACCTGTATCTACTTGAACGAGTCTGTGGAATTTGTTCGCACATCCACGCCACCGCCTATTGCCTGGGTGTCGAGCAACTGGCTGGCGTGACCGCACCGCCACGGGCGCAGGCCATCCGTGAAGTGGTGGCTGAACTGGAGCGCATCCACAGCCACATGCTCTGGTTTGGTGTTGCCGCGCACGAAGCAGGCTTCGACACACTCTTCATGTATAGCTGGCGCGATCGCGAGACCGTCATGAATTTGCTGGAGGGATTGACCGGTAACCGCGTGAATTACTCCGCCAACGTATTGGGTGGCGTCAAGTTCGACATCGACAGCGCTCAAGCCGATGCCATACTCAGCGGGCTCGACTTCCTGGAAAAGCGAACCCACCACTACCTGGACGTGGTGAGCACTGACCTTGTGTTTTTACGACGCACGCGCGGCATCGGCGTGATGACTCGCCAGCAGGCCGAAGTGCTGGGTGCAGTTGGGCCCACGGCGCGTGCCTCCGGAGTGGAACGTGACATCCGCGTGGAAGCGCCCTACGCGGGCTACTCAGAGTATCCGGTGTCCATTGTCATGGACACAACCGGAGACCTGGAAGCGCGTTTCGAAGTGCGTATCAAGGAGCTATTTGAAAGCTACCGCGTGATCCGCAGGATCCTGCGAGACACGCTGCCACCGGGCGACCTGACGACGCGCGTGCCACGGCGCATCAAGGAAAATGAAACGGTCATTCGAGTCGAAGCACCACGCGGCGAATTGTTCTACTTCATGAAAAGCAATGGCACCGACATGCCAGAGCGCATCAGGGTGCGCACGCCAACCATCTGCAACATGACGTCGGTGATCAGGCTTACCGTGGGCCATCAACTGGCCGACGTGCCGATGATCCTGGTTGGCATAGACCCTTGCTTCTCCTGTAACGACCGTACGGCGGTCATCCAAGACTCTTGCGGCAACCGCCAGCACTGGACGTGGGAGAAGCTCCGGCAATACGGAATCGAGTTCTACCGATGAACACCGTTCTCAGCCTCACGGCAATTCTCTTCTTCCCAAGCGGCCTGTTCTTGCTCGCCAGTGGCCTGCTTTTCGAGTGGGCAGACCGCAAGTTGGTGGCCCGCTTTCAGAACCGGGTTGGCCCGCGCTGGTTCCAGCCACTCGCCGACGTTGTCAAGCTTCTGGCGAAGGAAGAGATCGTGCCAGACGGTGTACACGCGGGCCTGTTCACCGGGCTGCCCATTGTGGCTTTAGCCAGTGTTCTGACCGCCGCGCTGTACGCGCCATTGGTCGGCCTTCCCCCTTCATATAGCTTCCCTGGCGACCTGATCGTGACAGTCTATCTACTCAGCCTCCCGACGCTGTGCGTCGGGCTGGCAGGGGCCAACACGATAGACCGCTTTTCACTCATAGGGGCCACGCGCGCGCTGACGCAGCTCTTCTCCTACGAGGCACCTTTCTTACTTGCCCTGCTTGGCCCGGCGATCGTGACCGGCAGCTGGCAAATCGACGAGGTCATGAGAGCCGCCAATGGCCGCTGGCTCCTGCTGACACAGCCGTTTGGCTTTGTGGTCGCGGTGATAGGGTTGATGGGCAAGTTAGAGCTTCCACCGTTTGACGCACCAGAAGCCGAGACAGAAGTGGTGGCGGGGGCACTGACCGAATACAGCGGGCGTGGGTTGGCGCTCTTCCACCTGGCCAAGGATGTCTGCCTAGTGGTCGGTCTGACCCTCATAGCCGCGTTCTACCTCGGCGGTGTACCCAATCCATTGGTCTATTTCGGCAAGACGCTGGTGCTCCTTTTGGGCATTGCCGGGCTGCAATCCCTGTTTGCCCGGCTGCGCATCGACCAGACGGTGAGCTTATGGTGGCGCTATGGCACACTGCTGGTTCTGGCACAATGGTTTGTGATGATTGCGTGGAAGGTGCTGGTGTCATGAAAATCGGCGCGATGTTGGGCGATGTAACCTCCTCCCTGTTCCACTCGCCGGCCACCGAGAAGTATCCCTTTGAGCGACGTTGCGCGCCAGAACGCCTGCGGGGACTTTTGCAGTGGAACCCGGAGAACTGCATCGGCTGTGGCCTGTGCGCGAAAGACTGCCCGGCCAACGCGATTGAGATGATCGTGCTGGACAAAGAGAGCAAGCGGTTTGTGCTGCACTACCACGCAGATCGCTGCACATTCTGCGCCCAGTGCGTGCACAGCTGCCGCCACGGTTGCCTGGAAATGTCCAGCTCCCTTTGGGAATTGGCTGCCTTGAATAAGGAGCCATTTGGCCTGTATTACGGAGACGAGAACGATGTCGAGGCCGTCCTGGCCGGTTGTGCTGACCCAGACACTGGAACGCCTGACCAGGGCTGACAGACCGCTCAGGATTGCCATCGTCGGCATCGGTCATGAACTGTGCGGCGACGACGCGGCAGGCGTGGCCGTGGCCTGCTGTCTGCAACCCCTTGTCGACGCATCTGATCGGGTGTTCGTAATCAATGCCGGGCCTGCGCCAGAGAATATCACCGGCTTGCTGCGTCGCTTCGATCCCAGCCTCGTGTTGCTGGTAGATGCCGCTCAGATGAATCAAGCGCCGGGAACGGTGCATTGGCTGGACTGGAAAGATACCGTCGGTGTCAGCGCATCTACGCACACGCTGCCGCCGCATGTCCTGGCTGGCTACTTGACGGCTGAGCTTGGGTGCAAGGTGGCGCTGCTTGGAATCCAACCATCCAACACGTGTGTTCTGGGCGCGCCGCTCTCACCTGAGGTTCAGAGAGCCGTCGATTCGGTGGTGCAGACTCTGTCGCATACGTTGGCCGTTGGAGCGGACATTTCGCCGAATTAAGGAAGAGCGGATGAGTCTCAGGATCATTTCGAAGGGGGAACTGAACAACTTTGTAGCTTCCTTGCAAAGCGAGTACCGCGTCGTGGGACCGAGGTTGGTCCATGGGCAATACGTTTTCGCTGAGATCGAGTCCTCAGACGATCTGCATCTAGATTATACGCAGACGGTGCTCCCACCCAAGAAGTACCTGCTGCCCCAGCGTGAGGAGTTGCTACATTTCGACCTGGATGGTGATGGCGGGCAGATCGAACCTGTATTCGACACACAACCGACCGTCGTGCTGGGGATGCATACCTGCGACCTTCACGCCGTCCGGTTGCTCGACGCGGTATTCACCACGGGTTATTCCGACCAGCACTACCGAAGACGGCGAACGGACACGTTGCTGATCAGTATCGAGTGCCTGAAACCGTGCAGTGAGCACTCCTTCTGTAAAAGTATGGGCACGCTATCGGCCACCGAGGAGTTTGACCTGCATTTGACGGACATGGGTGACGACTACGCGGTTGACATCGGAGGCGAGCGCGGCGCGGCGCTGCTGGACAGGCACGCCGAAGCCAGCCCGGCAACCGATGATGACTACAAGCGGCTGAACCATGTACTGGCTGCGAAGTGGCCGCGATTCCCATATCGCTTGGATTTTGACGTGAGCGAACTACCGTCGCTGATGCGCTTGAGCTACAACAGCCCGCTGTGGGAGGAATTGGGACAGCGCTGCTTGGCGTGTGGATCGTGCACGAACGTATGCCCTACCTGTTATTGCTTTGACGTGCAGGATGAGGTGGACTTTGCGCTGTCGGCTGGTGTGCGTGTGCGTACCTGGGACTCGTGCCAGTTGCACGAGTTTGCGACAGTAGCAGGGGAGCATAACTTCCGGCCTTCTCGAGCTGAGCGTGTCCGGCATCGTTTCTTCCGAAAAGGCCAGTACCAAACCGACGCCTATGGCTTGGTAGGGTGTGTCGGCTGCGGACGGTGCGCGCAGGCTTGTCTGGCGCACATCACGCCTGTAGATACGTTCAACGCACTTCACCGGGAACTCGCAATCGGAACGCCCGATGAGGAGGAGACCCAGCATGAGTGAGGATATTGCTGGATGCTCACTAGAGGCTGTTATGAACTTTCGGCCCCGAGCCATGCACAAAAAAATACGAGGGGGTTTGGCTTGTCAGCCCCAAATTGATCTCCAAATCATCGATCAATCTGCCCACTCGTCTCGCCTTGTCACCGACTTATCACCGCTTTGCGACCGCCTCTGTGACCATCGCCTGCTAAGCTGATAGCCAGATGCGAGAGGGCAGTTCTATCTAGGGAGGCTACGATGGCCAACACAGAGAGGCAACTCATTGAAAAGTTACGTAACCCGGATAACAGGGTTGTGCTGGAGGCAGTTGAAGAACTGCGTGAACGGGGGTGGCTTTCCGGTAATACACTGGAAGGCAAAGGCTTCCAATGTGCCGACCTGCGGGGAGCGGACCTGCGCGGGGCGAACCTGCGGGGCGTGGATCTGCGAATGGCCAACCTGCAGAAGGCGGACCTGAGCGGGGCTGACCTGCAAGGAGCACGGTTGAACAGAGCCAACCTGCGGATAACAGACCTCAGCGGAGCCAATCTGCAAGGGGTGGATTTGTTCAACACCGACCTGGAACTGGCAAACAATCTCAGTGATGAACAACTTGCCCAGGCGAGAAGGCTGAGGGCTGCGACAATGCTCGACGGCAGCCACTATGACGGTCGATTCAACCTGCCCGGCGACCTTCGAGACGCGGACGTGTTTCACGTAGATACCAATGACCCAGCAGCGATGGCAAGCTTCTACGACGTTTCTCTGGAAGAGTACCAGCGGGGTCAGGAGTGGGCTGACAAACACCTGTCGCGCATCAGGCGCGAGGCAGAAATGGAGGCAGCCGCTCCAGAGGTGCAACTCATTGTGAAGCTGCGCCATCAGGACAACAGAGTTGTGCTGGAAGCGGTTGAAGAACTGCGAGAATGTGGGTGGCTGAACAGCGGTGCGCTGAAAGGCGTCGACCTGCAGCATGCTTGCCTACAGGGGGCCAATCTGAACCTCGCCAGCATGGAAGGAGCCGACCTGCGCGAAGCCGATCTCGAGGGAGCGGACCTGGGTGTGGCCAACCTACAACGAGCGAACTTGAGCAAGGCCAACCTTCAGGGGGCAAGGTTACTCTGGACCGGTCTGCAGGGAGCAGATTTGCCCGAGGCTAATCTGCAGGGGGCAGATCTGACCGGGGCGAATCTGCGGAAAGCACGCCTGTGCAACGTGAACCTGCAAGGGGCGAAGCTCGGCGCCACCAACCTACAGAAGGCAGACCTGTCGGGGGCTAACCTGGAAGGAGCACGTAACTTGAGGGAAGAGGAGCTTGCCAAAGCCCACAAGCTGTGGGGAGCCACGATGCCTGACGGCACTCATTATGACGGTCGCTTTGAGCTTCCGGGTGATGCGGAGTTCGCGCTTGAAGAAAGCGAGGACAGCATTGGCGAAGCGGTGGCATGACAGGCTGCTGGCGCTCTGCCACACATAATAGCAGGCAGAGATGACTGCAGAGCGACTGGATGAATCGCTCTAAGCACGTGAGAAGTCCAGGCGGCGGTAGGCGGACCGCACTGCGAGAAAATGGAGGCCAAAATGGCGAAAATCCTGGTCATTGAAGACGATCCCGACATGGTACTTGCGTTGCGTATGAGCCTGGAAGGAGCAGGCCACGAGGTGTTTGACGCGCCAAATGGCAAAGAAGGTCTACAGAAGCTCGCTGAGACCAAGCCCGAATTGATCATCCTGGACGTGATGATGGACACCACCACTGAGGGGTTCCAACTCGCGTTCCAGTTACGCAACCCCGATCCGGGCTCGCCGTTGGCAGACTACAGTCATATCCCGATCCTGATGCTCACTGCGCTGCATTCCACCACCGATTTGCGCTTCGGGGCGGACGAGGACTACTTACCGGTCGAAGCTTTTCTGGACAAGCCAATTGACCCCGACGATCTGGTCAGCAAAGTCGACGAGCTACTGGCCAAAGCCCACTAGGCACGAAGTGCCAATGGGAGGTCATCGGCCGATGACGGTTCTTTTGGACGTTCCGGCGTCCACGGACCTGGTCAAGAATAGCAGACGCCTGATCCGCCTGCGCTGGCTGGCGGGTCTGGCGCTGTTAACAGTCACGCTGATCAACGAGTATGCCCTGGGCGTCAACATGCCTGCCCGGGCACTCTACAGTCTAGGCGCGGCGATTCTAGTTTACAACAGTCTGCTGTGGTGGGTCTCGCGCGCAGTAGGTACAAGCTGGTCGCAGCCAATTGCTACAGGTCAGGTAGTATTGGACACGCTGGCGCTGGTCTTTTCGGTGCACCTGACGGGCGGCGTCGAAAGCCTGGCGACTCATTTCTTCCTGTTCTACGTGCTTCTTGCCCCAATCTTGCTTCCAGGACGAACCGGCTACCTATACGTCTGGCTCGTGATCGCGGCGGTCGTTGGCGTAATCGGACTTGAGGCAGGTGGCGTGCTGCCGCATTATCGTGTGCGGCCCTCCTTACCACCGGATCTGCACCGTGACCCACTTTATATCGCCGCAAAGCTGAGCTTCTTCATCACCGTAGCCTTGGTCACGGCGAGCCTGACGATTCCAATCGTGCGAGAGTTCCGCGAGCGAGAACAACGGATCACCACCTTATACCAGAGCATTCGAACCCTATCCAGCAGCCTGGATCTAACACAAGTACTCAATCAGCTTGCTTGCGCTGTGACGCAGGCCCTGCAGGCTAAGGGGACCTCCATTCGATTGGTGGACGAAACCGGCGCACAACTGAAGATCGCCGCTGCTTATGGATTGAGCAAAGAGTATTTGGACAAAGGGCCGGTTGAGACTGAGTCCAGCCCCATAGATCGCAGCGTGTTGAGCGGCCACCCCGTCATCGTTCACGATGTAAGCCAGGATGGCCGCTTTCAATACCCGTCTGAGATCCTCGCTGAGGGAATCCACTCAGTACTCTGCGTACCACTGATGGGACGACGCGGCCCCCTGGGAGTGCTGCGCGTCTATGGCCATCGCCCTGACTGCTTCGGCGAGGAAGAGACCAATTTTGTACAGGCGATTGCGCGGCAGGGGGCGACAGCCATCGAGAATGCGCTTGCATTTGATGAGCTGCGTCGTACTGACCAAGTGAAGTCCCAGTTTGTGCGCGCCGTGACCCACGAACTGCGCTCGCCGGTGACGGGCGCGCAGAGTCTGCTGCGTCCGATGATGCGGAACCTGGCGGGTGACCTGAATGAGGCGCAATGCGAAGTCCTGCGCCGCCTATCAGACCGGCTTGACGCGCTGCAAATGCTCATCGACGACCTGTTGGATCTTGCGGCTGGCAAGGTGGAAGGCTTGGAGCGGGAGTTGGAGCCAGTGTCGCTTATAACGGCCGCTCGGAACGTTGTGGATCGGTTGTCAGGTCTGGCGGGAGAAAAGAGTGTTGACTTGTGCATGGCCCATGTTCCGCGCAGCATAGCTGTGGTGGCGAGCGAGGAGGGGCTGGAAAGGATTCTCCTCAATCTCATTGGTAACGCCGTCAAGTACACACCCGCCGGAGGCCGGGTCGACGTCAGGCTCCAGCGGCGGGATGGGGAGGCGGTCATCAGGGTGACAGACACCGGTATCGGCATCCCCGACGCAGACTTGCCTCACCTCTTCGAGGAGTTCTTTCGAGCCCGTAACGCCAAAAAGGCTGGGATCGTTGGCACTGGACTGGGTCTGGCTATCGTCAAGAATCTGGTCGAACGCTATAAGGGGCGTATCTCAGTGCAGAGCACACTGGACAAAGGCACGACGTTCACGATCGTGCTGCCATTAGCAGACTGACCGCTACCGCTGATTGGCCTATCTCTGCCTTGTGAGCAGGCTGCTGGTATTCAGCCAGCCTCGAGTTCCAACTCCATGTGGACCTCCCACACCCCCGATACCGCGAGGCTCGTCTTAATGGGAAGTCCGACACCCCTCATGAGACGCATCACTTTGGTATTTCCATGATTGACGTACCCTAGAAAAGCGCATATACCGTGCCTTCGCGCGTATACGACCAGTCGCTCGAAAAGGAGCATCCCCAGTCCCAGTCCCTGGTACCGATCTTCGACCACAATGGCCGGTTCAGCCAGCTCAAGCGATTCATCCTGTATAACTGAGTAGCGCGCGACCCCGATGATGTGCTCCCCGCCGTCTTGCCCCAGGATTGCCACGAGTGCCATTTGCATCTGGTAATCTACAGTAGCGAGATCTTGGGCTTGTTTGTCGGATAGCGCTTTTTTGCACGCCAAGAAACGCAGGTAGACACTCTCCGGCGAAAGGCGGCCAAAAAGCGCTTGCAGCCGTGGCGCGTCGTCTGAGCGGATTGGCCTGATCGTCGCCCTGGTGCCGTCGCGCAACGAGACATCTTCATGCCAGTCCGGCGCAGGAGTGTCCCCTGGCACCTCGCGCGCGTCCGGTACAAGAATAGGGCCCATACCAGCATCCAGCTTTCAAACTGCGTCAACAGATGCTACCATCGCTCACTCCACACACTTACGTATCCAATTGAGCTGATAGCGATTGACGGGCAGGTTGGAACCTGCAGTCACACGGTCCCTCACGAGCGGACGAGCAGCAGTGGCCGGTCTACGCGGTGGAGGATTCCAGTAGCAACACTGCCGAAGAACACGCTGGACAGACCCGTGTGCCCGTGACTGGCCATCGCAATCAGGTCCGCGCTTTCGCGCTCGGCAACGTTGATGATGGTCTCGACAATGGGGCCTTGCTCGACGCGTGTCCTGGCTTCGATTCCCTTTTCGCGGAACTCCCCTTGCCATCCAGCCAGATATGTCTTGGCTTCTCTTTTGTTTCGTTCCATATCTTCCATCGACAACGACATGGAGTCCGCAGCCCCAGGAGCTGTTACTACTGGCATTAGAACCAGCGCTACTACCTGCAGAAAGATCACGCGGGCATCGTGGCAATGAGCCAATTCCTCGACATGGGGCAAGATCTTCTCGGCGCGCTTTGATCCGTCCAGTGGCACGAGGATCGTCTTATACATGGCAACCTCCCTACCTGCGCGGGCCTGCGCAGGCTCATGCAGCTTTGCCCATCACCAGCATCCGGAAGATATCACTTTCGGTGATGATTCCCACCAGTTTGCCGCGGTCCACTATAGGTAGGCCGCCAATCTTGTGTTCGAGCATGATTTGAGCAGCACGCGTGACAGTGGTGAGTGGTGAGATGGTGATAAGATCGCGGGTCATGAACTCTTTGACAGACAATCTCGCCAGTAAGTAGTTCAATTCAAAGATGCTGAGCGACGTTGCATCCGAGGGCTCTGCTTCGCGGACATCTCCGAGAGTAACGATGCCGACCAGTCTGCCATCATCCACCACTGGTAGCCGACGAATATCGTGATCTGTCATCAAGCGGTGGGCTTCTGGCAATGAAGTGTCGCTGCTGATGGTGACCGGATCACGTGTCATCCAATCTCTAACCAATTGTCGTTCCATCGTTTTGTCCTCCGTCAGTCAAGTCCCGACTAGCTGGGTCGTTAGCGCTCAATCGCGCCAGCTGATCAGACCAGCACCGCTCCTCATCCTTTCTTCGCACTAACAGTGTAGCTCGCTCGGGTAATGAAAATCGTGACCAAGCTGTGACAATACTGTGATAAAAGATGCAAGAGTTGGCGTGTCTCAAACTTCCAGGTCCTGGCGTGGGGTTCGAAATATCTATCCTATGTGATCCTTGTGCCCGGGGGTCAAAGGCTAGGTCGAAGCTAAAGAAAACGCCCCACTCAGCACTGAGAGTGGGGCTCAATTGCCTGGGCCGCTGGGCTCTTCCCAGCAGGCGCGGAACAGTGTCGCGAGCGCGCCTCGCACTTCGCTAAAGGGGACCAGACACAGCTGGAAAGCGTTGGACGCACTACTCTTGCTAACGTGCCAGTCACTATTGACAAACCAGCAAGAACACGCTGGCACCAAAATGTCAGACTCTCAAGTCTGACATGGGCGACAAATAATTGCGAATTATATTAAGTAGGAGCGACGGGGATCGTTCACGCTCTCGAAGCTGGTAATGCTCTCGGATATGGGGGATAAATGGCGTGCATCTGCGGGGAAGTAGAAGGGCGATCGGTATCACTCTCCAGCCAATTTCACAGGCACTTCTACCCGAGGATGGGGTATCTCTACTTGAAGGAGCAGACCAGCATTGGTTTGGTTCTGTAATCCTAAGCGCCCTCCCAGGAGAGCCACTCGCTCGCTTATGCCCAACAGGCCGTAGTGCCCCTCGGCTGAGAGCAATGAGAGATCAAAGCCCTCGGCCAAACCATCGCCGTCATCGGCGATGGTTATCATCAGCGAGCGGGGCGATGTGTGTTTGAGGCAGACCGTTGCGCTGCTGGCCCGGGCGTGCTTGCGCACGTTGTTCAGTCCCTCCTGAATGATACGGAAGATGGACAACTCAATGGCCTCAGGCAAACGACTCAAGTTGCAGTCCAGGTTAAGAGTCAGAGCGATACCCGTTCGCTCACTCCACTCACGGGTGTAGGATTGCAGGGCCGATCCCAGCCCCAGGCTGTCAATCGTCGGGGGACGCAGGTCGCTGCAGATGCGGCGCAAGTCACCGACGAACTCTCGGATACTGCCGCGTACGTGCGCCAATTCAGCCGCCAGGTTCACCCCCGCATCGTCTCCCGCTTCGATCTCCACCAATTGAAAGTTTATACCCAGCAGGTCCTGTATCAACTGGTCGTGGAGCTCTCGCGCCAGGTGTTTGCGCTCCTGCTCGCGTTCGGTCAGGAGCCGTCGTTGCGCATCCTGTAGGGCCAGGTTGGCCTGGTCGAGCGCCTTGACCTGTTCGGCCATCTGGTCGATGAGTTGCCGGATACGTGTGTCCTGCACGGCCAGGTTCTGTTTCAGCTGCATCTGTTGCTGGCGCAGACTCTCGGCTTGCTCCCGTGCGCGATAGTAGTTCTCAATCGCCCAAATGGCTGGTGTGAGTTGCTGGCGATCGTTGGTGCCAACCAGCGCGGCCACAATCTCTTCACGGCTGATCTCGTCAGTGCGAAACTCGGCCACTTGATGCCCATGACGCAACGCAATGATGCGGTCCGTGACCGCAAATAAGTGATCGAGGTCCTTGCTACAGAAGATGACCGCTACCCCCTGCTGCTGCCACGTCTGGATCAGTGAGAGGAGTTTTTTCTGGCGAGGGTAGTCCAAGAGCATGGTTGGCTCGTCCAAAACAATCAGCCTGAACGGATGCGTCATCACCCTGGCGATGGACAGCATCTGCCGCCGCTCGCTTGACAGGTGGGCTACTTTCTCGCGCAACGAGGGTACCTGCACGCCCAATTGGGCCAGAATCCGAGTCGCTTCCCTGTCCATCCGCCGCCGATCCAGCACGTTTGCCCAGTTGCCCAGCGACAGCCGGTGAAGTTCCCTCCCCAGGAAGACGTTGGCAGTGATGTCCAGATGCTCCGCCAGGCGTGGCCGCTGATGGATAGTTTCAATGCCCAGTTTCTGCGCCTCGAAAGGCCACTGCAACCGTCGGCCAGCGAAGCAGACCTCGCCCTCATCGGGCGGATAGAGACCGGCCAGCAACATCGTCAGCACCGTCTTGCCCGCCCCACTCCGGCCGACAAGCCCCACTACCTCGCCCGGATACACGTCAAAGCTCACCCGCCGTACGACCGGCAGCGTCCCAAAGCACTTCGAAAGGCCAACAACCTGCAGCAACGGTTGCATCTTCTTACCCTCTCAGCCAACCCGCTACTAAGCCAGCCTCAGGCCGTTACGTCCTCGATGAGTTGTTGCAGCGCGGCCGGGTCCAGGTCCCTCTTATCCAGGAAGGCTGCTGCACCAGCTTCCAAACCCAGTCTGCGGAACTCTCGGTCGGGATATGCGCTGATTAAGACAATACGAGAGAGAGACGACATCGCTTTGATGCGTCGCGTGCAGTGGATGCCATTTTCTTCACCCAGTACCACGTCGACAAGCACTAACTGGGGTGTGACGTGTTGAACCAGGTTTAGGGCTTCATCGATATTCTCAGCTTCATAAATCACCGTTTGCGGGCACAGTTTGCCAATCATGCGCCGCAACCGGTGACGATAGCGCGCGTTGTCATCCACCAGAAGCATCGTGACGAAACCGTGCTCAGCAGGTTCCGGCGAAAGAGAAGCCTGGGCGGCTGCCTGGCCGGATAGAGCCAGTACTTCGGGATGTTGGTTGACGTAGTTGACGGCTTCCAGGCGACTCTGGACGTTGAGCTTCCGGTACAGACGTGTCAGGTGCTTCTCGACGGTCTTGACGCTGAGGCACATTCGCTGAGCGATTGTCTGATTGTCAAGTCCTTGCTGCAACAAGCGTAAGATATCGCACTGGCGGGCCGACAGGGATGGCAGAGTCGGCTGGGAAGTTGCCTCAGCATAGCCAACCAGTTTTTCGATCAATCGACTTGAGAGCCATTTCTCACCCGCTAGCACCCGTTCCACAGCCAATTGGAATTCCTCAGGCGATTGGTCCTTCAGGAGATAGCCATCGACGCCGGCGCTCAGCAAGCCCTGAACGTAGACATCGTCGTCGTACGCGCTGACAACCAGGATGCGCATCGTGGGGTAGTTGCTACGAATCTCCCGAATCGCCGTCACTGGTTCGAAATCGGGCATCGTCACGTCCAACAGAAGGCAACCAGGCTGAGTATCGGCCAGCGCCTCGAACAACGCTGGGCCGTCACCCACCTCCCCGACAATTTCCAGGTTGGGGAGGCCCTCCAGCACTTTCCTGATGCCCTCACGCACAATCGCGTGGTCGTCTGCAAGAAGGACACGCACGTCACTCATACTCTAACTATACCACTGTTGTGAGGATATCCGTGGCCCATCTCTCTATCCCGGATGGGGGGAAATCCCTCCATAGCTCATAGGGAGTCCTCCCCTGCAATCCGGCAGAACTTGCTCTATACTGACTCTTAGTAAGCAACAACTTATAGCATCGAGACGCTGCCGCACAGTGGGCGGCTGCCCGTGTGAGAGCGTTGTGTTGAGGAGACAACCCTTACCATGGACGTTCCAGACACCCCCGCAGCGCGTGGCCCGAGCCTGGACGGAATAAGGACCAGACTGGCCTCCGGTACCCTCCAGTTCCGCGAGGTGAGCATCACAATCGCCTTTCTGCTCCTGTGCCTGTTCTTCTGGTGGTTCAAGCGCGACGTCTTTCTCAAGCCGGCCAACCTGGCGGTCATCATGCGCTTCGTGGCCACATTCGGCCTGCTGGCGATCGGCGAGGTTCTAGTGATCGTCACAGGTGGCATTGACCTGTCAGTGGGATCGATGACCGCCCTGACAGGCGTGCTGGTGGCCACGCTGATGGTAAATGGCGTGGCGATGATACCCCCGCTGGGCATCGTGCCGTCTATCCTCATCGTACTCGCGTTCGCGGGCCTGGTGGGGCGCTGGCACGGGTTCTGCGTCACCAAACTGAACATCCCGCCTTTCATTATCACCCTGGGCACGTGGCTCATGGCCCGCGGGCTGGCGGCATTCATCACCCGAGGCTACCCCATCGTCTTCCCCTCAGACTTCCCCTTCCTGGTCCTGGGACAGGGCGAGGTGCTCCAGATACCCGTCATGTTTATCGTGCTGGTCCTCGTGGCACTGCTGGCGGCATTTGTCCTCAATGTCACCACTCTGGGACGCCATATCTACGCCGTCGGCGGCGACATCGAGGCAGCGCGAGTGTCGGGCATCAGCGTGGATCGTGTCCGCAGCTTCTGCTACGTCAGCAGTGGCATGATGGCCGGGCTGGTTGGGATCCTGCTGGCCTCGCGTCTGGGCCAGGGGACGCCTACAGTGGGTTCCGCCTACGAACTGTGGGCCATCGCCGCCACGGTCATCGGCGGCACCAGCCTTTTCGGCGGCGAGGGGACTGTGCTGGGTGTCATCCTGGGGGCCGCCATCATGGGGGTCATGATCAACGGGATGGTGCTGGTCAACCTGTCGTCCTACCTACAGGATGTCGTATTGGGCGTCGTCCTGGTGATTGCCGTCACCTACGACATGTGGCGACGCCGACGCCAAGTCTGAGCAAGGGATGCGACTCATGGCCGACCAAAAACCGCGCGTCGAAATGCGGAACATCTGGAAAAGCTTTGGCGCCGTCCAGGCGCTGCAGGGTGTGGCCCTGGAGCTTCACGAGGGCGAAGTGCTGGGCCTTGTAGGCGACAATGCCGCCGGAAAGTCCACCCTGATGAAGGTCCTCAGCGGTGCTTACATTCCCGACGAAGGGGAGATCTTCATCAATGGACAGAGGGTGCGCATCACCAATCCAGAGGATTCCCGCATGCTGGGCATCGAGATGGTCTACCAGGACTTCGCCCTGGCCGACAACCTGGACGTGGCAGCCAACGTTTTCCTGGGACGTGAAGCGGTGAGTTGGCATCTCGGCCCAATCCGGGCCATGAACAAGCGCTTCATGGAGCGCGAGGCCCGGCACCTGCTGGACCGCCTCAAGATCGACATCGACTCGGTGCGCCTCAAGGTAGCAAACCTGTCCGGCGGCCAGCGGCAGGCGGTAGCCATCGGCCGGGTGACGGCCTTCGACGCCAGCGTCATCATCATGGACGAGCCGACGGCCGCCCTGAGCGTGGCGGCCATCGACCAAGTGCTGGACCTGGTGCTCGAACTCAAGGCCCAGGGGTGTTCCATCATCGTCATCAGTCACCGCCTGGAGGATATCCACCACGTCAGCGATCGTGTGATGGTGCTGCGCCAGGGGCGCAAGGTGTGCGATTGCCCCGTCACGGGTAATGTTCACGAGTTCCGCGAGCAGGTGGTGGCTTACATGATTGGCGCAAGAGACGATTTCGCTGAACGTTCAGTTGTCTGAACAGGCGAGAAGGAGGTGATGTGGAAAGGGCAAAACGCGGCTAGTCTACAGGAGACGACAGAAAGTAGTCCGTCGGGCCAGGCCTGATGGACAGTGTTTGAGGAGGAAGAATCGTGAAACGCTTGAGCTTGCTCGTACTTGCCATCGTGACCATAGCGATGATGGCTACTGGCTGTGCACCCGCAGCCGAAGAAGAAGCAGCCGGGGTGGCAACCGAAGACATCACGGTGGTAGTCATCGGCAAGTCGGTGCACCCCTACTGGAGCAACGTCGAGAAGGGCGTGGTGGCCGCAGCCGCAGACCTCGGCCTGGATGCGAGTCAGGCCATCTTCTTCGTCCCGCCACAGGAGGACGTGGCGGCCCAGATCCAGACCATGGAAACCTACATCGCGCAGGGCGTGACCGGCATCGCGGTGGCACCGTCTGACCCCGCCGCCCTGGAGCCGGTGATGCAGAAAGCCGCCGAGGCGGGCATCTTCGTCACCACGCTGGACACCCCGCCCGTCGACGATTCCGTCTCGCTGGTCTACATCGGCACCGACAACTACACCGCCGGTCAAGAA
>Ga0180438_10001046_pt1 | contig 50722 bp, 28 predicted proteins | sample SS_ome_12_FD_132455 | JGI IMG/M metagenome (GOLD analysis project Ga0180438, IMG submission 132455) | Hypersaline lake sediment archaeal communities from the Salton Sea, California, USA - SS_3_D_2 metaG | ecosystem: Environmental > Aquatic > Non-marine Saline and Alkaline > Hypersaline >...
GAAGAGCTCGCGGCCAGCCTGGAGAATTCATCCTCAATCCTGATGTTCATCTGTTCTGCTTGTTCTTCCAGAAACGAACCGGTTCCCGCCGAGCAGATCTTATTCATGGTGAAATCATGAATCCGGCCTTCCTGCATATGGATATACTTGGAATCCTGCCCCCCGATTTCAAAGACGGTGTCCGCCTCCGGGAAGTACTTGTACGCACTCATCATTTGAGTGGTGATCTCGTTGTGAATGACATCGGCCTTTAAGAACCTACCGGCCAGATAACGACCGCTGCCGGTCGTTCCGATACCTAGGATTACCAGTCCGCCGCGGCACATTTCGAAAAGCCGCTCGAAGCCCTCGTGCAGGACCTCTAGGGGCCGGCCTCGTGTGGGCAGGTATACACCTGCTCTGACCTCCCCTTTTTCATCCAACACCACCAGGTTGGTGCTGACAGAGCCGACATCCACTCCCACGAAACCCGTCACCTGCTCATCGGGTTCAGGAGAGGGTTCTCGCTCGGAGGCTGCTTCCATACTTCCCAAAGGCTTAAGCCGCATTTGTGCCGTATGAGGGACGCTCGTGAAGAGCGACCGGGCATCATCTTTTTCCGTAAATCGGATCTCCCGGCCGTGTCTTTTCGCCCCCAAGGCGGCTCCCAGGGCACAAATACCGGCAGGATCCTGGGCAAGGCGAAAGTCTTTCCCTTTCAGTTTCAAGACCTCTCGGAAGGCACGGACCAGACCTCCGTTCTTGGCTCCCCCGCCCGCAAACAGAACGGGCGGAACAACCCGCTTCCCTTTAAGGATGGTGCCGACAAAATTACGGGCTACGGCCAAACACAGACCGTAGGCGATCTCTTCCACCGGGGTTCCCTTCTGCTGAAGATGGATCATGTCCGACTTGGCGAACACGCTGCAGCGGCCGGCCACCGGAGCGCCCGATATGGCACATGCCGCCAATCTCGAGAATTCTTCGACGTCGAGCTTCAGCCGGGCGGCCTGCTGCTCGATGAAGGCTCCGGAACCGGCAGCACAGCGCTCATTGAGGACAAAATCCAGGATTCGGATATTGCCGATCTCCTCTGTGTCATGCTCGAGGTGGAGCCAGCGGGTGGATTGACCTCCCACCTCGATGATCGACTGAGCCCGGTTTTCCGTCATCGAGACCCCGACGGCCAGGGCCAATATTTCGTTGCAGGTGAATATTTCATCGGCGCAGGCGATTTGCTCACGACCGCTGCCTGTCAGCCCGATTTTGATTCTCGGATGATTCCCGCCCCCCAGGGCCTTTTCCAGCAAGAGGTACAGGGCTTCCGCTGCACATCCTCGGCTCCTGGTCTCCCAACTCCCCTTAATCCTCTCCGCTTCATCGAGAAGAACCGCTCTCGCGTTTACGGATCCGATATCGATGCCGAGGAGCTTGCACACATGCTGATTTTCTAGTTATTGGGCGAATAAAGCAAGGAATATAAGGGCTATTTTTCTCGCTTCCCACCATCATCAGAGCTTATGAGAGGAAATAAGGGTCACTTTATGCAATATATGCCCTTGGTCCCGGCTTCATAAACTCGGCCTCCGCTATCCATAACCGGGCGGCAGGTAATGGGCTCCTCCATGAAGACCTTGCTCAGCTCTTCCCCTTCCTCCGATATCTGTACGAGCATGTGCCCTGCCGCTGCCAAGAGGGAACCATCCTCGAGTAGGGTGATCAATTGCTTTCCCGGATCAACCGGCAGAGGGAACGACCACTTCCGTTCACCGTCCTTGATGCGCCAAATCTCCCGCCCGATCGTGATACAGACATCGCCGTTGGGGAAGCTGGCCGGCGGCTGAGACAGCTCGGCCGGCTTTCCCAAGTCAAACGTCCACTTTTGTTCCTGTCCGGGACTCAGGCAGAGCAGGAGCATGTGCTCCGGCTGCTCCTCCGTTTCCGGTATCAAGTCAATGACGAGAAGATTGCCCTGGTGGTCATAGGAGCAGGCGAGCACTTCATTCAATTCGACTTCCCGGACCGGGATTTCCCGTTCCTCGCCCTCGTCGGATTCCCTGAACGCCGGCAGATCGAAAAGGACCAGGCGGTCGGATCCTGCCATGCAGGCGCGCCTGTTGTCCGGGCTGAATAATGCGGTGAGCATGATGCCTTCCCGCTGAACGATCCAGGCGATCTCGTTGCTGTACCGGCTGAGGCTTACGAACTCGAATTGCGGTCCGAACTCTTCTTCACCCGGGTCGGTGGCGGGGTCCGGAGGGAGTTGGTAGCTGTAGAGAAATTCATCTTTAAGGCGGCGCAACAGAAACAGGTGTCCGGTGTCGTCTAATAACGGGAGCGATTGTCGTGGACCCAATTCCTGATCGAAGCCCAGCATACGCAGATATCCCGCAGGGTTAACATTGACAAATCCATCGGCTTTGGTTTCGAAAGAACAGTTCATCAAGTATTCTTGCGTCCAGATCATCTCCCCACTTTTACGTTGGAGGAGCACGATGTGGGTTCCGTACCATACGGCCAGGTATGTATCGACGAGGCTGATGTGTACAGCCGGTACCGGTTCCTCAACCAACGGCGTTGGTTTTTTCCAGATAATCCGGTCGCCCAGGCTGCCCGCAACCGGGAGGTAGGAGCGGCTCTGTTGGTCGCCCCACTGCCGAGCATTTAAAATTTTCACTTCCGCCATGGTTTGCTCCTTCTCGAGCGGTAGACCAAAGGCCAACAGAGCCGCCATTATGGCTGCTGCAATCTGCCAATTGATCATCGTATCTGAATCATGAAACCCACATCAATAATGATTGACACATCTATTCATGTTACATCCCTATACAAAATCGATTCCCATGCGCTAAGGAGGACTTCCGAAGCTTTGGAGCGTAAAGGTGCCGGGCAGCCGGCTGTCGACCCACGGTTTTAAAAAACTTAGCGCCTGCGCACTGGTCTGACCTGTGCTGCGATTAAAAAAGTAATTCACGAGATCCGGTGCGCTAATCATCCGGCTGACTCTCAACTCCGAACTCGGGCTGCCGGTCGGGCTGCCGGTCTCTATCGTCGTCCCCGTGCCGCGTGTCAACTCGACATCATAATGCTTGTCCCCTTCGGTATCGCGATCTTCGGAGGAGTAGAACCCATGGACAAAGTTGACAAAGATGTTCCGTATGTCGCCGGTGCCGCCGGACAGCCGGAAGTGTCCGTTCCAATCCAGGTAGGCTTGTTCGATTCCATTGATTCGCGTTTGTCTGTTGGCGTTGGTCCAAGTGCCGCTCCAAGTTATATTCATAAGCACCCGAACAACCAACACCGCATGGTACTGAATCGCACCCTGGCCGGAATGGAAGAAGCGCGTCGATGACTCGTCCTGTCCGACGTCATAAAGCGCCAGGCTGACCCTCCGGAGCGGGCTCGCGGTCAGTTGCTGTAGCGGGGATGAAAATAGGGCGTTTTCCCAGTTGGCAGGCACCGAGGGAGTTCCTCCCGTAATCCTTCGTGTGTACGTCAGATTCCATGTACCGCGGCGGAGCCGTCCAACGAAATCGCGGTTTGTAAGCAGCCCATTCAAAGGGGATCCCGCACTATTGCTCTCGCTGTTTATCATATGCAAGGTATACCATAGGTTCCGCAGCCTCGGGATGCGATTCTGCTGCATCATCGAGCCCCGCGATCCACGTGTTCCTGGAATTTCGTAGGGAATATGATGCTGTCTGAAATTGGCGCGGCCCCTGGCGGTATTGGCGGAATGAGGCTTGTATTTCCGCCTGATATACTCGTCTGGATAGCCGGTGCCGTGTCCCAACTCATGGGCCATGGTGTGGGGCCTCCAATTGACTCCGTGTTCATTTACGGCCCATCCCCCATACGTGTTGCATTGTCGATAGGCCGACCTGTTCAGCTTGAGCAAAGAATAGGGTCGGTCGGCTCCTCCGCGACATGCTCTGTGCCAAGCCGGCCCCCAATCTGGTTTGCCCGGCTTGTTGCGACATATCATCGCCAGGAATTTCGGCCTGCCTCCCAGGGCGTTTCGTTCAGCCGCCCGCACCTCCGCGTGTGCCATAAGGACTTCGAAGTTATCCGTGGCATTCTTTGACGGCCAGTTGTCGAAATTGCAGTTGACCCAGCCTCCCGCAGGCGTGGTGGGGGAAAAATGCTCCCTCTCATCAAAAAAAACAAAAGGGCGGATTATGAACGTCTGATCGGTCGGATTGCGTTCTTCCATGTAGTATTGCTTGCGGTTCCATACGGTCATGGCACGGTAGCATCCCTCGTCTATGAAATTTTGGACGTCAGCCGCCGAGGGAATCGGATTCCACTTGGTTGGATCCCGTGTGTCGGCCATGAAGTTCATGGAGGCGTAGGCGATGGTGTAAGATACCGGGTGCTGGTCGTCAAAATGTAGATTGTGAAAGTAGTGAAGGTCAAAGTCTCCGGTCGCGCCGAATTCATGGTGGCTGCGCTTCATCGGCCATCTGACATGATGGTCCGCATCATCACGCACCGCCGCCCGGGCCCCGACGACAAAACCTTGTGCGGCCCAGTTGGCCAGTTCCCCCGTGCGCTTGGTGCCGACGGTATAGAAGCCGTCGCGGAAAAATACGATTTTTACATCGGGTGCGTCTACGATAATTAGATTCGCGTGCGATCTTGTAAAGCCGGGACGTCGGTCTTCGGGAAACGGAATCCGGGCCGTGTTGCGTGCAGCTCCGGTCTGGTGAAGCTCCAGAAAACCGTTGGCAGTTTCGGCCAGTAACAGTTTTACCCGCGACCGGTTGCTTAAGTTCTGTTCATTAGCAGTCGGTCTATTATGGTGGTCGGCGTCTCTAATATCTTGGGTCCCGGTGGCCGTGTCCAGAAGTACTATATCGTCCAGCGAAAAGACCAGAGGCGTCTCATAAGTCGTGTTGTTCGGGCCGTAAGGCTTGAGCCGGCGATCCGTCCCCATGACTGATTCGAACCAGTTCCCGGGGGTGAACGCCGCCCCGTCTCCCCGGGTCCAGTAGTTGCGCGACGACCATTTGGCCGGCAGATCGTAGTATTTGTGCCGGTCCTGAGGCGGCAGCGCATCGATTTGGGCCGGGGTCATGGTGACGATACGTGGCTCGGAGGAAGCATCGGGAGTATGGATCCATCGGTTCTCGGTCTCGAACTCGAAGTACAGGCTGGTCCGGCTGGGATTGTCATTCACCTTTATGCAGTAGACACCTCGGGAAAACTGCGCCCTGGTCGGGACCGGATTATCCCCCTGCTCATAAGCCTGGAACTCCAGTCCCTCGGGAACGAATTCCCGCCGTCCGAGGATCTTGTTGTAGTAGGCGAACTTCACATGATACGCTATGCAGGTCAGGTCATCGGGATGGATGTAGACGGGCCGATAGTGGCATCCGTTGAACAGGGGACATTCCTCCCGGGTGTGCGTCCTGTTCCTTTCCGTGGGGCAGGCCAGCACCGGTTCGTCGAGATTGGGGACTTCATGCTCATCGAAAAAAAGGATCTCCACCCTCCGGTTGAGCTGTGAACGGTAGTTGCTGCGCTCGGCATCGTCGACCGGAAACGATTCGCCGCACCCTACATAAACATTCACTTCATCCACGAAGCGAAGCCTGTTTGCCCGCAGTGAATCCAGTGATTCCCCGCAGTTGCGGATTCTGTGCTCCAGTTCCTCCTGATAGAGATCATAGACCGCGGCCCAGGCGTTTTCCGGCCACTTGTGTCTCGGACCGTAGACGTTCGCATTGACCTGAAGGTGCATGTTGGGCGGGAGGGGCGCACGATAGCCTTCGGGCGGATCCTCGCCCGGAGCCGGCGCGTCTTCCGGCGGGGATGCGTAGTTGCTGTTGTAGTGATCGACAAACTGACGCGTCGCCTCTCTCGTATCCGGGCCCCAGTCATCGTCTATACCGAGAGGATCGCAGGGCCAGAGCCAGCGCGGATTTTCGCTGATCCAGGTCATAATCTGCTGGTAATCCTCGACCTTATGCCGCGCGGCCGACACCCGGGCCCACTGTTCCCGGTCTCCTAACAGCAGGAACAGCACATTTTCGGCTCTCTGATCGGACAGCTCGAAATTCATTTGGATGCCGCCTGAAGTGTCGGTATGGCCGGCGATCAGTATGCGTTTATGCGGGTCGAATTCAAACTGGCGCATGGCGATGCCCAGGACATCGATTCCCGTCACGACATCCTGTCGATCTTGAATGGCCACATCTTCGGTATCGGTGGCGTCGTCCTCGGTGCCGTCTTCGGAGGACTCGCCTTCCGGGCGGGCCGGCATCATCACCGCGCTGTCCAGATGAAAGAGGACGTCTTCCACTTCCAGCAGATGAACATGAATGTACCGGAGAACATAATCGAATCGATGGCCGGTTAATGCCTGCAGGCCTCGAACCAGCTGACGAAAGATCCTTTCCTGTTCAACTGTTGACATCGGAGATCACTTCAGTGATGCATCAAGGGTCCTCGGCTGCCAATCTTCGGAATCTGACTGTTTTTATTGCATAACAGAAAACGAGCCCTTGCCATGCAGGCGAATATGAACGCGTAGTGTTTAGATCGAACATATGGCCTCAAATGCCCTGATTGGCTGTGATTGGTGCAACGTAACTGCATTTTATCAGCCTCAAATTGTCGGTGTCAACCATATATGACGGACAATTAGAGTCCCTTTGAGCGATGACGCTCAGGGACATCGTCTGATCATTCCCAATCCAGACTGCGCCTGCCCTCGGGGGCTGTGTTATACTGATCGATCAGAAAACGAGAGAACTCTTATTTTGGCCAGGCGCTTGTGATATACTCAATCGAAACATGCCTGAAGGAGGGCATCATGCCGAACTTGGATCGCCGGAAATTTCTTAAGCTCTGTTTGGCCGGGGGGGCGGCCGCATCTCTCTCATCCTCTCTCTTTCTAACTTCCTGCGGAAGGGCTCCAAGACTGCCTAACATCGTTTTTATCCTAGCCGATGACCTCGGCTACGGAGATGTCGGATGCTACAATCCGGAATCGCGAATCCCCACGCCCCATATGGACCAGCTCGCCGGGGAAGGGATGCGCTTTGCCGATGCCCACAGCCCGGCGACGGTGTGTACGCCCACCCGTTACAGTCTGCTCACCGGGCGCATGGCCTTCCGAGCCGGCATGGGAGGCGTTTTTACCGGCGCCGGCGGGCCCAGCTTGATAGAAGATGAACGCCTGACACTCCCCCAGATGCTGCGTGAGCAGGGATACGCCACCGCCTGTTTCGGTAAATGGCATGTGGGTATGACGTTTTTCGACCGGGACGGCCAGCCTATCAACGAAAACGGACTGGATGCCGTAAAGAGAATAGACTATTCACGCCCGATTGAGGGCGCTCCCATCCAGCGCGGCTTCGATCAATTCTTCGGGACCGCATGTTGCCCCACCACCGACTGGCTCTATGCCTACATCGACGGTGACCGCATCCCTGTCCCCCCCACGGGCATCCTGGACCGAGGACCGCTGCCCAAGCACCCCTACTCCCGGGACAATCGGCCCGGCATGATAGCTCCTGATTTCGATCTGGAGGAAGTGGATCTGGTCTTTCTGGAAAAAAGTATAAAGTTCCTCGAACAACACGTCGAGGATAATCCTGACCGGCCGTTTTTTCTCTTCCACTCGACCCAGGCCGTCCATCTCCCCTCTTTCCCCGCCGATCGATTCAAGGGGAAAACCGATTCCGGGCCGCATGGAGACTTCATCTTCGAACTGGATTACATTATCGGGGAATTGATGAAGACGCTGGATCGATTGGGAGTCGCTGAAGACACGCTGTTCATGTTCGCAAGCGATAACGGGCCGGAGACTCTAACCACCGTTCATATGCGTACCGATCACGATCATGACCCGGCCCGACCCTGGCGGGGCATGAAAAGAGATCAATGGGAAGGGGGCCATCGCGTGCCGTTTATCGTGCGTTGGCCGGGAATGATCCAGGCAGGCAGCAGCTCGGATCAGATGACGAGCCTTACCGATGTGATGGCGACCCTGGCGGCGGTGGTCGGGGCCGACCTCCCTCAGAATTCGGCCGAAGACAGCTACAACATCCTCCCCGTGCTGCTGGGAGAACCGGGTGAGGAGCCCGTCCGCAAGTACCTTATCCAACAATCCAACAATGTCCGCAACCTTTCCATCCGCCGCGGGCCGTGGAAGCTTTTGGATCACCAAGGCTCAGGTGGAAACCGGTATGAGGGCAACTCTCGGCTTCAAGCCTACATCATTCCAGACACGGCTCCGGAGGCACCGGGCCAACTGTACAACCTCGATTCCGATCCCGGCGAAACCGTAAATCTTTATCTGCAGCACCCGGAGATCGTTACGGAGCTCAAACAGAAATTGGAGGAATATAAGGCCGCTGGCCGGAGCGCGCCTTCGCGTGAGTGACTAATGGCGCAGCGATAGACTGGGGATCCCATCTATCTGGGGATCCCATCTATAAGGAGTGAGTCGTGAATAAACAAATTCCAATAATCCTGTGGTTGTTATTGATCTCGACCGGAGTGCCGGCCCGTCCCCAGGCGACTGCGCCGGAAGCGCGCATGAAATCCTGGCAGATTCATCAGCGGCTGGAAAGAGAGTCTCCTTTTCGCGACTTGGAATGGCGCGCCGTCGGGCCCCGCTTCTGCGGAGGAAGGATCGAGAGTGTTGCGGTCCATCCGGATGATCCCTTTACCATCTACGTGGGGGTCGGCGCCGGCAACATCTGGAAATCGAGCAACAACGGTGTGACCTGGGAACCCATCTTCGAACACGAATCCACTTTTACCATCGGGGAGGTCGCCATCGCCCCCTCCGATCCCAACATCCTCTATGTGGGTACGGGTGAGGTTTTGATGGCGCGAAGCTCCTACGCCGGGACCGGGGTATTCAAATCCACCGATGCGGGGCGGACCTGGGAAAACGTAGGCCTGCATGACTCCCATCACATCGGACGGGTTCTTATCCATCCCGAGAATCCGAATATCGTCTACATTGCGGCCATCGGGCACAATTTCTCCTACAATCAGGAGAGGGGGCTGTTCAAAACCACGGATGGAGGGAAGACCTGGGACAGAATCTTGTACATCTCGGAAAAGGTCGGCGTAATCGATGTGGAAATGGATCCGGAGGACGACAGCATACTCTATGCCGCGGCCTGGGAGAGGGACCGAAAACCGTGGGGCCATGTCGCCGCCGGCGAGGGAAGCGCCCTCTATCGGTCGAAGGATGCCGGCCGCACTTGGGCCAAACTGGTGAATGGACTCCCGGATGGAGCCCATGTGGGCCGTATCGGCGTCGAGATTGCGCCCTCCCACCCTGAAACCGTGTATGTCCTCCTCGAGAACCGGACCCCCCGGCCCGAGACGGAGGAAAGGACCGAAAGGCGCCGCAGGCCGATGACCGTAGGCGGTGAGGTCTATCGGTCGGATGACAGGGGGGAGACTTGGGAAAAGGTCAATAGGGATTATCTGGGGACATCCATCGGCTATGACTGGAATCTGCTCCGGGTCTCCCCGGACGACGAAAACGAGATCTATGTGGGAGGCAACCGCTTCCTGCTTTCCAAAGACGGCGGGAAGTCCTACACCCAGATCGGGGGCACGGTGGTCCACCTCCTGTCCAAGCCCAAAAGGGAATTCTCTCTCGATCAGCACGCCCTCTGGATCGATCCCAAGAATTCCGACCGCATCATCCTGGGAAACGACCACGGCCTCTACATATCCTATGACCGGACCAGGACGTGGCTTCACGTCAACAACCTCCCGATTACGGAATTTTACGCCATTTCGGTGGACACGGCCCGTCCCTACAACATCTACGGCGGGAACCAGGATAATGCGGCCGTTATGGGGCCGAGCACGCACACACCAGCAGACGGGGAAGACGATCCCTGGAGATACATCTACCTGGACCGCTGGGGCGGCGGCGACGGATTCGTGACCCTGGCCGATCCCACCGAACCCGATATGGTCTATTACTTTTCGGGCCGCTCGGTGTTTCGCAAGAATATGAAGACCGGCGAACAGGGAGACAACATCGCGCCTCAGGCCCGGGAGGACCTGGAGGGATTACGATTCAACTGGATGGTGCCTTTTTTCATCTCGCCCCATGATTCCTCGAGGCTTTACTATGGGGCCAACAAGGTCTTCAGATCGGACGATAAGGGGGAAACCTGGACGTGCATCAGCCCCGACCTGACAACCGACCCCGGACCGGACCGGCAGGGAAACGTCCCCTATGGAACCTTGACGACCCTTTCCGAATCCCCGCTTGAGGCGGGCCTGATGTATGCCGGCTCCGATGACGGAAACATCCAGGTTACCAGAGACGGCGGCGCTAACTGGACGCTGGTCAACTCCGGCCTTCCCGCCAAATGGGTGAGCCGGGTGACCGCTTCGCACTTCGAGCCGGGGACCGTGTACGCCACCTTGACCGGCTACCGGGAAGACGACTTTTCCTCCTATGTCTATCTTTCGACCGATTTCGGGAAAACCTGGGTCTCGATCGCCTCCAACCTCCCGGCGGAGTCCGCCAATGTCATCCAGGAAGACCCGAAGGTCGAGGGCATCCTCTATCTGGGGACTGACCTGGGGATCTACGTCACGCTGGATCGGGGGAAGACGTGGCACTCCTTGTCCAGTCGCCTTCCTACGGCTCCGGTCCACGACTTAGCCGTCCATCCACGGGACGACGAGCTGGTCATCGGGACTCACGGGAGGAGCTGCTTCATCTTGGACGTTGAGCCCATCCGGGAACGCAGGATGGAGTTGATGGAATAAATCCCAGGATCTGAAGCATTCTAGGCTAAACGACCCTTGCCTTTAGACCGTTCAGGAGGCAGAAATCCTTCAACTGTTCGCCGTAGTCTCCATAGAAAAAAAGCTGGTGAAATCCAGGGAAGCTCAGAACATCCTGATGGCTGTCGAACTTCACCTTGACCGATACGACACATCCACCGCTGGGAGGAACCTCCATGTTTCCCAAAACCGAACCCACAGAAATCAGCGCCTCCGATCGGCTTTCCGCTGAAACTCCATCGGCATTCTCGCTCGAGCCGGGCAAAAGATCGAGGCATGTGATCCGCTGCCCCTGCCGCCACAGGGTCCGCGGTACCGCATCCCGGTTGCCGTGGTGATGCATGAGATCGAAGGGCTCAGGGGGCTCCTGAAAACCGTTAAGCCGGGTGGGACACGAACAGTGCGCCCCGATTATGGAGTCGTCCGAGGTGTCGGCTACGGGATCCTGCTGGAATCCCGGCCGGTCGAACAGATAATGCACCATGATTTGCGCGGCAACGGCTCCGTAGTCCGCCTCACAGGCTGCAGGAATGCCTTCATCATTCATCCGGGACCAGGAGATACAGGGAAGGCTCACGGGCTCATCGGCTAAGGCGCCCAGACAATCCATGGTTATGGCATCGGCCCCGGTCTGTTCCAATATGTGTCTTGCCACAAAGAAACTTTTTACGCCGTTAAGGACATCCTGTCGCGTGGCTCCCTTCATCTTCCGGGCCCGGCGGATGAAGTCATCCGCCAGAGCAAGGATCTCTTCGTTTTCCGGGAGGCGGTTGTATTCCTCGATAAAGGTCCTTGCCGGGACGTGGCGCAGCGTAATTCCCAAATCGGCCAGGGCCATGTCATAGTTCTCTTCACCTTTGATGACCGCACATCGGGATCGCCTCAATCTGGCGGATGCGCAGAGGGCCTTCATACCGAAGGCCGCCTGCTCGAAATCGTCGGTGGAATAGACCAAACAGCCCGGTGCCTCGGCCAATCGAATAGTGTTGGTGGTAAAAGATGTGCCCAAGGGAGAGAAAATAACCGATGCGACGTCACTCTCTGCAACGCGGTATGCAGTCGGCCAGGAGTGCTGCTGCCGGTCCAGCGTGACCAGCACCAGCCCGTCGACACCGTCCTCTTCGGCCTCGAGAATCCAGGACTGCGCCTCCTCCAGGCTGTAAATGGGTTCCGACCGCAGCTTAAAATCGGCCTCCAGGCGGCGTGCCGTCCGGGACATCTTTTCCGTGTACATCCGGAGCGCCGCTTCCCCGTCATAGACGGCCCCAGGCCACCACATGCCGTACTCTTCCTTTCTCCTCACGAATGCAGCCCGCAGGCGCGGTGTGTATGTCGATCCCGGCCCGGAAGCGCGCACCGGGCCCAGTTGAGACAAAGGATCTGCTTCGTGTTGTGAACATCCTCTCAAAATAACCGATCCGGCCAGTAATCCGGCCGAATCGCGGATGAACTCCCGCCGGGAACAGGTATTATGACCGTGGTTTTTTAAGGGACACAGTCGCTCGCGCATCCTTTCCTCCTTCCTGCGCGAGATTGTATGTCAATTTAAAGTTGGGGTCAAAAGATTTAGGCTCCGAGTGAATGTCGAATGTCACTCATAGCGCAGGCTCTCCGCCGGATCGGAGGAGGCGGCCTTGAAGACCCAAAACCCGATGGTGCCCATGGAGACAATCATGGTCAAGGCTCCGGTCAACGCAAAAATGCCGGCATCGAAGTGGGTCCGATAGGCATAGCCGTTGAGCCATCTGAGCATGACATAATATCCCAGCGGCCAGGCTATCAGGTTGCTGGCGGCCACCAAAATCAGGTACTCGGTGGTTAAAAGCCGGCAGATTCTCAAGACAGGCGCCCCCAGGATCCTACGGATACCGATCTCTTTAATCCTCCGGCTCATGGTCAAGGCCGTGATCCCGATAAGACCCATGCAGCTTATCAGTATCGCGAAGAAAGAGGCGAAAAGGACGATCCCGTTCCATCTCTTTTCTTCCTCATATTTGGATAGAAATATGTCATCTTCGAACGAATAGTCGAAGGGCTTATTGGGCTGGGCCGTCTTCCATATTTTTTCCAGGCTGCCGATCGCCCGGCCCATATCGGAGGTGTCGACCCGCACCAACAGGTGGCGTGGCCCGTTCCTTCGGTCCATCAAGATGAGGGTCGGCTTTATTTCTTGTTTCAAGTTCCAGAAATGGATGTCCTCCACGACGCCCACGATCTTGGATCCGACGTCGAGGAGGGTTCCGACGGGATTTTCGATCTCAAAGGCCTTGACAAAAGACTCGGTGACGATGATGGGTTCGGGATTCGGCCGATTTTGAAGGGGAAAATCGCTTCCTGCGATAAATTTTATTCCCATGGTATCGAAGAAGTTGAAATGGACGGAGGTGAAATTGAAATCGAGGCGTTTATCGTTGTAGGTGATCTTTCCGGATCCGATTTCGGAGCTCAAGGGGAAAACACAGCCGGATATCTCCTTGATGTGGGGGAGACTTTCGGCTTCGGTGCGGAAAATCGTAAAGATCTGGTGGTTGAGTTCGTAGTCCCGTTCGAACGTATTGATGACCACCACCCCTTCCCGATTGTATCCCAGGTCCTTGGTGAGGATGTATTTCAGTTGCCTGGAAAGAACAAATGTCGCCATGATCAGGAATACGGTCACGGAAAATTGAACCATGACCAGCAATCGGGTCATGAATGTATTCCCTCCCAGACTGAGGCTTCCGCGGAAGAATGTCGCGGGTTGAATCCGGGAAAGAACCGTTCCGGGATAAATACCGGCCAGTATCCCGAGCGCCAGCGCAAAGGCGGCGAAGAGGACCAGGTTGGAGAAGGTCAGGACATCCGACTCCTGGATGTTTTTGCCGGCGAGGCGGTTGAAAAGCGGCAGCAGTAGGATGGCGGCAATCAGCCCCAAACCCATGGCGGACACCACGACTAGAGCGGATTCGCTCCAAAACTGCCGGATCAGGTTTTTCCTATTTGCGCCCAGTATCTTCCGCATGCCGATTTCGACCGTCCTCGTCGAGGCGCGGCCGATGGAAAGGTTGGTAAAGTTGACGCAGGCGATGAACAGGATCAGGAACCCGATTCCTCCCAGAATATAGGACTTGGATACCTGGCTTTCTCTCGGCCCCTCGATCCCCTGCGAGTGCAAATGGATGTCCTTGAGGCTTTGGAGCCAAAACGTGATGGTGGGGCCATCTTCATTCCATGAGCCGCGGCTTTTTCGATCTTCGATGAGCGGACCGAGCTGTTGCTCGAAAAAATCCGGCAGCCCGGCCTCGATAATTCGGGGCGAGATCCCCTGTTTCAGTTGAATGAATGTATAGGCCAGGGTCCAGGCATTCCGGTTGTCCCATTCCGGGGGGCCGTAGATCTTGATCAGCTCGTTGAAATTCATCAGCATCTTGAATTGTATAAAAGAATTCGAGGGAGCGTCTGCGGCCACTCCGGATACGACGAAATCCTTCTGCACCTGGCCGATGGTGATGGTCATGGTCTTTCCGATGGGGTGCTCGCGACCGAAATATTTCCCGGCCAGGCTTTCGGTGAGGACGACGGCACTCTCCGATTCCAGGGCCGTGAAAGCTTCCCCCTGAATCATGCCGAACGAGAACATACGGAAAAAATCCGGATCGACAAAATCGCACTGTTCCGAAAACAGCCTGTCCTTATACCGGGTAACGACGTCGCGGCGGGTGATGCGCACGGAATATTCTATTCCGGGGAACCGGTCTTTGAGGGCGGGCCCCAGGTTCGGCTCGATGCGCCGCCTTTGATTGTCGAAGTGATGGTCGGCCTTTATGACAGAATAGATCGAATCGCGGTTTTTATGGAAACGATCGAATGAGACTTCATCCTTGATAAACAGGAAAATCCACAGGCAAACCATGAGCGCCAGGGATAATCCCAGGATGTTGATAAGCGAAAATACCTTTTGTCTCTTCATACTCCTGACGGTGATCGTCAGATAGTTTCTTAACATCATGGTATTCCTGGCCGCGGAATCTTTGATGATTCTGGGAAGAGAACGCAAGCAATGCCTCCAATACCACCTGTCTGCCGCGCCCCGGCCCTTGGTTTGGGCTATCTCTAGATACTCTTCATCGAAATCACCCAGCACAAAGAGTTTCATGTCCCGGCGGATGAAGATTTTGAGGATAGTGTAGAGTATGGCCGGGGGGCTGGGTTCTCTGGGGGTGGATTTAGAGAGTTTTGATATCTTGGACTTGGATTGCGGTGGTTTGGTCTGAGACGGTTTGGTTTGGGATGGTTCGGTCACGGTTCAATGACCTCAAACGCCTGAGACGGTATTTTCTTCCAAATGAGATTATAGGCCTTACGGGATGCGTTCAAGGCCTGCATGCCGTCATCTGTGACCTTGTAATAGATTTTGGGCTTTCCCCTCCTCCGCTCCCCTGACTCGTCGATGGATTTGGAGACGTAGCTTTTTCTGTCCAGTTGATTCAAGACGCTGTAGAGATTTCCGATGGTGAATTCCTTCTTGAAGACCTTTCGGATGTGCTTACGGATATTGTATCCGTAGGCATGGTCATCCAGCTGCCAGATCGCGATCAAAACTGTCTCCTCGATCTTTGTCAGCTCTTCCATGGCATCTCCTATTCTTCATACTCTGATATTCAGTATATATTATTATACGGAAATTCAGAATAAAAAGTTTAGAAATTTTCTTATTTAGCCAGAAAATGATTTGGAGGCATCGCTCAGGTCTTATTTTGCAAGAGCGGATCTTTATGAAAATGCTTGCAGAGGAAAATAAAGATAAAACCGGCAAGGGAGGGACACGTCCCTCCCCTTCCGTTGCAAAATTCGTCAGCTCTTAGAACGTGACGCGCAGAGAGAATTTTATGATGCGCACCCCTTGGGTTCCTGTGATTCGTCCGTAATTGTAGTCGGGAGTGTACGTCCCGTCGCTCGAGCCTTCATCAACGGGTCTCCAGGTGCCACCCGGGTTTTGGCCGGAATAAAGATAACGGTTGCCCAGAAGGTTGTAAATATCCACAAACGCGCCCACGCGTCCGAAATCGAAGCGGAATTCCTTTTCCAGCCTGAAGTCGATATTATCCGTGCTCTGATTCCGCCGGGTTCCGCTCTCCTCCAGGAGGACTCCTTCGCTCAACCCCGGGTAGACATTATTGGCGGCAACCCAGGAAGTAGGTGGAGAAATGGTAACGCTTCTCGCAAAGGGCGTTCCACTGGAGTGGATATAGAAGAAGGAAGTGATAATCCCATAGGGGAGTTCGAAAGCCCCATAGAGCTTTATCTGCAGCGGGCGATCATATCCGTCTCGTCCGAAACCGAACACAAAATCGTTGGGATCGCTGGGCGTTATCCTTTTATGCTGCGAAAGGACCACCGATCCACCCAAGGACCAGCCGCTGCTCTGCCGCTTATCAAAAGACAGCTCCACCCCGTGGTACTTCTGCTTGGCGTCCGGGTTATTGGTCGACCGGGTGAAGTAACTGGCTTGAGGTGAATCATTACTCCGAAAATAGACGGTGACGTTTTGGGCCGGATATTCTCCGTAGGCGGGGACGGTTGTGGAGAAAGGAACATACCAGCCGGCCGCCGCCGTATCCAGGGAATGCCAATATCGACCTGTAGCGCGGTCATAGCGAAGCGTGCTGTGAGCGCCGGTTCCATATTTGTAGAGGTACTGCATCTTGACCGAGAAATTCGTGAAAAGCTCATGGTCGATGGAGGCCACAAATTCATCATAGACCGGAGCGGTCTTGTCAGGATCTACTCGAGCAACCAGATAATCAGGATCCGGGACCGTAAACTGGCCGAAACCGTACCGCGGCGCATAGCTGTCGATTCCGGGCGAGTCGGGCTGGCCGTTGTTGTTATCATCCCACCAGTTGATGTAGTAGTTGGCCAGAACCGCCGGTGACACTTCGGAAAATCTCCATACCGGAACCTGCTCGGCATAGCGGGAGTAGGCCACCTTCAGGGCGGTCTTGCCGTTGCCGAAGAGGTCGTATGAGAGGCCGATACGGGGAGACAATATACTGAATACCATGACATCCTTGATCGGACTCATCTGCAGCGGGCCGAAGGGATTGAAGCCGAGCTGCGATTCAAAACTCTGTCCGATCTCGAAGGCCAAACCCGTGGTCCCGGTCGATTCGGCGTTCCCCATATAGCCGTTATATGCGTCTAGCCTGAGTCCGACGTTTATGGTCAACCGGTTCTGGAGGGTTAAAGCATCCTGGACATAGAATCCCCAGCGCTTTACGATCAGGTCCTTCGCGCTGTCCCCTGGTTCGGAACCGCAGTTGACAAACCGCAGACGGCCGTCCCCATTGGCGGGATGCGGGCCGTCAAGGCCGTAATACTCCCGGTAATAATAGGGGTTTCCGTTGTAATAGTACCAGGTCAGGGGGTTGGTCCGCTCATAGCCGTAGCCATCCATCCCCCAGACATACTCCACGCCGGCCGCTAATTCATGGTCTCCGCCCAGGGTATTGTCCATGAAATGCGTGATCTTGGCGGAGACCTGACGGGTCTGGCGCTTGATCTTACTCTGCCAGGTGGGAATGCCGTTCCAGGTATAGCCGGTATAACTGTCGCTGAACGCTCCGTTGGCATCGAAATCCGGATCGGAGGTGATGGGATACCAGCGGTTGACATATCCGGCCCGGACATCCACGAAGGTGTCGCTTCCGACCAGCCAAGTCAGATTACCGGTGGTGGCCACGCGCGTGTTCCCGATTAATGTGAACCGGGAATCGTAGGTTCGTTTGTCATGCCAGTAGTTGTACACATCCCGGTCCAGGTACTCACCATGGAACATGGCAAAAAACTTGAGGGATTTTGAAAACTGAGTCGTGACCTTGGCCATACCGCGCCAGGTTTGCTCCGGCAGAGGAAACTGGTCATATTGTTTCCCCAATATGGTGGTGGGGATGAAGTTGCCATTGCTCTCTTTCTTGAGCAGGCCGAGATCGGTAAAAAACCAGATTTTGTCCTTGATGATCGGACCGCCGATGGTGGCGGAGGCATCCCAATCAAAGATTGGCGAAGAGACCTTGCCCATGCCCAGCGCTGTTAGCTGTTCATTCGGGAACAGTGACAGTGACAGGTCTTCGTTGGTGTAATAGAACTGGGCGCTTCCGTGGAACTCATTTCCTCCGGACCTCGTGACGACATTGACATAGGCGCCCCCCGTGTTGCCGACCTGGGCCGGCAGCCCTCCGGTCACAATTTCGACCTCCTCCATGGCGTCAAAATGGGGATAAACCAGCGGGCCGCCGTGAGTGGGGCTGTTGGCGTTCGCCCCATCCATCTCATAGGTGACGGTGGTGTCGGTGGCGCCGTGTATGCTGCCGCTGTAGGTGTCGATGGACCCGGATGCTCCCGGAACGGTCTTGAAAATGTCGATAAAATTCCGGTTTAAGGGGAGCCTCTCCATGACCTCGGTGGTCACGATGTTACTGATCTTGGATGATTGCACATCGACCGTTGGAGAAGTGGCCGTAACCTCCACTTCCTCCGTCAGCGTCTCCGGCCGAACCGTGAAGTTTACGGTGACGACCATGCCTACCCGAACGGTTATGTCCTGGGCGGTGCTTGTTCTGAATCCTGTGAGTTCGGCGGTCACCGTGAAAACCCCGGGGGGGATGTCGACCAGCCGGAATGATCCGTCAGCGTCCGTAGTGTCGGTGCGGATTCCCATGAGCTTGGGTCCAGAGGCGGTGACCGTCGCTCCGGGAAGCGGGGCTCCTTCGTTGTCGGCCACGGTCCCTCGGATAACTCCGGTCTGCCGCGCAACCTGGGCACTGAGTGTGCCCGCCAGGAAAATCAATAAAAATGAAATTAGTATGATGTACTTCCTCTGCATACTTGCCTCCTTCATTATTTTCTAACACCCCTATTTTCAGGTCATCTATCTATTGAGTTATTTTTTTATGTATCACCTCCTGTTTGTGGATTTGCTGATTAAAGATTCATCTTAGAAAAAGAAGCTATTATCTTCCTAAATCATGGAAGATTTTTGCACATCTCCCCTTCAAACTCCCGGTAACGTTCACGATAGCAATATAAGCATGAGTGATAGCTCTGTCAAGGTATATTGATTATTACATAAATAAAGATCCATCCTTCTAGCTTAACTGCCTAAATAATTCCCATCAAGCTGTTATATTTCAAGCGTTTCGGAAACCGGCATTCTGTCAGCACTTTCCTATGACGGATGCCCGCCCAATTTGCACTTATTCCTCTTCTTTCCTTGTTTTTGCCATTCGCTCCCGGACGATGCGCGCGAATTTATCGCGGAGGCGGGTCTGGATGTTCTCGAGAGGGATGACCTTCCCATTGATCAGGACGGTCAGGATACGCGATTTCAGCTGGATGGGGCTGCCGCTCCATATGACGATGTTGGCCGCCTTCCCTTCTTCCAGGGATCCCATCTGATCATCGACGCCCAAAATCTTGGCCGGGTTTATGGTCAGCGCTCGGATCGCCGCTTCTTCGGAGAGCCCGTGAGCCACGGATAGCGCCGCCGGGACCGGGAGGTTGCGCGGGGAATTGCGGCCGTCGGGGCGTCCTACGATTTTCTCGAAAGCGAACAGGATGCCTTTATCGGCAAGAACGGCCGCCGTGCGAAAGTTCATATCATAGGGATGTTCGGGTCCGGTTCCCGTCGTCGCTCCCGCCCAGATGACAGGGATATTATGCTGCGCCAATCGATCTGCATGCTTGAGGATTCCCGCCCGGGCGAAAATGATTCCCCGCAGGTTGTATTCTTCAGTCAGGGTGAGGGCGTTGTTGATCGTCACCTCATCCCGGGTGTAGAACAGCGCCGGAACCTCCCGGTTCAGAACCGGGATCAAGGCTTCCAGCTCAAGGTCGCGCCGGAACGGATCGTTTCGATCCCCCGAAGTTCCAGTGGGCGGCACGGTTTCCATTCTTGCTTTTCTCTCCATGTAGCGCTTGGCCTGATTGAATTTTTCCCTGATCAGGGCCAAGACACCGGGAAGCGTTTTGGGGTATTTGTCGTCCGACCGCGCTCCCATGTTGAAGATCAAGGCGGCATCCCGGCGGACGATCATGTCCGCGGCCAGCGTCCCGTCGAGATTGATGACGACGGCCTTGCCGTTGATGACGTTTCTGGTCCCGCTGATCGTAAGCGCCGTCGTCACTCCGCCGACTCTTGCGACTTCGATGCAGTCGTCCTCGGGATTGAGGGCATCGAAGGGGTCCATCTGGGGCGTGACCGGTCCGATCTCATCCGTGTCGTCTCCGGCCCCGGGATGTCTTGTCAATCCGATGGGAGTAAAAGTGGAGATCATGCCGGGCATGACCCAGCCCCCTCGGGCATCGACCACTACGGCCCCGGCCGGGGATGGAATTTCCGGAGCTATCGAGATAATTTTTCCTCTTTCGATCAAAAGGCAACCATGGGGAATGACCGGGCCCGTCACGGGAACGATTTTACCGTTCCGGATGAGTACGGTATCCTCGGTTATACCGAAAAGAGGTTGCAGGCTCAATATGACCAATACCATCGTCGCTGTCGTTCGTTGGATCATCTCCGGCCCCCTTTCGTTTCTGAACCGTGTGTGTCATAATCGAAATAAACGACGCCTTCTATGATGGTCTTGAGACACTTGGAGGTGGAGTCCAGCGGGTGCTTATCGAACACCGCCACATCTCCGTCCTTGCCGACCTCGAGGCTTCCCACCCGGTCATCGATCTCTAAAGCCCTGGCCGGGTTGATGGTGATCATCTTGAGTACCTCGTCTTCGGCGATATCGTTGTACTTGAGGACCTTGGCTGCGATGAGGTTCAGATAACGGCACTCGTCGGGATTGTCTGAATTGAGCACGACGTTCGTTCCGGCATCGAACATGATCTTGATGCCGTAGGGGCAGGCGTCGTACAGCTCGTCCTTGAAACCCCACCAGTCGGCCCAGCCTCCGTAAGAAATTCCGGCGTCGGCCATGATATCGGCGACCTTGTATCCATCCACGCAGTGGCTGATCTGCTTGAGGTCGATGCCGCGATCTTTACAGAATTCGATGATCCAAACGATCTCTTCCGCCCGATAGGCGTGACAGTCGACGCTGAGCTTTTTTTCCAGCACCATTTTCAGCGTTTCGAGCCCGAGGTCTTCCTCCGGCGGCACGGCGTTTGTCTTCCCAGCTTCGATACCGGCGGCGTATCGATCCCAGCGTTCCTTATACTCTCTGGCTTTGGTGAACTCTTCCTTGAGGATGGATGCGATTCCCATCCTGGTCGAAGGCCGGCGGCCCCGGCTGCCGTAGGAGCGCTTGGGATTTTCCCCGAGGGCTATCTTGAGCTGATGACGGGCGCCCGGGATGACCATCTCCTTTACGGAAGTGCTGTATTTGAGTTTGAGGGTGACATTGACGCCGCCGATGACGTTGGCGCTTCCGTGCATGGCCTTAATGGTGGTCACTCCGCCGGCTAGAGTATTGAGTATCGCATCGGAGTCCGGATCGAACGCGTCCTTCATCCAGACCTGAGGGGTGACGGGATCGCTGGATTCATTGACGTCCTCGAGGGCGATGTGTGAATGACTGTCGATGATGCCCGGCATCACATACCTGCCGGTCGTATCGATAACCTCGATTCCGCCGGGGAGCGCAATCCCTCGACCGACGGCCGTAATCTTCCCGTTTTGGATGACGACCATTCCGTCGGACAAGAGGCCGCCGGTGATGGTCAGGACCGTTCCTCCTTTGAGGACCATGTCCTGAGCATGGCCGCCGATCGTAACCAGAACGAAAACGGCTAAAAGACAGATGAGGTTTTTTTTCATGGGTGCCTCCTTGTTTTCTAAGCCTAGCGGATCATTTGAAAAGCCGCGGTGCAAAATCATTAAGGTCATAGCGCCATGCCTGCCACTCGTGAGCGAAGGGGGAATCGAAAAAGACGCTTTTGATCCCGGCCCGGCTGAGCTCCTCATGGGCCGCCCGGCTTGCTTTATGGAACCTCTCTTCACGGACCCCGGCCCCGAACCAAAGCAGCCGGACCTGTTTATTGAAGGCCGCCGGATCGTTGAAAATCCCACCGAAGGCCGTCTTTTGATCAAAGTTGGACAGGACGCCGCTGAATGAACCGATATAGGCGAATTTGTCCAGATTGCCGAGTCCGATCTGGAGCGCCTGGCCGGCTCCCATCGACAGCCCGGCGATGGCCCGGTGGTCACGGTCCGGAACCGTCCGGAAGGAGGAGTCGATCATCGGCACCAGGTCGTTCATAACGACGTCTTTGAAGGCTTCGTTACCGCGCGGCCCCGAGCCGCGCGGCCTCTCCGTGAGAATGCCCGCCACGCGCAATGCAGGAGGCGGCGATCCCGGTTCTCTGGCGACCATTCCATTCTCCATAACGATGATCATCTGCTCGGCTTGACCGGCCGCGATCAGGTTGTCCAGGATGAAGTTCGCCCGTCCCTGCTTGGTCCAGCTGGTTTCGTCTTCGCCCGCCCCGTGTTGAAGATAGAGCACCGGATAACGGGCCTTGAGATTCTGCTCGTAATCAGGGGGCAGATAGACAAAAGCGCGCCGCCACAGGCCCGTGGTCTTGGACAAATACCACCGTATGCGCACCTCACCGTGCGGAACTTCCTTTATGGCATAGAATTCGCCATTCCTGTCCGGCACCTCCACCGCACTGCATTCCAGACCGTAGCCGGGGACGGTGCGGCTTCCCGGATCATTGCCGGCAAATCCGTCCACCACCACAAAATAGTTGTGCAGCCCCGGCTGGGCCGGAGGAATGGTAACCGTCCAAAAGCCGTTCTCGCCGCGGATCATATCGTAGGGCCCCTCGCCGAGGCCGTTCGAGACTCTGGGAGCGGGGAGTAATTGCACCTTACTTGCGTCAGGAGCGCTGACGCGAAACGTAACCCGCAGGTCCGAATGGATCCGGGGATATTCGGCATTGGGAACATTGGATGTCGCGGGCTTTGAGTCGTCCTGAGTCTGTGCCGAGCCCAATGCGCAACACAAAAGCAGAAAGGAGAACACCATGAAAGATCGCATTATTCTCATTTTTTTCCTCTCCTCTGTTTTTCCGTGTGTGAGGCTCACCCATTCGGGATCGTCAATAGGTCACCTCCAGCTTGACCGATCCCGAAACAGACGGCCCTAAGGTCACGACATCCTGGGCCGGATCGAAATCGTTCCATGGCCGCCCGTTGAGCCGGACGGCCTTCATCTTCCTGTTCCCAGGGACCCGAATCCTGATCTTCACCGTCGCCCCTGTCGGACCGGCGGGAAGGTCGACAGTACCGGTAACTTTACCCTTCCCGATTTCAGAAACGAACTCAAAGCCCACGGTCCCGAAACGGGTCGGCGCCCCCTCGACTGAGACCCTCTGGCCGTCAGCCAGCCAACGTTGGGGTATGGCCTTGGACAACCACAGGACCGGCTCATTGGGATCCTCGAATACGAGCATCCATTTCGTAAGAGCGGGTATGGTCAACTGGGAGCACGTGCAGTAGGGGGCGTAGCGTGACATATCGAGTGCTGCGCTTTCGACGGAGGTCCATGTTCCGCGGGAGTAGCCGTGGGCCATTACGGAATAGTAAGACAGCAGGAATTCTCTGATCCAATCATGATGGAGAATGCCGTATCCGAAGCCATAGAAAAGAAAGCCTCCTCGTCCGGCCAGCCGGCGCGCACCGTCGGATCCGAAGCGCGTGATCGCGCTCGCGTACTCTTTGGTCAGCATTCCGGATTGCATCAACTCGGCGTAGACCCGATGGGCGAAGACTCGTGATCTGTCTCCGGCCACGGCCGGGAGGGCGGGCGGTTCCACATTCGTCCTCATCGATTTCTGCATGCTGGTATAGAGATCTTTCCTCATCTCCTCGGCTTCATCGATCATTCCCTGCCCTGCTTTCACCAGCCCCGTGTTGGAGGTATTTCCTCCTATCTCGATAAAGACCCGGCCGACGTCTATAAAGCCCCGGCTGGCGGCGGCGTTATTGGAAAAAAACGGCAGCATCAAGCTGTACGGATCCACCTTCAAGCAGCTGTCGTGCTCCGACCATCCGGAGATGATCCCGTAGGACGGATCCTCGCTGGAGACCTTCTTGCTTTCCGCCCTCAGGCCGTAAAACATATCCACGATCCCCTGAATCTTTCTAAGGTGTTTGAGGATCAGCTCGGCGTCTTTCGAGTAGTTGTAATACTTGGCGAGGGCTGCCAGCATCAATCCATACTGCCCCGTTTCCGGGCCCCGGGTGTCGATCGAGCCATCGTCCCGGACATATTCCGTGAAGTAGTGGTCGATGTATCCCTTGGCGATATCCAGCAGCCCCCACTCCGAGAAGGTGATCACGCTGCTGTTGAAGACGTCCTGGAATGTGTCCACGTTGCTGTAACCGTAGCCGCCGAAAACATCGATGCCTCCGAGCGGCGGATATCCGTACTTCGGCTGGTTTCCGACGCGCGTGATCATCTCCATGGCCAGCGCATGGCGGCAGAAATCCTGTATCCGCGCCTCCGGCACGTCGATCTTTAAGGTGGGATTCAGGACCTCGTGCCAATCCCGCTGGAGTTTGAGGAGCGCTGTATAGAATTTATTTGCCGGCGGCTCTCCCCGCGGCGGATATGGAAGGTGGTGGTAAAAATGATGGGCTTCCTTGACCTGGGCACCCTCGATGAGCAAAATCCGGAACCAGATCGGCTGCGTCCAGAATCTTGAGGGATCCTCTTCGGCGAAAATCACGACCTCCCACAGCCTGTTTTCCCCCGCCGGGAAGACGAAGCGTGGGACGGGGAGCCAGCCTCCGACGATCCCTTCCCAGACGTCCAGTTTCTCCCTCGCCGCGGCGATCTCAGGGAAAACCTTTCCGACATCCACGTAGATCTCGTCGCTGAAAGCGCCATAATCGAAGGTGGGCTTATCGATCGAATGGCGGGTTCCGACAAACGTGGGAACCCTCAGGGGCGGAAAAAGCGGGGCCACTTGTTCAAAGCTCGGATCTTCAGGTTCGGCCAATATCTCCTCGCCCAGCACATCTCTTCGGCCGCGGCCGCCGATTTCTTCTAAGCTGTGGCCGTTATACAGAGACTCAGGCGGCACGCTGGTCCTTTCCAGGCTTTTGGCCAGGGATAAGGCGATGCCGTCCCTGGATAGGTAAACGATGTCGCCCTTTGTGTCGTCGATGTTCTCGAACACAGCCAACGGCTTGCCTTCGTGCTCGACGACCGCCATCAGCGCCCATGGACCCACTTTCTGATTCAAGAGGACCTCGTTTTCCCCGCCGGCCGAATTCACAACGGTGACTGTCTGAAGGTCGAAATTGCAGTCTTTCAGGATGAATCGCGGTGCCTTTCCCCCTGCCTTCGCCTGCAGCGGTTTTTGCTCTCCTGAATTCTGAGCAGCGCTTAGATTCCTCGGAACTTGCACCAGAGAAATCGAAATGCTGAACAAGAGCAAAAAAAGGCGGATAACCTGGAACCAGCTTTTCCGGGCACTCTTAGCTTTCATGTCCTTTCCTCCCATTCTCTGCTATGGGCCGGCAAGCCCATCATCCTATTTCCCTTTCGCTGTCCCGTGCTATCGGGATCAGCGTAAGATCTGGACATTTTGTAAATAATGCTTTCCCTTGCGTTAACGTAAACGGTATGATGAAGATATATCCTTTCCAACGGTGTCAAGTCAAGTAGGAAATTTTCATATATGATATTATAGTGAACATCATCCGTAGAACAGGAGGTTTTCATGCGAAACGTATCGACGGAGTCCGTCAAAAGGATGCTGAAAATCGGTTTGACAATCTCGCTCCTGCTGATCGGCTATAGTACTGATGATGCCAACGCGTCAGATGACCTGTCCCGCCTATTCGAAGAGGGAAAAGAACGTCAGGAGCTTTCCGGAACGGCGATAGTGGGAGCCACGATCATCGACGGCACAGGGCAAGATCCGATCAAGGACGGAATCATTCTTTTTGAAGGCCTCACCATCACCGAAGTCGGCAAGAGAAGCAAAATTAACTTGCCGAAAGATTACCTAACAATTGACGCCAGAGGAAAATTCATCATTCCAGGGTTGATGGACGCAAACGTTCACTTCGTCATCAGCAACGGAAGGAGCATTGAATTCATGGCGCGCTACGAAGGACGATTCGAGGATTTAATCGAAGAGGCCGCTCAGGTGACCCTGAAGAACGGAATAACCACGGTCTTCGAGACCTGGGGGCCTTTGCAGCCGCTCATAAATGTGCGAGACAGCATTAGCCGAGGCGAGACTGAGGGGAGCCGGATGTTTGTTGCCGGCAACATCGTAGGCCTCAGCGGCCCTTTCGGGAGTGATTTTAACGCCGATGCCGAGAATGCGGCCACGGCCTCTTTCGTTGATAGAATTAACGCCATGTGGGAACAGGGTGTCGGGCCGGAGTTGGGCTATTTGACACCGGATCAGCTGCGGGCAGCAGTAAGGGAGTACATATCCCGGGGCATAGATTTCCTTAAGTATGGATCCAGCGGCCACGGCACCGACAACTCGAGATTCATTGTTTTCTCCCTGGAAGCCCAGAAAGCCATTGTCGAGGAGTGCCACCGGGCCGGCCTCACCGTGCAGGCTCATACGACGACGAACGAAAGCCTGCGTCTGGCGGTTGAGGCGGGAGTCGATTTGATCACGCATGCCGGCGTTACCGGCCACATCGCTCTTTCGGATGCGATCTTAGCTGACATAATCAACAAAAAGGTGTCGTGTGGAGTCATCCCAAAAACGAAGCGAAGATACAAAATCGAGATGGAAGATAGCGGCCAATCCCGGCTGACGCCCCGGAATAAACGAACTCTGGAAGTCTGGAGAAAAAATCTCCTGAAATTGGCACGAGCTGACATTCCTTTGCTTCTCAACACCGATGGAGGCCTGTGGAGTGCGGACTATATCCATCAATTCAAGGCTGAACATTGGATAGACTATGGTGCTATCCTGGGGGAGGGCCTATTTATCCGGGCCGAAGGAATGGCCGACTTGGGTGTATCGACGATGGACATTATCCTGGCGGGGACGCGAAATACCGCGTCCGCCTACCAAAAGCTCGATCAACTGGGGACTCTGGAGAAAGGAAAGGTCGCCGACCTGGTCATCCTCAACGAGAATCCGATCGAGGATATCCGAAACTTAAGAAATATCTTTATGATAATTAAAGGTGGAAAACTCGTCGATCGAGACAAACTTCCCCTTAAGAGGATTCTCTACCCAGCGCAACCCAAGCTTTTTTGACAGCACGGGCTGATATTTTCGAGGAGTCAATTCCAATCTTCGACCTCATCAGCTCAAACTTTACCTGACTTAGACCCGGACTTCCGTTACAGCGGAGATTTCATCCCAACGCCTTTAGAAGCTTAAATTACTCGACCCTTATTTAAGCAATGCGCTGCAAATTCACTGTTGAGGTGTCGTCTATTTTAAGCAAGGCCCGGACACCCCTGCTTTCGAAAACTACTGCAGACACAGCGGGAATCTCGACCTCCCCGTATTGATCACAAATAACATGATGTGCCGTGACAATCTTTTATTTGAGATTAAGGTCGATGCCGTGTCAGAGAGATAGCGGCGCTTGGATATAATAAGATCTAAATCGGTCGAGGGAGATAAAAAAAAGGGGAGGGAAAAAATCCCTCCCCTTTAGGGCTGTTTCTGCTTCGAGCTTCAGAACGTGAACCGGAGCGAGAATTTGAAGGTCCTGGTTCCTTGAATGCCGGATAACCTTCCGTAGTTGCCGCTGGCCGAGAATGTTCCGCCGGCGGCGGTTCCCGGGGCCGCAGGACGCCAGTTCCCTCCGGGATTCAATCCCAAGAAGGTGTACCGGTTCCCGAGCAGGTTGAAGACATCCAGGAACATTCCGACCTTTCCCATGGGCAGGCGGAATTCTTTTTCCAGCCTGAAATCGACGTTGTCCGTGCTCTGCTCTCTCCTGTCGCCCGGCGCTTCCACGTTCACGCTCTGCGCCCAGGTTCCGGCGTTGTTGGCGGCGGCCCAGTCAGACGGAGGATAGACCGTCACGGTCCGGGTATAGGGTGTTCCTTCGAAGTGTGTGTAGTAAAACGAGGTGACGAATCCGAGCGGGACATTAAAGGAACCGTAGATCTTTATCATCAGCGGTATATCCTGAGGCAATTGGCCGTAGTTGTTCACCCACTCGTTGGCATTGTTATTGGGTTCCATGCCCTTGTACGAGGAAAAGACAAAGGATCCTCCCAACGACCAGCCGTTGGAATAGCGTTTATCGAAGGTGAGCTCGAGGGCGCTGTATTTCCTCTTCGCTTCCGGGACATTGATGAACTGGTTGAACTGATTGCCGTAGGGGGAATCATTCGAGGGGAAATATAGAGTGACCGATTGCTCTTCGAATTCATCGTAAGCAGGGATGACGGTCGAGAACGGGATCCACCAATCGGAGGCCTTCTCGTACTGATACCAATACCTTTGGGTATCCGGGTCCCAGAGGACGCTTCCCAACATGTCGACTTTATTCTTATAGATGTATTGGAGGGTGACTCTCAGGTCGCGGAGCAGCTCGTGGTCGATGGAGGCGGTGATTTCATTGTACTTGGGAGCTACGATGTCCGTGCCGAGGCCCAGTTTGTTGTAGGCCGCGTCCATGAACTTGACGTCGCCTGATTTGTAGGTGTAGCTATCGATTCCGGGTGAATCGACCTGCTGGTTGTTGTTGAGATCCCACCAGTAGAAGTCGAAATGCTGGGGCGAAAAGGGAGAAAGGCGGTTGTTGAAAAACATGACCGGCATGGCTTCAGCATATTGAGAAAGGGAGACTTTCAGTGAAGTCTTTCCATTGCCGAACAGGTCGTAAGAGACTCCGAATCTCGGCGAGATGCTCGTCCAGCCCATGGCGTCATCATTGCCCGGGAATGAATACGCATCGAATGTATTCAAGCCGAAACGGGGCGTGAGAATGGAATCCCCGATTTCGTTGAGGATTCCGGTCGTGGCCTTCTTCGTGTCTTCTGGCATGTATCCTGTGTAGGTATCGAACCGGACGCCGAAGTTGATGGTCAGCCGGTTCTTGATGGTCATGGAATCCTGGATGTAGGCCCCATACCTGTGTTCACTGCCGTTGGTCGCGCTGTCGCCGTCCTCAGGGCCGCAGGCCGGGCCGCCGATCCAGCCGTCGCCATAGGTCGGATGAGGCCCATCAAGCCCATAGAGTCCTCGGTAGTAGTAGATGTTTTCGTTGTACCAGTAGATGTTCAACGGGGTCTGCCTGAACCAGGCCCAGTCGTCCTCTCCCCACTGCCACTCGATGCCGGCGCTCAACTCGTGGTCGCCGCCCAGGAAGTCATCCTGGAAGTGGGTCAGGCGGGTGGAGGCCTGTCTCGACTGCCTGACGATGGTGCTGGCCCAGTTTGTAGGGGCATTCCAGATGTAACCGGTATATCTATCCCGGTAGCAGGCGGCACCGGTGTTGCCGTCCCGGTACCAGATGGGGAAGTACCGTCGTGCCAGGCCGGCCTTGAAATCCACGATGGTGTTGGCGCTCGGTATCCAGGAAAGATTGGCGACCGTGGCGATCCGGTAGTTGTTGTCTTGAGCAAAAGTCGCCTCATAGGTATTTCGGGTAGCCCACCAGTCGTAGACTTCCCTGTCTTCCAATTCGCCGTGAAACATCGTGAAGAAGCGCAGATTTTTCGAGAACTGGGCGGTCACCTTTGCCATTCCCTGCCACCTCTGATGGGGAAGGTTGAAGACATCATAGCTCTGTCCCAGGATGGTGGTGGGTATGAACCGGCCGTAATCTTCCTTGCTGAGACGTCCCAAGTCCAAGAAGAACCAGATCTTATCTTTGATGATCGGTCCACCCAGTGACCCCGAAACGTCCCAGTCGAATATGGCAAAAGTTGGTTTGCCGATTCCCATGGCATTGAGCTGCTCATCGGGAAAGAGCACCTGTGCGAGGTCTTCCCGGGTATAATAGGCCTGCACCTGGCCGTGCAGCTCGTTTCCCCCCGATTTCGTCACGATATTGAAGAAGCTTCCGCCTCCTGCACCCACGTACGCCGGAAGTCCACCGATGGCGACCTCCACCTCCTCTATCGCGTCGTAATGGACAAAAACCAATTGGCTGTTATGGGTCGGTGAGTTGGTGTTGACCCCGTCGAGTTCAAAGACGTGATTCCACGCATCGACGCCGTGGACAGTACCTGACTGGTAGCCGATCTTCCCGACCACACCCGGTGCCACACTCAGGGCGTCATCTATGTTCCGATTGAGAGGAAGCCTCTGCAGGACCTCGGAGTCCAATATAATGGCCGTTTTGGTCGACTGGACGTCCACGGTCGGGGATGGGGCCGTGACCGTGACCTCTTCCTGAATATCCGAAGGCTCGATGGATAAAGTGATGCTGACGGTCATGCCGGTCCTGACCACAATGCCTTCTTGACGCGTGGTCTTGAAACCCGCCAACTCACATACCACCAGGTACGTGCCGGAAGGAAGCGCTACCAGCCTGAAATTTCCGTTATTGTCGGTGAGATCCGAGATAGAGCCTATGAGGGCAGGACTCGTCGTCGTGACGGACACCCCGGGGAGGGGTGTTCCCTCATTGTCGCTCACCGTTCCTTTAATCGTACCTGTTTGCCGGGCGATCTGGGCGTCGAGCATGGAGAATGATAGAGCGAAAATCAACACGGCAAGAAATATTTTTGTCTTTTTCATGCTATTCCCTCCTCGGAATCAGAATTATTGCCTAAAAGAAGACCAGCATTTTGTCTTTCGATGCGCTGTTCTTTCCGGGTCATAGACACCTCCTTGCTCTCCGGGTAGGAGTTTTTTGCAGGTGACTCTTGAGTATCCATATATTCCCAACGTTATCGTTAACATATTTATGTTTAAATTCCCATTTGTCAAGTGTTTTTTAGCTTGACGGCGCCTTTATTCAGTTTTTGACTCCGATTTGCTTATGTGTTATAAAATTATTTCAGTCATCCGTAATAATTTATGGGTAGGGGCGGTTTTTCCGGCGAAAACACCTCATTTCTCTATTTCCTGACCGTTCGTTTGATCAGGGCGGGGCTTTCAGTTTTCTTTCAGAGGATCGAGGTGCGCCACGGCGAGAACATTCCGAGACAAGGCCCGGTGATCATCGCGGCCAACCATCCCAATTCCACCATGGATGCCCTGCTTATGAGCTCGGTGACAAAACGCATGATCCATCATATCGGGCATGCCGGCCTTTTCCGGCATCGATTCAAAGCCTGGCTGCTGCGCAACTTCGGTGTCATTCCCGTTCGGCGCCGGAGCAGCCATAAGGACAGCCCGGACCGCAATGTCGATAGTTTCGAGTCCTGTTATGAGGTTCTAGAGAAAGGAGGCGCCATAAGCATCTTTCCGGAAGGGATCAGCGATCCCCGACGCAGGGTCAAAAAGATCAAAACCGGAGCCGCCCGCATCATTCTCGAGGCCGAGCGGAGAAACGGGTACCGTCTGGGCGTGATTCTCATACCGATCGGGCTTCATTTCTTCTCACGTAGCCGTTTTCGTTCCCGGGTTTTGGTCAATGTCGGGCGGGAAGTCGAACTTGCGCCGTTCTTTTCGTTGAATGAAACGGATAACGCTGAGGCGGTGTTGCGGTTGACCAATGAACTCCAGGAGCGGCTCGAGCACCTCACGATCAACATCCCGCACCCCAAGCTGGAAGAGCTGGTCAAAGACCTGGAAGCAATCTATCGGGACGAGTTGAAGAGCGCTCCGCCGCATCCCGACAAGGCACCTGCGAGAAGCGTCGAAGAATTCGTGCTGTCGCAGAAGATCGCCGAATGCGTCGAATACTACTATCGGAACAACCCCCGTTTGGTCTGGGATATGCAGGCCAAGATCGATCGCTACAAGCGAATCCTGCGCAGGTTTCATTTGAAGGATGCCATGCTGCGCGAGAAAACCAGTATCGGCGCTATTTTGAAATCGGAGTTGGGGAACATAGTCAAAGCCCTGCCGGGTCTTCCCCTCGCGATTTACGGGATCTTTAACAACTACCTCCCCTATCGGATCACGGAAGGTATCGCCAAAAAATATATGGCCGAACGCACCAAGATCCTCACAGCCTTGTTTTTAGGGGGCGGTGCGGTTTTCCTCTTCTTTTATGCCGCGCAAGTGTTCATAGCCTGGTATCTTACGGGGCTCTTATGGAGTGGGGCCTATCTATTAAGCCTTCCCCTATCGGGATTTTTTGCCTTGGCTTACACCAAGAGGTTTCGGCAGGAGTGGAATCGCCTCGGGTACGCGTTTTTCTTTTTTACAAAACGGCACCTGGTAGGTAAAATGCGATATTCCAGAAACAAGCTTATCGCCGAACTGGATGCCATCAAAGAGGAGTATTTGAGGCTGACCCAAAACAAAGCAAGACGCACGGAAAAAAAAATACATGAGACAGAAGAGGAAAAAGGCTGATTTTTCCGGATTTCAGACCTGGGCGGGAGATATCGGACATGCCTTCTCTCCGGAACGCCTGGGACAGAAGCTGACGGAGAGGGTTCTATGGAAGGTCGATACCGATCGGCCGGTGATCGCGCTGACCTTCGACGATGGTCCGCACCCGGACATAACCCCCAGGATTCTCGCGATCCTTGGCCGGGAAAATGTCCCGGCGACATTTTTTCTGGTAGGAAGACACTTGAGCGCACAGATGGAGATCGCTCAGGCTATGCTTGCGGCCGGGCATGAACTAGCGAACCATACCTATAATCACCATATTCTCTTTCTTCTCAGCGATAAGCAGTTGCGGAGTGAAATCTTGCGCACTGACCGGCTCCTCAGGGACTTGACAGGCATTACACCCAAGCATCTGCGCCCGCCTTCCGGCCTCTTCTCCCGCCGGGTGCTGGATATTGCCGACGAGCTGGAATATCGGGTAGTGGTGGGGGATGTGTATCCGCGTGATCCGCATCGGCCGGGAATCGAGAAAATCGTACGGAGAGTCCTGGACAGGACCACGAAAGGCTCCATCATCATCCTCCACGACGGAGGCAATACCGGAAAAGTCGACCGCACCCAGACCGAAGCCGCATTGCATGAGATTATCGTTGGACTGCGGGACGAAGGATTCGAGTTTGTGACTCTCACGGAGCTGATCCGGCATCACAAGGAATAATCAAACATTTGGCCCTAAAATCATTGTTCTAAGCCTTATGAGAGGGTCTCTGTCCATGTATGTGTATTATAATCAACTGTTTCTGTCAGTCCGAGCGCAAAATTAAGGATTGAAAAGATGCTGAACCTGTACTATAATGAAAACGGTTGTAAAAGATGAGAAAAAGATACTTTTTATCCATAGCCGCAGCGCTCATTCTCACGTCCTTTTTTTCCCTTCCAGGCCGTTGTCAAATGTCGCCCAAAGACCTAAATCCGCGCTATCGCGTATGGCTGGAAGAAGAGGTGGTCTACATCATAACGCCCCGGGAAAAGGAGGTCTTTCTCCAGCTGGATACGGACCGGGAGCGGGAATTGTTCATCGACGCCTTCTGGAGGCATAGAGACCCGAATCCCACCACGCCGGAAAATGAATACAGGGATGAACATTACCGCAGGATCAAATATGCCAACGAACGGTTGGGCAAGGAAGGGCCGGGAGCGGGTTGGCGGTCGGCCATGGGCCGCATCTACATCATTCTCGGCGAACCGAATTACGTCGAAACGTTCGAAAACTTGACCGAAGTCTATCCCATGGTCATCTGGTTCTACGAGGCCTCTCCGGAAAAGGGGCTCTACCAGGCGTTTAAAGTCGCCTTTTTCAAGCGCCAGGGCATCGGCGAATACGAGCTCTATTCTCCGATCCGGTTCGGCCCTCAGTTCCTGTTGCCCCATTTCCAAGGGGACCCCGCAGACTACATGGCAGCCTATAATGAACTGCGGACAATCGAGCCTTCTATCGCCGAAACCTCTTTGACCCTGCTTCCCAATGAGAGTGCATTTTCGCTTTCGCCCTCGCTGGCCTCCGAAATCATGCTCAACTCCACCATTCCCGCCGCGCCGCACAAGCTGGTGGAAGACGCATGGGCCGAGAAACTGCTGGCATATAAAGATGTTGTGGAGGTCGAATATTCCACCAACTTCATCGAGAGCGACGCTTTTTTAAGCGTGGTGCTTGACAGATCGGGGACATACTTCGTCCACTATCTGATCGAGCCCAGCCGCTTGACTTTCGAACAGTATGAGGGACGTTTCCTTTCCAACCTGGAGGTGAACGGAAGCATCACCGATCAGGAAGGAAACACAGTTTATCAATATGAGAAGATCATCCCTTTTGAGTTCGACCAAGGCCAGATGAACAGCATCCGGAACAAGCTGTTCAGTTTTCAGGACATGTTCCCCCTCATCTCCGGCGACTACAAGCTGAATGTGCTCATGAAAAACAGGGTTTCCAAAGAATTCACCTCGGTTGAAGCGCGGCTCTCCATCCCTGAAGACTCTTCCGGCTCTCTCATGATGACGGCCCCTATCCTCGCCAACAGGGCCCTGAGGAACACAGAATTTAGAGGCAAGAGCAAGCCGTTCCTGTTCAACGACATCCAGCTGGTCCCCTCTCCGCGCAACGACTTCTCGCAACAAGACCACCTGTATCTCTTTCTTCAGCTCCTGGGCTTGAGTCCCGGCCTCAAAGAATCCGGCACGCTGAGTTTCACCATCACGAGCGGAGACCGAATCGCTCTCGAATTTCAAAAAAAACTTGACGAATACCCCGATGCGCTCCATATCTTCGAAGACATCCCGCTGTCCGATTTCGCCATCGCCTATTATAAACTAAAGGTGGCTCTGCTCGACCGAGACCAGACGGAAATCCAGTCGAAAAGTGCCGACTTTTACATCAGCCATGTGCCTGCGCTGCCGCGACCCTGGCTCTTGTCCCTGCCCCTATCCTCTCCGGAAGATCCATCCTACTTGAACATCATGGGGAACCAGTACCTCAACAAGAACAACCTGCCTGAAGCCCGGCGGCTGCTCGAAGCCGCTTATCGCAGGGACACCCAATCCGCCAAATTCGCTCTGGATTTTTGCCAGGCGCTTTTCGACTCGAAAGAATATCTCCAAGTCAAGGAGATCGGCCGGCCGTTCCTGGATCGTCCGGAAAAGCATGAATTCTATGCCATCCTGGGACAATCCTGCCAGATGCTGGGAGAATTTGCGGAGGCCATTTCCCATTACCAGAATTACCTGACCTATTACGGCACCAACATCCAGATTCTTAATTCCGTGGGGGAGTGTCTATATCAATTGGGAAATACCGAAGAAGCCCTGACCGCCTGGGAAAGATCCCTGGAGCTTGAACCCGGTCAAGAACAGCTCAAGAAACGGGTGGCATCCATAAAGGAAAAGAAATAGACCGCTTTGCAGGTCGAGAAATTAATAGACAGGAGACCAGAATGAAGCAAAAGGCCATCTTCCGATTATTCTTTATTCTTATGCTTGCCCTTCTGACCGCCCAATATGCCGCCGCCCAGGCCGGCCGGGGCAGGGCCCGGCTGACTGGAAACGTCATCGATGAGGAGAGAAATCCCATCGCGTCAGCCAAGGTTATGCTCAACCTGCTGGGGCGGGAAACAACCGCGCGGGAAACGACCACCGACAAAGACGGAGAATGGAGCTTCATGGGCCTGGGCTCTGGAAACTGGCGCATCACGGTCACGGCAGAAGGCTACATCGAGACTTTCCAGGACACCAATGTAAGCCAGATCTCAAGGAATCCCAAAATCACCATAACCATGAAAAAGAGCGTGGAAACCCACTCATTGCATGACGACCTCGGCCTCATCGAAAAGGCCGGTGATCTCTTCGAGGAGCGCCAGTTCGAAGAGGCCCTGGCCCTCCTGCAGCAGTTCATGGAGAACAATCCGGAAGCGTATATGACCCATATCAATATCGGAGACTGCTACAAGGAGATGGAAGAGTACGAAAAGGCGGAAGCCGAATACAACCTGGCCTTGGAAGCGGCTCAAACCGACGAAAAAATGGGTAAGGAGATGGCGGCCAAGGCCACGGCCGGAAAGGGGGACATATACCTTAAAAAGGGAGAATTTGAGCAGGCCCAGGAATTGTTCGAAAAATCCATCGAGCTCCTTCCCGATAACGAGATCCTGGCCTATAACGTGGGCGAAATTTACTTCTCCAACCGGAATCTTGAAGAGGCCATCACCTACTACGGGATAGCGATTAGGATTAAACCGGATTGGAGCCTCCCCTATTACCGCCAGGGGTTGGTGTATCTCAACAAAGAAGATTACTCCAATGCCGAGGCGAATTTCAGGAAATTCCTGGAGATAGATCCCGGCTCCGAATTAGCCGGGAGCGTCCGGAGCATGCTGGACTACTTAGAAAAGATTAAGAGATAGGTTTTTTTATAGATTTTTCCAATGCCTGAAGCTCGGCCCTGGCCTGGGCGATGGTTTCTTGGCTCTGCCCTTCCGGATTCTCCAAATAAAGCTTGAGATAGCGTACGGCATCCTCGAGCTTTCCCACCTTGCGCATGGCCACGGCCAGGTTGAGGTAGGTCAGCGGATCCGGACGGAGGCTGACGGCCTGCTCCAGCTGCTCGATGGATCGGCTGATGTCGCCTGCACTCCCGTAGGCGATCCCCAATTCCTTACGGATCTCATGGTCTTCCGGATAGTCCTCGACGAGGCGGCTGTAGATCTCGATGGCATGGTCCAATTTCCCTGAAGTCGCCAGGCTCAGGGCATAGTTCTTGCGGGCGAATTTGTTTTCGGGCTCGACCTCCAAAGTTTTCCGGTAATAGCCCTGGGCATCTTCCTTCTGGCCGATGAGGTCGAGCATCCAGGCCGTCGCCATCAGCGCGTCGAAATAGCGGGGGTTGCCCTTAAGAATCCGGTCAAAGGTGTCGAGGGCCTTCTTGACCCGACCGGCCACCATGTAGGTATGGCCCAGGCGGGACAGGAGGACCTCTGAGTCCGGCATCCTTTCCACGCCCTGCTCCAGAATCTGAATGGCCTCATCCATCTTCTCCTGTCGAGCCTTCATGAGCGCCACATTCACGTAACTGGTGGGCACATCGGGCCGCAGGGCAAGAAGCTTTTCATAGATACCTTCGGCATCCTGAAATCTTTGCTCCCGTTCGAACGATTCGCCCTCCTGGATCAGGAGAAGCTCTTCGATTCTGTCCTTGGGATCGGGCAGCTCGCCTTTGGGGGTTCCTCCGGCAAATGAGATGTATCCGAGAGACCGCAGCCGTTGGATTTCTTCGTCGGACATGGCTCTCTTTTCCGTCACAAGCGGGGCGGTCGAATTCTTGATGAATTCGGCCAGTTGTTCCTTTTTCTCCTGGACGACCTTGCGTTCCTGCTGGATGAGGTTCGTTTCCTCCAACGGATCTTGGTCGATGTTGTAGAGCTCCTCTCTGGGGGCCTTGATGTATTTCCAGGGTCCGTCGATCAGGCCCACCAGCTCGGACCAGCCGTAGTTTTCCCGCGGAAAAAAGCTTTCCATGTAGGTGGCCAAGTCCCGTTTATCTTTTCCAGTCATATACGGGAGGAGGCTTGTGCCCTGGACACTTTCAACCGGAGGGACATCCAGCATATCCAGGATGGAAGGCATGACGTCAATCAGCCGCACCCGCGCATCGACCACCTCTCCCTGGGGGAGATGGTTTGTGGCATAGAAAATAAGGGGAACCTTCATCGATCCCTCATAGATAAAAATGCCGTGACCCCGCTCCTGTTTCTCGCCGAAGGCCTCCCCATGATCGCCGGCCACGACGATCAGCGTCCTGTCGAGGATGGCGTATTCCCCCAGCTTGTCCAAAATCCGTCCGATGAAGGAATCCATATAGGCGATTTCTCCGTCATAGGGGTCGCCCGGGAACTGCTCCCGGTAGGGAGAGGGCGGGTCGTAGGGAATGTGGGGATCGAAAAAATGGACCCAAGAAAAGAATTGGGAGGCCCGGTTCTCGTCCAGCCAGTCGGCAAAGGGGGCGAAAACATCTTCCGCCCGTTTTTCGGAATTCAAGGCCTTGAAGGCCTGGCCCGGCGCGAACTGATCTTCATAGACATCGAATCCCTGATCCAGGCCGAAGCGAGAATCCACCGTGAAAGAGCTGACAAAGGCCGCGGTTTTCAGGTCCCGGTCCTTCAAGGCCTCAGCCAGCGTCTGGAGTTCCGGCGCGAGATAGTAGGCACCATTGTTCCGCACTTGATGGTAAAGAGGGGTGGTCCCGGTAAGGATTGAGCAGTGGGAAGGGCAGGTCAGAGGAACTTGGCAGTAGGCGTTCGCGAAACGGACTCCGTTGGCGGCCAGAAAATCAAGATTGGGGGTACTCGCCGGTGCATAACCGTAGCTTCCGAGCCGGTCGGCCCGAGTTGTATCCAGCGTGATGAGCAGGACGTTGAGGCTGCTGTCCCGCGCGATTTGCTCCTGCGGATTTAAGGAAAAAAAGATGATAAACACCACCGCCGCCACAAAGAAAACCAATGACGCAAAGAGGAAATATTTCTTATTTTTCGGTTTTTTCTCTGAAACGGGCTTTTTCTCTATGGTCTTTGTTGTCGGTTTTGGAGGGAGAGGCGCCTGAGCCCGTCTTCTCTTCTTTTTCTTCTTCTTTTTTTTCGCCATGAGGTAAAAGTACCCGATCGGCCCGAGTGAGTCAAATAAAAAACCCGCCTCCCCTAATCGGGGGGGCGGGTTCGAGTTTCGCCTCGAGGGGAGCCTTAGAACATGAACTTGATTCCGAGTCGGGCTTCGATCGGGGGATAGAAATCCATCTCCTGCTTGTACATGGGGTGAGGTTCGTAGTTGATGCCGGTGGTGGTCGTAATGTCCCAGTTCTTGGCCAGGATCGTGTCTTCGGATACCGTCAACGCCTGCAGGCACTTGTTGTTGTAGACGCGCCGTGCGGTGGAGGTGTTCAAGAAATTGTCCACGTTGGCATTGATCTGGATCCGGTAGCGCTGCGTGACCTTGAGGTTGTATTCCGCGTAGATATTGCCGAACATGATGAAGGGGAACCGCTCGCTCACGATGCTGCCGTCGTCGAGCCTTTGATTTCCATATCCGAAGGGATACCAGTAGGTGCCCAGCACGGTCCAGCGCTCCGTAAACGGCGTGCCGCTCATACCGTTGAGGACGGCCCCGACGGTCAGCCGGAACGGGAAGGTGTACGCACCGTAGAACTTGAAGAAGTGGGTCCGGTCGGTCATAAGCGGCCCGTCGAGCTCGTTGAGCTCCTTGTCAAAGGCCATGGCCCAGTTGTCAAAACTTCTCTCCACATAGGGGCTGGTCCGGCCGTACTCGTCGGAACTGCCCAGGCCGGAGTAGTTGCCCTGCAGGCTGCTCCAGGTGTAGGAGAATCCGGCCAGCCAGTTGTTCGCCAGCCGCTTGTCCACCGTGAAGTTCACCGCCCAGTAATGCCGATCCGCCTTGGGGGTTTCGGGGTACTTGGGATCGAACTTACCGGTGCCGTTGCCGACGTGGAGCGAGTAGCCGAAGCCGGGGTTGCACTCGTAGTACTTTTCCCCCACCCCGGGAATGATGACGCCCACGTCTTCGATGGTCTGCATCAGGTTCTTGTTCACCACCCGGACCGAGGCCGAGAGGTTTTCCATCAGGAACTTTTCGGCGCCGAACGAGATTTCGCGCTGTCCCACGGGTTTGAGATCAGGGTCGGTGGAGTCGAACGAGGGCGTGCGGTGGTCGATGATCGCCAGGACTGTTCCGGGGAAGTTTCCGTTAACCCCGATCGTGTCCCATTCATAGGTCTCCAGGGCATAGTAGGCGCTTTTCCACTTGAAGCCGGCATAGGAGTGGGCGGGCATGTAGGTCTTGATCACGTCGTAGTAGATGCCGTAGCTTCCGAAGATCTTCAGGCTGGTGTCTCCGAACACGTCGTAGATGAAGCCGAGGCGCGGCGCGAGCTTGTCGCCGAAGGAGAACTCGATGGGATTGAAATTCTTGGGAATAGTGGGATCCTCGGAAAACGGAGGAATGTACTCGGATTCCGCCCGGATTCCCACGTTGAGGGTCAGCTTGTCGGCGATCGTCCAGGCGTCCTGGAGGTAGAGGGACCAGCGGTCGTTGGTGACGTTGAAGAACTCACCGAACGGCCCGGTGGCGTCGTTGCCGCGGACTTCGTAATACCCGTAGGTCCCGGTTCCATAGTCATAGCCGCTGACGATGGCGTTTCGGCCCCAGTAGATGTAGGTCTCGGGATAATTCTTGTCGACCACCCGCGAGGTGTCTTCGCCCTGTCGCACCCACTGCACACCGAATTTCCAGGCATGCTCACCACCGGCGGACATGAAATAGGTGAAGTCGGCCCCCAGGTGGCTCTTGTGCTTGATCAGCCGCTCGATGTCATAGATCCGGCCCCGCGCCATCCAGTTTCTCGGCTTCTGATATGCGGCGGGGATTTCCAGGGGTGTCCCGTCAAAGTAGGCCGTTCCCTCACCCGAGAGATACCAGCGGGGGATTCCGGTGTCGGCACCCGAGACCTGCTCGTTGGTGGTGTTGTAGCGGAACCGGCCGCCGCGGAAATTGACCATCAGGTTGGAGGCCAGGGTCACATCGGCAAAGCCGGAGAGCGTCCAGTTGGGGTAGTCGTAGCCGTATTTGCCCCAGTTGGGGTCGTCGTAGTTGTCGGTTCCGTCGCGGTCGGGAAGGTCGCCCCGGTAGTTGTTCCAGTTGTTCACAAAAGACGCACCCACCCGCATGAAGCCGAAGGGCTGGGCCGTCAGCTTGCCCTGGAAGTTCAGGTACTTCCTTTTCTCTGTGTAAGTGCCTTCCTGGCCGGTTTGAAACTCGACGAACCGTTCCGCACTCCTGAATACCGGCAAAAAGGAGCCGAAGAACCACACGCGGTCCCTGATCAGGTAGCCGCCCAGGCTGAAGCCGACTTCCCAGCGGTCGACCTTATCTTTGCCGTACAGGTCCTGGTAGTTGACGTATTCGTAGGCCCGGACATTTTCCGGTACTTGCCGGAGAGTGTCCCTCTCCTTGCCTTCCAGGCGCGAGCCGCTGTAGTAGCCGATGAGCTCGCCGTGGAACTCGTTTCCTCCCTGGCGGGTGATGACGCTCACCACACCGCCCAGGGCGCCGCCGTACTCGGCCTCATAGCCTGAGGCCACGATCTGGACTTCTTCCACGAACTCGAAAGCAACGTCCTGATTTCCGCGACCGGTATCGATTCGCGTGATGTCCGTGCCGTCGACATAGTACATGTTCTCGGCCGCGGACGCCCCGTCCACCGAAACACCGCCCAGCCATTCCTCGTTGTTGACGCCCGGCACCGCCGTGACCAGGGTGTCGAAGTTCCGCCCCTTGGGCAGGATCTCGAACATCATCTTGGTGAGGGTCATCCCCTTGGTCGTGCTCTTGACGTCGATGAGCGGCGACTGGCCGACGACCGTGATCTCCTCCTCGATCGTACCCAGCTGCATGGTGACGTCCAGCGTGATGGTCGCGTTGATCTGTACGACGATCTCCTGCCGGGTCACCGGCTTGAAGCCTTCCAGCGTAAAGTTGACCGTGTAGAGTCCCGGAGTAAGTGAAAGCATCCGGTACCGGCCGTTGACATCCGTCACAGCGCTGGCTTTACCCAGGAAGCTGGGGCTTATGGCCTCTACGGCCACACCCGGTAGGGGCCCCCCGTCCTCATCGGTGACCGTACCAAACAAATTGCCCTTGGTCGGCACCTGAGAAAAAGCCGGTGCTGCGAGCAGGATGGCGCCGATAATGAAAATAAATAGATTTTTAAACCTAAACATCCATCCTCCTAATTGAATCCCGCGTAAGGATCGGATTCAATGTCCAATCTTTAATCCTGCGGGATTCCCAAACCTCCTCCAGCCCCTTCGGACTGGAGGAACCTCTCTCCGAAGCGCATCCTTGTGACAGGGATACGCTCCCATTGATCCCCAAATAATTTTAAATCTCTGCCTTGCTCACCTCCTGAAATGGGATTTATATCGCTTACCTGCAAAACTTGCCCAGCAGGATTGGATATCGGATGATGTGTGATCTTGGTGTTCTTTTCCGCTTCAAGCCCTTTAATCGTCTCTCTCCCCTGAAAAGTCGCAAAAAGCGCCTCTCGGGCCCTTTAAATCCAAAATATAGATTAGCAAATAATGTGCCAAAACTAGCAGAATCACAAACACATTAAATTCAATTACTTAGAATTTTGATTCTCTTTGTTGCGGGCAGGTGTATCCAATAAATTGGATTCATGCCCAATATATTGAATCATATGTGTGCGGGTTTGTGGTGCAGGTCACCTGTTCCATCCCAACCGGAGGGATTGACCTGCGAATTTCGCCTGTGCTATGTATTATATCCATGGCAGGGAGAGGCATGAGAATAGAGTAGAGCTCGACATGAAGCACTCACCATGCATAAAAACGGCCATTTTACTCGCCCTCGCCGTTTCCTCCTGCCGGACGGCCGATTCCATCCTGTACTCGGATATCAGCCTGGATCCTATGGCCAGGAGAGGAAGCACGGCGAGCCAAGAGACCATCGAAGGCCTGCTCTTCGAAATCTGGGATTCGGGCTTTTTTCAAAAGAATGATCTGGTTAAAGAGGAGATCCTCAATAATGTCTACGGCGTGTTCCGAAAACCCCGAACAACCCTATCGGAACCCGGCGGGCGGGCTTATTTTCAGTCTAGAGGAGGTCAAAAAGACCTGTTGATGCTCAATGCCAGGCTTTTTAAGCACATAGAACCGACTCCCAAACCGGCCCACATGAAAAAAATCGTAGTCAGGCGGCTGGATGACAATATCCGGTCCACCATCGTGCACGAACTTTTTCACGATTTCTGGAACAACCTGCTCGATGAAAAACGAAGGCAGCTGTTTACACGCGAGGCGGAAATGTTCTTCATCGAACTCCTGCCGGCCGAGGCCGCGGAAGATGTCACTCATCTTCTCGACGACTTCCGATACCAACGGCCGGAAGAGGCCCTGACGAAATTTTTCGAAGTCCTCCACGAATTGAGAGAGATCTATGGGCACGAGAAGGCCATACGCACAGAACTCTATGCGACGCTGGCGGGCCTCGCCTACTCCGGAGTCACCATCATCCCGGAATCGCTAAAAAAATATTATGTCGGCATCCTATCGGATGAGACACTCAACGCGAACAGGGAATAGGGCGATGCACGCAGGAATCTATGCCTTGCGAGTCTTGCTTATAGGTGTCGCATTGATGTTATCGCTAATCATCGATATTCCTGGACCGGGCAAAAAATTCGGGATAATATCCGAGCTCTACGCTGTGCATCGGACCGACCGGATCGGATATTCCGAACTCGATCCGGTAAATTCCGACGACCAAAAGGGATTCACACCGCTGCATCGTGCCGCCTACAGCGGGGACATCGAGGCCGTCGCGCTCCTTATCAAGCAGGGAGCGGAGGTCAATGCCCGGGCAGCCCGTTCGGGCTGGACTCCGATATTTTTCGCATCCCTCCGAGGCCATGAGGAGATCGCCACGCGCCTTATCGAAGGCGGCGCGCGGATCGACATCACAGACTCCCGCGGCAGATCGCCCCTTCACATCGCTTCCGTGCGAGGACACGAGGGTTTAGTCGAGCTTCTATGCCGGAAAGGAGCTCGGATCGACCTGCGAGACTCATTGGGGATTACACCGCTCCATGCCGCGGCCTACGGCGGTCAGGAAGGATCGGCCCGTCGGCTCATATCCATAGGCGCCGATGCGAAGATCAAAGACTTCTATGGACAGACGCCGCTTCACCTCGCGTCACTGGCAGGGGATAAAGACTGCGTCGTCGTCATTGCTGCGGCAGGCGTATCCCCTGACGAAATGGATTCCCGGGGGGAAACGGCCCTTCACATCGCAGCCCGAGGGGGATATAGGGATGTCGCCGCATGGTTGATCGAACGGGGAGCCGATTTGAACCTCAAAAACGCCGCGGGCGAATCACCGCTCCAAATCGCCTATCGAACCGGCAATACAGAAATCGTCAATCTGCTGGTTGGAAAAGGAGCGAAACAATCCTGATTATTCGATTTTTTTCAGCTCTTCCAGTTCGGCGCGGTATTTTTCCACATCTGTGATCATGTAGGTCTGCTCCCGGCTGGCGCGTTCCAGCTCCTGCAGATACGGGCTTTCGGAAATCCCACTATTGAGCTTCCAGCTCCGGGGCAGCGTGAAATCAAACCGGTAGGTGACAATCGTATTCTGAAAGGGATAAACCCAGACCTCCGACTGTCTTCCCGCCAGATCTTCTTTTGACCGGTCGACGTTTCGTCCGCCTTGATCCAAGCGTTCCTGCTCCGCTCCGCTCATGACCTCGATGCCGCCGAGATTGGTGTTCTCGACGTAGCGGACTTCGGCCGGCCGGCCGTTGAGCAGGTAGATCCTCGCCCTGTCCGTGGTCCACGGCTGGTTGACTTTTTCTTTCTTAAATTCCTCAGTTACATAATCCAGCCGAGTCGAAAAAGTCTCTTGCGCGTCCGGATATCTGTATTTCCAGAAGATCTCTTGAAACTGTGCCTTTCCCTGAGGGGAAAGCTCTTTGTAGGCCTCCCACTCAAATTCATGCATGATGATGTAATGCATGGCGTACCAAGGATCCTTGGAAGGGACAAGATTCAACCCACACGCGCTGATAAGGCAGAGCAGAGCAAAAATCACGAGTATCGGTTTTCCCCACGCTTTAATGGACATTAAAACCTCCCTTTAGCCGACGTTCTTGAGTCGTCAGCATTTTCTTCGGTCTCGACCCTGAAACAATGGGCATCTCGGGGATCCTCAGCCTCTCATCCTATTGAAACAGCCGAGGTCCTCATGAATTGTCGTCCCCTTTATTCATTATGGTAGCTATGGGTTTCAATAATAACGTAATTCATTCCCAGCCGGATGTCAATTCCGGCCATTCAATTTTACCGTGTCTGTTTAACTTTAAATGTTGCTCAATAATTTTTTTTAGGTAAGGGGAAAGGGCGCATCCGACGGCTGTCTCAACGAGGACTGAGGGCCGGAGATCTCTTCAGGAATTTGGGGCAGGTCATACTTTTGAAAAAAAAGCGTGTTTGATGTAAAATAAATTTTGATAGGGAGGAGGATAAAATGAAGACTAGGGCCTCAAAGATCCAGATATCGCTTCTTGTCCTGCTGCTTCTTATGACAACGGCCGGATTTTCCAAAGACAAATTGGTTCAGAGCACCTGGATGATCCAGGCCCCCAAGATCGACGGTTTGAGCGATGATTGGCAAATGGATGCCATGAACTCTGAAGAGAAAGTCGGGGTGGAATACGCGATCCGGAATGACGCCCAGAATATGTATATACTTTTTGTCTTCAAAGACCGGGAGTACCTGAGCACAGTCAATTTTACCGGCATCACCGTGTATTTCAATATTGAAGGAAAAAAGAACAAAGACCACGCCCTCCTCTTCATAAGAAAACAGGTAACGCCGGACGAGCTCATCGCCTACCTGGAAAAAAGGGGTATGGCCCTGACCGAGGAGCAGAAGACGCAATACAGAGAGAATCCGGCTTACAATGTTTTTATGGCCGAGCGGGTGGGCAAGAAGGACGAAAAAATCACCCAGCCCCCTCAAATCCCCGATACCATATGGCCGGCTTTCAAGAACGCAAGGAGCGGCAGTCAGGTCACCTATGAATTCCAGGTTCCCCTGCCCCAATCGGAAACATCCCCCGAAGGAATCGGCACCCGGCCGGGAGAGAACATCAAACTCGGATTCGAATGGGGAGGGATGACCAAGGAGTTGTTGGAGAGGATGAGCGCCGGCGAAGACGGCCGGACGGGCGGCGTCATAGACACCCGTGGAGGCATTTCCGGAGCCCAGGTCGGCGGCGGCGGCGCTCGCGGAGGAGGAGGGATAAGGTCTCCCAGAAGAGCACCCAAAAAGTACTCCTTTTGGGTCGATGTCAAGCTCGCATCGAATCAATAGCATGCCGCTTTGCATCCCGCGAACCATCGGGAATTAAAGACCGTTAGACCAAATTAGGAACGATAAAAATGCGAAAATCGATCTCCCTTTATGTGCCGGGAATTCTGTGCGGCCTGCTGTTTCTCAATGCCTGTGCCTCGTATAGACTGCAGAAGAACCTGGATCCCGAATCCAAGGAATTTATCTCTACGGTGAGATACATCATCTCCAAAGAAGAACGCAAGACGTTCCTCAATCTCCCTCCTGCCGACCGGCAGTCGTTTATCGAAGAATTTTGGAGAAAGAGAGACACCGATCCGGAAACCGAAGAGAACGAATACAAAGAAGAATATTACAACCGCATCGATGAAGCCAACCGTCTTTTTACCGAAGGCGGGCCCGGCTGGCTCCAAGACCGGGGAAGAATCTACATCCTTTTCGGCCCTCCATGGGAGAGGGAAGCCTATCCCAGAGGGATCACCTTTTACGGAAAACCCACCGAAATTTGGTATTACGGGTATTTTCCGGTCGTGTTCATCGACCAATACTGGAACGGCAACTACAAATTGGAACCCTTGAGCCCCTGGCAGCTGGCGGAGATCAACAAGACCCAGATGGACCTGAAAGAACAAAAGCAGGATCCTTTCGCGGAAAAACAAATCTTCGCCTTTGATCTGTCGGTCGACAAGGTCTCGGAGTCAGAAGTGATCGTTCGGCTTAAAGTCCCCTATAAGAATATCTGGTTCGAGGAGAAAGCCGACCGCCTGGAGACCACACTGGCTCCCAATCTGGAAATCCTGGATGACCAGGAGAACAAGGTATGGGAACACAACGAAACCTATCCGGTAAGCCTATCCGAAAAAGAATTGACGGGAATATTCGGAAAAGACTATATGATCGAAGTCCGGGCTAAGCTTGTACCGGGAGATTATACGCTGGTGGCAGAGCTCGAGAATCAGACGGATGGTAATCGGGCCTGGAAAAAACTGAATTTTACGGTATAACCCGAAGGCTTTTATTTTAATTGCGACCGGCATGAAGCCTTTCCTTTAGACTCCCCTCTAAGCCCAGGCGCGGCCATCGCCGCCGCAACGTATCTCATCTCTTTTCCTATTACTCCAATAAATATGCGACTCCATCAGGAATGGGTTGACTGACCGCGAGGACGCGGGATAGAATGTCCCCATCGAGCGATTCTCGCGGGGTATAGAATGACGGATGACGATCAAGATCAGCTGAACGGGCAGGAATCAGAAGCATTCGAAGACGCGGACGAGGTCGCTCCCACCATGCACCCGGACTACAATCCGGCCGCCAACGACCCCATGCGCCTGGATAATCTGGGCCGCAGGGCAAGGAACAGACGTCGGCGCTATTTCATCCACGGTGAATCCCATCCCGATATCATAAATCCGGATGGGGCAACGGATGCCGTCAGGATCAAATTCCTCGGTTGCAACAGCCTCTATATCACCGACGGCACCACCAACATCTTGATCGATCCCTTTTTCTCTCGGCCGGAAGCTAACATGGATTGGGAATCCTCGCGTTCACTGATGATACAACCTGACAGAGGCATCATCGAGAGAACCTTGGAATATGCAGGGATTACGGAGGTGGATGCCATCTTCATGTCCCATGCCCATTGGGACCACGCCCAGGATGTGGCGCCGGTGTGGCATGCGCTGAATAGCGACAATCCGCGCACCATGATCTACGGATCCACCTCGATCCAGCGCATCACAAACGGCCACGTGGAACGGCGCGGAAACGAGGTGACGCCGAATCCGGTGCCGGACGAATTCTTGGAAACCGAGGTGCGCAACCGCATTCTTGATTTCGGTGAATTCAGAATCGCGGTCATCCCGGGCGAACACGGCCCGCTGCCCCGTTCCTCCTATGAGGCAGGAATCGGAGACATCCCCGAAGATCTCACTCCCCCGGCCCGCGTCGATGCCTATAAACAAGGGCCCATGTATGATTTTCTCATCCAGCACAACACCCACGGGACGATCTTAAACAAGGGAAGTGCGAATTTCATCCCCGGCCTGCTTCAGAATCTGATGGATGCCCATGCGGGGGAAAGGAATGGAGAATCGGAACAACATGATGACGCCAATGTCGATGTGGCCATCATCGCGATCGCAGGCTATACCTGGCTTTGGGGTAGGTACGCCATCACAATGGTGGCCGGTGCCATACATCCGGCCCTGGGCCATTTGATAGATCACTATTTTGGCGGATTGAATTCAGGACAGGTGCACCGTCATTTCTGGGACGAGATCATCCGGCCGACCAATCCCTATTTGGTCCTGTTCAACCATTGGGATAGATTCACAGATGGGCGCTGCGATTTGCTGGACAGGCCGCCGGAATGGATGACCGGGGCCAAGGCGATCGGCATATTCAGGAGAAGACGAAGGCGGGAACGGAGCCGCTACCGGACCGGGACCCGGCACCTTCTGAGAAACCGGCCCATGCCGATCCATTATTTCCCCTTCTGGGACGAGATCACCGTACTTCCCATACACCGCCGGCCGTCACTGTTCAGGCTGCCGGAAGGAGACCGCCTCCCGGAATTAGCCGAAGATCCGGCGCAGCAGAATGAGGCGTAGCCATGGGTAGACCTGCAGCCAGACTGGGCGATGCGACCGTCCACGGCGGAGTCATCGTGGCCGGCATGCCGACCGTTCTGATCGGAGGGCAGCCGGCCGCCAGGATCGGCGATATGCACACCTGCCCCCTGGTGAATCCGGGACCTGTCCCCCATGTGGGCGGGCCGGTCGTTATGGGCAGCCCCACGGTATTCATCGGGGGGACGCCCGCCGCCCGGCAGGGAGACATACTGGTGTGCACCGGCCCTCCCGATTCCGTCGCTATCGGCTTCCCAACGGTTCTTATAGGTGAGGCAGGCGCCGGGGGGGGCGGTGATAGCGGAGGCGGGGGGGGCGGCGGTGACGCCGTTACTGCGGCAGCGGCTGCGGCGGCCTCGGCTCACATAGCCTTGAGCCCGGGCCAACCCGGGACATCGGATCAGGATCCTCATTGGATAGAATTCCGGTTCGTGGATAAGGCGGGGAATCCGGTGGGCCAGGTCCATTTTGAATTCACAGCTCCCGACCAAAGAAAGACCGAAGGCAGGCTGGGAGACGACGGTATGGTCAAATGGACCGGCCCGACGGCCGGCGAGGGAGCGGTAAAACTCATGTCCCTCACCAACGCCCGCTGGTCCCAGGAAGAAGCCCGCCTGGGCGATACGGTGACTCTATCCGCAGAGGTCGAAGGATACGACCCCGGCACCCAGGCAAAATTTCACATCTACGAACGCGATGTGGGAGGCGCCGATGACCTGATCGCCAGCCTAGAAGCGGAGACTCTGGCGGACAGGGTTATGACCACCTGGGAATATGAGTACACCGAAGATAGGGATGATGTGCTGACCGACGAAGAGATACGCAGCGGATACTCGGCACCGGAGTATTATTTTGAGGTGGTCGTGGGGCGGAGCCGAACCAGGTCGAGTTTGCTGAAATTCAAGGATTATATCGAGATCGAACTCAAGAACACGGATGACGACCCCATGGCGCACGAAAACTTCATCGTGATGCTGCCTAACGGCCAAATTCGCGTGGGCATCCTGAACGGCGACGGCTACGCCAGGGTGGACCACATCCCTCCCGGGTACTGCAGGGTCCTGTTCCCGGGATTGCCGGAGGACGGAAGCGACTAGGCCATGCAGGAATACCGGAAACAGACCGACCAGCTGCATGAGATCGAGCTGCCCTCCTCCATAACCTCCGCGCTTTGGGACAGGCCGATGGCTTGGCCGGGGGCGGAGGTCGAGGTGCAGGTTTACACCCATTTCGTGGGCAACGGCTCCCGGATCAAAATCACGGTTTACAATCGGGTCGGCGTAAAACTGGACCGATTTGAAGGGCAAATCCGAGCCAACCGGTTCAAAGAGACGTATACCGTGTCGGATCGGGCGGGTGACATGATCTATTTCGAGGCGGAGCTGCCGGATCACGACCTTAAAGAGAGATCGGATGAGATGCAGCTCACCCCGCCGGTGATCATAACCAATCCCCGGTGGGGCCAGGAAGAGGTCCGCCGGGGCGATACGGTGACGCTCTTGGCCGAAGTGATGAATGCGGCCGACGGAGTCGAAGCCGAAATCGAGATCTACGAGCACGACGCCGACGGCGCCCATGACCTGGTCACTAATTTGTCCGCTACGGTGGAAAACCGGGCCATCGAAACGCAATGGGAGTTTGAATACCATGAGGACACCGATGATATCCCTCGATTCCAAGAACTGGAAGGAGGCTATCAAGGTCCGGAATACTTCTTTCGGGTCAAAATACGGGGCGCAAAGAAACGGTCGGGATTGCTCAGGTTCCAGGATGAGGTCAACACCGAATTTTTAAGCGATGATGGAAGCCCGCTCACAGGCCGGGAGTACATCCTTCATCTGGCGGACGGACAGGAGAGACGCGGCACCTTGGGGAGTGACGGTACTGCGAGCGAGGAGGACATTCCCCCCGGCCCCTGCTGGATAGAAATCTTGGATGAACAACCATCCGAAAATCGTGAAGAATGAGCGAAATCGAATACACCGTCTCCGATGACACCATTCAGGTGACGATAGATCCCCAACTTCGCGGGCGGGGCGCCTGGCAGCCCAGCGGTGGTGAGGCGACGGTGGTGGTGTGTTCTCATTTCCCGGACGATCCGGAGGCGAATCCGATAGAAGGTGTTTCCAATATCGGGGGCCGTTATGAGTCCGGCGAGCTTACCGACGTCTATCCCACCTACACCGCACAGATCAACCAGGCCGGAAATTACATTTTCGGGTGGTTTCAGGCCGATTTCCTCGACGCAAACACGCTGGAATATCTGGAACCCGTAACCGGAAGCTTCACCGGAAAGATCACCCGCGCCGACGGGTGTGACATAGACATTCAAATCACCAGCGAAAGCGGCCGCGTGCGCCCGCCGGACGCTGAGGGTTTCCCCGGACGGATAACGGTGCGGGACGCCGGCCAAATCAGTCTAGTCTTAGGCGGGA
>Ga0180438_10001047_pt1 | contig 50705 bp, 44 predicted proteins | sample SS_ome_12_FD_132455 | JGI IMG/M metagenome (GOLD analysis project Ga0180438, IMG submission 132455) | Hypersaline lake sediment archaeal communities from the Salton Sea, California, USA - SS_3_D_2 metaG | ecosystem: Environmental > Aquatic > Non-marine Saline and Alkaline > Hypersaline >...
GGATTCCGACTCAATTAAACCCGAAGGGGATCGCCTGATTGCGCCCACCTTGTTGATTGTTCTTATTTTAGCTCTGGGAATCTGGGCTGACCCGCTGGTTCAAATCAGCCAAACAGCCAGTATCTGGCTGCAGGATCCCACAAACTATATACAAGCTGTCCTCGAGGCAACTGTTACCATGGCAATTGGAGGATGAACATGCGCTATATTCCCTTCATTACGTTTCTCACTGTTATCTACCTGCTCTTAACCACCAACCTGCAATTGTTAAACATTCTTGTAGGTGTTTTGATCTCCATTGGGATTACATTACTCACCAAACCTTCTATACAAGAATCCTCATTGCGCAGATTGCCTTCAGCTGCGCTTGCGCTAATCCGCTACGCCGGAGTACTCATCTATGACATCATCAAAGGAGGTTTAATGGTGGCAAGATTGGCTTTGAGTCCCAGTATCGAAATTGATCCAGCCATCATAGCCATCCCTTCCGAATGTGAATCAGAATTGGCAACCGCGCTCAGCGCGCACTCTATCAGCCTTTCACCTGGGGAGTTGGTAGTTGAAATTGATGACCAGGGTGTGATGTATACCCATGTCCTGGATATCAGCCATGGTCCAGAATATAAGTTACAGGCGCAACAGTTGCGGAGTGACCTGCTTCAGAAGATTTTCCAGTAAAAATTCAAGCCTGAGAACTAAATTGGAAACTGCATTATTAGTTGTTCTTTACATTTCTCTCATTATCCACATCCTGCTGATCGGGGTCAGTATCTGGCGAGTCTGGCGCGGAGAAAATATTATCGACCGCCTGATGGGCACCGATTTAATCAGTACCCTCACACTGGCTGTTCTGGTTCTCATTGCACTATTTGAAAACAACAGTATTTTCATAGATGTGGCAGTCGGATTAGATGCTCTAGGTTTTATTTCCACAATTGCGCTGGCAAAATACATTGCAGATGAGCAGATGTTCTAGGGAGTTATTAGGTAATAATAATTTTGTGGATATTGAAGACATAACGATAAAGGTTCAATGAGTTCATTTATGGAGAACATTTCAATTATCTTTACGATTTTAGCCATTTGTATTGGAACCATTTTTTCTTTAACAGGAGTAATCGGTTATATACGCTTCCCCGATGTGTACACAAGGCTCCATGCTTCAGCCAAAGTCAGCGTTTTCGGTGTGGTACTGCTAATGGTAGCAGCAATTATTTACACGCCGCTCAGTTTCGGAAAAGGTTTGGTTTTAATATGTCTTTTATTGGTTTCCGGACCCGTAATCAGTCACGCGCTGGCCTCAGCAGCTTACCGAATCAAGATACCACTTTCAAAATCAAAAAGAAACGATCTTGCAGATTATTCCGGATAGTGACCAATAAACTTTGTATTCATTTGTAAAAATTTGCGCTTCCTTTATAATTCTAAGAATAGCGCCAATTTATCGAAATTTGATAAAACTTATGAAGATGGAAACGTCAAAAAAAAAGTATAAGAGAGGTAAAGATTATGAATAATGTCAGACAATTACTAAGGGTTAAAGGAGATCAGGTTTGGACAATCTCACGGGAAGCTAACGTTCTTGAGGCAATGAAGTTTATGGCTGATAAAAGGGTTGGTTCTCTGGTAGTTATGGAAGGAAACGATGTGGTGGGGATTTTTACGGAACGAGATCACGCCCGAAAAGTTGGCACCTTGAACCACAAACCCGAGGCTGTAATCCTCAAAGATGTAATGACAGAAGACCTTATCACTGTCCACCCCAACCAAACTGTCAGAGAGTGTATGTCAATCATGGATACCAATAAAGTGCGACACCTGCCGGTATTTGAGGATGGCAAGATGATCGGTATAGTATCTATTGGAGATGTTGTACACGATTTAATTGAGGAACTTCAGTTCTTCGTAAAACAATTGGAGAATTACATCACTGGTCTTAAATAACACCTTCAATTCCCATTAATAAAACAGATCACTGGAGTGGATTAATATGATAAAACGCATCTTGCTTACTCTGGATGGCTCGGCAATGTCTGAACTGGCATTACCGGTAGCCATTGAACATGCAAAGCGATTCGATTCTGAACTTTACCTGCTCAAGGTGATAATTCCTCTGGCAAAATCATATCGCACAGGACTGGTAACCGTATCCACCATCCAGGATGCAGAAGAACAGTTGCGGGTTTTAGCTATCGACTACCTGGAAAGTATCGCTGAAAAAGTTCATAAGGAAGGAGTGCCAACAAAAACCTTCAGCCTTATCGGGGTTCCATATAAAGAAATCATCCAGTTTTCAGAGCAGGAACAAATCGACTTAATCATCATGTGCACGCGCGGTGAAAGTGGTATTTCCCGATGGTTGTTGGGCAGCATTACAGACCATGTAATTCGGGGTTCACGCATTCCGGTGATTGTTGTTCCAGCAAGTGAATTATCATAAATATATGAGATTCTTTTCGGTTTTTTTTGTACTTTCCCAGATGAAATTGTTGCATTAATATAGTTAGTTAACCATAAAAATTCTCTTATTAGAAAAAGAAGGTGAAAATTGCAAGTTCTTCTAGGAAAACATTGGCACCACCTCCCTGAGCACGAAGTCATCCAACTCTTGGAAACGGATACTGATATTGGCCTGGATATTTTTGATTTCCGACATCGCCAGGAACGCTTTGGCCCTAACCAGCTTACACCAAAAGCTAGAAAAAGCCCAATATTACGCTTTTTGAGTCAGTTTAACAACCCTTTGATCTACATCCTTCTAGCAGCGACGGTTATCACGGCGATTGTTAAAGACTTGGTAGACGCCTTGATTATCCTAGGTGTTGTGCTGGTAAATGCTGTCATCGGATATATCCAGGAATCTAAAGCTGAATCAGCCATAGAATCCTTAGCTCAAACCATGACCGCAGAAGCAACCGTCACAAGAGCGGGCAAAACCACCCGTATTGACGCGACAGAGTTAGTGCCCGGCGACATTGTTTCAATCCAAGCCGGTGATAAAGTTCCAGCTGATATCCGCATTGTTCGAGCACGTGATCTGCAGATTGCTGAAGCTAGTTTGACAGGCGAGTCGGTTTCTGTGCATAAATCATCCAAAATCAGTCTGGAACCAGATACACCCCTAGCAGAGCGTCTTAACATGGCTTATGCTTCCACTCTTGTCACTTACGGACTGGGGACCGGTGTTGTAACAGCTACCGGAGACGATACGGAAATCGGCCAGATTTCCCGGCTGATTTCATCAGCGCAGGAACTGGCTACCCCTCTAACCAGAAAGATTGAGCAGTTCAGCCGTTTAATCCTGTATGCAATACTTATCCTGGCAGCAATCACATTTGGTGTTGGAGTTATCAGGGGTCAACCGGCAATCGACTCTCTGACTGCAACCATTGCCCTGGCTGTGGGCATGATCCCAGAAGGATTACCTGCAGCACTCACAGTAACCCTTGCGATTGGTGTTTCACGAATGGCTCGCAGGCAGGCTATTATTCGCAAGTTGCCCGCTGTGGAAACCCTTGGCAGTGTAACAATCATATGTTCTGATAAAACTGGGACCTTAACCCAGAACCAGATGACCGTTCGCCGCATTGGTTTGGTAGGGGCAGAATATCAAGTCGAAGGTACCGGATATGAACCTGAAGGAGAAATTCTTCAATTGGATGGGAATGGAGAACCACTATCCACAGTTCTTGAACCCTCATACGCCTTAATAGAATGTCTCTCTGCAGGATTGTTATGTAACGATAGCATCCTTGTTGAGAAGGATAATGCATGGCAAGCACAGGGTGATCCAACCGAAGTAGCCCTTATTGTCGCGGCGAGGAAAGGTGGTCTTGATATTGAAGAACTCGATAAGCCACGCCTGGATACGATCCCATTTGAGTCCGAACACCAGTATATGGCTACCCTACATCGAAGCGGTCAAAATAGTCATGGTATTGTATACTTGAAGGGGGCAGTTGAAGTTGTGCTAAACAGGTGCAATTCAGCGCTAGGAGCGGATGGAAAGCCTACTGCCCTGAACGTGGCTGAAATCCAGGAATGTACTGACGAGATGGCTTCGCAGGGTTTACGCGTTTTAGGTTTTGCAAGTAGCACAGTCCTCGAAAGTCAGCACACTATCAACCATGAAGATGTCTCTGAGGGTCTCACCTTTCTTGGACTTCAAGCGATGATTGATCCACCTCGTCCGGAAGCGATCACTGCTGTTAAAGCCTGTCAGGATGCAGGTATTGAAGTTAAGATGATCACTGGAGATCATGCGCTGACAGCTGAAGCCATCGCCAATCAATTGGGACTTATATCCAACTTTAAAGAAGGTATAGAGAATCAGGTGATTACCGGATACGAACTGGGCGAATGCTGTGATGAAGATGTGATAGACCTTGTTCAGGATACTACGGTTTTTGCCCGGGTGTCACCCGAACAAAAACTTCGACTGGTTGAAGCACTTCAGGCGCGCAATCAAGTGGTTGCAATGACTGGAGATGGAGTAAATGATGGCCCTGCTCTCAAACAAGCTGATGTTGGCGTTGCAATGGGTATAAGCGGCACGGATGTCGCCAAAGAATCGGCTGATATGGTGTTGACCGACGATAATTTCGCCTCAATCGAAGCTGCCGTGGAAGAAGGTCGTGGTGTGTTTGATAACCTGACTAAGATTATCACCTGGACGCTGCCCACAAACCTTGGAGAGGGTTTGATCATCCTATTGGCGATATTTCTTGGTATTGCGCTTCCAATACTTCCAATCCATATACTGTGGATAAACATGACAACTGTGGGTGTATTAGGGATTGTGCTTGCACTCGAGTTCAAAGAACAGGGAATCATGAAACGTCCTCCACGGGATCCCCAGTCACCTATACTGACACGCGAACTGATAATACGCATCTTTTTAGTAGGCACGATTATACTGATCGGTGCGTTCGGATTGTACGAATTAGACCTGTTGCTGGGTGGCAGCATCAACCATGCCCGGACGATCGCTGTTAATGTTGTTGTGGTGGTGGAGATTTTCTATTTATTCAACTGCCGTTCGCTTACCAATTCCGCCTTCAGTATTGGCTTGTTTTCAAATCCCTGGATAATTATCGGCATCATTGTAATGATTTTCCTGCAGTTAATTTTCACCTACGTTCCTTTCATGAATGAAATTTTTTCCACAGAGCCGATAAGCCTTGATGCCTGGGGACGAATAATTTTAGTAGGTCTTATCGGCTATTTTGTTGTGGAACTGGAAAAATGGATTAATCGCCGGCGAATTTCTTCCTAAGGGACCCGCGATTACGCTTTAATTAACCAACCCGTTGACGGATTTGTATAAATCCAGTCTTCTATCAACCCAGGAAACTTACAGTGAATATCAAACTCTGGCTTCAAGGAATTTTCTGGATAATTATCTACATTGTTCTTGCAAGCGCGCCGCTTCTTATCCTGTTAATCGGACCGGTTCCAGAGGGTAGAGAGTTCTGGCGGGAACTTTCTATTGCCTTGGGATATGCGGGGTTAGCGATGATGGCACTTCAATTTGTACTTACCGCCAGATTCAAAGTAATAAAAGCGCCATACGGTGCCGATATTGTTTATCATTTTCACCGTGAGATCTCATATATTGCCCTGTTTATGATCCTTGCCCATCCCACGCTCCTTTTTATTTTTTCACCTGACACTTTGGGCTTGCTGAATGTCTTCAATGCCCCGTGGCGAGCCAGGGCCGGTGTGTCCGCACTTTTAGCGTTGGTTTTCGTGGTTGGAGCATCAGTGTGGCGCAAGCAGTTGAGATTTGAATACAACAAATGGCGCATCTGGCACGGTATCCTTGCCGCTGTGGCGGTTATCCTGGCGATGATCCATGTCATCCTGGCAGGTCACTACATTAACACTGCAGTCAAACAAGTTCTGTGGGTAGGTTACGGGATATTCTGGGTGGGTTTATTGGTCTACATCCGCTTCTTCAAACCATTTCTTTTGCTGCGCCGCCCATACCAGGTTGAGAATGTCAAAAAGGAACGCGGCAATGCCTGGACCCTTGCAGTCAGACCAGTGGGACATCCAGGGATGCACTTCTCCCCCGGGCAGTTTGCATGGCTAACTGCCTGGCATTCCCCTTTTTCAGACAGCGAACACCCTTTTTCAATCTCTTCCAGCACATCGGAGCCTGAAAACGTGCAGTTCACTATCAAAGAATTGGGGGATTTTACGAGCAGAATCAAGCAAATGCAGCCCGGACAACCTGTATATCTGGATGGACCTTTTGGGGCATTCAGCATAGACCGTCACCCCCATGCACAAGGTTATATTTTCATAGCTGGGGGTATAGGCATCACCCCCATTATGAGCATGCTACGGACATTAAGAGAGCGTGGAGATCAACGTCCATTATTTCTAGTTTACGCCAACAACAAATGGGATGAAGTTACATTTCGTGAAGAAATTGAAACCCTTCAGCATGCTCTGAATCTTAAAGTTGTGCACGTTTTGGCTGACCCACCACAAGTTTGGCAGGGCGAGCGCGGTTTTATAACCAAAGAAATTCTGCAAAACTGCCTACCTGAGGAACGCCAACCAAATGTCTACGAGGTTTTTATTTGCGGCCCCCCTCCAATGATGGATGCGGTAGAGAAAATTCTGCCCGCAATCGGATTTTCATTTGGTGATTTTCATTCTGAACGGTTTAACCTTGTTTGAAAGGGGAAATACATGCGGCAAAGATTATCCACCTGGCTTGCAGTCTTTATTGGTTTCATAATATTTGCGTTGGCATCTATTTTCGCCTGGATGCAAGCTATCTGATCTATTCTTGAGAAACCGGTGTGAGGTTGGATTACAAATGGAACCGAGCACAATCATTATCTTTATCAGCGGTTTTGGCCTGTTAATTCTCGGCGCCGAATTGTTAGTACGTGGCGCTTCAAGGTTGGCAAGGACACTCGGGGTTTCACCTTTGATCATCGGTTTAACCATTGTGGCTTTAGGTAGCAGCTCGCCCGAATTTGCAGTGGCTATTCAATCCAGCATTTTTGGAGGTGAAGACATTGCCGTTGGCAACATTATCGGGAGCAATATAGTAAATGTGCTTTTAATTTTGGGTATCTCTGCCATAATCATTCCAATGGTTGTCAGGCAGCAGTTGGTACGCCTGGATGTGCCCATATTGATTGCAGTATCAATCCTGCTTTTTCTATTCAGCCTCGATGGTCGCTTAGGAAGATTAGATGGTCTGATCCTTTTTTCTGGGTTAGTGCTGTATATCATTTTCGCTATCCGTTACAGCCGCAAAGAAACTAAATATATCAAAGAAGAATATGCCCAAGAATTTGATGACCAGGAATGCCGCAATTTGTCTCAGGTAATTCTGCAGATTCTATTTATAATTATTGGCATAGCACTTTTAGCAATAGGATCACAATGGTTGTTAACTGGAGCAAGGTCGCTAGCTAACGTCCTTGGTTTAAGCGAATTAATCGTTGGCTTAACGGTTGTGGCGCTTGGTACAGGGATGCCGGAAATTGTCACCTCGATCACAGCCAGTATCCGTGGCGAGCAGGATATTGCGATGGGAAACATTGTTGGCAGCAATATCTACAATATCCTGGCAGTGCTTGGTATAGTATCCATTTTGGCGCCAGATGGCGTCAGTATCCCCACTTCAATTATTGCTTTTGACCTTCCGGTTTTAATCGCTGCCGCAGTCGCCTGCCTGCCAATTTTCTTCATGGGATATAAAATAGCTCGTTGGGAGGGGGCTCTATTTGTGGGGTATTACATTGCTTATACTCTTTACCTGTTCCTGGATGCTACACAGCATGACGCTCTATCAACATTCAGCCTAGTCATGATGGTTTTTGTTATTCCGATAACCATCATTACGATATCTGTACTTCTATTGCGATATTATCGGGCCAAAACACGCAACTCCAAAACCTGAATGGGATCATATTTGATTCCAGATTTCGTAAATTAAGAATTGCCAGGGGAAGTAAAGGAAATACTTCAGGGGAATTATTCTACTTGATGCAATCATCAAAAAATAAAAATCACCACATGATAGAACTGTCTTGGCATCCTGACCAAACAACTGAATATTGGGCAAAAAAGTTGCCCTTACCAATTAAATCAAAGCGTCCAATACCGCAGTACGATGGGATGGACTACCGCATGCGGGAAGATACCTGGGTGAAACACATCCTTCAGGACCAATTCCCAGACTACTGCCGTTATCCAGGTTTTGAAGGTTCTCTCCTGTGCAGTCCTGGGAACATTATGCACTGCTTTCGCGACCAGATGGTGCTGGAAGGTTTAGCGCTGACTGTCGCCTGGGGAAGGATGACCAGGAGTAAAGGAAACATTTACACAAAATCAAATAAAGTTATAGAAAAAACGCTGCTCGATTGTCTGAGCTCTATCGAGGCAACCGACAGCGTGAAGGATTCCTGGAACCTGCTGGTTGCTGAGCTGGGCTGGAGCAATGTCATCACCTCAAAATGCCTGCACTTCTTAGCCAGGTCATCAGGCTATTCCTCCAATCCCCCTGTACCAATCGACAACAAAGTGATTATCAAAAGGGTCTGGCCGGCATTTGAAAAAATAATCGCCAACAATTTCAATCAGGCAGCTGAGAAATTCCCGCAGGAGTGGTGGGATAACCACACCTCATGGGAAGCCTACAACCGCTACATGACCGCAGTAATTTGCTGGGCTTCACACATAGATTGGACGACAACGCAATTGGAAAACACGATATTCCAGGAGTATTACCCAGGAGACAAATCAAAGTAACTGCATGGTTCCAGGGTTTCCTGAAAAATGGGATGAACGATTATGACTAATTGCGCGGTAGCGCAAATTTTATTAAACAGATTCTTTACCGAATATCAGCATCTCATTAATTCCACCCAGCATTCACACAAAACGCTATATAATTAGAAGGGGTAGTCTAAAAAGAACTTTTTGTCATGCTAAGCGCAGCGAAGCATCTGGTTTTCATTAGGAGAGAGACTCTTCACTTCGTTCAGAGTGACACAATATTTTGGGATCTCCCCACACATTAACTTTTAACGGAAGGTATCCACATGCCAGACAAATTTAAACTGATCAACGATATGGCCGTTGACAACGGCTCCAAGATTATCCTGCTTTTGCTGGACGGGCTGGGCGGCGTGCCCTGGGAACCGGGCGGCAAAACCGAGCTGGAAGCCGCCAGCACCCCCAATATGGACGCCCTTACCTCGAAGGCTTCCTTAGGACTCAGCGAGGTGGTCGCGCCCGGATTCAGCCCCGGCAGCGGACCCGGGCATCTATCCTTATTCGGTTACGACCCGCTGCAAAATATCATCGGCCGGGGTGTGCTGGAAGCCATGGGCATCGGTTTTGAACTCGAACCCCAGGATGTGGCGATCCGCTGCAACTTCTGCACGCTCGATGCGGATGGGAATATCAGCGACCGCCGCGCCGGTCGCATCCCCACCGAGGAATGCGTCAAAAGGGTGGAAGTCCTGCGCACGATCAAAATACCGGGCGTGGAAATTTTCGTCGAACCGGTCAAAGAATACCGTTTTGCGCTGGTGCTGCGCGGGGAGGGTTTAAACTCAGCCATCCAGGAGACCGACCCGCAGCGGACTGGCGTGCCGCCGCTCCCCATCCAGGCCCTCGACCCGGCCGCGGAGAAGACCGCGGCTATACTGCGCCAGTGGTGGGAAAAAGCCAATATACTATTAGCAAATATGCCCCCCGCAAACAGCTGCACCATGCGCGGTTATGCCATGGACCCCGGCCTGCCGCGCTTCCCAGAGGTTTACAAAATTAAATCCGCTGCGGTTGCTGTATACCCCATGTATAAGGGCGTCTCGCGATTGGTGGGCATGGATGTGATCGAGCACGGCGCGGAAACGCCGGCTGAAGAATTCGAAGTGGTTAAGGAACATTGGAATAACCACGATTTCTTCTTCGTCCACATCAAAAAGACCGACAGCTACGGTGAGGACGGCAATTTTGACGCCAAAGTATGCGTTATTGAAGCGGTCGACCAGGCACTGCCCACGCTGCTCGACTTGCAGCCGGACGCGCTGGTCATCACCGGGGACCATTCCACTCCCTCCCTTTTGAAACGCCACAGCTGGCACAGGGTACCAGTAATGATCTGGGCCGATTGGGCGCGCTACGGCAAAGCGGTCAAATTCGGTGAGACCAGCTGCGGGACAGGCACCCTGGGTTTGATCCGGCATGTAGATATTATGCCGCTGGCGCTGGCGCATGCCAAACGTCTGAATAAGTTCGGCGCATAAGGGGCAGCCGGCTTTTGAATTTGCGAGCCAATTTCCCTTTCCTGGTTTTCGCTGCGGTCATCTTCGCTGGAACCACGCTGTCGTGCAAACTCCTGCTGCCCGAAGAGAGCGTAGTCGAATCCGGCCAGATCCTGTTTCAGGATGATTTCTCAGACCCCGCCAGCGGCTGGAACAGGGTTTCCACGGATACCGGGGAGACCGAATACGATGACGGGGTTTACCGTATTTATGTCAATGAACCCAACACCGATATATGGTCGCATCCCGGCAGGAGGTACGAGGATGCCATCATCGAAGTGGATGCTTTTAAAGTCGGCGGCGAACGCGACAACCGCTTCGGCCTGATCTGCCGGGCAAAAGGCACAGACAGTTTTTACACATTCATTATCAGCAGCGACGGGTACTTCGGCATCGGTAAAGTGAAAAACGAAAAATATGAGCTGATCGATGAAGACGCGCTGCTGCCGAGCGAAGTCATCGAAAAAGGTTCCGCCATCAACCGCATCAGAGCCGAGTGCGTCGGGGAGCGGCTTACCCTCTACGTGAACGGGATAAAAATTGCCGAATATCTTGACCCGGAGTTCACCTCAGGCGACGTGGGACTGATCGCTGGAACCTATAATGATCCCGGGACGGATATCCGTTTCGACAACTTCCTGGTAATCCAGCCTTGAAGATTCTAATTAACTTTACACAAGCTTATTGCGAGACAGCGCACTTTGCTGGCGCGGCAATCTCCCCACCGAATGGGAGATCGCTTCGTTGGAATTCGTCCAGCTCACGAATTAGTCATTCAGTTACCAGGTATTGATGAAGATTTATCTCGATATCGTTGGCTGCCGGCTCAACCAGGCGGAAATTGAGCAATATGCCCGCCAGTTCCGCTCGCAGGGACATTCGCTTGTTCCATCCCCGGAAGACGCTGACCTGGCTGTGCTCAACACCTGCGGCGTCACCACCGCCGCGGCTTCGGACTCACGGGCGAAAACGCGCCAGATAAAAAGGTCAGGCACACCTGAGATTATCCTGACCGGCTGTTGGGCGACATTAAATCCGGAGGCAGCCGCCCGTCTCCCGGGCGTGACCCGGGTTATCTCAAATGACGAAAAAGACAACCTGGTATCCAATCTGCTGGAAATTCCACCCGAAATTTTTGATCTGGAACCCATCCAACGCCAACCGGTCCCGGGGGCGCGCCTGCGCACGCGCGCCTTCATCAAAGCCCAGGATGGCTGTCACAACCAGTGCACATTCTGCATCACCACCATCGCCCGCGGGTCTGCCCGCAGCCGCACCATCGCTGAAATCGTGGCGGATATCCAGGCAGTGAGCGAAGGGGCGACCAAAGAAGCTGTGCTGACCGGCGTCCATCTCGGCTCCTGGGGGCGAGAACTCTCGCCAAAATTAAAACTTTCGGATCTTGTACGGGCTGTGCTTAAACATACAAACCTGCCGCGCCTGCGCCTTTCATCCGTGGAACCGTGGGACCTGGATGCGGATTTTTATCGCCTGTGGGAGGACCCGCGCCTGTGCCGCCAGCTTCATCTCCCACTGCAGTCGGGCAGCAAATCGGTCCTAAAGCGCATGGCGCGCCAGGTTACCCCTCGGGAATATGGGCTTATCGTGGAGACGACCAGACAGGCGGTGCCGGACATGGCAATCACAACCGATATCATCACCGGCTTTCCCGGCGAAAGTGATGCTGAATTCTCGGAGAGCCTGGCTTTTATCCAGGAAATGAATTTTGCAGGCGGGCATGTTTTTACATATTCAGCGCGCCCGGGCACTCGCGCGGCACGCCTGCCGGGGCAGGTTCCTCACCCCGTTCGCAAAGCCAGGAATGCGCAGGTCAGGAAAGTTTTAGAGACCTCCAGCAGGGAATATCGAGCCGGGTTCGTGGGCTGCTCGCTGCCGGTGCTGTGGGAAAGCGCAGCCGGTCTGGGACCGGATGGATGGCAGGCCAGCGGGTTGACCGGTAACTATCTGCGCGTTTTCGCCCACACCCCCAAAGATGTCTGGAACCAGATAACCAAGGTAAAACTGACCAGTCTGAACGAACGCGGCCTGGTCGGTGAAATCCTGTGAGATCAGCTGGGATATTTTTTTATATAGCAATGAAGTTGGGATAAAAAGATGGATAAGTGCACATTTTGCGGCATCCTGTCGGGTAGGTTGCCGGGAAAAATCGTATACAAAGATGAACTTGCGACTGCCTTTCATGACATTCACCCTGCTGGTCCCACGCATATCCTGATCGTGCCCAACAAGCACATCCCATCCGTGAATGAACTCGTTCCTGAGGATGAAGCTTTGATCGGTCACCTTTTCACCATCGCCCGCCAATTAGCGGAAAGCGAAGGCGTATGCGAATCCGGCTACCGCCTGATCATCAACACCGGCAGGGATGCCAACCAGACCATTTTCCACCTGCACATGCACCTGATCGGCGGACAGCCGGTTCGTTATCCAATGGGATAGATTTTTCAGTACAGCAAGGTCAAATCATCGGCAGGTCAGCTGGCAAAATGTCAACCATACAAAAAGAAGTCCTACTCTATCAGAACATCACCTTTCAGCTCACTCAAGGCGACATCACCCACGAGGACCTGGACGCGATCGTCAATGCCGCCAATTCGCAGCTACAGCACGGCGCGGGCGTCGCCGGGGCGATATTACAGCGCGGCGGACAGCAGATCCAAATAGAGAGCGACGATTGGGTGAGAGGACACGGTCCGGTGAGCCACGAATCGCCGGCGTATACGCACGCGGGCGAGCTGCCCTGCCGTTATATCATTCATGCCGTGGGACCCGTCTGGGGCTCGGGTGATGAAGAAACCAAGCTGGGCGCAACCGTTCGCGCCTGCCTCGAACTGGCCGAAAAATTGAACCTGAAATCGCTGGCGATGCCAGCCATCTCCACCGGAATCTACGGCTTTCCAAAAACGCTCGCCGCCCGCGTGATCATCACTACCATCCAAGACTACGTTTTAACAAACCCAGACTCGTGCATCGAATTGGTCCGTCTGGTAATATTCGACGCCGAAACCCAAAAAACCTTCACGGAGATCTGGGATACAATATTCCCAACATCCGACTACACATATTAGCCGACCCAGTATCCCTTTTCCCCTATTACCCTAATCCTCATCCCCTGCCTCTCCATGATCACCTCTGTCCAAAATACCAGAATTAAATGGGTCCGGTCCCTGCAAACCAGTTCCCGAGAGCGGCGCCAGTCGGACGCTTTTGTGGTCGAGGGCGCCAGGATGGCGGAAGAAGCCCTCGAAAGCGGCAGTCTCCCACAGCTTGTGCTGTATACAGAAGAATTCGAAAAACGCGCTGCGGCTGTCCTGCAGAAATTCACTTCCATCGACACCACGCTTGAAGCAGTTTCGCCTCACGTGATGAAATCCGCCAGCGATACCCAACACCCCCAGGGCATCCTGGTCGTCTTACCGCTCGTATCCTTTCTGCCCCCTGATTCGCCAAACCTCGTCCTGATCCCCGATTGCATGCGCGATCCCGGCAATATGGGATCCATGATGCGCACTGCGGCAGCCGCCGGAGTGGACGCGGTTTATATCCCGCCTGAATCAGTAGATCCATATGCCCCAAAAGTCGTGCGCGCTGCCATGGGCGCTCATTTTAAACTTCCCATCGCCAGGATGGGTTGGGATGAAATTGCGCGCCAGCTTGAGTCAATGCGCGTATTGACCGCATCAGCCCATGAAGGAAAGTCCTACGACCAGATGGATATGACCCAGCCCCTGGCTTTAATCATCGGAGGCGAGGCAGCCGGTGCCAGCATTGAAGCTGGCAGATTGACATCCGAATATATTACAATTCCCATGCCTGGCGAAATCGAATCGCTTAACGCCGCGGCTGCCGCGGGTATCCTGTTATTTGAAGCTGTCCGCCAGCGTAAAAGAACCAAATAAAACCATTAGATTTCCAACTGAGCCTATGAAAATTCGTACAATTACTTGTTTTACTGATCCGGGATGGCCGCTTGAGGCTGGTGAATTGCGCAAACTTGGAAAATTTATCGCCGACCTGCGCGCTGAACTTGAATCTGCCGGATACGAGGTGCAAACTTCCCGCCTGGCGACCGTCCCATTCCCCCATTTAATCCCGGAGGGTAACCCTGACAGCCTGGTCGATCTGGCCAGATCATTGGAGGAGCTGGGTTTGGCTGCCGGGTTTGATTACCTTTCCCTGGGACCAGCTCTGCCAGAACAACCCCACAGCTTCCAGGCCATTCCCGCAGCTTTAGGTAAGACGGATAACGTTTTCTTTTCCGGATCGCTTTTGACTGTCCGCGGAGAAATTTCGCTGTCCGCAGCGCGTGCAAGCGCCGAGATTATCCAAAAAGCCAGCTCAATCACCCGGGATGGTTTTACCAACCTGCGTTTCGCAGCGCTGGCCAATGTGCCCCCGGGAGCGCCATTCTTCCCAGCAGCATACCATGATAAGGGCAGACCAACATTCGCCCTCGGTATGCAAGCCGCCGACCTGGCGGTTGAGGCGGTGAATAACTCGAAAACCCTGCACGAATGCCGGCTGAACCTTGTCGAACAGATCGAGAATAATGCCAGCAAGTTGACGCGTATCACTGCAGACCCGTCCAGGGACCGGGGTATAAAATTCGGCGGGATTGATTTCACTTTGGCTCCCTTCCCGGAGGTTGAACAATCGATTGGCACTGCGTTTGAGCGCCTGGGAATTGCTCGTGTAGGGCACCATGGTTCTCTAGCTGCGGCTGCATTTCTTACCAACTGCCTCAAAAGCGCCAAGTTTCATAAGGCTGGTTTCAACGGTCTGTTCATGCCGGTACTGGAAGATGCAGTTCTGGCCGAACGGGCCGGGGAAGGCACGCTGACCATCGCTGATTTGCTGCTCTATTCAACGGTGTGCGGCACCGGATTGGACACCATCCCGCTTCCGGGAGACACAACCGCTGCTCAAATCTACCCCCTTTTGCTCGACCTGGCTGCGCTGGCCCGCCGCCTGGATAAACCTTTGACGGCGCGCTTGATGCCCCTGCCTGGAAAAGCGGTAGGAGATCCGACCAACTTTGACTTTCCATTTTTCGCTAACAGCCGGGTTATGCGGCTTGAAGCGCATAATTTGGGAGGATTACTGGGCGAAGACCAGTTTCTGGACATCAACTGAGCGAGCTCGTAATTTTATTGACCCAACATCCACCTGGATACAAAACCGGATCTCAATTTTCCAGGGTAATCAACCCGACAAATCCGTCCGCGTTCGATTTTCTAAATAGGCTGCCTATTCTTTGCCGGGTATGCTCTCATCCGGCTGGCATACGAAGGGTCTTAAATGCTGCCCCGTGTACGACTCGTCCAGGGCGCAAACTTCTTCAGGCGTACCCTGGGCTACAATTTCACCGCCTCGCTCACCCCCCTCCGGCCCCAAATCGATAATATGGTCCGCGACCTTGATAATATCCAGGTTATGTTCGATGATCAGCACGGTGTTCCCGCCCTCCACCAATCGCTGGAGCACTTCGATTAATTTATGCACATCCGCGGCGTGCAACCCGACCGAGGGCTCGTCCAATACGTACAGCGTCCTTCCGGTTGAGCGCTTGGAAAGCTCGCGCGCCAGTTTCACCCGCTGTGCCTCGCCTCCAGACAGAGTCGGCGCAGGCTGTCCGATGCGGATATAGCCCAAACCGACATCGTAAAGGGTCTGCAAGCGGTTGACCATCTTCGGGAATGCTCCAAACAAATCCAGAGCCGCCTCAACAGTCAAATCCAGTACCTGCGCGATATTCAGGTCTTTGAATCTGACCTGCAGCGTCTCCCGGTTGAAGCGCGCCCCGCGGCACACTTCACACGGAACATATACATCCGGCATGAACTGCATCTCGATTCGCAGCTGGCCTTGACCCTGGCAGGCTTCGCAGCGGCCGCCGTGTACATTGAATGAGAAACGCCCTGGTTTGTAGCCGCGGATTTTGCTTTCCGGAAGCTCGGCGAACAGGCTGCGCACATGATCGAACAAGCCCGTGTAAGTGCCCGGGTTAGAGCGCGGGGTGCGGCCGATGGGATTCTGGTCGATATTTATCACCTTATCCAGGTATTCCAATCCCAGGATATCATCGTGTTCGCCAGGTTTGGTGTGCGCCCGGTTCAGGGCGCGCGCCAGCGCTTTGTACAGGATTTCAACCATCAAGGTAGACTTGCCTGATCCTGAAACGCCGGTGATGCAGACCAATTTACCGAGCGGTATCCCCACATCGATATTCTTCAAGTTATTCTGGCGCGCCCCGACTACCCGGAGTTGTTTTCCATTCCCCACACGCCGGTCGCCAGGGATGGGCACTTTAAGTTTTCCAGTAAGGTATGCGCCGGTTAATGAGTCCTTGCACTTAATGATCGCTTCCAGGGGACCCTCACAGACGACTTCACCGCCATGCTCTCCCGCCAGCGGTCCAAGGTCGAGCACCCAATCCGCGGTGCGGATCGTATCCGCATCGTGTTCAACCACCACGACCGTGTTTCCCAGGTCGCGCAAGCCTTCTAATGTGCGCAGCAAGCGTTCATTGTCTCTGGGGTGCAGCCCGATGGAAGGTTCATCCAGCACGTAAAGCACACCCATCAAGCGAGACCCAATTTGAGTCGCCAGCCGGATGCGCTGCGCTTCACCGCCCGAGAGTGTGGCTGCTGAACGGTCCAGCGTCAAATAGTCCAGCCCTACATCCACCAGGAAGCCCAGCCGGTCCGTGATTTCCTTCAGGATGCGTTCCGCGATGAACTGCTGGCGTTGGTTGAGCGGGGTGTTTTTTGCGCCCAGGGTGCGCACCCAAACCAATGTCTTAAGCACCGGCCAGTGAGTGATTTCGATGATATTTTTTCCAGCAATCGTCACCGATAACGCCTCTCTGCGCAGCCGGGCTCCATTGCACTTCGGGCATACCTGTTCGCTCATATACTCAGCGAGTTTATCGCGGATGTATTCGGAGTTCGTCTCCCGGTACCTGCGCTGCAGATTGCTGATCACTCCCTCAAAAGTGGTCTGGAATGTGGCCTGCCGGCCTTCACGGTTCTTGTAGTTGACAGTGATGCGCTTGCCCTTTGAACCGTACAGCACCAGGTCGAGCTGTTCTTTCGATAATTCGACAACCGGCTCGTCCAGGTCAATTTTGTAATGATTTGCCATCGCCTCCAGCGCTTGCCAGTAGTATCCGCCTTCATCGCGCGGCCCATTCCATTCAGATACCACGATCGCCCCGTCTCTCAATGAAAGCCTCTTATCCGGTATCAGCAGTTCGGGGGCGATCTCCAAAGTGCCGCCCAAACCCTGGCATTCGGGACATGCGCCGTGCGGGGTGTTAAATGAGAACGTGCGCGGTTCGATCTCGGTCAACACAGATCCATGTTCCGGGCAGGCAAGGTGCTCTGAAAACAGGAGATCCATTCCTTCGACCGTCCTGCGCTCAATTTCCTGCTCCCCATTAAATTCATCAAATTCGGGTTGATCTTCGCGAGGCGGATTCATCCAATGCACTGTCAGGTAACCATCTCCAAATTTCAAAGCCGTCTCGATCGAATCGGTCAATCGGGACCGGACTGCGCCAGTTTCCTCATCATCTTCCGCCTGGCGGATGATCAAACGATCGACAACCGCTTCAACCGTGTGGATTTTGTAGCGGTCCATCTGAATTTCATCATCCAGTTCATATACCACCCCATCCACCCGCGCCCGCACAAACCCAGCTTTCTGGATCTCCTCCAGAACCGCTTTGTGGGTACCCTTGCGTTCCCGCACCAGCGGTGAAAGGATTAAAATGCGTGCCCCATCTGGAAGTTCTTCGACTTTATCCACGATCTCCTGGGCGGATTGGCGGGTTACTTCCCTTCCACACTCCGGGCAGTGGGGAATCCCGGCGCGTGCATACAGCAGGCGCAGGTAATCATAAACTTCGGTCACTGTCCCCACAGTAGAACGCGGATTATGCGAGGCACCCTTCTGGTCAATTGATACCGCCGGTGATAGGCCTTCGATATAATCGACATCCGGTTTGTCCATCTGGCCCAGGAACTGCCTGGCGTAAGCGGAAAGCGATTCGACATAACGCCGCTGCCCCTCCGCGAAAATCGTATCGAACGCTAAGGATGACTTGCCCGATCCGGAAAGTCCTGTGATAACCACAAATTTATCGCGCGGGATGTCAACTGTGATATTCTTCAGATTATGCTCACGCGCTCCAACAACACGAATAACATTTTTTGACATATTTCTTTTATCTAATCAGCGCCAACATTTACAGATCTACAGAATTTTGATGATTTCGGCCGGTGATTCACAGCAATTCCACGACCTTTTATTATAGCACAAATGTTTTATTTATTAATTAAAATGTTGCGGGTCAGACAGCAAACTTACATTATACCAATTTGGTTTGTTGTCCTGAATCCCATTAACGAATACAATTAATTTCGATTAGAATCATATATATAATCCTATCTTGTAAATCTTTTTTCCTTTTCAATAAAAGGACATGAGCTTATTTAAGAAAATATCAGGTATGTTCTCCTCTTCCAGCAGTGCTGGTGATGATCACGCCCTATGTGTGACAGTAATATGCAGCCGCTGTGGTGAAATTATCCAGGCACGTATTGACCTGCACAACGATTTAAGCATTGATTACGACGATGCTGGTGGTGAAACAAACTACATTTGCCGCAAGACTTTGATCGGAGAAGAGCGCTGTTTTCAGAGGGTTGAGGTAACGCTTAAATTTGATAAGAACCGGCAGCTTATCGATCAGGACATCACCGGCGGGGTTTTTATGAAAGAAACTGAATGAATAGGAGGCTTGAAGATATGGGTACACTAAATTCACTTTGGAAAATATTCATCCCGATGACGGTCTTTATGCTGGCTGTTTCGCTGGCGTGTACCTTGATCGGAGGAACCTTCGAACAGGAGAATATCAAGCGCACCCAGACTGCCCTTTCACAAACCTCTCAGGCGATGGAAACAGCTGCAGCCCAACCAACACTGACCCAGCCTCCGCAAGCGACGCAGCCTGCAGAGGAAACGCAGCCCCCGGAGCAAACGCTGCCTCCAGAAGAGACCCTGCCGCCCGAACCTGAGCAGCCGGAAGAAACCGAACCACCTCCGGAAGAATCGAGTGAACCGACCATTAGCGCCAGGGTCAACACAAACTGCCGTGAAGCTCCCAGCCAGGATTTTGAGATCATCGGATATCTGTTAAAAGGTCAGACTTCGGTCGTGATCGGGGCTGAACCATCCGGCAACTGGTGGGAGATTGTAAACCCTGATAACCCAAACGAAACCTGCTGGGTGTGGTCTCAAACCACAACCGTTTCTGGAGACACCAGCGATGTGCCCGAGAAAGAACCACCTCCAGTGCCAGATGCACTGGTTGGTGTGAGTTTCGCTGCGCTCAACATGTGCGGCCCGGATCCGACCCTGATCTTCCAGGTGAATAACGGCAGTCATGTGGAATTGGAGTCGCTCGGACTGCTGATCGAAGACATCACCGAAGGCGACACAGTGTTTGGACCAGCACAGCATAATTCGCCTTTCCTGGTTTCGGTCAGCGACTGCCCTCCCGGCGCCTCCGTTCTGCCCGCTGTTTCGACCGCTTACGTAGGCGGTAAGGTGAGCAGGCAGAGCTTACCGGGCGCCATGATGCGCGCGGCTGTCAAATTGTGCTCTTTGGATAATCTGCAGGGTGTCTGCAGCGAACAATCCATCCAATTTTTGATGCCATCTCCCTGATACAATTGAGATAGATATTAAATCAGTAGGGCAAGTTGGCAACTTGCCCTACACAGTGCCGTTCCATAAAGCTGTTCTACTTATTAATTCAAAAAACCCGCAAGATTTGTTCCTGCGGGTTTTATTCTTTATTCGTGGTTTGCGCTGACTACATCCAGTTCTTCAGCGGGTATTGCCTCCCCATCCAGACGGAAGACCAGCGCATTTTCCTCTTCATCCACCTCGACACGGATTGTCGCCCCCTCCTGGAACTCGCCGGATAACAGGCTGACTGATAATGGACTTTCAACATTTTTCTGCAGCGCCCGTTTCAGCGGTCGTGCGCCAAACGCAGGATCGAACCCTTCATTCGCCAGCCATTCGCGTGCTCGCTCACTCAATTCTACATTCAAGCCGCGCTCGCTCAAGCGCTCCTTGATCTCCTGCATCTGCAGATCGACAATCAAACTCATTTCCTCGATCGAAAGCGGTGAGAATGTAATGATCTCATCGATTCGGTTAAGGAATTCGGGGCGGAAGGCGCCTTTGAGCGCTTTTGTGATTTTTTCCTGTTCCTGGCTGACCTCACCATCCGCGCCCTCCTGCAGGAACCCCAGGCTGCCTGCCCTGCGCACGTACTCGGTGCCCAGATTGCTGGTCATGATCAAAACCGTGTTGCGGAAATCGACAATGCGCCCCTGACCGTCGGTCAAACGGCCGTCGTCCAGGATCTGCAGCAATGCATTCCAGACCTCCGGGTGGGCTTTCTCGATCTCGTCAAACAGGATTACCCTGTACGGCCGCCGCCTTACAGCTTCTGTCAGCTGTCCACCTTCTTCGTACCCGACATACCCCGGTGGGGCGCCGAACAAGCGTGACACAGAATGCTGCTCGCGGTATTCGCTCATATCGATGCGCACCAGCGCATCCGGATCGTCGAACATAAACCACGCCAGCGCTTTGGCTAACTCGGTCTTCCCAACTCCGGAGGGACCAATGAATATAAACGAACCAATCGGGCGTTTGGGGTCTTTCAAACCAGAACGGGCACGCCGGATAGCATCCGAAATCGCTTTGATCGCCTCATCCTGGCCGATAATGCGTTCGTGCAGGCGTTCTTCCATTTGCAGCAGTTTCTCGGCTTCGGTCTCCATCATCTGGCTTACCGGTATACCCGTCCACTGCGCCACCACTTCGGCGATGTCCTGGGCGTCCACATATTCATCCAGCTGGTGTTCGGTCTCCCACCTATCACGCTCTTTGTGGAATTCTTCCTCTAACCGCAGCCGTTCCGCTTTTTTCTGGGCTGCCCGTTCGTAATCCCGTTCGTTTCCTGCCTGTTCTTCTTCCGCAGCAAGGCGGTCGATTTCACTCTTGGTCTCTTTCAATTCTGGCGGTAGTGAATACAACGCCACTCGCAGCTTTGCCGCAGCCTCATCTATTAAATCAATCGCTTTGTCAGGCAGGTGGCGGTCGGTCACATAGCGATCCGATAACCGGGCGGCATCAACCAGGGCTTCGTCCGTGAATCGCACTTTGTGATGCGCCTCATAACGATCGCGCAGTCCCTGCAGCATTTGGATTGTGTCGTCAACATTAGGTTCCTCAACGAAGATCGGCGCAAACCGCCGCTCCAGCGCGGCGTCCTTCTCAATGTGCTTATGGTACTCGTCAAGCGTGGTAGCGCCTACGCACTGCAGTTCACCCCTGGATAAGGCCGGTTTGAGCATATTCGAAGCATCCATGGCGCCCTGTGCCGCACCTGCCCCCACCACGGTATGCAGCTCGTCAACAAACAGGATAATCTCACCTTCCGACCGTTCGATCTCTTCCAGAGTGGCTTTCAAGCGTTCCTCGAATTCACCCCGGAAACGCGACCCGGCGATCATAGCACCCAGGTCAAGCGCAAGCACCCGCTTGCCAGCCAGAATCTCGGGCACGTCATTAGTAGCGATCTTCTGCGCCAGCCCTTCAACGATGGCGGTCTTTCCGACACCGGCTTCTCCGATCAGCACCGGGTTATTCTTTGTGCGCCGGGAGAGAATCTGGATCAGGCGCAGGATTTCCGAATCCCTGCCAATCACAGGATCCAGCTTGCCTTCCCGGGCTAATTTTGTCAGGTCGCGCGAGTACTTTTCCAAAGTCCGGTAGCGCGTCTCCGCTTGCGGGTCGGTCACACGCTGACCGCCGCGGATCTGCTTTATGGCATCATAAACGCGCTCGCGGTTAATCCCTGCTCCTTCCATCAGCTTGGCAGCCGGGGTGCTGCGTTCACTCAAGATCGCCAGAAATATATGCTCAGTGGAAATATATTCATCTTTTAGCTTATTGGCTTCTTCATTCGCCAGGTCGATAATGCGTTTTACGCGCGGTGTGATAAAGATCTGTCCCGCACCGCCTCCAAAGATATTTGCCTTCGGACTCGTGCGCAGGATGTAATCCAGGCGCTCTTTCAGTTCCTCAGCATCCACTTTTAATATATCCAACAATTGGGGGACGACCCCCTGAGGCTGTTCGATCAGCGCCAGCAGGATATGTTCTGTATCAATCTGGTTATGGCCATATCGCTGGATGATCTCGGCAGCTCTTTGAGCGGCTTCCTGTGCCCGCTCGGTAAAACGATCAAATCGCATCATAATCGTATATCCTTTTACTTTTCTGAAAACATTCGGTGCAATATTCTCGCCAGCCCTTCTTGACAGGACCTTCCGAAATGGAATTCCGTTAATATCGCTTTTGATAAACTGAGCACGTCCTTAAAATTCTATTTATTTTGTCTCGAATCGAAGGTGGAATGAATTGACAATCAACAGATAGCGTGCGCAGGCTTATGATCTGTACCGGGTAAAGGGTGTAAACCTTGCCCAGGTTTTTAAAAAAACAATTACTTGATAAACCTAATTTGCCGACAACATTATAACATTCGTGCAATTAATACAGTGCAAGCACGGTGTAAGAAATATATAAAAAATTGTGGGGAAAGGTTTAAGGTTGTGCAAGGTCGGGCAGCGCTGATAAGAACCGTTTCCAGATAACAATGGGTCTTTTTTTGGGATTAAGTTTCGAACAGTTTCTCCCGAATCGGCGGCAGATTCTCAGGAATCAGGTCAATTTCAATATATATCTTTTCAGCGATTGAAGGGCAGAAAGTATTCTCCCACTTGTGATAACCCTGTGCTTCAACAAGGATATTAAAACACTCCCCGCCTTCAACGGGTAGGTCTATGGGTGGTTTCACGTCAAAATAATAGTCATCTTGACCCTCCCGCTGTGATGAAAAAGCAGGACGGACAGAAATATTCACCTTATCAATTTGAAACCTGGTGATATGGTCAGCGATTTCAACAATTCGAATATCAGCGCCTTTCTGGAAATTTCGGAAAGTGCCCGCTATCAGGACAACTAGCATAATAAAAGCGGTAAACCTGACCACATAAACCGTGAAGCTGGTTTTATGCACCGGTTCTTCCGTAATGTCTTCAGCCTCTACATCAAATAAATAGTCGTTCATACATCTTTAAGCAAGGTATCCAATTTATACCAGTTAATACAGCCTTATTTTATCAAGCTTTGAAAATTTTGAATTTACCTGGAAGCAGGATGTTTTCAACTTGCCCCCTAATTTACCCGCATAACCCTTTAGATCGTTTTCAATGAGAAATGGATTCAGAAGTCATGGTTGGTGTTGCGGTATTGGTTGGGGTTAATGTGACCTGTAAAACATATATCTGGGGGATCCAGCCCACGCGACCTTCTTCATCCTGCACCTCCACCCATACCAGACCATCCACTACTTCTTTCCCGTACAGCACGGTCAGGGGCTGCCTGGCGCGCAGGACCGCAATTTCAGGGCCCCCAGGCGACTGTCTCAAACGCAATCCCGGTATGGTGTAATTAGACGCCTCGGCTAGTGCAGGCGTGGGTGTGTTCGTCGCAGTTGCTGTGTGTGTTGGCGTCGCCGTGGGCGTATTGGTGTTGGTTAAGGTGGGCGTTTGCGTAGCTCTTCGGGTGGGTGTATTGGTTACGGTCGGGCTCGGTCCCGGTGTGAACGTTTTGGTTGCTGTCGCGGTAGGCGTGTGGGTCGGCAGCACCAATGGATCAAGCTTCTCTGCCAGGATTTCACTGATAAGAATTGAAACCGGCATTCCCAGGCGTTCCGATAAAGCGTACTGCAGATTAACGCTGTCCTCATAGCGCAGTCGCCGGAAGGTGCGGATTACGATATCCAGGTTTATTGTGCCATCCAGTACTTCAGCCGTCCACTCTACCAGTTCCGCGCCTTCAATATTTCCAACCTCCTCAACAACTACTGTCTCCAAAAAGCGGTTCTCTGTGGCGGATTGAAACAACTGGTAGCTGAAATAACTGAGCGAAACCAGCAGCACTGCAGTCAGCAGGGCAGAAATCACCAGGCTGCGCGGTACCCGATCCTGGCGCCTGGTCAAAGGGCCTCGAAATCCCAGGCTGAAAAATACCAGCGTTGATGCAAAAGTGATGGTAACCGCGTTGGTTAGAAATAGCAGGGCCGCTCCGCCAGCCACGTCCCAGCGGCCAACAGCCAAGCCGATACCAATCGTACAAAGTGGCGGCATGATTGCGGTTGCGATAGCAACGCCTGGCAGTGCTGCGGATATGCCTGGCATTGCCAGCGCAAAAGCCGCTGCTGCGCCGCCAGCCAGGGCGACTCCCAGGTCGATTGGTCCGGGTGTCATTCGCGATAAGACTTCCCCGGGCAGTTCGTAAAGAACAACAAACGGAAGGTTCTTATTTATCCACGCGAATATAAAAGCGATTATCACTGCCACAACAGCCCCGCGAATGACAGATGAAAGGCTGTCGCGCAGCAATTGCCCATCTCCTGTGATCGATGCCAGACCCAGCCCGATCAGAGGTGACATCAACGGCGCAACCAGCATAGCTCCGATGATAATGGCAGGCGAGTCCACAAGCAGACCCTGGGTGGCTATGATACTGGATAATACCACCAGCATAAAATAGCTAAAATCTGGGCGAGAGTCATCCCTCAGCAGTACGCGGACTTCAGCGCGCTGCTCCTTGCTAATTGGTTTAACAATCTTGCGCCACTGGTAGCGGATGCGAGAGAAAAATGATAATTGTGGTGGTCTATCGCTTGATGCAGGCATAATCAATTCAGGGCTTAATTTTAACGATTAGTTGCTTTATAGCAAGATGGATGCCAAACCTTGCAGAATTAGGAACATTTCTATATTATTGTACGTCATTAATTCAGGCCTGGAAGATGCAACGATAATATAAGTATAATTTGTGTTAATCCGGGTAAATTCATATTAGAAATATACAAATTAAGTAAGGAGTAACCTATGCGAATCAAAATTATAGTCCCAGTTAGTCTGATGCTTTTTAGTGTTGTGCTCAGCGCCTGTTCGGGTGTGGCGGCTGCCAAAGCGCCCGCTTCCACCAACCTGGCTGATGGAGAACCACCGCCGCGCACGATCTCTGTTACCGGCAGCGGAAAAACGGTTTTAACACCGGATATCGCCTACATCAACATCGGCGTCCAGACTGAAGATCAGGACGCTTCCAGCGCGGTTTCAGAGAACACCCTGCAAACCCAGGAAGTGATCGATGCATTGACGGCTGCCGGCGTGGCGAAAGAAGATATTCAGACCACGAATTTTAATATCTACCCGCGCCAGGATTACGATCCCCAGGGCCAGCCTACCGGAGAGATAACCTACATCGTTACCAATACAGTTTATGTGACCGTGCGAGATCTCGACCAGATCGGCGATTTGCTCAACTCGGCAGTTGCCGCGGGGGCGAACACGATCCACGGCATCCAATTTGACGTCGATGATAAGGCCGAAGCCCTCTCAGACGCGCGTGCATCCGCGGTCAAAAACGCCGAGACAATCGCGCAGGAATTAGCAGCCGCGGCAGATGTTGGTTTGGGTGAAATCCAGAGCATCAGCACGTTCACTGGGGGCTACCCATCGCCATTGTTTGAAGGTCGCGGCGGCGGCGCAAATATCATGGCGGATGCGCCTGTCCCGATCTCTGCCGGCCAGATGATCGTTACTGTCGAGGTTTCTGTTATCTATACGATCGAATAATCAGCTGGGAAATATTATTCACAAATACCTTCAGAAGCATCAATTTAAACCCGCGGGTATGTTTGGTTTCTGTGCCCGCGGGTTTTCACTTATCCCCACCCTTTGTCCGGTCTCTTGTCCCAATGCAAACTGCCTGCATGGGTTGATTAAATAATCATCACCCAACCTCCGCTTCCACTGCTGGTAAAGAATGGTCATATATTCTCCTTCAAAACCACAGGTGGGTCGCCTACCGATTTTATACCTTAAGACCGGGTTTCCCAATCGCAACAGCCTGTCCAGCATGGTATGATTATGTCTCAGAACCAACCAAATTTAATAAATACGCCGCCAAAAGAATGAGATAAACCGAATCAAAACCCCTCACAGCCAACATATACAACAAACATCATCCAGGACGACACACCTATCCCCTATCCCTTATCCCCTACCCCTTACTTCATGCACATTAACCTCGCCCTCGCCCAAATTAACACCCACCTCGGTGATTTACAATCCAACCTGGGGAAACACCTCTCTCTGATCAAAAAAGCCCGCGCCGCTGGAGCGGACCTAGTTGTTTTCCCTGAACTTTCCCTCACAGGGTATGTACTGCAGGATTTAGCTTCAGCAGTTGCCATCCAACCGACCTCAAATGATCCCATCTTCGCCAGGCTGCTTGAAGCCAGCCAGGATATCGATCTAGTTGTCGGGTTTGTGGATGAGGACAGCCGACACCGCTTTTACATCGCCTCCGCTTACCTCTCAGAAGGGGAAGCCCTGCATATCCACCACAAAGTTTATCTGCCCACTTACGGGCTTTTTGATGAGGGCCGCTTTTTTGCCTGGGGCGATACAGTCCAGGCTTTTGACACCAAATTCGGAAGGTTGGGAATCCTGATCTGTGAGGATTTCTGGCATGCCTCTCCGCCTTATTTATTGTGGTTGGATGGTGCCGATATTATGCTGTTGGTCTCCGCCTCCCCCGGCAGAGGTATCAGCCGGGAACCAACTTTAGAATCGGCACGCTGGGTTGAGCGCATCAACCAGGCTTACGCCAGCCTGTTTACTACATTTGTAGTGCACTCAAACCGGGCTGGTTACGAGGATGGGCTCAACTTCTGGGGTGGGTCAACCATTTTTGATCCCAAAGGACATTTGATTGTCAAAGGCCCCTATCACCAGGAGGAGTTAGTCGTTTCCAGCATCGACCTGAACCAGCTGCACCGCACCCGGGCGCGCCTGCCGCTGCTGAGAGACGAACGCACCGCCCTGGTGATGCGCGAGATGAACAGGATCATGGATCGCGGCGAACAGTTAAACCGTTAGTTTAAAAATAAATCCGGAGGCATTAACCGATTTGATGATTTCTCGTATCGTTCGATCAAAATTTTTAATTATCGTCCTGCTGATTGGTATGATCGCTGTCATTCCGGGAGAAGTCCTGGCTTCAAGCCAAGATCCGGATCAGGAAGGAGATTATGTAATTATCGGCCAGCTGCTTGACGAACAGGATCAGCCTGTTGAAGAAGCAGTTGTAACCGCTGTCGCCGTGGATGGTGAGCAGGTTGTGGCTGAGGCAGAAAGCCTGGAGGACGGCACCTGGCGCCTCCTTCTAATGGAAGTGCCCTCAGGTGAAATTCAAATCACGATCGAACACCCGCGCTTCAACCCGCAAACCCTTAGCTTAAATGTCAATGAGTTAAGCGATCTCAACAATATCGGCCTGTACCAGGTCGGTGAAATAATCCTCAACAGGCATATCAACGCCGGATTTTGGGCTGCTACATTGATCTTTATCGGGGTTTTACTCCTGATCGCTTTTGAAAAGCTGCACAGCACCACTGCCGCACTGGCTGGTATGTCGGCTGTTTTTATTTTTTCTTATGTGGGTGGAGTCTTCGATCCGGGATTCTTTATATTCAGTTTCGAACGCGGTCTCAGTTATATTAACTGGGAAGTAATCTTCCTGGTTATGGGCATGATGATCATCGTCGCCATCATCGAAGGGACTGGAATCTTCCAATGGCTGTCTTTCCAGGCGTACCGCTTGAGCCGCGGCCACAACTGGTTATTAGTCCTTATTCTAATCGTCATAACTGCGGTTGCTTCCGCCTTACTGGATAATTTCACGACCATGTTATTAATGGTGCCCATCAGTTTGCAGATCGGTTTGGCAGTGGGCATAAACCCGCTGGCATTGATCATCCCGGAAATACTGGCTTCCAATGTAGGCGGAATCAGCACATTGGTCGGCACTCCGACAAACATCATCATTGGAGCCTATGCAAGGATTAGTTTTACAGATTTTCTGGTAAACCAGACTCCCGGGGTGATTATCGCCCTTATCGCCCTGTCCGCTTACGTCCTGTTCCATTACCGCAAAGAATTCTTTAAAGAAAGCTCTGCAATTTCTCCCGCGCTTTACGAACGCCTGGAGGAGAATGCCCGCTTAGACGACCCGCAGAGCCTGTGGAAATCTGGCCTCGTATTTATCCTCGTAATCATTGGCTTTATTCTGGGAGAGAGCGTCCACCTCTCACCCGCTGTTCCAGCAATGATCGGAGCCACCGCGCTGCTTATCTGGCTGCAGCCAGACGTTCATAAGATGATCATCGCCGTGGACTGGACCACCCTGGTTTTTTTTATGGCACTGTTTGTGGTCGTCGGCGCCATTCAGGAAGTTGGTTTGTTGGGTTTGATCGCGACTGGGATGGCATCCGTGATTGGTGACAACCTGCCTTTGGGTATATTCATGGTCGTGTTTGGGGTTGGCACGATATCCGTTGTGGTTGCAAACATCCCCCTGGCAGCCGCAATGCTGCCTATTGTTGATTTCCTGACCGTATTAATTCCAGGCGCGGACAGCAAGGTGCTGTTCTACGCGCTTTCTATGGGCACTGCCATGGGCGGGAACGGTACTCTGATTGGTGGTGAAGCTAACCTGGTGACTGCTGGAATAACCAACCAGACCAGTACGCCAATAACCTTTAAGGAGTTTCTCAAAGTTGGTCTTCCAGTTACTTATATTACCCTGACGATAGGATTCCTTTGGCTGTTGATAAAGTTTTAAAACAGTACAATCTGAGGAGAAATCGATGAACACAAAAATATTGTGCCTGACGCGCGGCGGCGAGGGCAGCTATCCAAACCAGGACGGCGCAATCGCTATCGCTAAGGAACGCGGCCAGGATATGATGTTCCTATACATTTCGAACATCGAATTCCTCGACCATACCGCCGCGCCAAAAGTAATTGACATGGAAACGGAGCTTGATGAACTTGGTGAATTTATGCTCATAATGGCCAAGGAACGAGCCAGTAAAGCCGGTGTTACCGCCCAGACTTTAGTCCGGCGGGGGTTTTTCCGTAAGGTGCTCTCCGAGGTTATTGAAGAAAATAACTTCGAGACCGTGATCCTAGGTTCGTCTTCAGAAGATACCGGTATTTTTAATGAGGACCTGCTTCACGAGGTGACCTGCGAAATCCATCAAAAATATGAAATCGAATTTATTATCCTTTATGAAGGGGAAATAATAAAGACCTACCAGGTAGAAACAGGCAGTGAAACCGAACAGGAAGATTATGAAGAGGATTGATCTTGATATTAATTCAGATCTAGCGCGCAAGATATTAACCGGATTCCTTCATACCGAGATCACGCGAGCTGGTTTTTCGCAGGCTGTCATCGCCCTGTCGGGTGGGATTGATTCGGCTCTAAGTTGTTATCTGGCTGCTGAGGCGCTTGGCGCTGAGAACGTACTCGCGATTCCAATGCCTTATAAATCCTCATCACAAGACGCCCTCATTCACGCCCAATTGGTAATCGATGACTTGGGACTACGTTCTTTGACCGTCCCGATTACGGATATAGTTGAACCTTATTTTGAACGTTTTCCAGAAGCGGACAATGTACGCCGCGGCAATGTCATGGCACGCGCCCGTATGATTATTCTCTATGACCAATCTGCAGCTTTTAATGGACTGGTCGTTGGTACAAGTAATAAAACAGAGATTTTATTGGGTTACACAACCCTGTACGGTGATTCCGCATGCGCGCTCAACCCAATCGGCGACTTATATAAAACCCAGGTGCGCCAGCTTGCCCGGGGAATTGGTGTACCGCAGGTGATCGTCGAAAAACCGCCCTCGGCAGACCTATGGCCCGGACAGACCGACGAAGGTGAGTTGGGTTTCACATACGAACAGGTCGACCAGCTGCTCTACTTGATCGTCGATGAACGCTACCGGATTGAAGATTGTATCGATGCCGGGTTCAACCCGGAGTTCGTAAACAAAGTAATCGAACGGGTTCGCCGCACCCATTTTAAACGCATCATGCCCCCGGTCGCCAAATTGAGCAACCGCACCGTTGGCTATGATTTTCTTTACTTGCGTGACTGGGGGACGTAAGAAGCTATCACCCGATCAATCCTCAGGAGTCAGAGATTCCCATTCTTCCAGCAAGTCATCCATTTCGGACTGGATTTGCAGGTAGTTTTCCCCCAGTTTTTGAACTTCAGCATGGTCATCCGGCGGATGCTCAAGTTTTTGGCTGATGTCCGCGAATTCCCTTTCCAATGCTGAAATTTGTTTTTCGATTTCTTCCAACCGCATTCGCCGTTTTCTGTTTTGTCCAGTCTGTTTTCTGCTGGATGATTTCTTCTTTTGGTCGGAAGGTTGAGCTTCCTGATTTTGTTTTGCTTTCTGCTCCAGGTATTCATAAAGCTGGCTGTATGTACCGTTAAACACCTGCAGATCAACCTGGTTTGGTTGAATCTCCCATATCTGGGTTCCCAGCGCATCTATCAGGTACCGGTCATGTGATACCAGGAGCATCGTGCCCTGATAGGCACTGAGCACTTCCTGGAGGATCTCCTGGGAGGGAATATCAAGGTGATTGGTCGGTTCATCAAGCAAGAGCAGGTTTGCGTTGGACAAAGCCAGGACAGCCAGCGCTAATCTTCCCCGCTCCCCTCCGGAAAGCGTACCCACCTTTCTGAAAACATCCTCTCCGCTGAACAGGAAGCGCGCCAGGTAATTTCTTATCTCCGCCAGCAGCATACCGGGTGCTTTTGCTTCCACCTCTTCTACCAGCGTTTTGTTCGCATTCAGGTCTTCATGGGCTTGCGCGAAATACCCAATCTTTAAACTTGCCCCGAGGATGACCTCACCTTCCAACGGCGAAACCTGCCCTAATAAGGTTTTTAAAAACGTGGTTTTTCCAGCGCCGTTAGGACCGATAACAGCTGCGCACTCCCCCAGCTTAAGCAGCAGGTCCGGCGCCCGGAACAAGGGTCTGCCATCGTCTTCGTACCCAATTACCAGATCGATCGTTCGGATCACCAGTTCGCCAGAACGGTGGGCTGTTTTCAGCTGCATGCTCAAGTGCGGAGGACGGTTAGAAGGTTCTTTCATAGCATGGATGCGCCGCTCTACTTCAGCGATACCCATCGGGTGTTCAGAAATAACTGCCTGCTGGCTGATTTCAGCCCAGCTTTTACCCATCACCCCTTCCAAACCCAGGCTTTCAATTGCCTGGACCTCCCGGCTTAATCTTTTTAGTTTTCCCTTGGCATGCTGCGTCCTCTGGCTGGCGATATTGCGTTTGATATAGTCCAACTCCTTCTCCAGGCGTTCTCTCTCAGAGGCATAGGTCAGGCGGCGTTTTTCCCATCGTTCCTGGCGCTGCATAGCATAGGCGCTGTAGTTGCCGCGGTATAACTCCAAACCCGTGGCGCTCATCTCCCAGATCGTTTTTACGACTTTATCCAAGAAATACCGGTCGTGAGAGACAAGCAGTACTGCGCCCTCCCATTTTTCAAGGTAATTTTCCAACCATTCAACAGCTGCGATATCCAAGTGATTGGTGGGCTCATCTAATACAAGTAAATCGGGTTTGGACAGAAGCAGGCGTGCCAATAACGCACGTGTTCGCTGTCCTCCCGAAAGTTGGGTCAGCGGTCGTGAATAATCCCGTTCCTCAAAACCCAATCCAGTCAATATCCTCTGGATGCGGGTTTCGTATGTATATCCGCCGCTGATTTCGAAAGCATGCTGCAGCCTTCCATACTTATCCATCACTTCATCTGGAAGGTCCGGATCGCCCATTTTGGATTCCAACCGGGCTAATTCCGCTTCCTGCTGGCGCAGTTCCGAAACTGCTGTCAAACACTCCTCCCACAATGTGTGCCTTGCCTCAAAACCAGCTTCTTGAGGCAGGTATCCAGTTTTTAACTTTTTTGCAGTAAAAATTTTTCCGGCGCTTGGTTCGTCCTTCCCTAACAGGATGCGCAGCAAAGTAGTTTTTCCGATACCATTGGGACCGACGATCGCGATGCGCGCCATCTGCGGTATATCTAAATAAATGCCGGAAAAAATATCGTCCGCGCCAAAGGATTTTGCCAGGTCTACTGCCGATAAGATGGACATTATTAATAGTCGAAAAAAGGCTTATTAGGTTTATATTAAGCCGGATTGCGCCGCAATTATACCGTGTTATAATCACGCCGCTTCCGGTAGCATTCAGTCTTTCGTAATGGATGATGGTCAACCTAAATGGCGCAAACTGACACGCAAGATATCGAACAACCAGAACCCAAGTCCACCAGGTACCTGAGAATTGCGGTCCTCGCCGGTTTTATTATCGCCGCAATCCTGACCGCTTACCTGACGTATGTGTCTTTCCGTGATTTTGTTGTCGCCTGGGATATGACCGGTTTACCTGGGATAAGCATCTCTAATCCCACACCTGTACCCGACAGCGGCGAAGCTGTGGTTGTCCAGGACGCCGAAACGCCGCTACAGCCTGCTGATGGCCCTCCCGCCCCTGAATGGGACGGCGCCCAGAGAATTTCCATGCTGGTCATGGGTCTGGATTATCGCGATTGGTCTGCCGGTGAAGGTCCACCTCGTACGGACACCATGATACTCCTGACCATTGACCCGGTCAGCCAGACAGCGGGCATGCTCTCCATACCGCGCGACCTGTGGGTAAATATACCCGGCGGTTTTAACTACGGCCGCATCAACACAGCCTACCAGTTAGGTGAAACTTATAATCTGCCTGGAGGCGGCCCACAATTAGCCGTCGACACGGTTGAGGAATTGCTGGGCGTTCCAATTGATTTTTACGCTCAGATAGACTTCGGAGCCTTTGTACGTTTTATCGACGAGATCTATGGCGTTAAAGTGAATGTCCCTGAACGGATAAAAGTCGACCCATTGGGCGATGACAACACCAAATGGCTCAAGCCCGGCATCCAGAATCTTCCGGGAGACCTGGCCCTTGCCTACGTGCGTGCTCGAAAAACCGAAGGCGGCGATTTCGACCGCTCACAAAGACAGCAGCAAGTCATCCTCGGGATTCGCAACCAGGTTCTGCGTCCAAAAATGTTCCCCTTGTTGGTATCAAAAGCACCAGCTCTTTACAACGAACTCTCTTCTGGTATCAATACAAATATGAACCTGGACCAGGCGATACGATTGGGTTGGCTTGCTACCCAGATACCCGAAGGCAACATCAAACAGGGTTCTATCTCTGCGGATCATGTGAACTTTGCCACCTCACCGGACGGCGGACAGGAAGTATTAAAACCTCTCACAGAAAAAATCCGCCTGCTGCGTGATGAAATCTTTACAGATTCGGGTGCAATCAGCCCCTCAGCTGCCAACTTGGATCCGGCGCAGGCCATACAGGCTGAAAACGCCAGGGTTGCGGTATTAAACGGCAGTTATACCCCTGGAATTGCAGCCCGCTCCACCGATTATCTGGGATCTTTGGGTGTGAACATAACCCAGACGGATAACTCCGAAAAGGTAGCCCCGTATACCGAAATCACCTATTTCACGGGCAAACCTTATACTCTAAAGTTCCTGGTTGATTTAATGGGTATCGATCCGATCCGAATTTTCCACGTAAACGATCCCGCCAGCCCAGTTGATATCTCCGTCACGCTCGGCGATGACTGGGCAAACAGCGGTAAATTGCCCTGATCTTTTTCCCTTCATACAAATATTTCGAATATCCAGTTCAATGAACCGGTTTATAATCGTTACGCGGCTTGGACACGTGCGGCACCATACTTGATATATGAAACTTGATTCCTTAGAACCGCTCGCGGGTTCGATTGAGCGTATTACGTATTACAACCCGGAAAACGGATACAGCGTAATCCGTTTACGCCCGGATGCCCGTAAATCCCCGGGGAAAGACAACCAGGGATTGGTCACCCTCACCGGGAACCTGCCGGAATTAGCGGTGGGGGAGCACCTCAAACTGCTCGGTCGGTGGACAGAGCACCCCAAACACGGGGTACAGTTCCAGGCAGAAAGATGCGAACAAACCCTGCCGGCCACTGCGGCGGGTATCCGCCGCTACTTGGGATCGGGTCTCATTAAAGGCATCGGGCCGCGCCTGGCTGAGCGCATCGTGGACCATTTCGGGATGGATACTCTTGAAGTGATCGAAAACAAGCCCGAACAGCTGCTTGAGGTCACTGACATCGGAAGCAAGCGAGCCGAGCTGGTCACAACCGCCTGGGAGGAACAGAAACAGATCAAAGAGATTATGTTATTCCTCCACAGTTACCAGGTCAGTAGCAACCTTGCCGTAAAAATATATAAGCAGTACGGTGACCAGTCGCTGCAGGTCGTCCAGAGCGACCCTTACCAGCTGGCGCGTGACATCTACGGGGTGGGTTTTAAGACCGCTGATAAAATAGCCCAGGCATTAGGGCTGCCAGCTGATCACCCATCGCGTATCGAAGCCGGCATCCTTTATAGTTTGAACCAGGCTGTAGAAGAAGGCAACGTATTTTTACCCCAGGACCAGCTTACCCAGGCGGCCTCAGAATTATTGGAAGTCGCTCAAGACCTGATCCCTCCTACTTATCAGCGCCTCATCCAGACAAACGATATCGTCCCAGAAGTGCTGCCGTTGCGCGAATCTCCATCCCACACTGAACCTCAAATTGATCCGGCAGTGCGTGAGAAAAAACAGCCCTACGGGCAGCAGGTCATTTATTTAACGCCTTTCTATCACAGTGAAAAGGGAGTTGCCGATCGCCTGCGCACTTTAACCAGTTCTTTCCCTACCAGATTGAGCGATATCCCGCCCGCGTTTCTGGAGATTGACCCATCTCTTTCGCCTGAACAGGCTGGGGCTATTAAATCCGCCTTGAGCAACCCTTTGAGTGTGCTTACCGGAGGTCCAGGGACAGGGAAGACCACAGCCATTAAAGCCCTCATCCATATCCTGGAGTCCGAGCGAAAAAAGTATGCCCTGGCTTCGCCAACGGGAAGGGCAGCCAAACGTTTATCTCAAGCCACGGGACGCCCTGCCAGCACAATTCACCGTTTACTATCCTACTCGCCAGGTGAAGGGTTTAAACATAACGATGAGAATCCCTTGCCGGTCGACATGCTGGTTGTGGACGAAGTGTCCATGATGGACCTGCTGCTGGCTAACCATTTACTGAAAGCGCTCAGACCGGGAACGCACCTTCTTTTTGTTGGCGATATTGACCAGCTGCCCTCCGTCGGCGCCGGGGATTTCTTGCGGGATGTGATCGCCAGCGGCATTCCCGCCGTTACCCGGTTGAACGTGATCTTCCGCCAGGCTGCAGATTCCCAAATTATTTCAAACGCCCACCGCATTAACAAAGGACAAATGCCCCGGTTTTCCACATCCAAAGGTCATCCTGAAGATCAACCAGGGGGTGATTTCTTTCTTTTCACCGCCGAAGATGCCGAAAATGCGGCTGACTGGATATGTGAAATTGTATTGAACCGCATCCAGAAAACTTTTGGCTTCCACCCGCTCAGGGATATCCAGGTGCTGTCCCCCATGTACCGCGGCTCAGCTGGGGTAAGAATATTAAATGAGAGACTCCAGAAATATCTCAATCCGCCCGCAAATTCAAAAATCGAAAAATCACTGTTCGGCGTCACATTCCGACCCGGTGATAAGCTGATGCAGATCAGGAACAACTACGACAAAGACGTCTACAACGGGGATATCGGGACACTGGTATCGATTGACCATACCGCACATACCATCACAACCGACATCGACAGTAAAAATGTACAATACGACTGGAGTGAAGCCGACCAACTCGTCCTGGCATATGCAGTGACCGTCCATAAATCCCAGGGATCTGAATTCCCGGTCGTCGTAATGCCGGTTTTAACCCAGCATTATCTCATGCTGCAGCGCAACCTGCTGTATACCGCCATCACACGCGCCAAGAAACTGTGCGTGCTGGTTGGAAACAAGCGCGCCATTGGGATCGCGGTGGGCAACAACAAAGTCGCCCACCGTTTTACTGGATTAGAACTGCGGTTGAGGGGACTGCTGTAAATAATTAATGGATATCAGCCAGGCTGGTTACATAAATCAAGTCCGCACGAAAAATTCTTAAATAAATCACCATCCCTGTTGATCGTTTTTTATCCATTGTGATGAAGACACCCCCATTGATTAACTTTCAAATGCATCCACCAATTTTTCAATATCAAGCTTTTTCATTTGAAGCATCGCTTTAACAGCTTTTTGCGATTTTTCTGAGTTGGGATCGTTTACCATTTCAGTCAAAACCGTGGGGACAATCTGCCATGAAATACCAAATTTATCCATCAACCAGCCGCATTGTTGAGCTTCTGGATCCCCACCCTCGGAGAGTTTATCCCACAAATAATCTACTTCTGCTTTTGTTTCGCAGTTAACGATAAATGATATGGCTTCATTGAACCTAAAATGAGGTCCGCCATTGAGAGCTACAAATTCCTGTCCTTCAATCTGGAATTCTACGGTCATCACCGTTCCTTCAGCTGTTCCGTGAATTTCATACCCCTCTTTTCCGTAACGGGAAATTCTTCTGATCCTTGAGTTTTTAAAAATGGATGCGTAGAATTCCTCTGCCTGTTCAGCCTGGTCGTCAAACCACAGATTTGTTGTAATCTTTTGCGCATTTGCCATGTTATTCCTCCAGGATAAGCGGTAAATCCCATTTTTGCCGCAGCCCGCGTGAAATACTAGGATCTCTTTAACCGTCTAGCTTCTGCTTGTTCTAAATTTTCATTGACTCTGAACTTCACAATTCGGCTGATCAGATCATATGGAATTGGTTTATCCAGCGGGAATTTTACCGATCCTTTTGCTCCCTCATAGTCGGACAACTCTTTCTTAAATTTCTCAATTCCGCTTGGAGCAGGATAAAAACCAATATGCCTTTTATAACCAGCGAAATGCACCAGGTTGCCGTGAAGCGTAAAAGTTGGAATTTGATACTTCATGGCCTCCTCGGCACCAGGCGCGGATTCCCTGATGGTTTGCCTTACTCTCCCTAAAAGCTTTTGAACGTTCTCTGGAAAACTTGCGATATACGCATCTATGTCTTCAGGAGGTGTTTTTCCGTTTTTCAAATAGTCTCCTTTTGATACGATTCATAATGAAGCAAAACGATCCCACAATCAAAAGGAATCGAATTTACCAATGTTAATTTCTCTTTTGATTTTACATCTTTGAAAATGGTCTTGCCATAACCCAACCGAGCAGGATTAACAGACAAATGGAACTCGTCGATGAGCATCTCCTGGATGAGTGATGAAACAAATGAAGCCCCTCCATAAACGATAATGTCTTTCCCGTTCTGGTTCTTTAAACGGTTAATCTCATCTTCAAGAACCCCTGTTGCTATATCGGTATTTTCCCAATGCGATTCTTTCAGTGTTTTTGAAAATACAACTTTTGGGGTGTCCATCATCTTCTTCCCGGATGTAAATTCCGGATCTTGCGGTTGTTTTATGACATTTGCCCAATGTGAAACAAAACCATCCACCATTTTTCTGCCAAGAAGAATAGTGTCAATCGTTGCTGTCAATTGCTCGACGTACTTTTTCAATTCATCATCCCAGTCCCAAACCATCCAGTCCATCTCACCATTCGGACCTGCAACATATCCATCCACTGAAATTTGCATTTGTAATTTCAGCTTTCTGATTGTTTTTTCCATTTTGGTTAGTAAAAATTCCCTGCTTCAAAAATTACATTCGTTTTGTTTCCTGCTAACGCGTTGAAAAACATACTCAGTAATCAGTCACATTGAATCTGATGTACTGTCACTCTGATTTTAATCCCAGCATAATCGGTGTGCGCAGCAGAAGAATCTAGAATCTTCGCTTTCTGAAAAGCAGGGATTAAAATCTGCTCAGATTGAAGCCTTAATTCTTATTAATCCATCCAAATCATAGTGACCGGCTACTCAGTAAACCATACCTGGATATAAATATCCTATACAAAGAGTTTGTTTAGAATTTCACCTATTTGGGTTCTCGCCAACCCCAAAAATCCAGGATGCAGGACATAATAGGTATATTTTATCTCAATAATGGTTGTGTGAAAATTTATTCTGTGATGTTATTTCCATCACATAATCCATATTTCGTATGTAACCAAACAGAATTTACTGCCCCAAACTATTACTGAAAATTTTATGCCATTCCCCCTGATCGCTCCCCTGCACTTATCCAGCCTGCTATTCTCTGGGTTTCTCCGCGTTTGCCTGCTGTTTTTCCCAGGCAAGCAGCCAGGAATCGTACGCATCCGCCCGGTTGTCTTCATCCACAACCAGGATTTTATCCACCTCATCTCGATCCTTGATGAAAAAAGTGATCTGGTCTTTTCCATCATCTTCTATAGCAACCGTGCAGTCCACTGGCGTGATTTCCTCGCGCAGGAAATGCCATCCGAAATGTGTCTCACAAGCAGGGTCCCAACAATTACATGAGCGCCGGTCTAATACAATTTTCATGTCTACCTCCAATAAGTAACAATAAAGAAAGATGCCTTTTATTCCTCCAGCGTCTCAGTCGGGCTGGATATGGGCATCGTTTTACTTAGCGCGGCTGCCAGACGTCCCAACGCCTGGGCTTCCTGTGGAGTGCCGCCGTCGGCCAGCAAAACCTGGGCTTGTTCGGCTACAGCGCGGTGTATATCCTCGTCTCCAAGCAGTTCCAGGCGCGCTTTTGCCCGTACGATGTCCTGGTTGGCTTCATATGCGGACGCAATGACCGCTCGATACTGATCCTTATAGATCTCTTTGAGAGAATCTGGCGGCGTATCGAGGTACTCAACGGGTTGGATCACCCAGGCGAACAACAATCCCAGGACCAGTCCGATGACGATCCCGGTTACCAGGTATAAATTACCTCGGTCTTCTCCATCCATCTTTTATGACTTTTTCCCAGATTTAATTTTCATTGTTGGTTTCATCCGTCGGGAGGCTGGCGTACTTTTTGGAATATCTCCAACTCATCCGCTAATTCCTTCATCAGAGAAAGATCAGCCTCGGTATATCCTTTTTCTTCCCCGAACGTGATGGCTTCAAAGACGACCACATCCGGCGATTTGCCTCCCAGAAAAGCCAACCTTTCCACTGCCAAAGCCGTATCACCGTCTTTCTTGAAAGCTTCGGAAACCATGAGCACGTAATCCGTTTTATAATCCACGCGCATTTTTGCAGGTGCGGTATCCGTGTATTCCACTGGATTAATAAACCACCCGTAAACCACACCGATCAAACCGCCAATTGCGATAGCTAATAAAAAGCGTACCCAGCGAGACATATCACTTGTATTTTGCCACAGACGTCCTTGGGAGGCAAGGGAACGCTTTATCACAGGTCTGACATCTGTCCGGTACATAATTGCTCCAGCAGCTATTCTTATTTTTCGGTGTTATTTCTTTCCGCGGCGCGGTCGACGAGCTCGATTCAATATCTGAAATTGTTGATTATTACTTGCTTCACAACCAAAAATCTTGTAAAATGATATATAGTTCACTCATATTGCACCTTTAGATCAGTTACACGTTTCTTGCCAGGGGAGGGACAAACTATGAACCTCATCAAAGTATCCGGTACCTCACGCACATCAGCGGTAGCAGGTGCAATTGCCGGTGTATTTCGAGATAATCATCGCGCTGTAATCCAGGCGATTGGAGCGATCGCGGTTAACCAGGCTGTCAAGGCACTTGCGCTCTCCAGATGCTATTTAGAAGAAGACGGGTATGAGGTCGTCTTTATTGCGGAGTTTATTGACGTCGAGATCGATGATAAAATTCGGACAGCGTTAAGATTTACTGTAGAAGCGCGCTAAATTAGCGAAATTTGTTAGACTTTGCAATACTTGAAACGCCAGATTCATCACTGGGCATTTAACGTCGTAGGATTGCAGTTTCCTGCGGCGGGTATGATTAATAAAGGGGAATGAGGCTTTTATTTGATCCGGCAAATCATCTTAATCGGGCTTTGGCTGTTGTGCAGCGCGCTTTCAGCTTGCTCGTTGGATTCATCCCAGCCTCCTGCTTCCCAAACCTCAGAAGCTGACGAATTAATCCCAACCCACAGCATTCCAACCGCCAGGCAGCCCACCCGCACTGCAAAAATAGACTCGGTCTCCTCCCCGACAGCTGTTCTTTCACCTGCTGCAGAACCAACCGCTTCCCAAGTAATTAACAATCCGCCGCAGATAACCCCAACCGGTAATGATGCGGGTTGTGGGGAAACAAACGGCCGGTTGGAACCTGGAATACTGAAATCCGCCCTGCTGGGGGGATCAATACAATTCCAGGTGTACTTGCCTCCCTGCTACGGTGAAAACTCAAACCAGACGTTCCCCACACTTTATTTACTGCACGGCCAGGGATATTCCGAACGCCAATGGGAACAATTAGGCGCAGTTGAAACATCGAATAAAATGATCGCCTCCAATGAAGTGTCGCCGTATATTATCGTTATGCCGCGCGAACCAGCTGGGACGAATTCCGAACGAAGTAATTACGATCTGGTCCTGGCGCTAGAATTAATGCCAACTATCGATAAAACCTACCGCACCAGACCAGAGCGTGAATTTCGGGCGGTAGGTGGACTTTCGCGCGGTGCTGGTTGGGCAATTGAATTGGGTATAACCTTTTGGGACCTGTTTGGCGCATTTGGCGCTCACAGCCCGGCTGTGTTAAATACAAACCCGATCTCAATGAGTAATTTGCTTGACGCTATCCCCCCGGATAAATATCCGCGCATATTCATCGATACCGGTGACAGAGAACCTCCCTCGATCATCGAATCAGCCATCTGGCTGGGAGACCTGCTCAACCAGAAAGGAATCCCGCATGAATGGTACCGTTTTACGGGTGTTCACGACGGTAGTTATTGGCAGGAACACATGGAAAGATATCTGCGCTGGTACACAGGCAGTTGGTGAAGGCATCTGCAGCGCGAGCTGCAGCTGAAACGTTGGTGATATAATCGCACCCATGGCTCTCACCCCTGAAGAAGTTGAATATATTGCTGACCTGGCAAGATTGGAAATCAGCCCGGAAGAAAAAGAGATTTACCGCGAGCAGTTATCCGCGATCCTGGATTACGTTGCTCGCCTGGGGGACTTAGATACTGCGCGCATTCCGCCAACCTCCAGTGTGCTGGCCTCAGGAAATGTACTGCGGCCGGATAAATCCAGACCCGGTCTTGGCCAGGAAAAGCTGATGCGAAATGCCCCCGAGCAGGATAACGGGCAATTCCGCGTTCCCCCAGTTTTAGATTAGTTTTGCTGAACGCGTTTGCGTTCCATGCGCTTTTACTGAGGTGGAGCGCCGACCAAAGGGTGAAGCTTGCAGTTAGAAACTCGCTTCGTGTATTCAACATGACTGCATAAAATGACAGGATAACAGACAAAAACCCGTTCATGAGCGAACTCCATACACTAACCATAGGGCAAATACAAACCGGCCTCAGAAACGGTGATTTCTCCAGCCGCGAACTAACGCAAGCCTGCCTGGATAGAATCGAACGGCTGGAACCCCGGCTGAAGACATTCATCACCCTGACACCTGAAATTGCGCTGCACCAAGCCGAATTGGCTGACCAGCAATTTACCAACTGGAGAATGCAGCCCGATAACGAGTTGCCGGCTCTGCTGGGTGTGCCCGCAGCCGTGAAAGACGTGCTTTGCCTCGCAGGTACCCGCTGCACAGCCGGTTCGAGAATATTGGAGAACTTTGTGCCAGTCTACAGCGCCACGGCAGTTGAGCGCATAAGACAGGCAGGGGTGATTATCCTGGGTAAAACCAATACCGATGAATTCGCAATGGGTTCCTCCACTGAAAATTCAGCCTACTTTACGACCCGCAACCCGTGGGACACAAACCGGGTGCCGGGAGGATCGAGTGGAGGAAGCGCTGCTGCGGTCGCAGCCCAATTCGCTCCGGTCGCATTAGGCACCGATACCGGCGGCAGCGTACGCCAACCAGCCTCTTACTGCGGCGCAACCGGACTTAAACCCACATATGGCGCAGTGTCTCGCTACGGATTGATCGCTTTTGGTTCATCGTTAGATGTTGTCGGCGTAATCGGTAATAATGTCCGGGACGTCGCTTTGACTTATTGGGGAATCGCCGGACATGACCCGCTGGATTCCACCACCGCCAAGCGCCCTGTTTTTCCAACGGAATTGAACGCATCACCCAGGAAGGCTTTCTCCTCCATTTGCATTGGAGTGCCAGATGAATATTTTAAGCCGGGTATACAACCCGATGTGGAGGCGGCAGTTAGAGATGCGATAAATCTTATGAGGGATTATGGAGCGCAAGTGAAACCGGTCAGCCTGCCGCATACAGAGTACGCGCTTCCGGTTTATTATCTGATCGCTCCAGCTGAGGCATCTGCGAACCTGGCACGTTACGATGGCATCCGTTACGGGGCTCGAGTTCAGGGGGATACAATGTGGGAAATTTTCTACCGCACCCGCGGCGCAAAGTTTGGCGCTGAGGTTAAAAGGCGCATCATGCTGGGCACTTACGCGCTATCGGCAGGATACTATGATGCTTATTACGGCCAGGCGCAAAAAGTCCGCACCTTAATTAAAAAGGATTTTGAACTCGCATTTGAAGACGTGGACATAATCGCCGCGCCTACTGCACCTACCACCGCATTTCGCATCGGAGAACATGTAGACGACCCATTGTCAATGTACCTGCAGGATATCTTCACACTGCCAGCCAACCTGGCGGGTATACCTGGAATTTCAATGCCCGCTGGGTCAGACAAGAATGGATTACCGATTGGCATCCAATTGATGGGACCCGCCTTCGGTGAAAACATCCTCTTCAATACAGCGCACGCCTTCCAGCAGCTGACCGATTATCATCTCCAAAAACCAATTTTATAAAACGAGGGAAAATATGTTTTCAACACTGCCAGATAACGCAAAAGATACCCTGGATTGGGGGTGGTCCCAGTTTGAACCGTATTATGAGCAGCTCTTCGATTGTCCTCTAAATTCAGAGAATTTGTCCCAGTGGCTCAAGGATTGGACAAAGCTGGGTGAACTGGTGCGGGAAACCAGCAACCGCCTCTATATCGCCACAACGGTCAACACAAAGGACCGGGAAGCTGAACGAATGTATGAATCTTTCCTCGATAATATTTTCCCCGAATCCGAAACTGCCGAACAAAAACTTAAGACCAGGCTGCTGCAAAGCAGACTCAAGCTCCCGGGATTCGAGCTTCAGCTGCGAAACATGCAGGCTGAAGCGGATTTATTCCGGGAGGAAAACCTGCCTCTGCTCACCCAGGAATTGAAGCTCAGTACTGAATACGACAAAATCGCTGCCGCTCAGACTGTAACCTGGGAAGGTAAGGAGGTAACCCTACCGCAGCTCGAACCGGTTTACCAGGACCCAGACCGCAAAATACGTGAGCGCGCCTGGAAGTTGTCAGCAAACCGGTCGCTTGAAGACCGCCAAGCAATTAATGAGTTGTGGGGACGTTTTTTGGATACACGCCTGCAGATCCACCAGAACAGCGGTTTGCCAGATTATCGCGCATACTGCTGGAAGCAGCTCCAGCGCTTCGACTACACGCCCAAAGACTGTGACACGTTCCACAATGCCATCGAGCAAGTCGTTGTCCCGGCTGCTGAACGAATTTATGACAAACGCCGCGCGAATTTGAATCTGGATACCCTGCGTCCGTGGGACTTAAATGTAGACCCGTACGGCAAAGCGCCTTTGAGACCCTTCACAACGATTAACGAGTTGGAGAATAAAACCCAGGAAATATTCTCCCGGGTTGACCCGCAGTTAGGGGTATATTTCAAAATCATGCGGGAGGAAGGTTTGCTGGACCTGGATAATCGTAAAGGGAAAGCCCCGGGAGGCTACTGTGAAGACCTGCCTGCGGTCAAGCGTCCATTTATTTTCACAAATGCTGTCGGAGTCCATGAGGATGTCCTGACATTGATCCACGAAGGCGGACATGCCTTCCATGTATTCGAGACAGCCCAACTGCCCTACTTGCAGCAGCGTGATATCGGGAGTGAAATTGCCGAAGTCGCTTCAATGAGCATGGAACTGCTGGCAGCGCCTTATTTAACTTTCAATAATGGGGGGTTTTATTCAGCGGAAGAAGCGGCTCGAGCCCGTATAGAGCATATCGAAAGCGCTGTGTGCTTCTGGCCGTACATGGCGGTGGTGGATGCGTTCCAGCACTGGATCTATTTAAATCCTGTTTCTGCAGCCGACCCGGTGGAATGCGATGCGGAATGGGGACGGTTATGGCACAGGTTCATGCGCGGCGTGGATTGGAGTGGACTTGAAGAGCCTTTGGTTACAGGCTGGCATCGCAAACTGCACATACACCAGGCTCCTTTTTACTACATCGAATATGGTTTGGCCCAATTGGGGGCATTCCAGATATGGAAAAATGCAATCGATGACCAATCACAAGCGGTTATCAACTACCGTAAAGCGCTCTCGCTCGGAGCTACCGCGTCACTTCCGGAACTATTTAATGCAGCCGGAGTTAAATTTGCCTTTGATGCTGATACATTACAGTCTGCAATTGACCTGGCTGAAAGCACCATTTCTGAACTTGAAGAACATATTCGATCGTAAATCGATCCGTTGTGCAGAACCAAACTCCAGGAGGATATTTAGCGGCTATGCTAGATTTTTATTCGCTCCCCAAGTCTCCAGACAGGTTCATGGATTGGTCATGGCATGAATTTGAGCCGTTTTACCAGAACCTGAATGAGCGCCCTTTGAACGAGGGGAATATTGCCGCCTGGCTTGCCGACTGGACGAGCTTGATCGATATGGTTAGTGAAATACAGGCTCGCCTGACCGTGGAAGTCACCCGTGACACAAACGATAAAGAGGCAGAAAGGCGCTACAATGATTTTCTGGACCGGATTTTCCAGAAATCTCATACCGCGAACCACAGGTTAAAAACCAGACTGATTTCCAGCGGACTAGAACCGCAGGGATTCATTATCCCGCTCCGCAAAATGAAGGTAGAAGCTGGCATCTTTCAAGAAGCGAACCTGCCGCTGCTGTCAGAAGAGCGCAAACTTGCTTCGCGGTATAACAAAATTACCGGATCCCAAACCGTAACCTGGGATGATAAACAGCTCACCTTGCAGCAGCTGCGCCTTGTATTACACACCCCTGAAAGAGCAACCCGAGAACGCGCGTGGCGTCTTGCGGCTGAAAGGACCCTCGAGGATCGCGCCGATATCAACAATCTTTGGGTGGAATTTATGGCTCTGCGGTTCCGGCTTGCCCGCAATGCAGGTTGTCAGGATTATCGACATTACCGCTGGTCGCAAATGACCCGTCTGGATTATTCTCCTCAGGACTGTATCGAATTTCAAAACGCAGTTGAAGAAATCGCTGTTCCGGCTGCCACCAGGGTGTACCGGAATTGCGCTGAACGGTTGGGGGTTACCACACTGCGGCCGTGGGATCTGGATGCGGATTTATTCCCAGTCCCTTTATCTCCACCGACCGCTTACGGTACCACGCATGAATTACAAATAAAGGTTAGGAACACTTTTTCTAAATTGGATGCGGAATTCGGCGAATACTTCTCAATAATGTCTCATGAGGGATGCCTTGACCTGGATAATAACGTCGGCAAAGCACCGGGCGCATACTGCACCAGCTTTCCAATAACCAGAATGCCCTACATTTTTATGAACGCGGTCGGCTTGAGCGAAGATGTGCGCACACTGCTGCATGAATCCGGTCACGCCTTCCATAATTTTAAACGCTTTGATTTGCCGTATGCTCAACAGAGGATTCCTGGTTTAGAATTTGCAGAAGTAGCCTCCATGTCCACTGAACTGCTATCGAGCCCCTTCATAACCACTGCGAACGGTGGGTTTTATTCCCCGCCGGACGCGGATAAGTTCCTGAAGACCCACCTGGAGCGTATCCTCGCCTTCTGGCCCTATATGGCGGTCGTAGATGCTTTCCAGCACTGGGCCTATACGCATCACGAAGAGGCATCCAGTCCAGATAACTGTGATTCGAAATGGCATCAGCTCTGGAAGAGATATATCCCAGGCGTGGATTGGAGCGGGTTGAAGCACTCTGCCGAAACCGGCTGGCACCGCAAACCCCACATCTTTCGCTACCCCTTCTACTATATCGAATACGGTCTGGCCCAGCTGGGCGCTGTCCAGGTTTGGCGTAATGCGCAGGAAGATCCAGAGCGTTCTCTCAACCAATTTAAAGGCGCGCTTTGCCTGGGAGGCACCGCCAGCCTGCCGGATTTATACAAAACCGCTGGAGCAAAATTCGCTTTCGATTCCCAAACACTGGGAGATGCAGTCCGATTTATCGAAAATGAGATTAAGAAATTAGCACAGTAAAACCATAGGAACAATAAATGGAATATGTAAACCTGGGTCGTTCGGGCTTGAAAGTCTCAAAAATTTGTATGGGAACGATGACGTACGGGACCCCAAAGTGGCGCGAATGGGTGCTGGACGAGGATGAAAGCCGGCCGTTTTTCAAGCGCGCCCTTGAGGCTGGCATCAACTTTTTCGATACAGCCGATATGTATTCTGCAGGCGTCAGCGAAGAAGTCACCGGAAGAGCGCTGCGCGACTTCGCCCGCAGGGATGAAATCGTGCTCGCGACCAAGCTGTACTGGCCTCTGAATAATGAGCCTAATCACCGGGGACTCTCGCGTCTTCACATTCTGCGCTCAATCGATGACTCGCTGCGCCGCTTGGGTACGGACTACGTCGATCTTTACCAGATCCATCGCTGGGATTACGAGACGCCAATCGAAGAGACCCTCGATGCGCTTAATGATGTGATTAAATCTGGCAAAGCGCGTTATATCGGCGCTTCCAGCATGCACGCCTGGCAGTTCTCCAAGTCCTTATTCCAGGCTGATATTCATGGGTGGACCCGCTTTGTTTCAATGCAGAATCACTATAACCTTATATACCGGGAAGAAGAACGTGAGATGATCCCGCTTTGTATCGAAGAGGGCATAGGTTTGATCCCCTGGAGTCCCATTGCGCGCGGTTTCCTGGCCGGTAAATGGCCGCGCGACCAGGAAGGCCAAACCCCGCGCGCCAGAAGCGATACATACGGCCGCCAGCTTTACACCCGTCAAAACGATTACGATATCCTGGACCAGGTCAATAAACTAGCTGCAAGGCTGGGGGTTACCTCATCCCAAATTGCCCTGGCGTGGGTGCTGCAAAAACCAGGCATCACCTCTCCAATTATCGGGGCCAGCAAAATGCACCACCTGGAAGAAGCCCTGGACGCATTGGATATCCAACTATCTGACGAGGATATCGATTTCCTCGAGCAGCCGTATCTGCCGCATCCGGTATTAGGCCATATTTGATGTACCTAGCCGTACACAGGCATATCCAAACTCCGCTGTGGAGCCCAATACTGGTTGAAAACCCAAGAAATTATAGGGTTTATAATAAACTTCCACCCGTTCGTAAAACGATAACCAGGAAAAAATTCCAATGTCTGAATCAACCCTCAAAGTAGTAATCCCCATGGCCGGCTTGGGCACGCGCCTGCGCCCGCACACCTGGAGCAAACCGAAACAACTGGTGAGCGTTGCCGGTAAGACTGTCCTCCACCACCTGCTAGACAGCCTGACATCTTATCCTGACTTCCACGATATTGAATTGATCAATATCGTCGGATACTTGAGCGATCAGATTGAAGATTGTATCCGGACATCCTACCCGAATATTAAATCAAGGTTCTTCATACAGGACAATCCGCGCGGACAATCACACGCTGTTTTATTAGCCAGGCAGTTCCTGCACGGACCTACCCTGGTGATCTTCGCCGACACATTGATCGAAACAGACCTGTCCTTCCTGCTGGATGAATCTGCCGGGGGAGTGGTGTGGGTCAAGCAGGTTCCCGATCCTCGCCGCTTTGGTGTAGTCAATCTTGACCAGGATGGTTGGGTTACTGAATTGATCGAAAAACCAGATTCCATGGAAAACAATCTTGTAGTGGTAGGTTTCTATTATTTTCAGGATGGGCAGGAATTGATATCCGCTATTGATGAACAAATGGAAAGGGATATCCAGCTGAAAGGTGAATACTTCCTGGCGGATGCCGTCAATTTGATGCTGGATAAAGGTTTTAAAATGCGCCCGGAGAAAGTAGATATATGGTTGGACGCAGGCACTCCCGAATCGCTGCTCGAAACCAACCGCTACCTTCTGGAGCATAAGCAGGACAACAGTCTTGATGCCCAAAAGCGGGGCTCTTTCCAGGTTATTCCGCCGGTATTCGTACACCCCAAGGCGAACGTAAAGAATTCCGTACTAGGACCGTATGTCTCAATCGGGGCTGATTGCGAAATTGATAACTGCCGTATCAAGAACTCAATTTTCGAAGACCAGGCTTGTGCAGACGGCGTTATCCTGAAGGATTCGCTCATCGGCCGCAATGCACAGCTCCAGGGCAGATGGAAAATCATCAATGCCGGTGATGACACCCAGCTTTCTGTTTAAAAACCTAATCCCAGTTTACCCATGCTATCACGTGATTCAGACCAGGTTTTCTGCCGCTCCGGGCATGAATTTGCAGAACGGCCAACTGCCTTTATCTGGGAAGGGGAACGTCTTCAGATAGACGAGCTGGTCGCGCGCTGGCGGACGCCTTATGGAAAACGTTTCCTTGTAAGGATTGGCGATAATCGAATCTTCACCCTGATATTTTTCGAATCCAGCGCGTCATGGCGGGTCGAGCAGGGAGACAAACCTCTCTTTATTGAACAAAATAATTTACAGAGATTTCCGGTTGACGAGTAAAATCGATAAAGCATGAATAAACAAATTGAATACGAAGCAGTTGTTGGGCTCGAGATCCATGCCGAATTGGAGACCCAATCAAAAATGTTTTGCGCCTGTCCGGTTGTTGACCATACACAAGCGCAGCCAAATTCCGCGGTTTGTCCGGTATGTTCAGGAATGCCGGGTGTGCTGCCAGTCGTCAACCGGCGGGCAGTTGATTATGCGCTGCGGGTAGCGTTAGCTTTGGACTGCGAAATCGCTCCGGTCAGCATTTTCGCGCGTAAGAATTATTTTTACCCCGATCTCCCAAAAGGCTACCAGATATCACAATACGAACAACCGCTTGCCGTCAACGGTATGTTGACCCTGCTCACCCGAGATGGGGAAAAAGAAATTCGCATCCGGCGAGTGCATCTTGAGGAGGACACCGGCAAGCTCACCCATGTCCAGAACAGCGGGAAGGCGCGCTCATTGATCAACTTAAACAGGGCAGGCGTTCCCCTGCTGGAGATCGTATCTGAACCCGATCTGCGCTCTGCCGCGGATGTGCGCGCTTATGCCAGCGCCTTGCGCTCAATTCTGCGCTACCTGCGGGTGAATTCGGGCGACATGCAGAAAGGGGTGCTGCGCATCGAGCCGAATGTTTCAGTGCGGCCCGTTGGGAGTAAAGAATTCCTCACCCGCACCGAGATTAAAAACCTGAACAGCTTTCGTTCTCTGGAGAATTCCGTCGCTTACGAGATAGCACGCCAAACCCAACTTCACCGTGAAGGCCAGCCGGTTCTCCAGCAAACGCTGGGGTGGGATGTAGAACAGGGGCTGACCATCCCGCAGCGCGGTAAAGAGGAAGCCCATGATTACCGCTACTTTCCAGAACCCGATTTACCTCCATTAGAGATCGATCAAAAATGGATCGAAGATGTCCGGGCATCGCTGCCGGAACTGCCGGCTGCTAAGCTGCGCCGTTTTGAAGACCAATACAGCTTAAGTTATCCGGATGCCAGCGTGCTGACTGCCGAACGAGATGTGGCGGATTATTTCGAGGCGGCAGCCAGCCTGGGAAATATTTCGCCTAAATCGATCGTTAACTGGATCAGCGGCGAGATCTTTGCTTTCATGAACGAAACAGATTTGAACATAAATCAAATCAAAATAAAACCGGATGGGCTCACCGAACTGCTGCAGCTGGTCGAAGATGGTGAGATCAACCTTAATACAGCCAAATCGGTTCTCCTGAAGATGCTGGAATCAGGCCAATCCGCCCGAGACATCGTTGAAGAACACGGCCTAGCCCAGATTTCTGATCCCGCGCATATCTCTGCGCTTGTGGCGCGCGTGTTAAACGAAAATCCCGAACAGGTTGCTGAATATCTGGGGGGTAAAACAGGTCTTTCGGGGTGGTTTTTTGGCCAAGTAATGCAAGCCACCAGAGGCAAGGCGAATCCCAACATCGTTA